>Ga0114952_1003088_pt1 | contig 12127 bp, 4 predicted proteins | sample SidtaG_2_FD_87303 | JGI IMG/M metagenome (GOLD analysis project Ga0114952, IMG submission 87303) | Marine algal microbial communities from Sidmouth, United Kingdom - Sidmouth_Asex2 metaG | ecosystem: Host-associated > Algae > Red algae > Unclassified | place: Sidmouth, United Kingdom | collected... | reverse complement strand
GTGTCGGTCTTGATAACCGCCGTGCGCTCCTTTCCTCCGATGTAGTATGAGGCACCATGGTCGGCTTTCACCAACAGATTATGTTGATTGGCGAATGCATGGGTCGCAGCGATAGCATCTATATCATCGGTTTTACCGTCGCCCTTCGCACCGAAGTCACTGTAGCGGACAAATCCATTGCCTTTAAATTCAAGAACATCCTTTGGGGATACATTTACATATAATTTCCCGTTTTCATTTGTACGAACCCGGGTTTTGCTCTTTCCTGAAGTTACGATTATATTTTCGAGCTGGTCTTCGAGTTGCCCGTGAGCTACAATTACAAAAGCAAATGAGAACAATAGAAACACATATTTCATTTTAATCGTATTTTAATAATTAGTCTTAGAAAAAGCCATAAAAAAAAGAATTTTTCGCTTATGTAGAGTTCAAGACGGATAAAAACGAAAAGTTATCAGCTGCTTGAAATCATGAATATAGCGTTTAGCTAATCATTAGAAGACTGATTAACTAAACTTCGAAATAATTTACTATCAAAAATATGCCCCTTCTATCCTATCTTTGCACAAGTTTGATGAGTTATCCATTCAATCATCATCATAAATTAACGTATTGTCCGTTATACCTAAAACAATCAATTTCCGAAACCAAGCCTCATGTTTCATTTTTTCAGCAGAAAAAAATTTTTAATAGACTATTTAGAAGGATTTGTTGATATTCATAATCATATACTTCCCGGTATAGATGATGGCGCCAAAAACGTCAAAGATTCGGTAGCGCTAATCAAGACCTTTGCAGAGTTCGGGGTAAAACATTTTATAGCTACTCCACATATTATGCATAATTATTATGAAAATGATCGAGGCACGATAACAAATTCGTTAGATATACTGAAAAGTGAATTATTAGCTCAAAACCTTAAGGATGTTTCCATAGAAGCCTCTGCAGAACATATGATAGATGATAACTTCGAACTGTTATTGGAAAATAAGAAGGTTATGCCTTTGAAATCCAATCATTTGTTGGTGGAAATGTCTTATTTACAACCACCTATAAACTTTGAAGAGGCTATAATCAAAACTGCCGCAAAGCGCTTTTATCCCGTTTTGGCCCATCCTGAAAGGTATGGCTTTCTGCATCACCGCATGCGCAAATACACCGAGTATAAAGAACACGGCATACTTTTTCAACTGAATCTTTTATCGCTGGGGGAATATTATGGCAAAGAGGTGCCAAAGGTAACCGTTGAACTTATAGATGCAGGCCTAATCGATTTTGTAGGGTCTGATGTCCATAACATGGCACAATTGAATTCGCTTAAAAACTTAACGATTTCACGGAAAATGGCGGAAAAATTGCTCCCCATAATCAGTAATACCATTGAAACTTTTTATTAAAGTAATATCACGTTCCATTCTGTTATTCTGTTAATTGAAGTGATTTAATTCATTCGAAAACTGAGGTACAAAAAAAGGGAAGTCGTTAAATTAACGACTTCCCTTTTTTATCTGTGTTGCCACTAGTTTTTTACCAGTAGCTTTAGGCTTATCGGTTTACCTTGGTTCATGGCAATGTTTATGAAATATAGGCCATCACGTAAAGTATAAACCGGTATTTGATACGTATTTCCGTCACCAATAAACACTTCTTCGGGCTTAAAGCTACCGAGAAGACGACCTTGTGAATCATGCAAATTAATGCCCAACATCATAAAATCGGTAGGCTGGTTCATCACTCGAATTATTGCGATACCGCCTTCCGAAGGGTTCTTTTCTAAAAGCACTCCCATTTGTTCACCGCTGTCCGTTTGCGAAACTATTATGGTAAGCGATGTAGTATTCGTCATTCCGCCTGCATCTGTTACCGTCAAGTCTACTTCATAAGTGCCATTGGCAGCAAATGTGTGCGAGGGATTAGCATCGGTCGAAGTATTACCATCCTTGAAATCCCACAAATACGCTGCGATATCGCCTATAGAATTATCTCCGGTAAAGGATACTATTAGTGGGGCTTCCCCAGTTGCTGGCGTTGCTTCCGCTATTGCTTGGAGTTCACCTGATGCACCGACCGTAATCGTAATAGTTGCCGTATTGGTCATTCCACCGGCGTTGGTAACCGTAAGTTCTACTTCATAAACCCCATCATCGGTAAAAGTATTTGCGGGATCGGCATCGGTCGAAGTATTTCCGTCTTTGAAATCCCATAAATAACCGGTAATATCGCCGACTGAGTTACTTCCCGTAAAACTTACATCCAGTGGCGAACTGCCTGAGACCGGAGCGGCATCGGCAACTGCCAAAATACCTCCCGAAGGAACAACGGTCACGGTGACCTGGTCAAACGCACTAGTTGACTCATCGTCTGTAACGGTCAACCGAAAGACATACACACCTTGGACCATATCGCTTACAGATAGTACCGCAGTATCGGCACCACTTAGCGAAGCCATGTTCGGTCCGCTATCCTGTGTCCATACATATGTTATGGTGCCACCATCTGGATCAGCACCTGTACCGGTAATAACTGCACTGTTCGTAGGCAGCGTAATTGTCTGGTCGGCACCGGCATTTACAGTCGGAGCACCGGGATCGGTAGCCGTTAAAATTTCAATACCGGATATTTTCGGGAATTCAGTAACCGGGGTCAAAATGATAGTCAAACTTTCATCGGTAACATTTGCCGTAAAACTTTCAACTATAGCTGTCGCAGCGCCGCCGGCAGCTGCAAAAATATCATAATTCGGCACCTGTTGGCCTTCAACATCAATATTGAATACGCGTGAACCTGCCCCGCCAGCGGCACCCTCACCCGGTAGACCATAAAAAATTTCGGCAAAATGTAAATTAACATTATGTTCACCATTGGCTATGGGAATTTCATATATCAAACTACCATTTGTTCTGTAGCGTTCGGTTTGGTATAACTGATCATTGGTTGTATTGGCGATCGGTGCTGTGGTCGTAAATTTCTCACCACCATTAAAATTTTGATCGGCCGACCAATTATCCCCATCGAAAGTAAAATCAGGACCACCCGAATTTATACGCTGTACATTAGCTTGACTAGAAACCGTGACGGTCGCTTCATCGAAACCGGTTTCACTTTCATCGTCTGTTACCGTTAGTCGGAAAACATAAGTTCCATCAACCAAATCGCTCGCCGTTAAAACAGGTGTTGTATCGCCGCTCAAGGTTGCCGTATTCGGACCGCTTTCTTGCGACCATTGATAGGTAACCGTACCGCCATCGGGATCACTACCTGATCCGTTCAGCGTCACAACGCTTGCAGGCAACACGGTTTGATCACTCCCCGCATCTACGATTGGCTCATCATCACTTGGTTGTGCGGTCGTGTTCTCGTATATTCTTGGAATCCTATCGTTCAGCCACCCGTTGGATATGACATCTAAATCACCATCATTATCAATATCCGTGACACGCGCCCCGTCATGATGTTCCAGATTTAGGGCACCATCATCAAGTACACGTAAATTAAACTCGCCGGAGCCACAAAGATCATTTTCGAATGCCACGAGACGCTTTGTACCTCTCCACTCTCCCACCACAATATCTTTATCACCATCAAAATCAATATCAACGGCAAAAACACTAAGGCTTCCGTTAATATCTGCGTCAAGTACATTTCTGACCCAAGGTTGGGTTGGATCCGTAGGTGCTGCAAACCATGAGAACTCCCTGTTATTTCCGTCACCTCCAAGGCTCAATTGCCCAACTACTGCATCTAGGTCGCCATCTCGATCAAAATCGGCCAATTGCGCACGATCAGGAGTAGATGCATAAGTAATTCCGGTGGAAAAAGTCTCAAAGTTTCCGCTACCATTATTACGTAACCAGTTGATACCCTGAAACAAATCTAAATCACCATCACGGTCAATATCACCTGCTTGGATATCCTCACCTGACGAATCGTTACTGATGTCTACCAAAGACCAAGTGCCGGTCGTAGGATCCGCAGATGGGGTCAACATTTGTACGGGTGAACCAGTTTGTTCCGCTCCGTTCCAATTGATGGCCATTTGATATGGCCCATTATTACTAAAAACACCTCCGGCAAGACCAGCTAGAAAAGGCTCACGGTAATCGGTATCTCCAGCGGGAATATTGGTAAATACGGTGAAATTGCCCGCACCATCATTTTGTGCCCAAACCAAAATTGCGTTGGTGTAGGTTCCTGTAGTTCCTAATAAGTCCATATCACCATCATCATCAAAATCATATACGTGAGCAACATTTCCGAAACTACCCCCGATTGTATTTTTGATCCAATTGCCCGATGCGGTTCCCGGATTTTTATACCACCAACCACCTGTCACAATATCTTTTAGACCATCACCATCAAAATCGTCATCGGCAAAAGTATACACTGCGGTATACGGGTTTTCCTCCAATTGATGAACCGCCCATGAATCGGGAAAGGGGGTTTCGTTACAAGAAATTTCACTGCTGACATTCACAGTAACCTCATCGAAGATACCAGTACCTGTATGGTCGGCGTTGAACAGCTCTACTTTTATAGTATGTTCTCCTAGAGAAAGGTCGTCGATAGGAATAGGTTCGTATGCGTAGTAACGATCTACCATAACATCATCTATAAAATAATGCAAATGGGTGTCGCCTTCTAAAACCGTCCAATTCTCGACCCGAAAAGCTACCTCGAAAGGTTGGTTAACGTTCCACCCGTTCGATGGGGAAGTTATTGTGATATCGGCAACTTGACCACCGGCACCCGAAAACGTTCCGGGAGATAATATTTCGATTCCTGATATTTTCGGACTTTCCGTTACCGAAACGAATTGAACACTTGCAAACCCGTCGTTTACCGTAACGTTATTAAATTCTTTTGTCAATGCGGTCGCGGGTGCTACCTCGGATAAGATGTCGAAATTACTCAATACAGAATTTCCTTCTATAACAACGTTAAAGACCCTTGAACCTTGACCACCACTAGAACCACCTCCGGGAAGACCAAAAAAGAGTTCCGCGAAATGAAGGCGAATATCATACTCCCCAGCTACCGAAACCGGAATTTCATAAGACATAGCACCAAACCTTTCCGTTTGATAAAGTGCATCATCATTCGTACCCTCTATGGGCACATCTTTATTAAAAAGGGTTCCCCCTGTCGAATATTGATCTGCTATAAAACTCTGTCCCGCAACATTGACTACAGGGCCACCGGTATTGATACGAACCTCATTAAAAATAGAAAAAGGATAATTACCCGTCGCTACAGGGAGACCAGCAGTATTTTGTGCATTACTGATAGTCAAATTATACGTAACACCAGAACCCAACGGTGATGTAGTAAGCAACACTGTTCGGTTGTCTTCCTGTAATACTGCCGAAGATATGGTTACACCATTGTTCAATACATAATTTGAAAGCGATTCGGCCGATGTTTTATTCATATACTCGGAGAATTCGACGGTAACCTGCGTTAAAATTGCCGATTTTACTTCATTGACAAGAGGCGGAGTAGTATCCGTAGAAACTCCGTCACCAATGAACTCGACATAATTCAAATCAAATATACCTTGCTGGGCCGAACCATTTTTAAATACAAAATAAAGGTCGTTCGTTGTACCCGGATCGGTAATTGTGGATTCAATATTTACCCAATCGTTCGCAGTATTCGGCACTGTTGTAGTTGCCAATAAAGGCCCTGTTTCACTGCCTGTTCTGATTTCGATGGTACCGCCATCTGCATTGGAGGCGACACGGTATTTGACCGCGGTCATATTCAAAAGGTTCCGACCTTCAAAAACGATATAACCGTTATTATTGACACGAACGGCCTCACTTCCGCCCTCAAGGGTATCGGAATTGGGTATAGTCGTAGTGCCTTGTTGCTCATCGTAGTATTCCGCTTCTTTCCGTTTTGGATGTAAAATCAATTGATCGAAGGATGTTAATCCTCCTTGATCTGTGTAGTTGGTTCCAACTACGAAGAAAATATCGGCATCGCCATCAATATTATGACCTTCTGAATTTAGATTTATGGTTTGCGGACATCCGGTAATAGTTAGATCATCATGAAAATGGTTTAAATGCCCTAAGGCAGGTACGACGTTCACATCGGCACAATTTATACTACCGTTTGCCGTAGTTCCATCCTCTGTATCGGTTACCGTTATGTCATAGGAAATATCGTCGTTCCAGTCGATTAATGCGCCCCTTGGCGGAGAATTAAAGTTAAAGACCGCCTTGTTATTGCCCGCATATATAGTAATGTTTTTTACACCATCGGTGCTACCGTCATTCACTTTCAGTTGGGCATTAAAAGTACCAGCGGTTTGGTACGTGAAAGAAGGGTTTTCTTCTGTGGAATCAACTATTCCATCAGTATTAAAATCCCAAGAATAGGTAAGGTCATCGCCATTTGAATCGGTGGTGCCTTCACTTGAAAAATTGACCGTTAACGGTAAAGAACCATCGGTAGGTTCTGCTGTCAATTGAACTATTGGAGGAGAGTTTGTCGTAATTCCGGTATAAACTACTTTTATAAGTTTACCTGTTCCCGTAGAATTTTGAGGGCAGCAACCTAAACCATAAGCTAAGATATACATGAACCCGTCTGGGCCTATTTGCATATCAAGAAACCCGTCTTTTGAGGATGGAAAAACAGAAGGAGCCAATTGTTCGTTACTGATAATATTCCCATTTGCATCCATTTGAACCGCCCAAATTCTACTAGTGTTAAAATCAAAATAGAAATAAGCACCATCAAATTCGGCAGGAAGTCTTTGTTCGTCAGTTAACGAACCATCGCGATAATATCGAGGCCCCGAGCAATAAGACCTATGAAAAAAATCAAGCCAAGAGGGCTGTGCGGCCGGTAAGTTTTCCAAACCATTTCTCCACGTAGAAATATTAACCGGTGCCGCAGGATCATAAAAGAAAGCAGGATTTGAATAGGTGTTTTGATAGGGAATATTTTCAGCCGCAAAATAAGGCCAGCCATAGTTTCCCGCCTCTTTCACCAAGTTAATTTCGTCACGACCTTCAGGCCCTTCGGTACTGGCTTCATTGGCATCGGGACCGACTTCTCCCCAAAATAGCCAATCGGTATTCTCCTTATCCACAAAAATACGATATGGATTTCTTGCACCCATTACATAAATTTCGGGTAAGGTGTTGGCTGTTCCCTGCGGAAACAAGTTTCCTAGCGGTATGGTGTAGGTACCGTTAGGCTGTGGAGTTATCCGAAGTATTTTCCCCCTTAAATCATTGGTACTAGACGAGGTATTTTCGGAACTTTGATTCTCGTCATTCTCATTCAGAGCGGCATATTCCGAATGGTTGGAGTTGTCGCCAGTTGCAATATATAAATTTCCCTGAGAATCGAAGTCCATATCACCTGCGGCATGAAAATAAGCATCACGTTGGGTATCCCATTCTAAAAGTACAACCTCGGAAGCCAAATCAAGAACATCACCGTTCATCGTAAAACGCGATACACGGTTTTTAACGACTGCCAAAGGCGAATAGTGAAGGTAAATATAATTGTTGACGGTAAAGTTAGGGTCAAAAGCCAATCCTAGAAAACCGTCTTCCAATTCATGAAATACCGATAAGGTACCAGCAGATACCGTAACATTGGTATCCGGTTTATAGATCAAAAGTTCTCCGTAGCGATCCACGATAAAAATACGGCCATCGGGGGCAAACTTAAAAGTCGTCGCATTGGAAAGTCCTGTAACAATATCTACACGCTGAAAATCATCGGGTAGTTGTGCATGGACTTGCAAAGAACCCAGAAACAAAAAAAGAAAGGCCAAAAAAAATATAGGTGTGGGATAAAGTTTTTTCATTTTCATAAGTATTTTTTTCCAATAGTTTTCTAATCTATTGGCTGCAAATATAAATTAATAACACTTTAAGAAATAAATACCCTACCACTTTTCGTCGAAATCGAACCGAACATCGGTAAAGTACAATACTTCTAGTTTTATCTAGCGAACAAGCATTGATTTTGCAATTTACAGCATGTAAAAACAATACCGAAACGACTAAAGGGGGAGTTTTAAGAAGCATTTAAAGACTATGTGCCTTAGTTTTTAAAGCTCTGGCAAGTTATATAATTCAAATAACCAACGTTAGGTCAAAGACAATGTCTTATGCTTACTATACGAAAATTAAACCCTTTTGGTTTTATTTCCTCCAGGCTCAACGCGTTCTCTTCGTATGAGTACTACATTTAAGTCAGATAACCCACCTCCCACGTTGGGCAAGTTTCGCTAATCGTTACTGTTTTTTACGGCAATTTGTCGCTATATCGACACATTATAAGAGATTTTAATACATCGCTAGGTTTTTGATTTGCATATTACATACTTTTCAAAACTAAAAGACCTTGAAACATGTTTCAAGGTCTTTTAGTTTAAAATAAACTTAACTATTTAAGTGTAAGGTATTTGCTAAAATTTCCACCATTTTTTCTGGGTCTTACCATAACCATAACCGTATTTGCCTCCATACCCCAGCTTTGAAGAATCAACGTCATTGACCACAAATGACAATCCCCTGATTTTACCATCTTCTTGTAACTTTATGGGATAATCTACCGCGTGGGTTTCCGTAACTCCGGCACGTGTAACATAAATTAAAAGATCGGCGAATTCACTGATTAGCAATGTATCGGTAACAACCATCAATGGTGCGGTGTCCACTATTACGTAATCATACGTCATGGAAACTTGGTCAAAAATCTCTTTGATACGCGGGCTCATTAAAAGTTCGGCGGGATTGGGCGGTATTCTTCCTGAATAAATTACATCAATTGTGTTGCGATGTACCAACATCGGATTAACGATATCTCGTAGCTCAAGTGTTTTATCGTATAAATATTCCGTAAGGCCCGCATCTTTGTTCCTGCTCGGTTTCGACATCTTATCTATGTCGCTTCCGGAGAAAAAAGTATAAAGTTTTGGGTTTCGAATATCCGCTCCTATTAACAACACTTTTTTATTCGTGCTGGCCAATATCATCGATAAGTTGGTAGACAAGAAGGTTTTACCTTCACCCGGAACACTCGATGTAACAAAAACTATATTACTTTTGCCAGTTCTGGCTTGCTTTGTCTTTATTAGATAATCTAGGTTCGTTCTAATAATACGCAATGATTCTGCCAATACGGAACGATCTTCTTTTATAACAAGTTTCTGGTCATTTTTCGATAATTTCGGAAGCTCACCAAGTATCGGTATATTTTTGACCCATTTTTCCAAAGAGTGCATGTTATGGATTTTGTTATCCAACAAATCATGTAAGTATATAATCGAAAAAGGCAGCAAAAGTCCCAAAATGAAGGAGGCCAAGTAAATTAGGGACGTTTTCGGCGAAACGGGATATTTGCTAACCCCATAGGCCACGTCAATTATTTTTGATTTCGGAGAACTTGAAGCTGCGGTAATTTGTGCTTCCTCCCTTTTTTGCAGAAGATACAAGTACAAAGATTCCGTGGTTTGTTGCTGTCGTGTAATATCTCTCAAAGCACGTTCGTTTGCAGGAGAAGAATAAATTTTTGAATTGAATCTAGCTTGTTGTCCACTTAAGGAATTTACCGTCTGCCCAAGATTGCTTACGGTATTGCTCAAACTCGACTGAATACTCTGTCTTAAACCTGCAATTTGTTGATCTAAGTTTACGATTACAGGGTTTTTTTCGTTCGAACTTTTTAAAAGACGCTGTCTTTCAAGTACCAATTGGTTATAGCGTTCGGTTTGACCAGAAGTTGTAGGGTCTGACAATACCATTGGTAATGTTTCATAAGTTTCCTTTTCTTCTACCAACTGTTGCATAGAAGATGCGATGTTCAATTGATTTCTTATGTTGGCCAGTTCTTGTTGGTTGGCTACCCCGACATTCAAATTTACGCTGGCCTCCGCTTGTATATCGGTAACGCCTTTATCGGTTTTAAAATCTTGAGCGGATTGGTCCACACTGGCTAAGTCTGAAGAAATATTTGCGATACGTTCATCAATAAAATTGGAGGTTCGATCTGCAATAATTTGTTTGTCTTCAATAGCATTTCTGTTATAGATATTAACCAGAGCATTCAAAATATTGGTGGCTTTCTCCATTATCGGGTCTTCCAGCTTAAGGTTTACGATATTGGAAAACTCTCCAGGATTTGTGACCATGATTTTTGTACGATAACCTTGCGCCACATCTGCTATAGGCTTGACAGAAACCCTCAATTTTCTGTCCTTATAATTTTCAAAAGCACCTACATTCGGAGTAATTACGATATCTCCTATTGGAGTAGGAATATTCTTTCCAAAAGCGAAAATTTTGACCGGTTTGTCTTCCTCCTCAGTATACCCAAAAGTCGTTGATGACGAAATTGTAATATAAAATTCGAAATTTGCCCTATTCAATATGGAATCTACAGCAATAAAGTTCAAATTGACCGGTGGATTATTATAGAGTTCTGTTTCTATAATTTTGCCTTGAACCATTACTGTAGTATTCAGATTCAATGCTTTGACAACCTCTATGAAGTTCGATCGCGAATTTATAATTTGCAATTCATCTTCAATTTTGTTTTTACCTCCACCGAGAAGGCTAAGGTCTTGAAATACATCAAGTTCCGAATTCGAGTTTTTATCATCCAAGACCTGAATTTGGGTCTGAACGGCATATTTCGGCGTAGAATACCTGATATAGATATACGCCATGAATAAAGCGATAAGCGCAGAAAGTAAAAACCATTTCCAATGCTTGCTATACGCGCTTATAATTTCCTTAAAATCGATTTGTTTGTTTACTGAAGTGCTTTGGGAAGTTTTACTCATTGTCTTATAATCTGTATACTATATTAACTTAATAGACTCAGCGTCTAGTTGGTTCTAGTAATAAAGAGTACGGTAGAGGTAATTAACAATGATGCAATTGAAATAGCTATCGTAGCCCTATTATCTAATGCAGAGGCTGTAATTGCAGATTGATTTGGCTCAATATAAACTACATCGTTCTGGGTAAGATAATATACAGGTGAACTCATTGCCTCTTTTTTGGTAAGGTCGACTCTGGTGTAAACTTTTGTACCGTCGAAATCACGAATTACCATAACATTGTCTCTTATACCTTTAATCGTCAAATCTCCTGCAAGGCCTATAGCCTCCATAATAGTTATACGTTCTCCGTTAACGGGGTAGGTTCCAGGTCTATTTACTTGGCCTAGAACAGTTACACTAAAATTACGCAATCTTATATTTATTATTGGCTCTTTGAGATATTCGGAAAGTCTGTCACGTAATAGCCCCCTAACTTCTTCTGTCGAAAGACCAGCTATCTTAATCTTTCCGATTACCGGAAAATCGATTTCTCCATCCTTATCGATTAAGTAATCTACCTGCTCGGCCCTAATACCACCTTCAGATGCACCTCTGAACAAATTGAAGGGAGCACTGGTCTCTGGGTTCAAAGTAGAAACGTAGATACTAAGCAAATCATCTACCTTGAATTTGGGCGTAAAACTATTTTTATCAACCAAAGTTTCAAAGTCTCCGGTATTTTGAAAATAGACCACCTCTTTTTTTGAAGCACATGAGGATAACAAAATTGTGAATACGACCAAAAAGGGTAAAATTCGAATTGGACTAGGTTTTTTTCGTAACATATGGCTTAAAATTTTGGTGCAATGATAGTAAAAATAAAAAGACTACAGAACTTTTTTAAGCGGATGGTTCTTGTTTCTTTTTTCCTTCTTTTTATCAAGTTGACAAAGTTTCGAGTTGTTGGAAATATACTCTGGTACGATTTCTTTCATTAGAGAAACGGTACTTCCGTTAAAGAACATGTTGGAAACACATAATTCATCGATCTTTGACCTTACTAACGTATAATCTAGCGCTCTAGTCTTTCCAATCATTATTTTTTTGTGGTAAGTAGGCAAGGTGTTTTCACCATTGGCCAATAATTCTTCGTAGAGCTTCTCACCAGGACGAAGACCGGTGATTTTAATGTTTATATCCTCTGGATATCTAAGACCCGAAAGTTTGATCATGTTCTTTGCGAGGTCGAAAATTTTGACAGATTCGCCCATATCGAAAATAAAAATCTCGCCACCATCACCCATCGCACCGGCCTCTAGCACCAATTGG
>Ga0114952_1003081_pt1 | contig 12140 bp, 9 predicted proteins | sample SidtaG_2_FD_87303 | JGI IMG/M metagenome (GOLD analysis project Ga0114952, IMG submission 87303) | Marine algal microbial communities from Sidmouth, United Kingdom - Sidmouth_Asex2 metaG | ecosystem: Host-associated > Algae > Red algae > Unclassified | place: Sidmouth, United Kingdom | collected... | reverse complement strand
GCAGCCACAATATCTCCCATGAGCAAATTTGTCCGAGTATCTTTGTAGTTGTCATGCTGATACGTATTCCCAAATTTTCGTTGAGGCTTATCTAGATTCTGAAATCTAAACTCGAGTCCATTGGTAAAATCTGTTGCATTGAATATAGCACGTACTAATCCTTTATTGCTTATGCTATTTTCATTTAAGCGCCGCTCTATATCTCCGAGTGTACAGGGAATGAACTTTTGATATTGGATAGCGAATGCATTGATAAGATTGAGACGCTTGTGCGGAAATGCATTCCATTGTTTTCTATCCTTGAGTGTGTCTATTGCATCAGAGGCTAGTTTGTTAGCCAATAACCATTCATACATCTCATTATAGAATTCTTCGAAAGGCTTGCCCTGGCAATACGATTCTACGTACTTCGCTCCTGTTATGGTTCCTCCAGAAACAGTAGAGATGCCCTTAAGGTGGTCGAGTAAATTGAGATCATGAAGAAACTTTAGCATTCCTAGACTAAAGCCCGCCGCTCGGAATCCACCACCTGGAAGGCATAAGCCTATTTTATTTAATTGTATATCTTTTATCTTTGAGGGCATAGTCTCGATTATAAGTCAAAGTAAACAAATGTTCTACCTTTTCATAAACCACAAGGAATATTTTATAGCCTTATTTCTTTTCGCTTTTTGCATAAGTTGTGGACATGAGTCTACACCTATCTCACTTTCGGAACCTACCTTGCTATTCTCTGTAGAGCAGGCTGCAGAATCATCCATTACGGTAAGTAATCAGGGTAGGCTAATATATTCCTACATAGAACAAGGTTCTATAGATAGCTCATTTCTAAAAATGGTCTTTATAGACAAGGGGGATGTAAGTCAAGCTTATGACATTGCAAATGGCGAGGACTGGTTTGTTAATTGGGCGGACTTCCCTTCAGTTGCCGTTTACAAAGATAATCCGCAACATCTGGTAAGTTATTATCTAGAAAAATCCTCGATAGGAACTTATGATTATGATATACGGATAGTTCAGTCTACGGATGGTGGAAAATCATGGGGAGAACCATTTACCATTCATACCGATAAGACTGCTGCGGAACATGGTTTTGTTTCTTTAGTGCCGGTAGATTCTAGCCGTATATTTGCCTGTTGGCTAGATGGTAGAAATACAAAAAACGAAGGTCATTCTAATAATGAAGAAGAGAACGGTCATCATCAGCATGCTGGTGCAATGACTTTGAGAACTGCAGAATTTGACATAAAGGGAAAACTTTATAATGAGACGGAGCTGGATAAGAAAGTTTGTGATTGTTGTAATACAGATGCCGCAATGACTGGGGCAGGTCCGGTGGTGGTCTATAGGAATAGATCAGATAAGGAAATAAGAGATATTGCTTTAACAAGAAAACTAAAGGATGGATGGACTGATCCTAGAACGATTCATGATGACCTGTGGAAGATTTCAGGGTGTCCTGTCAATGGCCCAGCAATAGATTCTAACGATGAAACTATCGCCGTTGCATGGTATACTATTATAGATACAGTTCCTGTAAGTCAAGTGGGCTTTTCTTCTGATACAGGTGCACATTTTAATGCACCTATAGTAATAGATGCTGGGTCTACGCTAGGCAGAATGGATGTTGTGCTTGCTTCTGAAACGGAAGTATGGGTAAGCTGGCTAAAAGATCTAGGAGATGGTGATGCGATGATTACCTTGACCCACCTGAATAGTGAAATAGGAGCCTTAAGCCATTACGATATTCAGGAAACAACTGCCGCTAGATGTTCTGGATTTCCTAAGATAAAACTAGTGCAGGATACATTCTATCTAGCATGGACAGATTGCTCTGAGAAAGATACGCGCGCTAATCTCAGTGCATTCGTAATCCAGTAATACCATTCTCGAGTTGAATAGGAATAACTTGTAAGCTATACTTGTGCAAGGATAGTACCCGCTTTTTCTAGTAGATTATTGGTTTTGGCATAGCAAAAACGGATTAGTTTTTCTTGCTTATTGCTGCTGTAAAAAACGGATATAGGAATAGACGCGATACCATGATCTCTTACCAGTTCCTCGGCAAATATGGTATCTTCTTTGTCACTCAATTCGGAGTAATCATATAATTGAAAATAAGTTCCTCTAGAAAAAATCGCTTGTAGCTTAGAGTCTTTAAGGTATGAATGGAACAGGTCTCTTTTTCCCTGAAAGAAACTGGATAGACCTTTATAATTTTCTTCGTCCTCTAAGAATTCGGCAAGGGCATACTGCACAAATGAATTGACAGAAAATACATTCCACTGATGCGTTTTTCTAAATTCTTTCATAAGGTGAGCAGGACCTACAGCATAACCTATTTTCCATCCCGTAATATGAAAAGTCTTTCCAAAAGAATAAACAATAATGCTCTGCTGATATAGTTTGTCAAGCTTCAAGACACTCTCGTGTGCTACTCCGTCATAGATAAGATGTTCGTACACTTCGTCGCTAAGCACTATAATGTTTTTATCAGACACTAGCTCTTGTAATGCTAACATATCTGTTGCTTCTAATATGCTGCCTGTAGGGTTGTGAGGCGTATTTACTACGATCATCTTGGTCTTATCAGTGAGGAGGGATTGGATCTCGTTCCAGTCTATACGGAAGTCTGGACTAGAGAGTTCGTACGGTACGGGCACACCGCCTGCAATCAGAATGGAGGGCTTATAACAATCATACGCAGGCTCTATAATGATGACTTCATCTCCGGGATGTACAAAAGCTGTTATCGCAGTGAATATTGCCTGAGTAGCTCCAGCAGTGATTGTTACTTCCGTTTCCGCATCTATGGTTTTACGATAGAGTTTATTTATTTTCGTTGAGATAGCTTGCCTTAGTTTGGCAACGCCAGTCATTGGCGCATATTGGTTTTTGCCGGCCTCTAGATATTTGCTTACCAGTGATTTAAGTCTAGGATCACAGTCATAATTTGGAAACCCCTGTCCTAGATTTATTGCCTTGTGTTTCTTAGCTAATCGAGACATTTTTGTAAAAATTGTTGTCCCAGAATCTTCCAATTTCGTTTTATACTTTATCATTATGTGTAAATGTGATAAACATAATCGATAATATCTATATTTACAGAAGAGATAATATAAGGTTCTTTATATGATTTATAAATTTAGTTGGATTCTAATCTTACAATTTTTAAGTTTTTTAGCTTGTCAAACACAGTCAAAGGCTGGTGCTAATAGTGGAGTTCTAGAGGAGCCTGCAAATGTCAAAGTTACTCCCGAATCAGATACTGTTGAGATGGTACTTAAAAATGATCTTCCCTATGACTTGGATCTATTTGATGAGGTATTTCCTCTTTCCTCTAAGTTGATTGAAATTTCTGGATTATCCTATCTCAATAATCAGAAACAAGTTGCAGCGATCAATGATGAACAAGGTATTTTATTCCTTTTAGACACGAAATCTTTTAACATTGCAGAGCAGATAAAATTTGGAAAGTCTGGTGACTACGAAGGTGTAGAACTTGTAAATAATATTGCTTATGTGGTCAAGAGTAACGGCACTATCTATTCTTACGACCTGTCTGGTAAAGGGAATTCAGATCACTATAAAACAGCCTTAAATAGCACAAACGATATAGAGGGGTTAGGCTACCATGCTCAGAATAATGCCTTGTTACTAGCTACTAAAAATAATCCTTTCATCGAAAAACGAAGGGATAAGAAAACTAAATGTATCTATCGTTTTGACCTGAACAAAAAAGTCTTAGACGAAGATCCATACATCACAATAGATAAGGATAAACTTATCAAAGACCTAGAAAATAGTATGGCTTCCGTAGAAATCAACAAGGCTAAGTTGAAAAAATTAAAACGTAGAATTAACAGTTTCTCTCCTTCAGGTATAAGCGTACACCCGATCACAAAAGATTTTTATATTCTATCTTCTAGTGGTAAGACGATGCTGGTAATAGATAAGACCAGAAAAAATGATAAACTGTTTTTTCTAGATAGTAAGCAACACATCCAGCCAGAAGGTATCTGTTTTTCTCCAGATGGCACGATGTATATATCCAACGAAGGAAAGAGCCTGATAGCTAAGATTTACAAATATAAATATCTAAATTAGGCAGATCAATATTATGTATAGCCACAAAAATATCTTCATCTTAAGTTTTTCTTGTCTTTTTTATATGTCAATGGCTTCCTGTGTTTCTAAAAAAGCGCTTTATTTAGACGGACAAGAAGACCTTTCACCTGTAAGTCATGCAGCAGTAGATATAGAACATACCTTATTTTTGATAGGTGATTCTGGCGGAGCACCTATGGGAGTTTCTACTCCAGCATTGACCTATCTAGAAAAGGAATTAATAAATGTAAAAGGAAATAGTTCTATTATCTTTCTAGGTGACAATATATATCCAGTAGGCGTGCCGCCAGTAGGATCTGAGGATAGACCATTGGCAGATCACAGGCTAGAAAAGCAACTAGAGATATTGGATACCTATGAAGGTAAAATTATTTTCCTTCCAGGGAATCATGATTGGTATTCCTACGGTAGAGAGGGTATCCAGAGACAAGAAGTTATAATAGAGCATTATCTCAATAATAGAAATATCACTGTAGATCAGAATAATTTTTTCTTACCTGATAATGGATGTGGGGAACCACATGTTGTCGAACTTGCACCAGGGTTAAAGTCGCTGGTATTTGATTCTCACTGGTTTCTCAATGCTGCGCTGAAACCATATTCTTTTGGTGATTGTAAAGTAAAAACGCGAAAAGAATTTATGAATAGGCTAGAAGATTTAGTGGAGAAACATCAAGGTGAAATACAGGTTCTAGCTATGCATCATCCTCTGTATACCTATGGTCCCCACGGTGGGGGATATACTTTTTCTGATATCGTATTTCCAGTAAGTCAGATAAATGAGAAGTATAAGCTTTTTCTGCCGCTAAGTGGTCTTATTGTAAAAATCATGAAAGGCTATATTTCTGAGCAAGATGTCCAGCATAGAGATGCAAAATTAATGAAGAATAATCTACTAAGGATACTAGATAAAAATGGTCCTACTATTATTGCCGGAGGTCATGAACATACGCTGCAACATATAGAGAATGATAGTAATGTATATATTGTAAGTGGCGCAGGTTCTAAGAATAACCCAGTAGGACTAGGAGAAGGAAGTTTTTTTAGCACAGGAGAAAATGGGTTTGTGAAAGTAGAGTTTCTGAAAAACAAATCTGTTGTCTTTAATTATATTGTTCCAGATAAGGAAGGAAAAACTGCTATAATATTATATCAGAGGGTGCGTGAATTGTAATGCCGCCTATATATTGCAGAGCCATAGTTTTTAATCAACTGTGATATAATGCTTTTTTTATCAAGGGATAATTTTTTATCTATATGGTGATTATTTATACATTTAGTAAGTATACTAAATAATGTGGGAAACTATAGTGTAAAAGAACATCATGGTAATGGAGGAGGCATAAAAATCATTGTCTTATTATGTTTTATAGCCTTTATGGTATTATACCATTTCTATTTTTAGATGACGGAAAATGATTTAGAATTGTTCAAAATGGATCAAGGCAAATAACGTAGGCGAACCCATAGGTTCGGCGAGGCTTTTTAACGAAGGAACATGAAGAACAAAATAAATAATTACCGTCATTCTAAACTAGAATTGGTATTAACTACAAAGTCGAAAAAAACATCAATCTTTAGTTCATGAAAAAGAGGGTCAGCATCGTAGGTGGAGGAACTGGAGGATTATTTCTAGCTGCATTTTTAGATACGGATATATATGAAGTCACCATTTATGAAAAAAAGCCCTCCTTTGGGCGTAAATTTCTAGTGGCTGGTGATGGGGGTTTTAACCTGACACATGGGGAAGAGCTTGCCACCTTTAAGTCTAGATATACACCACCTTCATTTTTAGATAATGCTTTAGATCTTTTTAGCAATGAGGATTTGAGGTCATGGTTGTTGGATATAGGAATTCTCACTTTCATCGGAAGTAGTGGAAGGGTATTTCCTAAGAGAGGTATTAAGCCAATAGAAGTATTGAAGGCTATAGAATCGTATCTATTAGATAAGAATATCAAGTTAGAATTCGGTAAAACATTCACTGGATGGAGTAAAGAAAAACATATAGAATTCAATGATGTGGAAATTGTAAAGTCAGACTATACTGTTTTTGCCTTAGGAGGTGCGAGTTGGAAAGTGACAGGTTCTGATGGTTCTTGGTTAGGCTTGTTTAATAAAGTGGGTATAGAAACCTTCTCATTTAGATCTTCTAATTGCGCCTATAAAATAGAGTGGCCAGAAGCGTTTATACAGAAACACGAAGGAGCGCCGCTAAAAAATATTTCTATTTTTATAGAAGGTAAGATGCAAAAGGGTGAAGTTGTTGTGACAAAATTTGGGCTAGAGGGTAATGCCATCTATGCACTAAGTCCTCAAATACGAGAGAATCTGGCCAAAAAAAAAGAGGCTGTAGTATACCTTGATTTTAAACCAAGGCTCAATTTAGAAACGCTTATTGGAAAAATAAAATATTCAAAGTCGAATATATCTAGCACTCTAAAGGATGCAATAAAATTACCTAAAGCTGTAATCGATCTCATAAAAGTTACACTAACGAAAGAGGAATATCTAGATATACAGGTGTTGTCAAAATATATAAAATATTTCCCCTTGACACTTGTGGAATCAGCTCCTATAGATGAGGCCATCTCTACCACTGGAGGTATTAGCCTGAATGCAGTAGACATCAATTTTCAACTAAAGCATCTAGAAAGTCAGTTCTGTATAGGAGAAATGCTAGACTGGGACGCACCCACTGGAGGTTATCTAATACAAGGCTGTGCTAGTATGGGGGTATACTTGGCACATCAGCTAAATAGCAAAAAAATAGGGTAGTGAGGAGACAAGCGGTATCAGCTTATCTCCCTTATAAAATACAATTAATTTCTAAAACTGAGAACAAGGATTATAGATTTCAGATATTATTGTGAGTCTTAATCATATAATTTTTTTGATTAGTCAAAGTATCTAAAATAGAAACATCCTTACCTTCTGGAAGGATAGCATACTGTAGATAATTAAGGGTGGTCATCATGTGACTGTGCCCTAGAATATTCTGGAGCTGGAAGATCGATCCACCAAAGTTAAGGTAGTGGACAGAAAAAGTGTGTCTCAAGATATGAGGAGATATCTTTTTACGGATTGAAGTTTTTCTAGCAATATATTTCAAGTTCCAGCCTATTCTGCGTGGACTTAAACGTATCAGGGGATGAAGTTTTTTACCAAATGATGTATCTGAAAATAAGGTAGGAAAATCTCTGACATAATTATGAATTGCATTTTCCAGTGTACTTCCAAATTTTATCGTCCTCGTTACATTATTTTTACTATTAAGGACCGTAATATATTTCAAGTTGAGATCTATGTTTTCTAAGGATAATTTACATAACTCACTTATGCGCATTCCCGTCTCGTAAAGCATCTGAATAATAAGTTTTTGTTTAGAATTTGTGCATGCATTTATTAGTTGTTGTATTTCATGGGTGGAAAGAACTTGTATATCATAGTATTTGGTCTTGGGGCATGGTATCTTAATGGACAATTCTAGATTTTCTGCAACATTTACTAGGTAATATCTTATGGCATAAACTATTATTTTAATACTAGCGTATTGGATACCTTTTACGGTTTTATGCCTTAAGAGAAAATCTATAATTTCATTTTTGGAACATTCCTCAGGTAAGCGATTAAATTCGCGCATGATTTTACTAACACTAGACAGGTAGGCTTTGATTGTTGATTTTGATTTGTTTGCCAGTAACATGTGGTTTTTAAACGAAGTTAGAGCAGCCGCATGTTTAGGATTCGGAGCAATGATGAATGATGTATTCATATTATATGTATTTTGAGTGATAGTAGATGGGGGAGGGGTCGCGAAATTATAAAATTTATGATAGCAGGCAATACTGTTTTATAAATCATATGTTAAATTGACATAAATAATAAGCTTATTTAAAGTGCTACAAAATGTAGATTAGAAATACCTAATTGTGAGATCTGCATTTATTTGACAGATATAAAATAAATTGATGGAAAAAACATATAGGAATAATGGCGCTGTCGGAGCACTACTAGATGAGTATGAAAAGGCGTTGACAGAATTAAAAGAAGTAATTAAAAACCTGTCTAATAAGCAACTAACAGCTATAGTAGATCAGGAAACAGAGGATATAGATTGTCGCTCTATACAGACGATTCTCAGTCATGTAGTAGGATCCGGTTATACATACGTCATTGAGGTAAGAAAGTATCTGGGAGAGCAACTGGATTATAAAAAGACAGAAGTACTAGATAACGTAGCATTGTATGCATCCGCTCTAGATAAAATGTTTGCTTTCAACGTAAAACTATTCTTAGATTATCCTGAGATCCAGCTGGAGGAATATTCGGCAAACAAAAAAATGACAGTCCGCTGGGGACAAAAATATGATGTAGAGCAATTATTAGAACATGCAATCGTACACGTGCTAAGACACAGAAGACAGATCGAGCGATTTAAGTTAAGACTTTAATACATCCAGTTATTTAGGCTTCTATCTGCGGGAGGTTGGATAGTACTGACATTTCCTCCACCATTAAGATCACCTGTGTTATTTCTCCAAGCATTAGAAGCTGATAGAAAAGTATATCCTTTTCCTGGATTACTTACTACGTAAGTCGTCTCGATAACATCATTTCCGTCTAAAATATTACTTGTAGATTCTATAATTATGCCATTTATGTTATTATCAACTATAGAATTATTTAAAAGCTTATTACCTTTTCGAATTATAATTCCGCCGGAAGCACTTAGGGCATCCAAATTATTTCTTGTAACAACATTTGATCTTAAGTTATTATAATCTAAGACGTGGATACCAATTTGCCGATTAAATCTAAGAATGCAGTCTGCAACAGAATTACCCGCATCACAATCTATACCTATAGTTTGATTAGCGTAAGCAGAGCATGAATTTATAATATTATTATTTTCAAAATCAAATCCTGCTATTTGATTGATGTTAGAAAAGCAATTATTTAATGCATTATTATCCTCACCCTTGAATCCTGATCCACCATTTTGTCTTGCATGACAAGATTCTAAATTTGAATTATTCTGGATATCATAACCATGAGATAGATTGAATAGGCTTTGGCAATTAAGCAGTCTAGCATTAGAACCATTTAATTGCACACCAATTCCATTACTGATAGTAAAAACTTGGTACATGCAGGTAGACCTCGTAAAAGAATTTATTCCCAAGACACCTGCTTGTTGCCAGTTAGAGATGGTCCCATTTAGAATGGTCACCCGATCTGCTTGACTTAAGTATATGCCAGAATGATTAGACTGTCCAGTATTGCCAGGACCTTCTATGGTAAATCCATTGAGTTCTATAGTTATATCATCTATTGAGGAAGCTCTTATCCCATGCTGGCCTATTATATCAAGTTTTAGATTTTTAGTTAGATAATAATAACCAGGTTCTGTAATTTCGTAAGGTAATGTATCTATTTCTATTCCGATAGGACTATTGACATCACCATTAGGCATGGTCATCGAAAGCCATTGAGATCCATCCCACCCTTGGAAGTCCTGTTCATTGTCATTCCAGCGCATGGTGCCAGCATCATTTGATGCAGGCATATCAGTTACTGCATTTCCGATCTGGATTGCACCGTCGAGCTCCACAGACTCCTTCTGTGTACCAGTTATAGCCCCAACTTCTAAGTGCTTCACGATTTGTAATTCATCATGTATAGTTAAACGCTTTTCTGCGAAGTCTCCATAAATGAGAGGTGTAGATGTTTCTGTATTGGATATATATAATTTGTCTCCTTCTATCTCATTTTTACCAGCCTGGTGTCCTAGCATAACGTTGCCACTTACATCTTGCACAATTCCCCTGCCTGCCTCATATCCGAGAAGTGTATTTCTATCTCCTGTTTGATTTGCAAATCCTGCAAACCCACCTATTGCCGTATTTTTTTCACCATTGGAATTTTTTTGCAAAGCATTCAGTCCTATGCCAACATTATTGCTACCTGTATTTAGAGACATGGCTTGCTTACCTATAGCCACATTATTATTCCCAGAAGAACTTCCCTGTAGTGCTTGTTCGCCTACAGCAATGTTGTTCACTCCAGTTACATTATCTCTACCTGCTCGGTGTCCAACAAAAACATTATTATTGTTAGTTAGATCATCTTGTAATCCTGCTTCGGCACCTATAAAGACGGATTGACCATTGTTGACCATTTCTAAGGTTGTACCATTCTGCCGCATAACTTCTGTACCTGCAGCATAGAATCTAATGATATCTTCATCGGAAGACTCCTCTACCTCTATACGTGTATCGTTATCCGCATCTGCTATGTTGTCTAACTGACCTATGAGCATCCACTTAGTTCCGTTATACTGATATAGTCCAAGGTCATCTATCTGATAGAGAAGCAGGCCAAGTGCAGGCGTAATTATATTAGAAGTATCCGATCTAGGAATGAGAAGTCCTTTATTGGAATCTTGAATATCCAGTGCTGCGCTGGCATGTGGACTTGTTGTTCCTATACCTATATTTTGTCCAGAAAGGAAGAACGGGATGAGTATGTAAATGATAAGGAATTTAGCTTTCATTATGATTGGTCTATGATGTAAATAAGATGAAATCAAAAATATGTATGTTTTTTTGTAATAAACTCTATGGAAACATAGAGTTTTACCCAATACGGGTTTTCTTAGATCTAGCTAGGTGCTACAGCTTATATGGAATCGACTACAATTCCATTAAATAATAAAAAAATGGCTTTTCAGTACGCTGATTTTCTTCTACTTAACTAAATTTGTACAAACAATAATTAAATGAGAATTTTTACAATTGTGTTATTCAGTATGGTCTCTCTTTTTGTTATAATCTCTTGTGGAGGGAATAAAAATGATAGTTCATCATCCGATAAAACTTCATCTAGTGCTAAAAAGGGAAAATCTGTATTAGATGAAATCAAAGATATAGCCCCTGAGAAAAAAGAGAAATCAAAAGAAGTAATTAGCTCAGATGAAGTAGATGCAACAAAAGAGGATCAAAATACAGAAGGCGCATCTCCTGAACAGCTCTCCAAGGCTCAGTCTATAATCGATGATGTTTCTGAGGATGATCTAGACGATGTAGATCCTAAGAAACTTTTTAAAATAAATTGTGCACTTTGCCATGGATTTAAAGGAAATATGATGGTCAATGGGGCGAAAGATCTCACCAAATCTGTGATTTCTCTCAAAGAAGCTGTTGCGCAGGTATATCACGGTAAAGGACTGATGACTCCATATAAAGGAATATTGTCTGATGCAGAAATCGTGTCGGTAGCTAAGTATACTGAGACTTTACGTAAATGAGTACGACAATATTAACTCCTAAAAATAAATTAAGAAATTTTTAATCCTTTCTATAGATTAAAACATACAATAATTCAGTTCTATAAGCGGAAATGAACAAAGCTAAATTAATCTCATTTTTTATATCTTTTGCTATTGCTGCAACTGTGCTGTATAAGTTTGTGTATGCGCCTAATCCAGAATTGTTCTCTTTTGACATAGAGTGGCCTTCTTTTGATTTTGGAAAAGAGGAAGCAGGAAGTAAGAAGAAAAAGAAAAGCTCGTCTAAGTCTAAGGTGAAGTCTAATGTCAAAAGTAATTCTAACGTTGGTAAGGTTGTAGATAATTTCAATGGTGTAAATATCTATTACAATGGAAGAGTCAAGAATGTGCAAGGTCGAAATGTTACATCTGATGGATATAACTTAGGTCTTAAGTATCAGTGTGTAGAATTTGTCAAAAGATACTATTACGAGTATTACAATCATAAGATGCCTGATAGTTATGGACATGCCAAGGATTTTTTTGAGCATAATTTATCTGATGGAGGATATAGTAAGAAGAGAGACTTATACCAATATAGAAATGGTAGCGAAATAAAACCCAGAGTAGGAGATATTCTTATATTCGGAGCGGCATCGTTTAACAAATATGGACATGTTGCTATCATTTCTAAAGTAACTTCTAATTCTGTTACGATCGCTCAGCAAAACCCTGGTATCGG
>Ga0114952_1003080_pt1 | contig 12147 bp, 13 predicted proteins | sample SidtaG_2_FD_87303 | JGI IMG/M metagenome (GOLD analysis project Ga0114952, IMG submission 87303) | Marine algal microbial communities from Sidmouth, United Kingdom - Sidmouth_Asex2 metaG | ecosystem: Host-associated > Algae > Red algae > Unclassified | place: Sidmouth, United Kingdom | collected... | reverse complement strand
GTCGAGAACCCGATGCTCAACGGCGAGGTCGTGCGCCTCGACGGGGCGATCCGCATGGGAGCGCGCTGAGCGGGGGGCTCGGCGAGACGGGCCCGACGCCCGCGGCGACGTGCCGCGGAGTCGATGGGGTAGACTCCGACACTCCGAACCGATGCATCGCACGGAGGCGATACATGACGCTCGACGACCCCTCGCGCGAACCCGCGCCCACCTCGACGACGCCCGTCCCGATGAGCCACAGCGACGCGCTCGAGATCCTGCAGAGCGTTTACGGCTACGACCGCTTCCGCGGCCAGCAGGCTGACATCGTCGACACGCTGGCCGCCGGTCACGACGCGTTGGTGCTGATGCCGACCGGTGGCGGCAAGTCGCTCTGCTACCAGATCCCCTCGCTGCTCCGCGCCGGTACCGGGGTCATCGTCTCGCCGCTCATCGCGCTGATGCAGGACCAGGTCGACGCGCTCCGCGCGCTCGGTCTGAACGCGGCCTTCATCAATTCCTCGATGGATCGGGGCGAGGTGGTCGACACCGAGCGGGCGCTCGTCGCCGGGGAGATCGACATGCTCTACGTGGCCCCCGAGCGGCTGCTGATGCCGGGCATGCTCGCGCTCCTCGAGCGCGTGGAGATCGCTCTGTTCGCGATCGACGAGGCGCACTGCGTATCGCAGTGGGGTCACGACTTCCGCAAGGAATACCTCGGGCTCTCGATCCTCGCCGAGCGCTTTCCCCGCGTGCCGCGCATCGCGCTGACGGCCACGGCCGACGAGCGCACCCGAGAGGAGATCGTCACCAACCTCGGGCTCGATCGAGCTCGGCGCTTCGTCTCGAGCTTCGATCGACCCAACATCCGCTACGCGATCGGGGACCCCGAGAACGGGCGCGAGTCGCTGCTGCGCTTTCTCGCGGCGAACCACGCGGGGGAGGCCGGCATCGTCTACTGTCTCTCGAGGAAGAAGGTCGAGCAGACCGCCGAGTGGCTCTGCGCTCAAGGGTACGAGGCGCTGCCGTATCACGCGGGCCTCGCGGCGGAGGAGCGGCAGCGCAACCAGTCGCGCTTTCTGCGCGAGGAGGGACTGATCATCGTCGCGACGATCGCCTTCGGCATGGGTATCGACAAGCCGGACGTGCGCTTCGTCGCCCACCTCAACCTCCCCAAGAGCGTCGAGGCCTACTACCAGGAGACCGGTCGCGCCGGTCGCGACGGGTTGCCCTCGAACGCCTGGATGGCCTACGGGCTGCAGGACGTGATCAACCTGCGCTCGATGATGGCCAAATCCGAGGCCGACGAGCGGCACAAGCGGGTCGAGCACCACAAGCTGGAGGCCATGCTCGGGCTCGCCGAGCTCACCACCTGCCGCCGACGGGCGCTGCTGCGCTACTTCGGCGACGAGCTGCCGGGCCCCTGCGGCAACTGCGACAACTGCCTCGAGCCGCCGCGCACCTGGGACGCGACCGAAGCGTCGAGGAAGGCGATCTCCGCCGCCTACCGCACCGGTCAGCGCTTCGGGGTCAACTATCTCGTCGACGTGCTCCTCGGCAAGAGCGACGAACGCGTACGGCGCTTCGGACACGACGAGCAGCCGACCTTCGGTATCGGTACCGAGCATACCGCGAGCGAATGGCGGAGCCTCTACCGGCAGCTGATCGCCCGCGGCGTGCTCGCCGTGGACGTCGACGGGCACGGCTCGGTGCTGCTGACCGAGGCGGCCCGTCCCGTGCTCCGTGGCGAGAGCACGCTCGAGCTTCGCCACGCGCCGCTGCGGGCCAGCGGCGGTCGACGAGGCGGAGGGCGGCAGGGCAGGGGCGGTGCTCGCAAGCCGCCGGTCACGATCCCGCCGGCCGATCGCTCGCTGTGGGAAGCGCTGCGGGCGCTCAGAAAGCGCCTGAGCGATCTCGCCGGGGTTCCCGCCTACGTCGTGTTCAACGACGCCACCCTCGCCGACATGATCACGATCAAGCCGCGTTCGCACGGCGAGATGGCGGCGGTGTCCGGGGTGGGCGCGGCCAAGCTCGAGCGTTACGGTGACGAGTTTCTCGGCGTGATTCGCGAGCACGTCGACGAAGCGGACGCCGAGCGCGCCTGAGCTCAGTGCAGGGCGCGCACGCTCGCCGGCGTGCTGCGCCGCACTTCCCGATCGAGCAGCCGCCCGTCGGGCGAGAAGCGCTCCCAGCCGAGCTCGCCACCGAAGGGCGCACGCAGCGAGCGCTCGAACCAGCTTCGATAGCAGGCGACAAGGCGTGACTGCGCGTCGTGTTCGTCGAACCAGCGAGTGTCGCGCACGCGGTCCACTCGCGAGAGGCGCCGGTGTCTGGCGGGCGTGAGCGTGTGCCCCGCCGCGATACCGAACAGGGCCTCCCAGTCGGTCTCCACGCTCGGACCCGTCACGCCTTTCGTCGCTGGCTCGGCAGCCGCGATCCGGATGGCGGGCTCGTCGGCGGGCTGGTCGGTGCTCGGGCCGAGGACGAGGCCGAGCCGACCGCCGCCCCGCACGAGGCGGCGGCAGGGCGCAACCAGGCCACGCGCTCCTTGCGCAACAGCCAGTTGTCGATGACGAGGTGGACGACGACGCTCACCAGCGTGCAGACGACGAGCGCGATGGAGACGAAGGCGAGTGCGGCGAACGGTCCGTCGCCGAGCCCTCGAGGGAGCACGGCCCGCAGCACCCCGAGCGTGAACAGGTGGCTCAGGTAGAGCGCGTACGAGGCGTCTCCGAGCAGTACCGCCCAGCGCCAGTTGGGCACCCGAACGTAGAGGCTCCCGGCGACGACGAGGAGTGCCGGCACCCCGAACATGATCGCGCGAGGTGCGGGCAGGTGGAGCAGGAGCAGCACCGAGCCGATGATCAGGAGCACGGTGCCGAGCGCGGGCGAGAGGCGCAGCCCCCGCTGCCACGCGATCGCGAGCAGCATGCCGTAGACGAACTCGAATACCACGTCGTGCCCGTAGAACCGCGCCGCCGGAGTCGCCGAGTCCGACAGCCGCGCCAGCGCGAAGACCAGAACGATCAGCCCGATCGCACCTGCCACGCGATAGCGCGGCGCGAGCACGAGCGACAGCGCGAACGCCAGGTAGAAGTACATCTCGTAGTTCAGCGACCACCCGGGGGCGAGGATCGGCCACAGCCAGCCGGGGTGAGCGGTGCTCTCGTATGGCAGGAAAGCGAGACTCAGGGCGAGCTCACGCCAGTCGAAGGCGGCGTTCTCGAACACGTTCGGGAGCGCGACGAGCACCAGCGCCATCAGCAGCGTGAAGAACCAGTAGAGCGGCACGATCCGGCGCACCCGATTGACCACGAAGCGCTGCGGCGTATCGCCCGGCTTCGCGATCCAGACCATGATGAAGCCGGAGATGACGAAGAAGACATCTACGCCGAAGGCGCCGAATTTCGGTAGCTGCGTCGCGTAGGCGGGCACCTGAGCCATGGCGTGGCTGTAGACCACCACCAGCGCAGCTGCGGCGCGCAGGTATTGCAGGGCGTGCAGTCTCACGGTCTCATCGACGTGGGCAAGGGCGCGGGCGAAGGCAGGCCGCTCCGGCCAGAGTAGCGTATCGGCTCGAGCCGGCGCCTTTGCCTTGACGTTCGCTCACCCTCGACGCCACCCGCGGCGACGAGATCACGTCAGCGTGAGGTCGAGACACCACCGGTGGTGGTCCGGTTTCCGGCCGCATCGTCGCCCGGGGCGGCGAGCGCTTCCTCGAGCGCTGCGTGGTAGCGCCGGCCCATCTCGCGCAGCGCCTCCGCTCCGAAGTGGATGCAGTCCCCCTGTCCGCAGGGGTAGCCGTTGGCTGGAACGAGATCGTCGTGAATCGAGACCGCCGAGTACGCCACTCGATCGGCGATGCTCCGGTGGACCTGGTCGATCAGTGCCTTGGGCGGGGAGAGCTCCGAGTAGTCCGGTCCGCGTTCGTCGTCGCCGCGCGACATCGTGCCGACGACGAACGGAATCGGCGCGTTCGCCGTGCGCAGCGCCGGTCCGCGGGCGTCGGGCGCGATCCGCCGTCGGAGCTCCTCGGCGAGTAGCTCGAGGTTGTCCGCGTAGAGCGGCGCGCACTCCTCTTTCGCGTCCGACTCGCCCTGGTGCCAGAGTATCCCGCGAAGGATCCCGCCACTCTCGGCGAGCGCCTTGTCGGCGCGTAGCACGGCGCGGTCGAACAACCAGGTGTTGCCGAGTGCCGCCACGTCCGTCGGCCGCGCGTTCCACTGCCCGGGCGGCCCCGCGTCGTTGTCGCAGAACGCACTGCCCGACCAGGCCGCGGGCACCAGCACGACCTCTCGCGTGGTGTCCGCTAGAGCCGTCTTGCCGAACGTCAAGCCCAGCCCGATGTACTCGAACCCCTTGCCCGCCTCGCCACCTTCCCGCGCCGGGACGTGCAGCGGGTCCTCGGCGGTGACGATCGGGACACCAACGGAGGCGAGCTCGGGGGAGCGGAAGTCCTCGGCGTCGGTGAACAATGAGAAGCCGTCGTTGGGCGGGACGTTGAGCTGCCGGACTCGATCGTTGCGCTCGTCCGGAGCGCCGGGATCGGCGCGGCGCGTGCCGTCGCCGCTCGAGCCGACCATGTTGCTCTGCCCGACGAGAAGGTAGACGTCCGGCGCATCGACCGGCTCGACATCGACATCGAGCACGTAGCGCGAATTGCTCTCGCCGTCGCTGGCGATGACGTAGAAGCGCCGGGCGCCGGGCATGATCGAGCGATCGGCGATGTCCAGACGCAAGGTCACCCGAGCTTCACCCCGTTCCTCGCCGAGCGTGGTGGTGTCGAAGGTGTGGGTGACGCGGGCCACATCGGCCTCGGTCGCGCCGGCGATCGAGAGGGTGACCTCGGTGTCGTGTCCGTTGAGACGCTCGAGCGTGAGCGGGACGACAAGATCGGGACCGCCCTCGACCAGCACCGGGCTGCCCACGGAGCTACGGAGGGTGAAGTTGCCGCTCGGTGCGGACGGCTCGGCCGGCAGGATCGGCCCCGGTTGCGGGTCGGTCGGTGGAGAATCACTGCCGCCGCCGCCGCAGGCCGCGAGCAGTGCGCACAGGGCGAGCGCCGGAAACGGTGTGCGCGTGGGTAGGGGCAGGGTACGGATCATCGACGGGTCGCGGTTGCGAGCGGGGCGGGTGGGTGGCGGTGGGGCGTCGGCGATCGCCTCGCACGCCGCCGGCGCGATGGGGCGGAGCACTCAGGATTCATGCCAGGGAAGAGCGATCGGGGGAGGCCATCATGGCGTGGTCGAACGGATGCGGTCGGTCGGGCTCGGGCGGGGACAAGGCGGTACGGAACAGTGCGGTACGGAACAGTGCGGGGCGGGGCGCCCGGCGACCGGCCCGCCACGGCCTCTCGCGAGACTTCAGCGGCCGGTGAGCAGGGTGTCCAGCACGTCGTAGTATCGCACCCCGAGCTCGCGCAGCGCCTCGGCCCCGAAATGAATGCAGTCACCCTGTCCGCAAGGGTAGCTCGGGGGAACCAGGTCGTCGGCGACGACCACGGCCGAGAGCGGCACTATCGAGGCGACGTTCTGGTGCACACCGTCGACGATCGCCTTTGTCGCGCCGAACTGCCCGCCCGGCGCGAGCGCACCGCCGCGCGCGTCGGCGCCCTTCGACATCGTACCGACGACGAAGGGAACCTCGGCGTCCTCGCCGCTGCGCCGCGCCATCGCACCGCGCACGTCCGCGTCGATCTCGGTGCGGAGGGCGGCGACCATGGCGGCGAGATTCTCGGCGTAGGCACGCGCGCAGATCTCCTCGTCCGAATCCGCCTCGCCCTGGTGCCAGAGGATGCCGCGCAGGATGCCGCCGGTCTCGGCGATCGCGATGTTCGTGCGCAGCACCGCCCGGTCGTAGAGCAGGGTGCCGGCGAACGCGTCGGAGGCGGGCGGGGTCGGGTTCCAGCCGGTCGCGCCGTCGAAGCGATTGGTGTCGCGGCGACAGAATCCGGTGTCCGACCATGCGCTGGGGACGAGCACGATCTCGGCGGTGGTATCGGCCAGTGCCCGCTTGGCGAAGGAGAGCCCGGGGCCGATCGTCGTCTCGCTCTTGGTGTCGTTGCCGTTCAGGGGGTCGTGCAGCGGATCGAGCGCGATGGTGAGCGGCTGCTCGGGGACGACGACGCGCTCGGGGTCACGATAGGCGGCGGGCGAGGGGAATCGCTGACGGTCGTTGACCGTGACGTTCAGCTGGCGAATGCGCGGGTTCGGGGCATCGGGCTCGCCCGGGCCGAACATCCGTGCGCCCGGGAGCGGCGAGCCGATCATGTTGCTCTGACCGGCGAGGAGGTAGATGTCGGGCCGGTCGGTCGGGGTGATCGTCAGATCGACCGTCGCGGCGATCGAGGCGCCGTCGGTATCGATACCGACGAGACTCACGGTGTGGTCGCCCGGGCGACGCGGACGCGGGCCGATCGGCAGCGCGACGCTGAGGGTCGTCTCGCTCTCGCCGACGGCGAGCGTGGTGTCCCCGAGGCTGAGCTCGAGATCGTCCGCGTCGGTTCCGTCCGCGCTGACCTCGAGCGCCACGGCGAGCCCGTGAGCGGCCGTGCGAACGAGCTCGATCGGCACCGTGATCGCGTCGCCCCCCTCGGTCAGCGACAGCGGACCGTCAGGCAGGCCGAAGGCGAAGTCCCCCTCGGGCGAGGGCGTGCCGTCGGTGGTGCCGGTGGTGGTGCCCGTGGTCGCGCCCGCGCCGCTCGAGTCGCCGCCGGCCGATCCGGCCGAATCGCCGCCCTCGCCGCCCTCTCCGGACGACCCAGAGGAGTTGCCGTCGATCGATCCGGCGGAGTCGCCGTCGGCCGAACCGCTCGAGTCGCCATCGGTGGAGCCGGACGAGTCGCCGTCGCTAGATCCGGCGGAATCGCCGCCGTTGCCGCTCCCGGCCGATCCGGCGGAATCGCCGCCTGCGCCACCCGTGAGCGATCCCGTCGTGTCGCCACGCGGCGGCAGGTCGCCGGCGACGTCGGCGTCGCAGGCGACGAGTGCGGCGGTGAGGAGCAGCGCCAGCGGCGCACGGGTGCGAAACGAGAGAGCGAAGGGCAGGGTCATCACGATGACAGGGTGGCTTGGATGATCGGCGACTGAGTCGGCGGTTGGACGGGCGACTGGGCGGACGGCCGGACGAGCGGCGGGTCGGACGAGCGGACGAGCGGCCAGTCCGGCGCCGGACGGGCAGCTGATTCGGCAGCGAGATGGGCGAGCGGGAGTGCGCACGCCGATTCGCGTGCTCCACATCCTCCGGCAGGCCCGAGGCGCGCGAGTCTAGCAGTCGTCCGCCATCGCGCGGCTTGCGGGGCGGACAGAGCCGGTCCTGAGGACGGCCTTCGTGTTAGATTTACGTGATGTCGCTCACACTCAGGCTTGCAGTGACGCTGACGCTGTTCTGGCTGCTCCTGTCGGGGCTGTTCAAGGCGCAGCTGATCGTGCTCGACTTCCTCTCGGTCGCGCTCGCCGTCTGGCTCGCCAACCGCATGCGAGCGCTCGAGCATCGCGGCCAGCCGCTCCACTTTCGTGTCGTGCACATCCTCGGGTACTGGGCCTGGCTCGGGGGGCAGATCCTGCGCTCCAACCTCGATGTCACTCGCCGCGTGCTGACCCCCGGACCGGTGTCCATTCGTCCGGCGCTCCGACGGATCACGGTCACCCCCGACACCGATCTCGGCCGCGTCGTCTACGCTAACTCGATCACCCTGACTCCGGGCACCACGGCCATCACCTTCACCCCCGACGACGACGTGATCGTGCACGCGCTGCACGAGGACAGCCTCGACGAGCTGGAGGCCGGCGCGATGTGCGAGCGCGTCCGCGCCGTCGAGCCGCATATCCCGGAACGGCCCGACTGGGCGTTGTCGCGCTGATGTTCGCCGTCGCGACCATCGCGCTGCTGGTGACGATGGTGCTGACGCTGGCACGGGCGCTGGCCGGTCCTACCCTCTTCGACCGGCTGCTGGCGGTCAACTCCTTCGGTACCAAGACGGTGCTCCTGATCGCGGTGTTCGGGTTCCTGACCGGACGGCCGGACTTTCTCGACATCGCGCTCGTCTACGCGTTGATCAACTTCCTCGGCACCGTCGCGGTGCTGAAGTTCTTCGAGCTGGACGATCCGGGCAGCGTCGTCTATCGCGAGGACGACTACTGATGCTCGAGTGGCTCGTGTGGCTGCTCAGCTGGGCGCTGGTGCTCGTCGGCTCGCTGTTCATCGTCGCCGGTGGCGTCGGCATGGTACGTCTGCCCGATCTCTACACGCGGTTGCACGCGGCGAGCGTGACCGATACCGGCGGGGCCATCGTGCTGTCGTTCGCTCTGCTCCTGCAGGCGGTGTTCGTGTTCGGCAACACGATCGCCGCGATCAAGGTCTCGCTGATCCTCTTCTTCACCCTCTTCACCGCTCCGACTGCCTCCCACGCGCTCGCCAAGAGCGCGCTGCTCAGCGGACAGGTGCCGCTCGGTGCCGGCGGCGAGCCCTTGCTCGAGTCTCCCGAGGAGGCGGTGCGTCTCGCCACCACGCCGGTGGGCGCCGACGACGACGAGGACGCGCCGCACCCGTCCACCGCGCCCGCGATCGACGGCGGCGCGGGTGCGGACTCGACCGGAGGAGCTCGACGGTCGGGATCGGAAGACCCCTCACCGGATGCCAGCGTCTGAATGGAACACGTCGTCATCGTCGCCCTGCTCGGGTTTCTCGTGATCATCGCCGTCGGCATCATCGTGTTGCGCGACCTGCTGGCGAGCGTGATCCTGCTCGGCATGTACAGCCTGACCGCCGCCGGCGCCTTCGTCGTCATGGACGCCGTCGACGTTGCCTTCACCGAGGCGGCCGTCGGCGCCGGAATCTCCACGATCCTCTTCCTCGGGGCGTTGTCGTTCACCGACGGCAGGGCGCAGGCGAGGGGGCACGACAGCCTCGTCGCGCTGCTCTTCGTGGCGGTCACGGGCGGGCTGTTGATCTACGGCACGCTGGACATGCCGCACTACGGCAGCGCGACCTCGCCGGCGCAGACTCACCCCGAGCTGGCGGTTCGATTTCTCGAGCGCTCGGCCGAGGAGGTCGGCCCGCCGAACGTCGTCACCTCGGTGCTGGCGAGCTACCGGGGGTACGACACGCTCGGCGAGACGGTGGTGGTCTTCGCCGCCGGCATCGCGGTGTTGAGCCTGCTCGGACTCCGGCGCAGGCGCAGCGTCTCGGAACCGCCCGAGGACGCCCCCGGGGACCGCCCCGGCCGGGGAGACGACGAGCCGTCGGGCGAGGGTTCGCCGGAGAGCGGCGAGTCCGGGCGGGGAGCGGGCGCGTGAGGCGCTACGCGCGTCAGCGCCACCGTATCCTGCAGGTCGTCACCAAGCTCATCGTGCCGTTCGTGCTCCTGTTCGCGCTGTACGTGCAGTTCCACGGGGACTACGGACCGGGAGGCGGTTTCCAGGCAGGCGTCATCTTCGCCGCCGCGTTCATCCTCCACGGCCTGATCTTCGGGCTCAAGCGCACCCGCGAGGTGATGCCGCCGTCGGTGGTGCGCGTGCTGATGGCCTCGGGCGTGCTTCTCTACGCCGGCACCGGCATCGTCACGATGCTGCTCGGAAAGAACCTCCTCGACTATGACGCGCTCGCCCACGATCCGCTGCACGGACAGCACTGGGGGCTGTTCGCCGTCGAGCTCGGCGTCGGAGTCACCGTCACCGGCGTGATGATCGGGCTCTTCTACGCCTTCGCCAGTCGGCGCGACGGGCCGCACTCCGCAGATGACGCGGGCGCCGAGTCGGCGCACGGCGAGTCGGCGCACGGCGAGGGCGCGGCCCGGCGCCCGGCGCCCGAGCCGGAGGGGGATCGGGCGTCGACCTCCGATCGAGTCCAACCGCTCGAGGATCGAAGCGCTGACGTCGGCGGCGCCGGCAGGCCGGCCGCATGAGCCAGTTCCTCGGGCTCTACAACTACTGGGTCGTCATCGTGCTGATGATGGCCGGACTCTACATCCTCATCGCGCGCTACAACCTGATCAAGAAGATGGTCGGGCTCGGGGTCTTCCAGACGTCGATCTTCTATCTCTACATCACGCTCGGGAAGGTCGAGGGGGGGACGGCGCCGGTGTTCGTCGAGGGGGCGGCCGAATCGGTGCTCTACTCGAACCCGGTGCCGCACGTGCTGATCCTGACCGCGATCGTCGTCGGCGTGGCCACGACCGCCGTCGCGCTCGCCCTGGCGGTGCGTATCCACGAGACCTTCGGCACCATCGAGGAGGACGAGATCAAGGCGATAGAGGCCGGAGAGCCGGAGGCGTGACGACGGCGCAACTGCTCACGCAGCTGCCGGCGTTGCAGATCGTCGTGACGCTCGTGGCCTCCCCGCTCTGCGTGCTGGCGCGCCGCCCGCGCGCGGCCTGGGGCATCGCCGTGACCGCCAACGTCGCCGCCGCCGCCATCGCCTGGGCCCTGCTCGCCGAGGTGCTCGAGAACGGCACCATCCGCTACGCGGTCGGTGGCTGGGCGGCGCCGAGCGGAATCGAGTACTACATCGACACGATGAACGCCACCGTTCTCGTGCTGGTGTCCTCGATCGCGGCCGTGGTCCTCCTCTACGCCCGCGCAAGCGTCGACAAGAGCGTCGAGACGGCCAAGCACTATCTGTTCTACGCCGCGTGGCTGCTCTGCGTGACCGGGTTGATGGGCATCGCGATCACGGGGGACGCGTTCAACGTCTTCGTCTTCCTCGAGATCTCCTCGCTCGCGACCTACATGCTGGTCGCCTTCGGCGACGATCGGCGTGCACTGACCTCCGCGTTCCGTTACCTCGTGCTCGGCAGCGTCGGGGCAAGCTTCATCCTGATCGGGATCGGTTTTCTCTACGCGGCCACAGGCACGCTGAACATGGTGGACCTCGCCGAGCGCATACCCGAGAGCGAGTCGCAGCGTGCGGTGCTCGTCGCCTTCAGCTTCCTCACCATCGGACTGATGATCAAGGCGGCGGTCTTCCCGCTGCACGCCTGGCTGGTCAACGCCTATCACTTCGCCCCGGTGGCGGTGACCGCCTTCCTTGCCGGCACGGCGACGAAGGTCTCGCTGTACGTGCTGCTGCGCTTCTTCTTCGGGATATTCGGCAAGGACTACAGCTTCGGGCAGCTGTTCCTGACCGGCGTGCTGGTCCCGGCGGCCGTCGCCGCGTTCGTGGTGATGTCGCTAGTGGCGGTGTTCCAGACCGATCTCAGGCGCATGCTCGCGTTCTCGAGCGTGGCGCAGATCGGTTATATCGTCGCCGGTATCAGCCTCGCCAGCGAGGCGGGGCTGACGGCGGCGATCGTGCACATCGTCAACCACGGGCTGCTGAAGTCGACGCTGTTCATGGCCGTCGGCTGCATCGTCTACCGTCTCGGGCACGCCCACGTGCCGAGTCTCGACGATCTCTTCCGGCGCATGCCGCTGACCTGCACCGCCTTCATCGTGGCGGGGCTCGGGTTGATCGGGGTGCCGCTCACCGCGGGCTTCGTCAGCAAGTTCACGTTGATCGGCGCCTTCGTGGAGCGTGGCTGGTGGCCGGTGGCGGCGCTGGTGCTGTTGAGTTCGCTGCTCGCGGTGCTCTACATCGGGCGTGTGGTCGAGACGATGCTGTTTCGCCGTTCGCGCGAGGCGACGCCCGCGCCGGTCGGGCACCTCGAGGCGCCGGTGGCGATGCTCGTGCCGATGTACGTGCTGCTCGTGGCCGGGCTCTGGCTCGGGTTCGCCGGCGAGACCACGCTCGGGCTCGCCGGGCACGCCGCGGCCGAGCTCCTGGAGGGGCTCCGATGAACCCGCTCTGGGCGCTGCTTCCGCCGCTCGCGGTGGTCCCGTTCATCCTCTGGTTCGGGGAGGCGCGGCGGAACCTTCGCGAGGGCGCGATCATCGTCGCGGGGCTCGTGCTGCTGCTCGTCAACGGGGCGATCTACGACGCGACGGTCGCCGGGGAGGCGCTCGAGAGCGGCGAGTTCGTGCTGCTCGGGGGGTTCGCGCTGAAGCTCTCGGTCGAGCCGATGGGGGTGCTGTTCGCGCTGCTCGCGAGCTTTCTCTGGGTGGTCACGACGGTCTACAGCATCGGCTACATGCGCGGGCACCACGAGACGCATCAGACGCGCTTCTACACCTGCTTCGCGATCGCGAAGCAGGTGTAGAAGCGCGTCTGATGCGTCTCGTGGTGCCCGCGCAT
>Ga0114952_1003074_pt1 | contig 12158 bp, 11 predicted proteins | sample SidtaG_2_FD_87303 | JGI IMG/M metagenome (GOLD analysis project Ga0114952, IMG submission 87303) | Marine algal microbial communities from Sidmouth, United Kingdom - Sidmouth_Asex2 metaG | ecosystem: Host-associated > Algae > Red algae > Unclassified | place: Sidmouth, United Kingdom | collected... | reverse complement strand
TAAAGGGAAGGCACCTCAATGTCAATCGAGGAAGTGTGGAGAAATCATATTAGAACGACCTAGGGTTTTGTGAATCGCCGACCGTATTGACCCAATGGGAGTGTAAAGATTAATGGATAATGAACTAGATTTTTATCATTAATTATAGAATCTAAATCAAAAACCTAGGTGTTCTTATAATTATTCCATTCTGGGAAGGAACAAAGTGGTTTTTCTGAAGGTCATACTCAAATTCCAAGATCAGGTTAAATGGCATGTGGGTGTTTTGTTTCAACAACTTTAAGAGATGTCGGTTTGAATTTTAATCGATACAAACAGGCTCAGCAAAGTCCAATTAATGAGGTAAAGAGATTCACTTGATACTGATTTTATAGTAATTTCGGAGGAGTTAAAGACAAAGACGATTTCAGCAATTAAGAACTATATCAAAAATGGTATTCATTTTACTGGTTTTGAAAAAAGTTATGTAGGGTATATTCTCAAGAAGAGTGATCAATTATAATTTAATTTAGTCAAGTTATATCAATTCATATGTAGTGGAAATCGAAGAGAGTGAAAATTCTGAGAATTTCGATTCATATATAAAAAACTATCTGGTCGAATTAAGTATAAGTGATGAATGGCCTAAAGATGTGTAAATAACGAATCAATTTAAATAATTGAGTAGAAAATCTGTAGCTAATACCATCGCATAGTGTTGTGTCTACCTATAGATAAAAAAGACCTTGTCTAGATTTGTGGGGAAATGTTATCCATAGAATCGAGATGATCGTGGTCAAATAAAATTGTAATAGCTTTGTGCCTTGAAATATAAAACACGCACACAAAAATAATAAAAATGATAGTAAGGACTTTTAGAAGAATATACACATTATTAATAGTAGTTGGATTGCTTCATGCCATTTCTTGTACAAAACAACAGAATGATATTGGAGAGGAATTAGTGGGTGATCCCGTTAGTTTTCTAGCCTTAGGAGATTCTTATACAATTGGTCAAGGAGTAGCAGAGTCGCAGAGGTGGCCCATACAATTGGGAGAGCGATTAGAAGAAAATGATTTTGAGATTGAAGGTGTGGAAATTATTGCTCAAACAGGCTGGACTACAAATGATCTTTTAAATGGTATTGCAAACACTAAATTAGAAGAGTACAATTTGGTTTCTTTATCCATTGGTGTAAATAACCAGTTTCAAGGTCGACCCTTCGAAATATTTGAATCAGAATTTGATTCTTTGCTCAATAGATCAATTTGTCTTGCAGGGAGCAAAGAAAGAGTTTTTGTAGTCTCAATTCCTGATTATGGTGTAACGCCTTTCGGGAGTAGCAATAGTGAGAGTATCGGTGAAGAAATTGATATGTATAACAATTATATTTCTAATACTTGTGACATGCTTGAAATTCCATTTATTGACATTACTGAAATTTCAAGAACATTAGGAGATTCGCCTGGAGCTTTAGCATCAGATAATTTACATCCCAGTGGAAGCCAATATGAAGCATGGACAAATGAAATACTTCCAGTGGTTATCGAAATTTTAAATAAATAAGCGAAGTTTTAGATTTACATGTGCTTTGCTAAACCTTGAAAGATTTATTATTGATAGAAGTATAATGATGAATACATTTTATTCAATTCTTGTATTACTTGTAGTGGCGACACTTTCGTTTGCTCAGACGCTCCCACCCAAAGAAGCGTATACGCTAAACGTTAAACAAATTCACAGCGGGCACAGCTTAACAGACCCATTGTTTAATCCATGGCCTGGCCAATACAGATTCCTTGTTTTTGATGTTTTAGGAGGCGACTTTGACCATCTAGGTAAATCAACCATACCTGGTTCTTCTTTGAATTACAGATGGGAAAATGCGCCTGGTTTTGGACAGCCAGATGCTAGGCACGATATTGTTGATTGGGAGTTGTTAACGATTACAGAAAGGGTGCCATTGCTTTATGAAGGGGGAAGTGTATTGAGTTGGTATTTAGAAGCACTTCAAGCGCAAAAAGAAGATCTCTCTTTGTTTGTCAACAATGCATGGAATAATGGAAATAACGGAAATGGAACTCCAACCTTGCTTTGGACGACTTGGACAAATATTGATGATAGCGATGGTCCGTGGAGAGAAATGTTAGACATCCAAGGATCAGAGTGGGAGAAGATGCAGGATTATGCAAATGAAAACAGACCCGACGGAGCCCCACCCGTATACATTATTCCAGGGCACAAAATGATGGCCAGATTATATGATGATATTCAACTCGGCCTCGTTCCTAATATAACGGATATATCTCAGTTCTTTTCAGACAATATCCATCCCAATGAATTAGGCAGTTATGCTATTGCCGTGATACATTATGCTTGCATTTATAATACAAGTCCAGTAGATCTGACCAATATGCTTCTGCCAGATTCACCTAGTCTCAATCCCTCACCAGCTCTTGCTACTTATTTGCAAACAATGATTTGGGAGGAGGTGACAAATTATTCTAGAACTGGAATCTACGCGGTGGTATCATCTAATAATACAATTGACAATGCGCCAAAATTTAGTTTGTATCCAAACCCAGCAAACGATCTGCTTTATATAAGAGATAGAGATAAATCCTTAGACATTAATTCCGATTATACTATTTTAAATAATCAGGGTGCGGCAGTAATCAGTGGAAATAAAGAAACAATAAATATCCAAGAATTAGCTTCAGGGAGCTATACTATGAAAATAGGAAATCAATTTTTCAGATTTATTAAAATTTGAAACTATTGGCTCATTAATTTTAATTTGCCAAATCTTAGTAAGGTGTTGACTAAGTGTAAGGTTGTGTAGCTTTCGCGAAAAGATGTATTAAACTTTTAGATTTTTAATAAGACGATAGTGATATTTAATAGTAAATTTGCATTACTGCAAAAATCATATACGACACAAGCTATAATGCGATATGTATATTGTCTCCTGGAATTGACATAGATTTATAGGATTTTATTAATTTTAGTTGTTGCAGACGAAAATATAAAACACCTATTATAATGCATAATCTACAATTTAAAGTTAAGAACAAAAAAATGATGGAGAACACATTGATAGGATTATGTCAAATTAAATAATAAAGTTGAATTAAAATGAAAAACTTACTATGTATCTTTTTAGGATTAGGAATGATTTTAATTTGGAGTTGCTCTGACGATGAAAACCTTTCCAATAATATATGCGCTGATGATTATGCTGAATATTATTACAATGGTACTTTATTTAATACAATGCACTTGCCTGATCAAGGCGAAGTTCTGACTCAAAGTGGCGAGAGTTGTGGAATAGGAGCTGTAATTAATGAAAATCAAAACATTTTAACAATGCGGATTTTCGATGAAGAGCATCACCTAAATATTCATGCTGATGTTACAAATTTAAATCAAGAGGTAGGATTTCGTTTTCTTGAATTTACAAATAGTAATACGACCTCTACGCTTAATGACTTAGCTTTGAATGATCAAAACTTCATCCTCATAGAAGAGCTTGACACTTTAGCGAATACGATAAGAGGTAAGTTTAATTTTAAAATCGAGGATACAACAGGAGATACAATAACTGTGACTAGTGGTATATTTGATTGTTCATACAGTAGCTTTTAATTCTCCATCTACATACAACAAGCGACCATAATACTTCCAAAGCAATTTTATGAAGTATTTGCTTCTTCTTCTATAAACAAATAGTAAGTTCACTCTAATGATAAGTACTACGAAAGAAGTGATAAATGATAGTTGCAGTTACAAACCAACTCAAGGCTTATTAAGATTTCAAAAACTTCAGTTCTGCGACACAAGGGATATACCTAAGTACGACACAAAAAATCTTTGAGATTCTATTGTGACAATTGCCTCGATATTAGCGATTATAAGTGTTTTCTCATTGATCGAAATCGTTATTGCAAATCATAATGGGAATAGTAAAATTCATATGCAACCTGTTGCAGTGTTATTAATGGATTCTTTTGGAGTTTGTATGTTTATGGAAGGAAAGATTATATTCTTTTCATGCCTAATATTCTTGCTCTTGAAATAGGTACACTTACAGCAATGTCTGCTTTGACACGAGGGTCTTAGAAGAACCAATTGTAAAATAAAATGTACTTCCTTGATTCTCAGTAGAATCTACCCATATTTTCCCACCGTGTTGGATAACAATTTGTTTGCAAGTGCTTAGACCAATACCAGACCCTTGATACTTTTCATTAGAATTCAATCTCTCAAATATTTCAAATATTTTACTAGTATCTTCTTTTTTCATCCCTATGCCATTATCCTTAATCGAGAATTGATAGTCATCATCTCCATGAATGCAAGCAATAATAATTACTGGCTTCACTCTTGTACGGTGAAATTTTAATGCGTTATTAATTAAATTCAAAAATAGTTGTTTCAGTTTTATCTCATCTCCTTCTACAAAAGGTGGAAGGTTTTCTTTTATTAATGTAGCATCAATTTTTTTAATATTGTCAAAAAGCATTAACTCTACTTGATCCAATATCTTAGTTATATCAACTTTATCTTTCTTTATTTTAGTTTGGTTAATTTTTGAATATGCTAAAATTCCATTAATTAGTTGATCCATTTGCAAACTACTATTGTGAATAAGGTCTAAAATGTTTAGTTGCTTCTCTGTTAAATTCGAATCTCTATTCAAAAAAAGTAATTTAGAAAAAGCAATCATGGATCTTAACGGTGCTTTTAAATCGTGAGATGTACGATAAGCAAATTTCTCAAGTTCATTATTGGAATTAATATATTTACGAAGTTCATTATTTTGTTTTTCTAACTGTAGTACATTTCTTTTTATAGTTTCAGCTTGTTCGTTTTTGATTCTGATCTCTTCATTGATTTGGTTGTGACTTTTCAAGCTTTCCATGAACAAACAAAATTTATTGAAAACAAGCGAGTACTTATTTAATTCAGAAAAACTCAATTCTTTAATATTCATACTAAGCAAGATGATGCTTTTTTCCCCTCCTCTATAAACCCCTAATTCTTTCTGGTCAAATTCATTTAATTTATTAAAGAAATGGAAAGCTTTTTCACTTCGGTTTAATATAACCAAATCGTTTTTACTAAATACTTCTAAGGTTGTAGGATTTATGCCGGCACTTGTAAATTTGGTTTGAGGAATAGATAATACCTTTTCTAATATCAATGGGTTAGTGTATGTGTAATATCCAGCAAAAGATAAATTCTGTTGTAGCATTAGCGTTCTCAAAAATGATTTAGCATTTTCATAAATATCAAACGACTGCCCTATTTGAAGTAGAATTTCATATAAAGATGAAAGTGTTAGTACAATATCATTTTCGTTTTCAGTCATGCTTTTTCAACTACACTAACTACTATTGTTTTATGATGATAATCGAGCAATCCTCCATTTGAAGATGAGATTTCTCCCATTGAATATACACCGTAGACAGTTAGATCAATCTCTTTAGCTGCATCATTGATATTATCTAATTCTTCTTTGAACCGCTCATTAAGAATCCATGTTCTTGATATGCAATCGGCGACAAACATGAAAAGTGGATTTTCGCATTGACTTATTACCTCTTTACATGCCTCACTTCCTGCTTTTAGCATATCATCATCTTCTGAATTCATTAAATATAAGACTGAGTTAGAAGGAATTTCTGCGCCAAATCTAATAGATGTTTCAGATTCTAGATTGACCGGATCTCTGATTAAATATTCACTATTTGAACGACGAATTCCAAAAGGATATCTCTTTGCATATTTATAATAGTTGTCTGCATCGATTGTAGTGTTTTCTTGACTTTCCAAAATACTTTTACAAACTGTATAAGCAGGCTTCCAGTTTAATTCTTCCAACAAATTTGCTGATGTTCTCGTTGCAATATAGGGACCTGCAATAGGTTTCCAACCATGTCGGGTAGATTGGGTTATATTATTTGAAATAGGCACAACTATGGCTACATCCATAAAAAAGCCTTCATGGCAAAAAAGACAATTTTCTCTCTTAAAAGAACTAAAGCCTGCACCAGAACCAAAAACATGATGATTTGAACCAAGTTCATCGTAAAGATGAAATACAAATTTTGATATCCAATTGCTGAGACCATCATTTAATATAAATAAACTTTTCCCAGTTTTACTATCTAATCCTGAAGGTATTTGAACGTCTCCATTGTCTAAACCAAATACAACTGATGGAGTTTTTCCAAATTTAGCTGGCAAGATAAGTACATGATCACAATAGCTTTGGTTTTTATAAATTACTTTAGGAAAGATACCGCCGCAAAAATCTATATGCTCAGAGTTTAATATATCGATAAGTTTATGATAATCGATCTCTACATTTTCTCCACAAAGAATAATAAAATCAGCATTAAAAGATTTTTTGTAATTAATTATCTCAGTTAATATATTGTATTCAGTAGGTCTGGATATAATCATATTCGGTAAATAATTTGATCCAATTTATTAATTTAGAACCAAGAGCATAAATGTAATTAAAATGCCGGAAGCTAACATTAAAGGCTGAAGATTCTATTGAAAATGAATCTTCGAGCTTGTTGGACGAAGCGTTCTCCAAGCTGAAACGATAATCTATGTCATTTCGAATTTGTGGTGTAGGTTGTAATGAACCTCATCATCAGATGAGGGTGGGCGAATAGAATAAGATAATAAAGAACCAAGGAATTTTTTGGTGCTCTAAAGTTTTTTTAACAGGTAAAAATTATAGAAACTCATTCTCTATTAAGGGATAAAATATGTAAAAAATTATGAAGTAATCCGGATACGGTTAAGAATCTATTTGCACTTATAAAAGCTTTTATTAAACAAGAACCCGTAGACTGCGAAAAATGTGAAGGGAAGGAATTTGAAATAAAGCCTATAAGAGCAAATGTATTTGGATATTCCAATACATCACCTTACCAGAATTGCGAGGACCTCCAAAAATAAAATTTAATATCAAATCCGTAAACTACAACAAATGACCAAAAAGGCAGAGTCATATCTATGTCCATGCAGAAGTAAACCAGAGGAAATTGGACCTAAATTTTGTGTGAGAGAACTCTATGGTGTTTTAGCGGAATAAAAAAATGGCGTCAAGAAGTGTAAACAATAATTCTTTGTCATAAATTATTAACTTCAAGTAGGAATAATTATTATGAGTTACCCCTAGAAAGGTTCAACTCAAATGTATGCGTATTAAAAATCCGCATGACATTCCTTTGTTTTAGGTGCAATGGGAGCCCCAAAACTTAAATTGGGTATTCAAATTTTGTTGAGATGCTAAAAGGGTATACTAGTATGATATCTATAAATGATATATTTTTATAAAACTAAAAATGAAAAGTATATCCTTAAAATTACAAGATCAAATACTTCATTAAACAGAATTTTTGCTTGAACATCTTAAAACAAGTAGAAATAAATATATAAATGAGGCAGTCGACTACTATAACAATTATCACAAACGAAAGTTATTAGAAGAACGAATCGTAAAGGAGTCTATATTGGTAAGTGAAAATTCAATGAATATTTTAGGTGAATTTGAAAAGTTTGAAGATGAAATTAGAACAATTTGAAATTTGCTTGGCAGACCTTAACCCGAAATTTGGAACAGAGTCTGGAGAAACAAGACCAGTTTTAATTGTGCAAACAAACTTGCTAAATAAGGTTCATCCATCAACAATTGTATGTCCAATAACTACAAATATAAGGAATGGTGTAAGTATATTAAGAGTTGATTTGAAAAAAGAAGAAGGAGGAATGAAGGAAGCGAGCTCAATTATGATAGATCAAATAAGAGCGATTGATAATAAGCGATTTGTGAAAAAGACAGGTGCGTTACCAAAAAACTCCAAGATCAAGTTGTTAAAAATATCGCTATAATTTTAGATTTCGAAATTAAAAAGCAAAGCATCTAACAATAGTAAGACATCATATCTGCTTCCTTCGGTCGCAGAGACGCAGCTTACTATCATCCGCTGAACAAACCAGTACAGAAAGACTGTTAAACTTTTGATTTTCTAATAGTAAAATGGAAAAAATTAAAAAAAGAATATAAAATACTCACTATGAAAAACTGTACAAAATGCAAAAGTGAAGTTCCATTAGAATATGATATCTGTTGGAATTGCAGCTATAATTTTATTACTCAAGAAGTTGAAGGCTTTGTATCGGATAAGATAAATTTAGAGTCAAACTTGATAAATCCTAAGAAACTAAATTGTCTAAGATGCAAAACAACTATGAAATTTGAAGAAACAATTAATCTACACGAGGGTGGGGAATGGGGAGTACTTGGAGACTTAGCTCACATTTTTACGAATAGAGAATCATTTGATATGTATATGTGTCCAAATTGTGATAAAGTTGAATTCTTTGCCCCAACTGTAGTTAAAGTGAAATAAATGAAATAGCAAAATTGAGTAAATAAATTACAGATGACATCCTAAATTAGGGTAAAACTCAATTAAGCAACTTTATAAAATGGTCAACCAAATAACCAAATTGTAAAGTACTTTAAAGTAAATTAAGTTGAACCAACAAATTACAATAGATAGCCACAGCATATCCTCCATCGTTTGAGACACTGTGCATCATGAACGTGCCCATAGACAAAATAAAAAAATAAAGAAGAACGGGAAATATTCTGATACTGCATCAGGATATTCTCTTTGGGACTTTATAATACTCAACTCATGAAACTCCATCAAGATCGACCAACAAAAAAAGAATCACCCAAATACACCACTTAGCTAATATATCTCCCTAGTTTTGTATGCAACATTTATAACGCAATAATTCTAAATAATGTACTCAATAGATACCACGAACAAGTATCTGGAATTTCTCCAACAGCAAGACAAGAAACTGCCTTACATCAGTGGCCAGACACCAATGGATCACTTTCAGTCATATCATGGCAACATAGAAAATTTTATCGGATTTGCTCAAGTGCCCATCGGTTTGGCTGGTCCGCTATTGTTGCATGGTTCTAGTGGTAAAAGTGAGCATTGGATACCTATGGCCACAACTGAAGGTGCTTTAGTCGCATCATATAGTCGAGGCATCAAAGCCTGTACTGTCAGTGGAGGTATTACAGCACGGACAATTGCTAGTCAGGTTCAACGCAGTCCCTATTTTGAGTTTGCGACTTTAGTGGAAGCGATTACATTTGGTAAATGGATCAAATCTCTTCAGCCGGTAATCAATGCAGGCGTCAGCCAAGCCAGTCGATTTGCAAAGTTGGTAGATTTAGAAGTCAATCAAGAAGGCAATGCCCTTAATGTCACTTTCTTTTATGAGACTGGTGCAGCAGCAGGACAGAATATGGTGACACTTGTGACTGATCAAATCCTTAAACAAATCCTAGAGCAAGCACCGCATCAACCGACTAAATATTATATAGAAGGCAACATGTCTGGTGACAAAAAAGCCAACGTCAAATCACTAAGTAAAATCAGAGGACGAAAAGTTGTCGCTGAAGTGATTATCCCCAATCAAATTGTCAAAGATGTACTCAAGTCTTCGAGTGAGAGTATTGTGAAATTTTGGCAAACAGGAACGCTTGGTGGAGTACAGATGGGTGCTGTCGGTAATCTCGGTCATGTTACGAATGCACTGACAGCAATATTCATCGCTTGTGGACAAGATGTAGCTTGTATCGCCGAAGCGGCTGTAGGTACTGGTCGTTTGGAAGTAAAAGATAAAGGTGATCTATACGCCACACTCACATTACCTGGTTTGATAGTTGGGGTAGTGGGAGGAGGGACAAGTTTGCCGACTCAGAAAGAAGCTCTGGAGTTGATAGGTTGCAGTACGCCAGACGATGTAGACAAGTTTGCAGAAATTTGTTGCGCAGTAGCTTTGGCAGGTGAGTTATCCATCGGTGCTGCAATTGCTGAACAACATTTTTCAACGGCGCATAAAACGCTCGGTAGAAAACAATAAGTCTTGTAGAGATTATAACTAACAATACATCAGGTTTTAGTGGAGTCACTATACGTGGTCTTATGTAACGTAGAGAATAACGTTTATTGCTAAGTAGAATCACTTTGGAATTGATGGACTTGAAAAGTTAAATGAAGAAGAAAGTTAGCAAGGAAGGATAACATTTTTGAAGACTTTATGCTAGAATGTGTGTGTATTCAATTAAATGTTAGTTAGGATTTGGGAAGGAGGTGCACAAAAGGTTTGATTTTTTTGTGTAAAGTTAATACGTTTTTAAATATTGGATAAATGTAATTGCGCTTAGTAGTTTGTTATAGCCCATCAAGAACAATGTAAACATATATTAACATTATAACTACATATATCGCTTTATGTAAACTTATATTGACATTATTGTAGAATTTAGTTACATTTGTCAATGTAAAGATATCTTATCATTAAGATGTCAAATATTATTTAATGTAAATAAATATATACATTATGGACTGGTATTCCATGACAAATGCAAGAATTGAGATAGAAGTAGGAGAAAGGCTTAAGAAACTTAGATTAGAATACAATATCACTCAAAATGATCTTGCGAAAAAAACAGGTCTTAGCCGTGTCACTATAAGTAAAATAGAAAGAGGTATGGGAGTAAACTTATCGTCTCTCATTGAAATTATGAGAGGACTAAGAGTACTTGAGAACATAACATACTTAATACCGGAACAAGAAATTAGTCCTCTCGAATTGATAAGATTAAAAAACAAGACAAAGAAGAAAAGAGCATCAACAAAAAAATAAATGGTATGGCTGAAGTAACTATAAAAATATGGGGCAAAGAAGTAGGTGCAGCAATTTGGGACAATGATAAGCAAGTCGCAATATTCGAATACGGCAAAGATTTTATAAAAGAAGAAATAGATCTTGCGCCGCTAGTGATGCCTCTGGAAACAGCAATAATGGGTAAGCGCATATATTCCTTTCCTACTCTTAATCCAGATACTTTCAAAAAATTACCAGGACTGCTATCAGATTCATTGCCAGATGAATTTGGAAATACTTTGATCGATCTATGGTTAAGTACCAATGGTCTTTCTCCAAATGACTTCACTCCTATCGAAAGATTATGTTATGTTGGAAGCAGGGCAATGGGAGCACTCGAATTCGAACCGACTATAAAATCTGAAAGCAATGAAATAGAAGATATTCAATTAGAAGAGTTAGTAGAAATTGCATCCGAAATAATGAAGAAAAAAGAATCTTTGGACACATCGTTTCAAAAGGATAAAACCAAAGCCCTAAAACAAATCATTACAGTAGGCACATCAGCCGGAGGAATGAGACCAAAGGCAGTTATTGCTATAAATAAAAAGAATGGAAGAATCGTGTCTGGGAATTTAGATTTAGACAAAGAGTATGAGCATTGGCTACTAAAATTTGATGGAATACAGGACAACGAATTAGGCGACCCACAAGGCTATGGAAAAATTGAATATGTATACCATTTACTCGCAAAAGAATGTGGCATAGAAATGTCTGAATGTAAGTTATTGCAAGAATCAGGAAGAAATCACTTCATGACCAGAAGATTTGATCGAGTAAATGGCAAAAAAGTACATATGCAAACATTAACAGGGATAGCGCATTTTGATTTTAATAATATTGGATCAACATCATATGAACAACTCTTCCAAGTAATGCGAAAACTAAAATTAGGAAATGATCAACTTGAACAAATGTATCGAAGAATGATATTCAATGTGATTGGTCGTAATCAAGATGATCACACAAAAAATACATCATTTATTCTTCCTCAAAATGGAGAATGGAGTTTATCACCAGCATATGATATAACATATAGCTTCAACCCTAGCCCAGGAAGAAATACCAACATGCATCAGATGTCCATAAATGGAAAAAGAAAAGAGATTAATCAAGAGGATTTAATTAAAATTGCTGATGATAATATGATCAAAAAACCAAAGGAAATTATTGAAGAAGTAGTTTCAGCTATTTCACAATGGAAGACAAAAGCAAAAGAGCATGGAATACCAAATGAAAAAATAGAAAAAATTGAATCTAATTTGAAATTGAATATAAAATAGACAGGCTATAACATTAAAGGCTGAAGATTCTATTGAAAATGAATCTTCGGGCTTGTTGGACGAAGCGGTCTCCAAGCTGAAGCGATAATCTATGTCATTTCGATTTTGTG
>Ga0114952_1003066_pt1 | contig 12170 bp, 4 predicted proteins | sample SidtaG_2_FD_87303 | JGI IMG/M metagenome (GOLD analysis project Ga0114952, IMG submission 87303) | Marine algal microbial communities from Sidmouth, United Kingdom - Sidmouth_Asex2 metaG | ecosystem: Host-associated > Algae > Red algae > Unclassified | place: Sidmouth, United Kingdom | collected... | reverse complement strand
TTTTACCATTTTTTGTAATACTACTTTCATCATTAAAAATTAATGTTTTTGTTTTTTTTACTTTAGAACTAGGCGAATTAGGTGTTTTCAACTTCCCTATTATATGGCACTTAACCACGTTTTTCGCTTCGCAATTTAAGTTCTTTTTTGCTATTGTTGTGGTTAGCATGATTGGTAATGAGTATAGCAATAAAACCATAAAACAAAATCTTATTGATGGTTTAAGTAAAAAGGAATTTATACTCTCTAAATTCTATGCCATCGTATTCTTTTCACTAATATCCACATTACTAATTGGGATAATATCCATTTGTATCGGTTTATATTATTCAAGTTATACAGAAGCTGGAATTGTGTTTACAGGAGTAGAATTTCTAGTAGCTTATTTTGTAAAATTAATAGGCTTTTTTAGTTTATGCCTTTTTTTTGGAATGCTTGTTAAGCGCTCAGCATTTGCACTAGCCTTTTTATTTATTCTTTTTATTGCAGAATGGATACTATTTGGGCTAATTACTTGGAAATTTAATAGTGTTATTGCAGAAAAAATTCAAAATTTATTTCCGTTAAAATCAATGCATAAACTAATCGATCAACCCTTTCAACGTGTGGCGATGTCCAAATTTCCTAAAAAAGCAGAATTAGCTTACGATTACAGCGTTTATGGCTACGAAATTATTATCGTTTTATGTTGGACTGCTCTATTTATCTTTTTATCGTTTAGATTATTAAAAAAGCGAGATTTATGATACCTTTGGTAGCAATTGCTATTGAAAAATGAAAAAGACTGTATTATTCGTAATCTTTAGTCTAATCGGACTATATATATATGCCCAAAACGAAGCTTCGACTTGGTATTTTGGCTATAATAGTGGTGTGAAATTTAATTTAGGCGGTAACACAGTTTCTTCGCTAAGCGATGGTAAATTAAATACTTTTGAGGGTTGTGCCTCAATTTCTGATGATGTTGGTAATTTATTATTCTACACAGATGGTATAAGAATATGGAATAAAAACCATAATGTTATGGTTAATGGAACAGGATTATTTGGAGATCCTTCTAGCACACAATCGGCTATTATAGTTCCCAAACCAAATGATCCGACCATATATTATGTGTTTACAGTTGATAATCATGGTTTTGGCGAAAGCCATAACGGATTAAATTACTCGATAGTAGACGTTACTTTAAATGGTGGATTAGGAGGTGTTACTTCTAAAAATATAAATTTATTAAAAGATTGTACTGAAAAAATAACAGCCGTATTAAAGGATTGTATAACTGAATCGATATGGGTTTTAGCATTTGCCTCCGAAAATGGAAATAGTGACATTTACAATACCTTTCATGCTTTTGAAGTTACTGATTCAGGTATTAGTAATGTTTCTATTAAATCTACATTTCCAATAAATATTAATGATGTAAGAGGGTACTTGAAGTTGTCGCCAAATGGTACTAAAGTAGCATGTGCTAATGCCAGTGATGGTTTATTCCTTTACGATTTTGATGTTACTACTGGCTTAGTAAGTAACCAAAAATCTATAAATTTAATTGGAAAAGCAAGTGTACCTTATGGATTAGAATTTTCACCAAATAGTCTTTTATTATATGTTAATGCTTCCAATGATTTTTTCGATTTTAGTAATCTGGAAAATAACGAAATTTTATCAAATCACAAATCAAGATTATTACAGTATAATCTTATGGATTTTGATCCTTTAAGTTCTGTATTTGTAGTTGATGATAGGCAACTATATCGTGGTGGTTTACAATTAGGTCCTAATGGAAAAATTTATAGAGCCTTGGCTGCTTCTTACAACCAAGGCTTACCTTTTTTAGGCGCTATTGAAAATCCAAATACCATTGGTAGCGGCTGTAATTATGTTCATAATGCCGTAAACTTATCTCCTTTTAATTCAACCCAAGGTTTACCTCCATTTATATCTTCATTTTTTAATACTGAAATAGATATTATTAAAAATGGCAAAAGTGCAATTAATTTAGCTTTATGTGAGGGTGGCTCTTATACTTTAGAGGCTGATGATATTGCTGGTGCTACTTATTCTTGGACATTAGGTGATGTTCCATTGCCTGAATCAGATTTTGATTTGGAGATTTTCGAAGCAGGTCATTATGAGTTGCTTATACTACCAAATGATGGAAGTTGTGCTTTAGAAGGTGAGGCTTTTGTAAATTTTGTTTCGAATCCAGAAGCCTTCAATCATAATTTATTACAATGCGATGAAGATGGAACTGCGGATGGACTTACAACTTTTAAACTTAACGAAGCTAATTCGGTTTTAACTGGAGGAATTGAAAATAGATCTACCAAATTTTATTCCGACGCTGGGAGAACAATTGAAATTAATGGAGAATCATTCAAAAACACTGTAAATCCGCAAATTATTTATGTGGAGGTTATAAATGATGATTCTGGCTGTAGTAGCTTTTCAGAGTTGACTGTTAATACTAGTGTTACAGATGTTAATAATGCCGAATTGAACCAATGTGATGATGATGGGATTGAAGATGGATTTCATAATTTTAATTTAAGTGATGCTAACACTATAATTCTTGATGGACTTTCAACAGGCTTAGATGTAACATATTATGAAACTTATCCTGATGCACTTCTAGAAACCAACAATTTAGCAACAGCATACACGAATACTGTACCTAATACTCAAACTATTTATGCACGTGTTGAAAATGCCAACAATTGCTATGGCATTAGTGAAGTTTTACTTAATGTGGCTGCTTTACCAAATATTGAAAGTGAAGGTTTTGATGATTATTGCCTAAACAATTTCCCTAAAACAATAACTATAAATGCAGCGGTCTTGAATGATTCACCCGATAAATACTTTTATAATTGGAGCAATGGCGGAACGAGCTATGAAACTGAAATTAACAGCGCTGGAACTTATAATGTTATTGTAAGCAATACTAATGGTTGCTCTAAAAGTAGAATAGTTACTATTAAACAATCTAATATAGCAATTTTTGAAACACCTTCTTTTAATGTAACAGATGCTTCACAAAATAATATAATAACAGTATTTGTTTCTGGTGAAGATATTTATCAATACAGTTTGGTTGATGAAGATGATAACACAGTTATAGCATATCAAGACAGTAATGTTTTCAAAAATATTTTTGCAGGTAATTATACCGTTTCCGTTAAAAACGATTGTGGTATAGTGGATAAAAAAGTTTCAGTTATAGGGTTTCCAAAATTTTTTACTCCCAATAACGATGGTATAAATGATACGTGGCAAATTTTAGGAATTTCAGAACTATCACAACCAAACTCAAAAATTTATATTTATAATCGGTTTGGAAAACTGCTTAAAGAAATTACTCCAACTAAAAAAGGATGGAATGGTACTTTAAATGGGGAAGATTTACCAGCTGATGATTATTGGTTTTCGGTAAAATTACAAAATGGCAAGATTTATAAAAACCATTTCACTTTAAAACGTTAATCTTTTGAAATTATTTTTAAAGCTTATACTTCTAATTGTAGTTATTTTTCAAGCAAATAGAATAAAAGCTCAAGAACCTACAGATTGTATAAATGCCGTAATAGCTTGTGGGAATTCCGATTTAACTTTAAATGTAAATGGAATTGGAAGTCAAGAATTAAACAGCTCAAACACCTGTTCTAGTCAAGAAAATAATAGTATTTGGCTTAGCGTAACTACCTTAACAAGTGGTACTTTAGGATTTACGTTAACCCCAGACAGCAGTGATATTAAAGAAGATTATGACTTTTTTATTTTTGGACCTAATGTATCTTGTGGTAGTATTGGTCAAGCTATAAGATGCTCTACAACCAACCCACAAGCTGCCGGATCAAGAGGTAACCAAACAGGAATGAATAGTTCTGAAAATGATGTGGCTGAAGGTCCAGGAGAACTAGGTAATAATTTTGTAAAATGGCTGGACACTAATGCAGGAGAAACTTATTTTATTGTAATTGATAGACCCAATGGGAATAGCCCTTTTAGTTTACAATGGACGGGTACTGCAACCTTTTCTGAACAACCAATTGATAATTCAGTATCAACTGGAATAGTATTGAATTTAAAAAAATGTGATGATATGTCTCCCTTTGATGATGGGTTTACAAACTTCAATCTATCAGACAATACCGCTCATATTACTGGAACTCAATCTGATGTTATTATTACATATCATGATTCTGTAAGTGATGCTAATATTGGTATTAACTCGATTGACAGCCCTTATATAAATGAGAGTAATCCTCAAATTATTTATGCCAGAATAACAAATAATACTTCAGGTTGTTTTGAATTAACAGAATTTGAACTAAATGTAGATTTAGGTCCAAATGTTATTACCCCTACAGATTATATAATATGTGATAATTTAGATGATGGCAATGCTAAAAACGGACGCAGCACTTTCAACTTAACAACCAAAAATAACGAAATCCTAAACGGACAAAATCCAGCAGATTTTAATATAACTTATTATTCCTCAATAATTAATGCTGAAAATAGTTTGGGCGCACTACCCAATTCATATTACAATGTAAATTCCTTTAATGAAGAAATTTTTGTTAGAATTGAAGATGCTACTAATTCAAATTGTAGAAATATCACGTCTTTAAATTTAGTAGTAAATGAAATTCCTGATGCTTTTGACGCTTTATTAATACAATGTGATGAAGATGCTATAACTGATGGTTTAACCATTTTTAACCTTAATCAAGCTAACAATAATTTAACTGGAGCAATGCCTGGTAGGTCTACAAGATTTTATACAGATTTAGCAAGAACCTTTGAAGTTGACGGAGACGCATTTAATAATACTATTAATCCTCAAATTATATATGTTGAAATTATAGATGATTTGTCTGGTTGTATTAACAATTCTGAATTAATATTGGATGTTACGGCTACAGATTCAAACAGCGCATCTCTTACTTCTTGTGATGATGATGGTGTTGAAAATGGATTACATACTTTTAATTTAAATGATGCAGACAGTGATATTTTAAATGGTCTTCCATTAGGGTTGGACATTGTTTATTATGTTTCAATTAACGATGCTATTTTAGAACGAAACCCTTTAAACAAAACATTTACAAATACAAATCCATATTCTCAGACCATTTATGCCCGAGTTGAAAATGCTAATAATTGCTTCGGGATTAGTGAAGTATTTCTATCAGTTTTAAATTTACCGAATATTACAAGTGAAGATTTGATATACTATTGTTTAAATAATTCTCCTGATTATATTAAAATTAATGCCGCTTTATTGAATGATAGTCCCAATAATTACACATACAATTGGTCTACCGGAGATGCGACTTACGAAGTTCAAATAAATACTCCTGGTATTTATACCGTTACAGTTACGAATATTAACAATTGCGAAAAAACAAGAACTATAAAGGTTGAGCCATCAAATATTGCAAGTTTTAGTTCTCCTCCTTTCAAAATTATTGATGCTTCAGAAAATAATACCATAACAGTCTTCGTTACAGGAGAAGGCGCTTATCAATATAGTTTAGTTAATGATAATGAGGACACCATAAAACCTTACCAAGACAGTAACATATTTGAAGATGTATTCCCTGATACTTATACTGTATTAGTAAAAGATATAAAAAATGATTGTGGTATTGAGAGCAAAATGATATCGGTTATAGGGTTTCCAAAGTTTTTTACACCAAATGGCGATGGTTTCCATGATACTTGGCAAGTTTATGGAATTTCTAATATGATTCAACCCAATACTAAAATTTTAATATTTAATAGATTTGGTAAATTAGTTAAAGAATTAAATCCTTTAGGTAAAGGTTGGGACGGGATTTTAAACGGTATTAAATTGATAAGTGATGATTACTGGTTTTTAATAAAATTACAAGATGGCAGAATATATAAAAATCATTTTTCTTTAATTTATTAAAAAAATATACTAAAATCTAATTAAAACGTATTTTGACGGATTTATTTTGCGTTTCATCTAAAAAACACCTATTTTTCAACCCAAATTAGCCCAAACTAATTGTATTGCTTGACCAATTAAAAAAAACTAGAAAACACTTACAAGTTATGAGATTTATTTACTTCATCTTACTTATACTATTTTTTAATAATAGTATTGTATTTTCTCAACAAATATCGGTGGATGATACAGTAGGCTTACAAGCATTAATAGAAAACAACCTAGTTAAAGGATGTGTTAATATTACCAATATTAGTTCCTCAGTTAATGGAGCTTCAAATGGTTTTCCTAGTTATGCTTATTTTGAAAGAGCAAGTTCTAATTTTCCTTTTGAGAAGGGAATAATGTTATCTACAGGAGGTGCAACTTCTGAGGAAATTCTGCTACAACACCTATTCTTAGTGAAGGCTCAACAACTTGGGGAACAGATTTGGATTTAGAAACAGCTCTTGGTATTACAAATACGGTAAATGCGACATCCATTGAGTTCGATTTTGAATCCATTTCAAATCAATTTAGCTTTAATTATTTATTAGCATCAGAAGAGTATTTTGGAATATTTCCTTGTCAATTTTCAGATGGTTTTGTTTTTTTAATTAAAGAAGCAGGCACACCAAATCCTTATCAAAATATTGCGTTAATACCGGGCACCTCAACACCTGTAAATACCAACACGATTCATGATGAGATTTTTGGCGTATGTGATGCACAAAATGATGAATATTTTGATGGTTACAATAGAGGGGACACAAACTATAATGGAAGAACAACTGTTTTAACAGCTTCAGGGAGTATTAAACCAAATGTAACTTACCATATCAAATTAATAATTGCAGACCAAACTAATGGTGGTTATGATTCTGCAGTATTTATTGAAGGTGATAGTTTTAGGATTTTAGATTTAGGAGAAGATATAACAACATGTGCTAGTTCTGTTCTACTTAATGCCGACTTAGAGAATCCATTAGTGTCATACGCTTGGTATAGAAATAATATTTTAATAAGTGGTGCTATTTTACCAACTTACAACGCTATTACAGATGGTACTTATCGTGTTCAAGCTTCTGTTCCTGTAAGCGGAACAACTTGTATTGAGGAAGATGAAATTATTGTGGTTCTTAATACTGAAGAACCTATGGATCCCATTACCGATTATCAATTATGTGATGATTTAAGTGGAAATGAAATAGAAATATTTGATCTTTCAACTAAAGATTCCGAAATTATAGAAAATGCTCCGTTTGCATCTTATTCCTTTAGTTATCATATATCTGAAAGCGATGCAAGACTTAATTTAGCTGCTATAACAGCCCCATTCCCAAATACGACCAACCCACAACCTATTTTTGTTAGAGTTCAAGATTCAGATAGCGATTGTTTTTCTTTTTCAACATTTAATTTAGTCGTTAATCCACTTCCAAATATCATAGAACCAACACCGCTAGAAGCTTGTGATAGCGATGATAATCCTGATGGTTTTGCTATTATTGATTTAACAGAGAAAAATGATGAAATAACCTCTGGACAACTTGATTTATTAGTTACATACCATTATAACCCATTAGATGCAGTTTCAGGAGATAACCCTATACCTACACCATATATAAACACTAACACACCGAATGAAACAGTATATGTTAGGATTGTAGATACCACAACAGGCTGTATAAAAACAACAACTTTAGATGTTATTATCACAATTAGTCCAATAGTTAATAGAGAAACACAATATATTGATGCTTGTGATAGAGATTTAGATGGTGCTGCACGTTTTGATTTAACCGAAGTTATTAGTGCCGTTTTAGACGGATTAACAGATGTTTCAACAACATTTCATGCCTCATTTGATGATGCTGAAATGAATATTAATGTAATAGCCGACGAGACAAATTACCAATATACAAATGCTGTACTAGAACCCGGTTTTGCAACTGTTTATTTAAGAATTGAAGATGATAATACAGGGTGCCCAACTATAATCCCTTTTGAAATTCATACAAATTTATTGCTTACAGGAACCGATACAGGAGATTTTGCGCTTTGTGATACTAATGATATTACTACAGATAGGTTAGAATTTGATTTAAATACGCTCGAAAATTTTATTGGTAACGATTTACCAAATTCAATAACAGTTACTTTTTATGACGATGAGGACGATCGAGATAATGGTGTTGATGCCCTAGATAAAACAGTGGCATTTCCTGCTTTGAGCCCACAAATTTTATACATAACTATTGAAGATGGAGAGTGTGTTGAAAACTCAGAAGTCACACTTTTAGTTAATCCAATATTGCTGTTTGATAATATTACAGTACCCTATTGTGATGATGATGATGATGGTATTGCTAGTATAGACTTAGCTTCCTTAGATGAAATTATTACTGGAGAAAACCCTAATTTTACGGTAACTTATTTTGCAAATGATGCCGATGCACAAAGCAATGAAACAGCAAACCAATTACCTCCTTTTTATAATAATACAGACCCCATTGAAACGCTTTACGCTCGTATAGAAAATATAGATTCTGGTTGCGCAACGGTAAACCCGTTTCAAATTGAAATAAGACCTGCTCCATCCTCCAATGAACCTTCAGATGTTATTATTTGTGATGATGATCAAGATGGGTTTTCAATAATTAATATTGAGGATAAAATAGACGAAACAATATCTAGTAGAACTGGGGTAAATATAGAAACGTACCTATTAGATGCTGATAACAATAAGATTATTATACCAGTTTCAGACAGAACTACATATTCAACTAATACACAAACAATTTATATCACTATAGAAGATACTGTCAGTACAACAGGTTGTGAATCTACCGTTTCATTCGATGCTATAATAAATACACTACCAATTATAACTTCAGATATTTTATTTCAAATTTGTGAAAACGATGGTGATGCTTTTGCAGACTTTATATTATCTGAAACAGATGATGAAATTTTAGGTGATCAAACTGGAAAAGAAGTTTATTATTTTGAAAATGAAACAGATGCCATAAATGGAACTTTAGGCAATGCCATCCCAAAAGATGTAGCGTATAATTCTGACTCTAAAACGATATATGTAAGAGTTGAAAATACTACTGCTGAAATGGGTACGTGCTTCAGTACTGGAACTATTGAAATTCAAGTAGCTCCAGATCCTGTATATGATCCTATAATAGATTTTTTAGTATGTGATGATTCAAGTAATGATGGCGTAAATGAATTTAACCTAACAGAAAAAGCTAATCAAATTCAATCTACATCTTCAGATGTATTAAAGATTTCATTTCACTTAACACCACAGCATGCAGAAGAGAACACTAACCCTTTACCCTCAATGTATACTAACGTTAGTAATCCACAAAGTATTTATATAAGGATTGAGAGTAGCGCATCTTTTTGTTTTGTTGTTGAAGAACTTGGTATAAACATCGTAGCAGCTCCAGATGTTTTTACAGACGAACCTTCTATAACTGAATGTGCTCTTGCTATTGATGGCGTTGCAATTTTTGATTTAACTAAATATAATTTAGATACACAAACCGCAGATTTTGAAGTTTTAGACAGAGTAAAAAGTAATTTGACAATAAACTATTTTGATGAATTAACAGATATTAATACTAGTAATGGGTTAGATAATGCAAATGAAATTGAAGACCCTTTAAGCTTTAGCTCTAATGCAAAAACAGTGTACATAAAAATAGCTAATACTTTAACGGGGTGTTTTAACATAATCCCTTTAGAATTATTAGTTAATTTACCGCCTTCAATAAATTCTATCAACACCATTCCTATTTGTGATAATGATACAAATACCTATGATTTATTTCAATTGAATGTTAGGGTTGTAAATGATACTTCTTTAGTAAACATATCATATCACGCTAGTCAAGAAAATGCAAATGATAATGTATTACCCTTAAATAGCACCTTCAATTACACAGCAGCGAATCATGAAATTTTTATAAGAGTTTCAGATATTACAACAAGTTGTGCTATAGTAACCTCTTTTATTCTACAAATTAACGAAAACCCCACAGCTAGCACGCCACCAAATTTAGCAAAATGCGACAATGATTTTGATGGTAATCAAAATTTTGATTTAACAGTAAATAATGGCGTTATTTTAGGTGGATTAAACCCTACTAGTTTTAATATTACATTTTATAAGACTTTTGATAATGCTGAAGTTAAAATAAATTCGCTACCAAATACTTACACATCTACAAATGGCGAAACTATTTTTGCAAGACTTGAAAATAATAATACTGGGTGTTTTAGTATTACGCAATTCAACCTTCGTGTAAACCCTTTGCCAATAATTCCTATAAATGAAATTGTACCATTATGTAATGATCAACCTATAAGAGTTATTGCAGATACTAGTGTTACAGGAGATACTTATTTATGGTCGACTGGTGCAACTACAAATGAGATCATAATTAACCCAGAAGATTTCGGCAATTATTCCGTAACAGTAACCAGATCAAATAGTATAGGAAATGATTGCTCTTACACACATGATTTTAAAGTTATTCCATCGCAACAAGCTGAAATTATAGTTACACCAACGGTAAATTTTGCAGACCCTAACAGCATTACAGTAGAAATAAATAATTCTAGAATCGGAGATTATATTTTTATTTTAGATGGTGGCGAACCACAATCTTCTAACGTATTTAATAATGTATCTTTTGGAGAGCACGTTGTTACAGTTAGAGATTTAAATGGCTGTTTGGATGTTTCAAAAGAAGTTTTTGTTTTTGATATTCCAAAATTTGTAACCCCTAATAACGATAACGTTTACGATACCTGGCATATTATTGGCGCAGATCGACTACCAGGAACATTTGTATATATATATAATAGGTATGGTAAATTAATGAAAATGCTTCACTATAATGATAAAGGGTGGGATGGCACTTTTAATGGACAAAACATGCCCTCTGATGATTATTGGTTTTCTGCAGATATTGTTCAAAATGGAGAAACGTTTAATATTAGAGGACACTTTGCTTTAAAGAGATAGTTTGTTGCTATTTTTAGCTTAATTTTTAGACCTAAAAAGATTTAATTAATTGAAAAAGACTAAAAAGCACTTGTTTAAAAAATAGCCTTTATATATTTATTTCATAATTCGATAAGTATTGGATTCATGTTTTATAACAAAAAATAAATTTTATGGACATCTCACTTTAAAACAATAGCATTTAATTTTTGCTTAATTTTGTAAAATGAAGTTCAAAATTGAGTCCGAATTTAAACCTACTGGCGATCAACCACAAGCTATAAAACAACTTGTTAAAGGCCTTGTCTCAGATGAGAAATACCAAACCCTTCTTGGAGTAACAGGTTCTGGAAAAACGTTTACAGTGGCTAATGTTATTGAAGAGGTACAAAAACCAACATTAGTTTTAGCGCATAATAAAACCTTAGCTGCCCAATTATACTCTGAATTTAAACAGTTTTTTCCTAATAATGCCATTGAGTATTTTGTCTCTTATTACGATTATTATCAACCTGAAGCATATATTCCTGTTTCTGGAGTTTTTATAGAAAAAGATTTATCAATAAATGAAGAAATAGAAAAAATGCGTTTAAGCGCCACATCTTCTTTACTTTCAGGACGTAGAGATGTACTGGTAGTAGCATCAGTATCTTGCATTTATGGTATTGGGAATCCTGTGGAATTTCAGAAAAATGTGATTACCTTAAAAAGAGATCAAGTTATTTCTCGAACAAAATTATTGCACAAATTAGTACAAAGTTTATACTCCAGAACGGAAGCCGATTTTAAACATGGTAACTTTAGAATAAAAGGAGACACGGTTGATATTTTTCCAAGCTATGCAGATGATGCGTTTCGAATACATTTTTTTGGAGATGAAATTGAAGACATTGAAGCTTTCAATATTCAAACGAATGAGGTGGTTGAAAAATATGATTTGCTAACCATTTATCCTGCAAATATGTTTGTAACCTCGCCAGATATACTTCAAGGTGCTATTAAAGAGATTCAAGATGATTTAGTTTTACAGCATGATTATTTTAAAGATATTGGCAAGCATTTGGAAGCAAAACGCCTTAAAGAACGTACGGAATTCGATTTGGAAATGATACGCGAGCTAGGCTATTGTTCTGGTATTGAAAATTACTCGCGCTATTTAGACCGAAGACTTCCAGGAACTAGACC
>Ga0114952_1003061_pt1 | contig 12186 bp, 8 predicted proteins | sample SidtaG_2_FD_87303 | JGI IMG/M metagenome (GOLD analysis project Ga0114952, IMG submission 87303) | Marine algal microbial communities from Sidmouth, United Kingdom - Sidmouth_Asex2 metaG | ecosystem: Host-associated > Algae > Red algae > Unclassified | place: Sidmouth, United Kingdom | collected... | reverse complement strand
TTGCGCCCCGACAATGGTCAGGGGCATACCTACAGACCTAATAGTGCTAATCGGGAGCTTGGGAATCTGCGTCTCTTATTTAGGGAATATTGGACATATCACGGCGATGAAACGCGTGAAAACCCGTTCCGAAAATTGCGTTTCAAGAACACTCCAACGGAACCGACGGCTATATTTTCGGATGATTGGGTGCGTTCTAAAATCCTTAAACCATATGCCTTTAAAGGCATAAATGCCGAAGCGCAGATCATCGCATACACGTTGATTGAGACAGGGTGTAGACCGAGTGAAATTGCTAATCTCTTGCCTGAAAACATCTGTTTGGACGCGGACGTGCCGCATATTCGTATCCGCCCCACAGCAGATAGAGAGCTTAAATCCGTTGCCTCGCGGCGAGATATCCCGCTTGTTGGTGTGGCTTTGGAGGCGATGAAACGCGCTCCAAATGGCTTCCCGCGCTATCGGGATAAGGGGAATTCACTATCCGCAGCATTACTCAAAACCTTCCATACACGCGGCCTTATGCCGACAAAGAAATACCGAATTTATAGCTTTAGACATGCCTTTGAAAAGCGCATGCAGGAGGCTGGATTGGACTACGGGTTACGGTGCACATTGATGGGGCACAAGAACACACGGCCCCAATATGGTGATGGTGGTTCGCTAGAATATCGGCGTAAAGAGATGCTCAAAATCGCGCATTCAGTAAGCGAAGAGTTTACGGGAAGTTTGGCTAATTTGACGTTTTAGGCGCGGGTGGAGGGTCGCCTTGGAGCAGGTTGTCGAGCAGCGCCTCACGGTCTTCAACAGCCTTCAACTCACGTTGCAAGCGCTCCATAAGCGGCCAAGGCGCATCCCCAAATTTACGAATGACCTTCGCCAGAATAACCATGGCCTCGCGAATATCGGCGGCTAGTTTTTGATTGTCGGTAAGAGCTTGAGAATTGTTTGGCATAGCTAATCATAGCATATTCACTCAAAATTTCTCGAATGAATAATTACAGGACTCTGGGGCGGCTGGGGCGAATCTGGGAAAAATGGCAAAATGAAATTTTGGAGGGCTAGATAAAGCGGGTGGTGGCACCACCATGCTAAAGCATTGTCTGCACATCGTTTTTCATGCCCCCAACGCCAAAAGGCTTGGGGGCATGGATTCGGAGTATTCCCCCGTGACATGGGGTTTTTCGATGGGGGCACCTTGTATTTTAACCTCGCAAAGTCTCCGAAAATTTATGGTTTCAGGCTTTCTTTCGCCCTGAAATGAAGCGCCGAACCTTTCTTAAGAAATCCACTAAGAAAAGAAATGGCCGTTTTCTTTCTTAGTGGCTTGCAAAATGAGGGAATGACAATTGGATATTATTGGGTATAATTGGGTATGGACTACGCCCTATTGGATATCCGATTAGACCAAAACATGGTCAAACTTGTCGCTGAAATCGACGAGTTTAAAGGTCGTTGGGAAGCGCTCAAAACACTCGCGCCCGAGCGGCTAAGCAAGCTCCGCAAAGTTGCGACGATTGAGAGCATCGGGTCGTCCACACGGATAGAAGGCGCGAAGCTCACAGACGCCGAAGTCGAGACGCTTTTGTCAGGCCTCAAAACAAAAAGTTTTCAGAGCCGCGATGAGCAAGAAGTTGCGGGCTATGCGGAGGCGATGGATTTAGTCTTTCAGGCGTGGGAAGACATGCAGATAACCGAGAACCATATTCGGCAACTTCACCAGACACTTTTGCGCCACAGCACCAAGGACGAGCGGCACAGAGGCGATTACAAAATGCTTGATAATCATGTGGTCGCAATTGGGCCAGATGGCGAAGAGATTGGAGTCGTCTTCGCGACTACTTCACCGTTCGACACGCCGCGCGAAATGGAAGAGCTTGTCGGATGGGTTCAAAAGGCCATTCGGGAGGAAGCATTTCACCCACTCTTAATCATCGCGATTTTCATCGTGAAGTTTCTTGCTATCCACCCGTTCCAAGACGGCAATGGGCGATTGTCGCGAGTCCTCACGACGCTCATGCTTTTACGGGCTGGATATGCCTATGTCCCTTATGCCTCGCTTGAGAGTGTCGTGGAGGAAAACAAAGGCCAGTATTACAACGCCCTTCGCCGAACTCAAAAGTCACTGGACACAACACCAGATTGGGAGCCGTGGATTGGTTTTTTTCTCCGAGCGCTAAGGAAGCAAAAGCAAATCTTAGAGGAACGTGTTGAAGACGAAAAAGAGGCGCAAATAACGACGCAAGATTTGCATCCATTATCGGAAGAAATTTTAGGGCTTTTCGAGAATGCAGCCCGCCTGACGGTATCCGAAATTGTTGACTTAACTGACGCAAATAGAAACACTCTGAAAGTCCGTCTGCGGGAGCTAGTAGCGAGCCAAAGACTTGAACTCACAGGAAAAGGACGCGGCGCTTTTTACCGCTTACCAAAGTAATGATTGGCTTTCCTTTTGACATAACATCGAATCTGGGGAGTGTGAGTGTATGACTCCAGAGGACAAAGCCAGATTGAAAATCGACGCCCTGCTCGAAGCAGCGGGTTGGATTATTCAAGATAAAGATGCGCTTAACCTTGGCGCTGGGCTAGGCGTGATTGTTCGACACTTTCAGCTCGGAAAAGACGAAGCTGATTATGTCATGTTTATTGACCGTAAGGCAGCAGGCGTAATCGAAGCTAAAGCAGAAGGTATCACCCTATCAGGCGTCGCCGAGCAGTCCGATAAATATATGGGCGCTTTGCCTGACCATATTTCCAAATGGGCAGACAATTTGCTTTTCGATTATGAGAGCACAGGTGTCGAAACAAATTTCAAAGACATGCGCGACCCTAAGCCTCGGTCACGACGTATTTTTGCGTTTCATAGACCTGAGACTTTGCATGGCTGGTTGAAAGCGGAAGCATCGCTGCGCACAAAACTTTCTAACATGCCGCCGCTCAATCAACCGGGACTAAGAGATTGCCAAATTGACGCCATCACAGGCCTCGAAAAATCACTCGCAGAAGACCGTCCTAAATCGCTTATTCAAATGGCCACAGGCGCAGGTAAAACTTTCACGGCATGTTCCTTCTCTTGGCGGCTTCTTAAACATGCGGATACAAAACGGATTCTCTTCCTCGTAGACCGTTCAAACCTCGGCACGCAAACGCTCAAAGAATTTCAAAACTTTGACCCGCCCGGAGCGAACCAAAAGTTCACAGACATCTATGTCACCCAACAGCTTAAATCGGCCAACATCGACAAAGACGCCAAAGTCGTCATCACGACGATTCAACGTCTTTATTCCATGCTCAAAGGCAAAGACCTTGAAGAGGAAAATGAAGAGTCGTCCGCCTTTGAAGTTTGGGAGTCCCAAGACGGCGAGATTGAACCGCTCGACTATAATCCTGACCTGCCGATTGAAAGCTTTGATTTTATTATCACGGATGAGTGCCACCGTTCTATCTATGGACTATGGCGGCAAGTGCTTGATTACTTTGACGCACACTTGATTGGTCTGACAGCGACACCGACCAAACACACGCTGGGTTTCTTTCAGCAAAACCTTGTCGCAGAATACCCTTATGAGCGCTCCGTCGCAGACAAAGTAAATGTTGGCTATGAGATATTTCGCATTCGTACAGAGGTAGGCGAGAAAGGCGCTCTTATAGACGCGGGTTATCACGTCCCTATCATGGATAAACGCTCGCGCAAGAAACGCTATGAAGCCCTAGACGCGGATTTAGATTACCAAGCGCAGCAGCTTGACCGCTCCGTTACATCAAAAGCGCAAATTCGAACCGTCCTGCAATCCTATAAAGACAATCTCTTCACAGAGCTTTTCCCGGGACGCACTGGCGAATGGATTCCTAAGACTCTCATCTTTGCGAAGGATGATAACCACGCCGAAGAAATCGTCATGGCCGCCCGCGAAGTTTTTGGCGAGGGCAATGATTTTGCCAAGAAAATTACTTACAAAGTCAGCGGCGAAAAACCTGCCGAGCGGATAAAGGCTTTCCGCGTCGATAAAAACCCGCGCATAGCTGTGACGGTTGATATGATTGCCACAGGAACGGACATCAAACCTGTTGAAGCGATTATTTTTATGCGGGACGTGAAATCCGAAGGCTATTACGAGCAGATGAAAGGTCGAGGCGTCCGTACGATTGACGACAGCGAACTCGCCAAAGTCACGCCTGACGCCCGCACGAAAACGCGCTTTGTTTTGATTGATGCGGTGGGCGTTACCGAGGGTAAGAAAAACGTGTCCCAACCCCTGGAACGCAAACGGCATTTGGGCTTTGAAAAGCTCATAGAGCAAATCGCGCAGGGCCGCCGCGACGAAGACGCCCTGACATCACTTGCGGGACGTTTAGCCAAGCTCGAAACTCAAATAGGGAAAGAGGACGCCGCCCGTATCACAGAGGTCGCAGGATGTTCCTTACGCGAAATGGCTAATGCCCTTTTGGACGCAACAGACGCAGACCTTATAGAAGCCGAAGCGAAAGCGGAATTTGGCCCGCTCGCAAGTATAGAACAAGAAGCGGAAATTGCGGCACGTAAAACCGAAGAGGCTTGTCGTGTTTTCGATAATCCCGCCGTGCGCAAACTCCTAGTCGATATGAAATCACGCGCTGACATCGTGATTGACGACATAAACCCGGATACGGTTATTCAAGCTGAATTTGATATTCAGAAATCGGAAGAGACCATCACAAGCTTTAAAAAATTCCTAGCCGATAACCGCAATGAAATCACCGCCCTGCAAATCCTTTATGACCAACCGTTGGGGCAGCAGCGCTTGACCTATGGCCAAATTAAAGACCTAACCACAAAGCTATCCGACCCGCCGCAATATCTGACAACAGCCACAGTCTGGCAGGCCTATAAACGGGTACAAGAGGCGCAAGTGCGCGGCGCACCTGCTGACAAGCTGCTAACGGAAATTATCGCCTTGGTGCGTTTCGCTCTAGGCCAAAAAGAGTTTTTAGAACCCATCAGCGCCGATGTGACCCGACGCTTTAACCTCTGGCTCGGACGGCAGAAACAAGCGGGCGTTACTTATTCTGACGAGCAGCTGTCATGGCTCACTCGCATCAAAGACCACATCGCCGCCAATGCAGAAATCAGCGCTCGCGACATGATGGATATGGCCGAGTTCACCGATCATGGCGGCTTGGTAAAAGCTCGAACTTTGTTTGGCAGTGAGTTGAACGGATTACTAGATGAATTAACCTCGGCGCTGGTGGCTTAGAGTATGAACGAAGGCGTCAGAGTTTTACCATCGGGCTGGGCTAATTCCAAAATTTCTGATTTTGCAATTATGTCTAGCGGCGGCACGCCGTCGAGAAAGCAATCTAATTATTATGACGGTAATATTCCTTGGGCAAAAATAGGTGACCTTGACGATGGGTATGTACGTGAGACTGAAGAAGCAGTCTCGGATGAAGGATTGAAAAAATCTTCCGCTAAACTGATGCCTGAAAACACCCTTCTACTTGCTATGTATGGTGCCTCTATCGGGAAACTTGGAATTACCAAAATACCATTATCCACAAATCAAGCAATTGCTTGCATACGGCCAAAAGACAGCATTAGTGTCGAGTATCTATTTCACTTTTTTAAGTTGTCGAGAAGAGACCTAATTAAACTTGGCCAAGGTGGTGCGCAGCCGAATATTAGTCAGACAATACTAAAAAGAATTGATGTTCCTATCGCCCCCGTCAAGGAACAGGAGCGCATCGTTGATAAAATTGATGAGTTGTTTTCGGCGATTGAAGCGGGGGAGCGGGCAATTGAGCAGGCGCGAGTGGGCGTGGCCCGTTACCGCAAAGCCATCCTCAAAGCTGCCGTCACAGGCGAACTCACCCGCGACTGGCGAGACGAACACCCCACAGAGGAAAGCGCCGAAGCCCTCTTAAAACGCATCCTCACCGCTCGATATGAAGCATGGGAAAAATCAGAACTCGAAAAACTAGACGCCAAAGGTAAAGCTCGGCCAGAGACAGAGAAGCAATGGGAGAAGTTTCGCGAAAAATATACCCCACCAGTAAAACCTGTTGAGGACTTTAGTTTCTCTATACCTGAAAATTGGAAATTAGTCTCGGTTGAGGCAGTTACGTCCGCAGCGCGGGTTATTTCCTACGGGGTATTGCAACCCGGTAAAGAATTCTCGGGCGGCACCAGACTTGTTAGAGTTTGTGATATAAAAAAGGGTCGTATTGAGCAGTCGAAAATCAAGAAAATTGACCCAAATATTGCAGAAAAATATCAAAGAACCTTTTTGCGGGGCGGTGAATTACTAATCACCTTGGTTGGCACAGTAGGTAGAACAGCCATAGTAAAGGAACCTCTTGTAGGCGCTAATGTAGCTAGAGCTGTAGGTGTTTTGACAGTAAGCGAAAACGTAAACACTCACTGGTTAAAGTTTTGCTTTAATGAAGAAAAAAGCAAACAAAATTTGATTGGCTCTTCCCGAGAGGTTGCCAGAAAAACTCTAAATTTGGAACAACTTCGTTCCTTTCCAGTGCCGCTACCGCCTCTAGCCGAACAAACGGAAATCGTAAACCGAGTGGAGCAAGCTCTATCCAAAGCCGCTGCGGTCGAGGCCACGTTAGACGCCCAATCCCGCCAAGCCAAAGCCCTCAAACAAGCCGTCCTAAAAACTGCTTTCGAAGGTCGCCTAGTCCCCCAAAACCCAAAAGACGAACCCGCCAGCGAATTGCTAAAACGGATTAAGGAACAGACATGAGTATTGAGCCAAAAACACATTATGCGACTTTGAGCGCAAAAGAAAAAAATCTAGCACGTGTATTTAGTGACGACTACGTGTTTGTTATACCACCCTACCAAAGGCCGTACTCTTGGACGACAGAAGAAGCGGGCGCTCTGTTCGTGGATATTTTGGATGCATCGAATTTAGAGGAAAAGAAATTTGAAGCCCTTCCCCCCTATTTTTTAGGCAGTATTGTTCTTATCAAAGATCCACAGAAACCGACTTCATACGTCGTTGATGGTCAACAACGCATCACTACTCTTACAATTTTATGGAGTGCGCTAAGGGACACTGCAAAAAGCGATTCTGAGAAAATTGATATTGGTCAGTATATTAAACAAGCTGGTAGCGCCTCTAAGGGAACCCAAGACAAGTTTCGATTGACGGCGAGAGCCAGAGACCAAGAATTTTTCCATGACTACATCCAACTTGGAAAAGATGGCAGTGAAGAAAGATTAGATAAAATTTCTGACCCAAAAGCGAACTTGTTAGGAAATTACAGGCATCTATTTGAAAAGATTTCAGACCTCTCCGCTGATGCTCGGCAGAGGTTAATCAGGTTCTTGGCAACTAAGTGTTTTCTTGTTGTTGTTGAGGCCTCAGACGAAGATTCAGCCTACAGAGTATTCTCGGTAATGAATGACCGAGGGCTAGACTTATCACCGACTGATATATTCAAGGCCGATATAATTGGCTCAATCGATGATGATAAAAAACAGATAAAATACACAGATGATTGGGAAAGGTGGGAAGAAACACTTGGTCGAGAAAACTTCGCAGACCTCTTTAGTCATATTCGAATGATCTATCGGAAACAAAAACAGCAAGATAGTTTGATTAAAGAGGTCAAGCTATTTGTAAAACCTACAGAAGAACCAGAAAAGTTTATCAAAGAGAAGTTGCTTCCATACTCAGAAGCATATCACGATATTCTTAGAAAAAGCTTTGAGGGAACAAGTGGACTTACTTCAATTAGTATTCATTTAAAAAATCTATCACTTTTGGATAACGCAGACTGGCAACCGCCTGCTGTATTAGCGATTTCAGAGTATAGAAATGACGAAGATAAGTTGGATGAATTTCTTTTCAAACTGGAACGTCTTGCATTCTTTCTGTTCCTCACGCGTAAGGATGTTAACTTCAGGATTAGAAGGTATGGCGACGTTCTTAAACTCTTGCAGAATGACGGATTTGATGAGGGAGACAGCGACCCACTAGTTCTCACTCCTAACGAGCAAATTGAAGTGTTAGATAAGCTAGATGCGCCTATCTATGGTGCATCTAAAATACCGAAACCTCTTCTCTTGCGAATTGACCAAGCACTGAGCGACGGTGCGGCATCCTATAATCAATCAATAATACAAATCGAACATATCTGCCCTCAGACAAGGACAGTTGATGGCCCATGGTCAAACTTTTACAAGAAATTGCATAAATATGATGACTTAGATGATTACGATGACCGCGAAGCTGCGGAGCGTGCGTGGACAGACTCGCTTGGGAATTTGGTTCTTCTTACTAGGAAGAAAAACATACAAGCGTATAATTACGACTTTGAGTACAAGAGAACAAAGTACTTTAAGCAAGACGAAGCAAACTCTTTGGCAATAACAAACCAGGTTGTATCGGAGACTAAATGGACTTTGAAAAAGCTCCATAAACGTACTCGAAAGCTCATAAAATTACTCGCCAAGAAATGGAGATTCGATGGGTCTGTCTATGAGGAATGGATGGACTCAGAATGATAAAAATATTCTTTTCATATTGCCATGCTGATGAAGGCTTGAGGGATGAGTTAGAGAAGAGCTTGGCTATGCTTAAACGCCAAGGTCATATAACGTCATTCCACGACAGACGTATTCTTTCTGGTTCTGATTTTGATGATTCAATTGACGCGAATATGTCCGATGCGAACATTACCTTGTTCCTTGTTAGCCGTGACTTTCTAGCTTCAGATTATTGTATGAACACGGAAATGAGCCTTGCAGAAGAACGTCATGGTCGAGGTGAGACGCATATCATTCCAATCATCTTACGCCCCTGTGAGTGGGCCGAGGTTCCGCTCTTTTCTAAGCTTCTGGGCGGCACTACAGACAACAAACCCGTCACAAAATATGCTGATTTAGATGATGCTTTTCTGGACATATCGAAAAGAATACGGGCTGTTGTTAAAGACTTGCAGGACAGGAGTTCAGCATCACAAACACCGTTAGCGACCACAGCTATGACTGCCGCTCCTGTGAAGCGCAGCGCCGAGCGGCATATCCCACGTTCCTCAAATTTATCCGTAAAGAAAACATTTTCAGACCATGATAAAGATGTGTTTTTGGATGACGCTTATGGTTTTATTAAGAGCTATTTTGAAGGGTCACTGCAAGAATTGACTGAACGAAATCCTGAGTTGACCCACCGTATCAAAGCTATGGATAACACTTCATTCACGGCAACTATTTACAGGGACGGAAAGACCGCAAGTGCTTGTACAATTTTCCAAGGTAGTAGTTTTGGTAAAGGTATTGCATACAGTTCGAGCGAAACATCATCACGTAATTCAATGAATGGTCAGATTACGGTTGGCTACGATGACCAAAAACTTTTTCTTAATGATGGAATGTTCTCTGTCTTCAATAGCGGAAACAAAGATAAAAAACTGACTTTTGAAGGTGGCGCAGAAGTCTTTTGGTTAGATTTCATTCGACCTATTCAGGGAGGGTACTGATTTGACCCGTGAAGACCTTGTCGCAAAAGTTTGGAATATGGCTCATGTCCTTCGCGAGGAAGGCATTAGCTATGGCGACTATTTAGAGCAGATAACTTACCTCTTATTCCTGAAAATGGATGAAGAACGTGAGAGCCTTTTGGGGGAGCCATCACGCGTTCCCAAGGGTTGCCGCTGGGCTGATTTTGCCTATCTGACGGGCGAAGCACTGGAGAGCCAATATAATGATATTCTCAAGGAGCTTGTCAAAACTACAGGCTTTATGGGCACGATTTTCAAAGGTGCGCAGAACAAATTTAACAACCCCGCACGCCTTACAAAAGTCATATCACTCATCAACGCAGAGAAATGGCTCGGTCTTGATGTTGATGTGAAAGGCGAAATTTATGAAGGCTTGTTGGAAAAAAATGCCTCCGAAGTCGCGTCAGGTGCAGGGCAGTATTTCACGCCCCGACCGCTGATTGATACCATAGTGGAAGTAGTTGACCCGCCTCTGGGCAAGACAGTCCATGACCCCGCGTGTGGTACGTCTGGCTTTCTGTTGTCCGCATATGAGCATATGAAAAATAAAGTATCGGGTGATCGCGAACAAGCCAAACAACTTCGCGAAGAGACCTTTTCAGGCACCGATATTGTCCAAGACGTTGTACGGCTCTCAGCTATGAATATGTATCTGCATGGCATTGGCGGGGACATCAGCCCGGTAACGCGAGCTGACGCTTTATCTAAGCGCGGGACAAGTTATGGAACGATATTGACCAACCCGCCCTTTGGGAAAAAGTCGAGTTTCAAAAACATTGATGCGGACGGAGAAATCGTCACAGAGACGGAAAGTTATGAGCGCGAAGACTTCAAATATACGACATCCAACAAGCAGCTAAACTTCTTACAGCACATAATGTCGACCCTAGAAACCAATGGCGAAGCCGCCGTTGTGCTACCCGACAACGTCTTATTCGAGGCAGGAAGTGCGGGCGAGGGTATCCGTAAACGCTTGCTGGAACAGTTCGATTTTCACACGCTCTTGAGGCTCCCAACGGGGATATTCTATAAGCCGGGCGTTAAAGCGAATGTGCTTTTCTTTACTGCAAAAGCCGCGTCTAAAACTGCGCAAACGGAACAGCTTTGGATTTATGACTTCCGAACAAACAAGCATTTTACACTTAAACGGAACGGCTTGAAGCGCAGCGACCTAAATGACTTTGCTGAGTGTTATAAATCACGGAAACGTCATAAGCGGGAAGAGAGCGAGCGGTTTAAAGCGTTTAGCTATGACGATCTTATTGCCAGAGACAAAACCAATTTAGACATCTTCTGGCTCAAAGATGATAGCCTTGAAGACGTTGATGCTTTACCCGCACCAGAAATAATTGCCGCCGATATTGTCGAGAATTTACGCGAGGCGCTAGAACATTTTTCCGATGTAGATGAGGCTTTATCTGCCCTAGACTAATCTTATTCGAGCGCGACGCATGGTAAGTCAAAGGGCCATCGACCCAGCAACAACCGCTACCACGGAGCAGGCGTCCTCGCCAGACGGGCAGGCTATTCGCTTTACGCTTACGCTACGAATAGCCTTTGGCTTAGCGGGAGAAAGTAAAACTTCTCTTATTTCCTAAAACTGCCGATATGGTGCGAATTGTGGTATCAATAAACAGTCTATTGACAATTTCATGCCGTTTAAGCTATTGAAATATATAGTCTAATTGTTTCCGGGTCTTGTCGTCCCCGGTGCGCCATTTTTCCCAAGTAAACTTATGCTAAGGCACTGAAAAACTTATGTTTTCCTGTGCCCCCTTTTAGCTTCCTGAAATTTACCCCGATAATTGGGTAACATTTTGGGTAACAGACTGGGTAACATAGGGTCATGACGACAACTCGAAATCGCTATCTAGTAAGGCGCGGCGAGCGCTGGTATTACTTCCGTAGAATTCCCAAACGCTATGCCCTCATAGATGCGCGGACATACAGTAAAGCGGCTTTAAATACGGATTCACTCACGGTCGCACGCGAGCGCCGTGATGCGATGGCTGACGCAGATGAGAATTTGTGGGACGCAGCCCTCGCAGAACTGGGTAACAATACGACGCCAGAGGTCGCAAAAGTGTGCCGCTACCGTTCTGCCCAGCGTCGTGCGCAGGCGATAGGTGTCCTGTTCAAACCTGCTGAGGAGCTTGCTGCAAATGCTACCCTCGAAGACATTGTCAATCGTGTTCAGATCGCCACTCAGAAAGGGCAGTCTGAAGTCATAGCTGATGCCGTACTAGGCGCTGTTGAAGAGCCCCAACTCACGGTTAGGGACGCTCTTGAACTTTACTTTGATAAGCTTGCTGTCGATGATTTAAGGCGAAAGTCGGAAGCTCAAGCCGCTAAATGGCGATTGCCAAAACAACGCGCGATCGAGAACTTTATATCTCTTTGCGGAAATCTTCGCATGAACCAGATCGACCGTAGTCACGGGCGGGCATTTTATGACTGGTGGGGTGAACGCCTCAATCCTTCTGATGGCTCAAAAGCCATGCGGCCCAATAGCGTGTGAACGGCGGTGTAAAAGTAGGCCACTGTCTGGTAGGTTTTTACTCCGCCGTTGACATCGTTCCCTTAATCTGGTGGGGGACACAAAATAAAAGCGCCTTTGGGTTCAAATTTTGCCTGCAAGGGAAGGCTTAATTTCATATGCTCTCCATCGAGTAAAACATCGATAGATCCATT
>Ga0114952_1003060_pt1 | contig 12187 bp, 8 predicted proteins | sample SidtaG_2_FD_87303 | JGI IMG/M metagenome (GOLD analysis project Ga0114952, IMG submission 87303) | Marine algal microbial communities from Sidmouth, United Kingdom - Sidmouth_Asex2 metaG | ecosystem: Host-associated > Algae > Red algae > Unclassified | place: Sidmouth, United Kingdom | collected... | reverse complement strand
TATTATTCTAGTATTAATTGTAAGTCTTTATTATTATTATTATTAAGATGTAAATTTATACTTCCTATCGCCTATGGTTGTGGGTATAAATACCTGATTTTATCCTAGGTATTTTTACAGCCATAAGGTCTAGCCCCACATCTAAATCTACTCACATGCCTTAATCCCAATTTTGGTTTAGATTGACGGTAGGTATTTATTTTGTCCTTCATGTTGCTTCGTTAAAAAGCCTCGCCGATAGCTAAGGCTCCTTACTAGCCCGCCCGCTTCGTACTGTGCCTGCCGTATGCAAGGAGGCAGGGTTCTCATTTAAAGCACTTTCGTACTTTATTCGACTATGTCGAATGCATTCGTTCTTGCCTTGATCCATTTTGAACAATTCTAAATCCTTTTCCGAAATCTAAAAACAGAATGGTATAATACTATTCTAATTAAAAATTAATATTCAGTCCTGAAGTTGCTCTCTTTCAGAAACTATATTTTGAGTGCACGGCATTGTAAATCTTGATATTATTTGCCACCCGTTTTGGGTGGTTTTGACTTGTAGGTGAAAGTGTTAGGAAGTGCTGGCTTAGTATAGTTGCCTTGGGAAATCCCGCGTGAGTAACTCGGAAGGTAGCACTCCTCGGCGCGGCTATTGCCGGTAAGCGGAGGGCTAGTCCGCAGGACCGAGCAGACCTGCGAGTCTGTAGAACTACGACCCCTGTGCGCAGGCTTTGTGTAAAGCTGGGGACACGCCCAAAAAATTATGAGTACCCGTATACTTTTTCCAGCTGCTCTAATAAAAAACGTGCAAACATCTGAAACAGACATTTGCACGTTATTATTTATCCGTGGCCTAAGCCATCCTCATTTTATTAGAACTTAATATCTACCACGTAGTTATCATCATTGTTTCCTGATGTCGGATTGACTTCTCTTACTATAACTAAGAAGTACTTAGCTCCATCAGAAACAACCCAAGTATCACCAACCACAACTTCAAAACTAACGAGATTACCCTGGTTATCCGTAGATGTGAACGGTGTCGTATTATCCCATATTCCAGAGATCTCTTCTTTCGTTTGTACATTATCAAAACTAAATCCTTCCGGTAGTCCATTCTGGTTAGCAAAAGCATAACGCATCTCGAATCCGTTTGCTCCAGCAACTCTCGAAATCCAGTTATTCGCATCTGGAAGACTTATATCTATACCTAAATCTCTTATCTCATGTTCTGTGGATGAAACACCTGTTCCTGTACTTTCTCCTGTATCTAGGTCTAATCCTCCTCTTCCTGCTGGTCCTGCAGCATTAAAAAGTATACCCTCTAACGTTGGGTTCAAAGGCGTACCCTGCGCTATAGTTTCTATATCTATAGTTGTTATCGCTCTCATACCCCCTAGATCTCCTATAATTATGGTATACGTTTTAGTACTTATGTCTGTATGTGCACGGATGATTAGGTCTATCTCGAATCCATTCTGATCTGATAAAGGAACCAATAATGGGTTACTTAGAAATGGAGTACCCAGCTCACCGTAAAATAATCTTTCTTTATCTATTAATACGCCGTCTTCTAATACTATAATCGTATCTATAAGATTTGATCCAGCTACTGCTTTGATCGGAATAGAAGCAAGCGTACCAGGGTCGGTCGTAAATGTTCCTCCTCCCATAAGCTCCAGTGACGGTGGTGTTGCCTCTGTAGTTATCGTTACGGATTCTGAATCCCTCAAATCATTTTCATCTTCGATTACAAATTCATAGACTTTTTCAGAAACATCACCTTGCGCCGTGATTTCTATATCCCAAGAAAACCCGTTTTTGTCTGATGTATCTATGATCAGTAAAGGATTAGCACTAGCTGGAGAACCATCTATCGTTATTCTGCTTGCATCTACATTTGCTCCATCTTCTCGGATAGCAAATACATCTAGCAATGCATCTCCTGCTGTAGTAGATACACGCACCGAGAATGTCCCTCCTGGAGTCATTGTCGGGTTAGGGTTGAGAATATCCAACGATGGAGGTGTATCCATAGTTGTTCCTCCTCCTGTATCGTCCTCACAAGAGGTCATCAGAAACATACTTAAGAGAAATATGCTTGTTAGCTTTACTAAATTTTTCATATTTAATTTTTTTGTTTTGTTACCAAATTCTAGACGCAAAGATATCGTTTCTTTTCTTCTCAGCATCCAAGGTCTTAAAGTTTAATAATAGATTTATATTAGAATGTTAAACTATTGGTTAGGATAACGTTTCCACATGTCAAAATGATGTTATAGGAATCCTAAAATTTGTAATTACTAAATTTACTTCCATTCTGTGATGATTGTTTTTTCTCTGTAGTTCTTCTATTTTTTATGTCAATGTAGTTTTGGGACCTTCCTAATAATATCATTTTCACAATTAAGTACATCATCTTGTCTCTACTTACTGATAAGCTACCCTATCTTTACACCAGTGTGATTCTATCAGTTTTTATCATTATGTCAACTTTATTACTCCTCTACACTGATAATGTTCGAAATAAAAGAAGTATTGCTTGACTATTAAAAAGGTCCTTTATATATTTGCCTGATATATCGCCTTTTTATAGTCGACTTATCCGACATTTTTTATTTTACTATATTATATTCTTTGTATCTGAATTGCCATTCATATTACTCTCTGAAGTATGGGACCTTATCTCCTATGCAACTTGTAGAAGCTGCTCACCGTGCTAATATAAAAGCGATGGTGCTTACGGATATCAATAATACTTCCTGCGCTTATCAGTTTATCACAGCTTGTAAACAATATGACATCAAGCCCATTCTAGGCATAGAATTCAGAGCCGTTGCAGACAGGGATACCGGAAGGTCTACTCAGACACAACATCCCGATCTATATTATATCGGCATCGCACGTAACCAGGAAGGCTGGCGAGAACTGAATGCCCTACTTACGCGTTGCTCCCTAGAAGGAGAGCCATTACCTAAGGTCGCTCCTAAGATGAAAAATGTATACATCATCTACAAAAAATTACCTAAGGGCATCCATCAGCTAGAGGATTATGAATACATAGGTCTACGTCCCACAGAGGTAAATAAACTCTATTCCTCCTATCTCAAAAACCATACAAAAAAACTAGTGGTCATGGCACCGATCACCTTCCTAGACAAGGACGGTTACCGCATACACAAGATGATGCGTTGTATAGATCTCAATATCATTATCGGGAATCTAAAACCTGAGTACTGCGCTAATACCTCCGAGCGTATCTATAGTCAAGAAGAGATAGAAAGCATCTATGAGCCCTACCCTGAGATCATAGAGAATACACGTAAGATTATGGAGGACTGCTCCATAGAGATGACGTCGAGTTATAAAAATAATCGTCAGAGTTTCACCGGTAGTAAAAGCGGTGATATGAAGCTACTAAGCAAGCTTGCTGTAAATGGTTGTCTCCGTCGCTACGGAGAACGCAATAAGAAAGCCATGTCTCGTACCCTGCGAGAACTCAAAGTTATAGATCAGCTAGGCTTCTCTCCGTACTTTCTCATTACCTGGGATATTGTACGTTACGCACAGACGGCAGGCTACCACCATGTAGGGCGAGGTAGTGGTGCTAATTCTATCGTAGCCTTTAATCTAAATATAACAGATGTAGATCCGCTAGAACTAGACCTCTACTTTGAGCGATTTATCAATCCTCATAGATCTTCTCCTCCAGATTTTGATATAGATTTCTCCTGGGACGAACGAGATGATGTTACCGATTATATCTTTAAACGATATGGGAAAGAGCATACCGCCCTACTCGCTACCTATAACACCTTCAAAGGAAAATCAATTATCAGGGAACTCGGTAAGGTACTAGGTCTTCCTAAGACCGATATAGATCTTATCGTCCACGAACCCTTAGCCACAGAAAAGCATCACCCATTTGCTAAACATATTTTTAGGTTTGGACAAATGATAGAAGGGTTTCCCAACTATCTATCTATACACGCAGGTGGTATTGTCATCAGTGAAGAACCGCTCAATAATTTCACTGCTCTGCAACTGATGCCTAAGGGTTTTCCGATCACACACTTTGACATGTACGGCGCTGAAGATCTAGAACTACATAAGTACGACATACTCAGTCAGCGAGGACTCGGCCATATTAAAGATGCTGTAAAGCTAATTGCTGAGAACAGGGGAGACGCAGTAGATATCCGCGATGTAGAAAAGATAAAAGAGGATGAGGGTGTCCGCGCACAGCTGAGATCAGGACAATGCATAGGATGTTTCTATATCGAATCTCCCGCTATGCGCGGGCTACTTACTAAGCTGATGTGCGACAACTACATCCATCTGGTCGCCGCAAGCTCTATCATCCGTCCTGGTGTTGCTAAGTCTGGTATGATGCGAGAATATATACAGCGTTTTCATAAGCCAGAATCGTTTACTTACATCCATCCCATATTCGAGGAGCATCTCGGCGAAACCTATGGCGTCATGGTATACCAAGAAGATGTAATGAAGATTGTCCATCACTTTGCGGGATTAGACCTGGACGAGTCTGATGTACTACGTCGTATCATGACGGGTAAGAAAAAAAACTCCGACACCTTCCATCGCTTACAAGAAAAGTATTATAGAAACTGCAGAAAGCGAGGCTATCCAGAAGAACTTATAGAAGAGGTGTGGCGACAGATAGCTAGCTTCAGTGGTTATTCTTTCTGTAAGGCACACTCCGCAAGTTTTGCTGTAGAGTCTTTCCAGAGTTTATTTCTAAAGACCTATTACCCACGAGAATTTATGGTCGCCGTTATCAATAATTTTGGCGGTTTCTACTCTACAGAAATATACGTCCATGAAGCTAGAATGTGCGGTGCAAATATAGAAGCCCCTTGTATCAACAATAGCAAACACCTGACTAGCATACAAGGCGATGATGTCTATATCGGATTTACACATATTGCAGATTTAGAAAAAAAAGTTGTTCGCAAGATCTTAGATGAGCGCCTAGATAACGGTCCCTATAGAAGTCTTCAAGACTTTGTAAGTCGTGTCGATATCAGTAGAGATCAGCTAGAAATCCTCATACGGATCAGTGCTTTCCGATTTACTCGAATGAATAAGTACGCACTCATGTGGGAGAAAAATGCTGTCCATAATCCTCAGGCCAAAGTACAGCTCACGGGCACACTGTTTGCAACAGAGCGTGAAGATTATGAACTACCTATTCTAGAAGAAGACGAACATGAACAAGCTTTTGATGAGATAGAGTTATTAGGCTTTCCGCTCTGCTCTCCTTTTGACTTATTAGCAGAGTCTGTCAAAGGTGATATTCTGACCGAACAACTTACCACATACATGCACAAAACCGTAAGAATACTAGGCTATTATGTCGCTAGCAAAAATGTAATGACCGTACAACGCAAGCTCATGAACTTCGGTACTTGGCTAGATAAGCAAGGTCGCTTTTTTGATTCTGTACATTTCCCTCCACAGCTAGCGCGTTCTCCGTTCAGAGGAAAAGGGATCTATCTTATAACAGGTAAGGTTGTCGAAGATTTTGGCTTCCCTAGTATAGAGGTCATACGCATGGAGAAGGTCCCTTTTGTACAAGATAATAGATATTGATATCATTTTACACTACAGAATATTGTAGATCACCTTTAGTCTAATATGATTCTACTTTGATAATCTTACTGGCATACGGCTGATACTTTAGAAGTTCAGCCTTAATCCATGAATCCCATATTTTCTGCTTAGATCTATCAGGATATACTTGCTTGTCATAAGCGTTCTGCTTTTCTTGTAATTGTCTAACAATAGAGCGCATGATAGCATCACTCTTTTCTAATGCTTCGTCTATATTCCTTGCTTTAGATTTTATTTTTTTAAGAAAAATTCGAGCATACAGTTCTGTAATGTCAAAATGTATTTGCTCATGAGCAAGGGTAGATAAATCCATATCCGTTTTCCTAAAATAAGATAGATCACAGCTAAAATAAGTGTGCGCTTCCACAATATAATCTTTAGAAAAAGTACCTACACTTTTTATATTATAACTGAACGATGATGCCGTAACTGCAAGATGTGATCTATTCTGTGCCGAGGCCTTAAAATCTCTTACTTTTAGCTTCCTATCTTTATGCCATAGTATTTCTTTTTCATAGGTTTCTGGATGATCTATTCTATATACATCAGCCTTTATCCTATGACAGGTACTACTAAGACCAGGCTTTTTGTGCTCTCTGATCACTATACAATTTCCACCTATTTTTTGTGCCTCGGACTTGGCTATAGACTTTACTGTTCTATAATCACAGTTAGTAGAAAATCCTCCATCCTTAACTTCTACTCGGCCAATAAAATCTTTATGGCTCATCCGCTTAGTTGGACTTTCTACAATACCAAAAGGCTCATAACTTGCTAGTTTCTTATAGCTTCTAGCACTCTGAGAGAGTGTAACATTCGTTCTCGGACTGCAACTACCAAACACTAGGAAACTTAAGAAAAGATAACAGATAGAATACCTCACTATATTTTTTATTTTATAACAGCTTTTAGTAAAAACTTATTATCCACATTTACAATATACACAGCGTATCCATATTTCTAATTTGTTACAATGTCAAATAATTACATGGTACCATAAACGCATAAGTAAAGTAGACAATAAAATAATTGCATCACATGTATAAAAATAGTTATTTACATACTCAAAGCAATACAATGAAAACAGAGCGCATAATAGAAACAGACAGATTATATCTCCGAAAATTTATTCCGGAGGATGCGACCTTGCTATATAAACTAAATGCTGACGAAGAGGTTATGAAGCATACAGGGGACTTAGCTTTTGAGAATATTATGGCTGCAAGAAATTTCATTCTTGACTATGATGATTATGAAAAAAACAAGATGGGACGATGGCAAATATTTACAAAACAAGATGATGCTTATCTCGGATGGTGTGGTCTCAAAAAACATAGTTGTGGAATGGTCGATCTAGGCTATCGTCTATCCAGAACCTCCTGGGGCAAGGGCTATGCAACGGAGGCTGCTAGGGCTAGTATAGACTATGGTTTTAATATTCTAAAAGTAGATGTGATAGTCGGTCGTGTAGCTAAAGAAAATACAGCTTCCATAAGTGTACTAAGAAAGCTAGGTATGTCCTACTGGAAGCAAGATGCGTGTGAGGGAATACCTGACGCAAAGTATTACAGAATTCTAAATCCTAATGTCGCTCATATAATATAATACGAAGTTTTTCTATAGAACGTCATTCCTACTCCTAAGATGCTTATCTTCAGGGATATGGAACATAAGAACAACTGACTCAGATCTATTTATCATAGATAGTTATTGGATAAACCCGAATTAACTCTGCGCCTTAAAGCTAGTATGATTGACTTAGCTATAGTCTTTGGTCTGATCATTATGCTGAATATCATATTAGCAAGTCTCCATTAGAGCATCCATCCAATGCATTTGGCAAAAGTACTTTTACTGTCGACTTGACTGTTGCATCTGTCTACGGATGTAGTGATTAGACCTCTAAAAGTTTTACACTAATAGGACCTGAAGGACAGATTGGAGTAGATGATACAGAGATCTGTTTTGGAGTGCCCATAACATTTACGCTGAACAACGCTGTTGATGTAAAAGATTATACCTGGGATTTCGGTGATGGCAATACATCTATAGATGAAAGTCCTACACACTTCTATGATAGTCCTGGGACTTATTCCGTAACGCTAGAGATCACTGATAATGATAATCAGTGTACGGATGAATTTGCAACTGAAATAGAATTAGGAGCTATTCCTGCTTTCTACAAAATACCCAATGTCTTTTCCCCTAACAATGAGGACTCAATGACTTCTTTAATGTTATCATTACAGAATCTAAATTCATAGAAGCCGTCAATATTATAAATTTCAAAGTTCATAATAGTTGAGGAAATCTATTTTATGATAACGATAATCCAGATATAGGCTGGGACGGCAATCACAAAAACGAACTTTCTCCAGCAGAAGTATATGTACATGTGGTGGAACTAGAGGTAACAACTTGTAACAATGAGGTTGTGAAAGGGAATATTACCTTGATAAGATAAAATTAATACTTGGAAATTAAATTTACTTTTTATAAGTATAATAAGACTACATACTTGCTATTCAAAAGTAATTAGCTAAATTTGATTAAATTAAATCAAATAACATGAAAAATTTATTAGCAAGTATTGTATTTATAATAGGACTATTCTTAGTGTCAAGTTGCTCTAGTGAAACCTGTCAGACCTGTACTATTACACAAATTATCACGGTTGATGGAGTAGAAACAGGGAGACAAACTTTAAGCTCTGATGTAGAATATTGTGGAGACGCATTAGATCAGATAAAAAGTCAAACTTCTGAGGCTACTCAAATGTTGGGAACAACGACTCAGACAATAACTCAAACAGTAGAATGTCAATAAAATAGAAAAATTAGATTTTAAAAAGCTTCTCATCACCGAGGAGCTTTTTTTTTATTTTTCTAGTTTCTGCAGTAAGAGGCTTCCTAAAGTTATACTAATTCTAGTTTAGAATGATGATAACTATTTATTTTGTCCTACATGTTCATTCGTTATAAAGCCTCGCCGATACCGCGGTAGGCGGTATTTACTAGCCCACCCGCACGCGCCGTGCCTGCCTTATGCAAGGAGGCAGGTTTCTCTCATTTATGCACTTCCGTATTTCATTCGACTACGTTGAACGCATTCGTTCTAGCCTTGGTCCATTTTGAACAATTCTAAATCCTTTTACGTCATCAAAAAACAGATATGGATTAGTTAAAGACTATTACTGACAGTGGATTAAATATTTGCTTAGAACTAGTTTGTGATATCTATATCAAAAAATTTAAATGAACCTACATTTCGAACGCCATCATTCGCTCCTAAAGAAAATCGGTATGCTCCAGCTACTAATGTAGATGGTATCATATAAACTCAATGCTGACAAAGAGGTCATGAAGCATACGGGAGAATTAACTTTTGAGAATATAACGGCTGCAAGAAATTTCATTCTTGACTATGATGATTATGATGATTATGATGATTATGAAAAAAACAAGATGGGACGATGGCAAATATCTACAAAATGAACTTTGTCTCATTCGCTGAGTACCTATTCATTTTGGTTAATACATTTTTAATTGCCATCTTGCCGACTATATATACGTCTTGTGTAACCATAGATAAAGCTTGATAACAGCTAGGTCATGCCATTTAAGTGTTTAATTTTTCTTTATAGATATTAGTCTTTGCCAAACCATTAATACTAAGAACTTTATAAAAACCATAACTATATTCACCCCTTATGCTGACTAAACTCATAAGCCCATTTTTTGAACGCATCATAGATCTAAAGCAGAAAGAATATAAGAAGGTGATTCTTCTGCAGCTTACTATTTTTTTAATCATTAGTGTTCTACTCATACTGAAGCCTCTTGCCACTAGCCTGATGCTAAATGCATACGGATTAGATATAATGCCTGTAGCTTTTGGCGGTATAGCTATTGCAGCTATTATAATACACTTTATCTTGCTGATTATTAGAAAGAAATTCTCGCTTGTAAGGTCAATGTATATTAATTTTTGTTTTCACATTATTTTAATTATCGGCTTATCTGTTGCTTTTGTTTTGGGTAAACTTACCGGCTGGCTAACAGTTTTAATGTATGTGTACATTAATCTTTTTAGTGTACTTACCGTTACATTGTTTTTCCAATATTGCCAATCCTTGTTATCCATAAGGGAAGCTAAGCGTGTTCTCTCATATGTAGGTGTAGGGGCTATTGCAGGCGGAGTGTTTGGGGGATATTTTGCAAGTGCATTAGTACCATTATTGGGTAACCTAGGATTATTATTATCTGCTATCTTTTTTTTAACAATTGCAACGCTAAGTTTACGATTGTTACAAAAAGAATACGGTACAGATCTTGTAGACGCTGAATCTAATAAGGAAGTATCTAATAGCTTTTTTTTTAAAACATTAGGCAATAAACATGTTGCATATATAGCTGCGATAATAGGATTAGGCGTCATGGCATCGAAACTATTAGATTATCAATTCAATGCTGTTGCTTATGCTCATTATGTTGACGAAGAACAGTTGACTTCCTTCCTTGCGTTTTGGTTTAGCACTATTAATGTTGTAAGCCTACTATTACAATTGTTTTTAGTCAACACGATTATAGATCGTCTTGGTATATCTTACAGTATGTCAATTATGCCCTTTCTATTTCTGTTTTCCTTACTTGCTTTTTTTTACATTCCAATATTAGCAATAGGAGCAGCAATGAAAATGATAGATGGCTCTCTAAAGCAAAGCTTATATAAGACTTCTACTGAGATAAATATTATGCCTCTACCCAATCTTATACGAGACAGGGCTAAGACGCTGGTGGATCTCGTTGTAGATAGCCTTGCTACTGGGCTCTCGGGAATCATTATATATGTTCTCATCCAGAAAGTTATTCTTCCGCTCTCTGTTATTACTGCTACTACTATAGGTATAGTAGTTCTTTGGCTAGTTTTTATTAGACTATCAAGGAAAACATATTTAGCACAACTCTCAAAATTAGTGTTTAAAAACGACGATGATTACGAAGAGTTAGAAACTACTCCCCAACAGTACATTCAAAGTTTTGTTCATAATAAACCTAGAAAAACAAAAGAAAGATTTGACATTCTCATCTCACTAACCAAAGATAAAAAGGCACCTATAAGAGCTGCTGCATTGAGCACTATAAGTGAAGAATACAATCTCGATGCATTACAAAAATTGCAACATCTAAAAACTGATAAATCTATTGTTATCCGAAAACAATACTTCCTAGAAACACTGCAATATGTAAATACAAAAGTAGAGCTCAATAAACTATACAGCAGTGCACAAGCTAAGAACAAAATTGTACTTACAGGAGCACTTGCTAAATCAATAGGAAACAGAAAACGCCAGCAAAAAAATTATAGCCTAAGTAATAGAATAGAACAGGCTTATGAATTGCTAACTACAGATCATTCCCTACCTAAGATTCTATGGAGAACTTTTATGACTGCAGTAGCACACAGTAGATATGAAAAATTTTATCCCATTATTATTGAAAATATCAATCAAACGACAGATGATGAAATGAAAAAATATGCCTTATTTGCTATCAGAAAAGCAAAGGTCAAATCATTATTTGAATTTCTAATCGAAAGCGAAGTGAAACCTAATAATCTTAATGCATGGTATAAATCACTTTCTGCTTTTCCAAACTTGCTGCTACAGTATTTCAACAATAATCCGATTACACAGAAAAATCTACTGCGTACTATTCCTGCTCTGGGTTATGTGGGTAGTCAGCCTAATCTTGATTTCTTGTTCAAATCCATTCATCACCCTAAAAGAAAAATAAGAATAGCAGCCCTATTGTCCATAAGCAAAATGAAAAAGGAATTTCCATTTCTTAACTACAACAAGCGTAAAAACCTGTTGCGCCTCAATAGGTCCATTGTTCAATGCAAGAGTATCATCAATGGAATCTGTCTGATCAACAAATTTACCAAGATACATAAGGAAGATTCAAATAATATGCGCATTATAAAAAAAGCACATCGTAACTTAAGGAAAGATCTAAATGTCCAGATCCATACTATTTTTATACTCCTAGAACTGAAACTGGACAGTGATGAGATGATAAAGTGTTATAAAGGTTTACGCTCTGGAAATGCACAAGCAACTATGGATTATCTAGACCAGCTTCTTCCTTATCGTATTAGATTAAAAGTGCTTCCGATCTTAGAGCTATCTATAGCTAAAAATATAACAGATAGCCTTATGAAATCCAAAGGGATAAAAGTTACTAGAAAAAATACTTCAATAAAGTATTTACGGAAACTTCATTCAACAAAATATGAGGAAGTGATAAAACTTATTTGATAGACATATCCCTTTATTATGTCCTGAGATTGCCAAATGTGTTAAAATAGAAATTTGTTCTTTTTAAACCGATTAAGCTGATCTCACTGGACAATATAAGCTCCAAAAAAATTATATAACTATCCTTGATTTGATAATAACAAAAACCTTGATTAGGAATCTAATCTTGGTTAAATTATATGACTAGAGTTTTCCCGGTTTAAGAATTTGTTGCCTTTTCTTTTTCAGTATAGGAATAATCGGTTTTGC
>Ga0114952_1003059_pt1 | contig 12193 bp, 10 predicted proteins | sample SidtaG_2_FD_87303 | JGI IMG/M metagenome (GOLD analysis project Ga0114952, IMG submission 87303) | Marine algal microbial communities from Sidmouth, United Kingdom - Sidmouth_Asex2 metaG | ecosystem: Host-associated > Algae > Red algae > Unclassified | place: Sidmouth, United Kingdom | collected... | reverse complement strand
CTTCTGCCGACGACGGCTCCGCCGTCATCGGTTGTCCCGGATCGCTCGGCGCCCCGATACCGCTCGCCCCTTCACCGGGGGAACCGGTCGCGGTATGTCCGTCCGCGATGGTCTGATCGGCGGTGAGCGGAGCGGCCCCATCGCCCGCGGTCGCGCTGGCCGAAGCGGCGGAATCGTGCTCGTCGAGCAGTGCCTTCACACGAGCGGCGGCGGCGGCGAACGCTTCGGCCGAGGAGGCGGTATCGGCCGGATCGAAGGCGGCCCAGCGTTCGCGCAACGCTCGCGCCCTCCCAGGGTGCTGGGGCGACCAGACGCTGGCGCCGAGCGCCTGCATCGACTCGAGCGTGGTGGTGACGGCGTGCCGGGTGGCGATGCGGGTGGCCTCCGCGGCGGCCTCGGCGTCGAGCCTCTGCTGCAGGTGCTTGGCGACCACCTTGTCGCGCGAGCGGCAGGCGGTGAGCGCGGCGCGCATCGTATCGTGGCGGGTCAGGCGGGTGGCAGCGGCGAGCCGGGCGTCGTGCAGACGCGAGCTCTGGATGACGCCGACCAGCGCCGTCTCGTCGGCGAGCGCATCGAGCGCGAGCTCGCGCTGACGGGCGACCGGACTGTGAATCGCGACGAGCGGGGCGAGACGGGCGGCGTGAGAGTCGAGTAGCGCACGCACGGCGACATCGCTGATCTCGCCCTCGTCGAGCAGGGTGACGAAGCGTCGCTCGGTCGCCTCGCGCGCCACCTCGTCCCCGTTCGCGCCGAGCAGCTCGCGCAACACGGCCAGATCGCGCAGACGCTCGATCGCCGCGGTGCGTACCGCCGCGTCCTCGTCATCGCGCGCGAGGGAGGCCAGCACGTCGGCCGACGCCGCGTCCCCCGGATCGAGCGTGCGCACGTGCTCGAGACGGACATGCGGATCCTTGTGCTGATGGGCCGCGGACTTCAGGAGATGCTTCACACGCATGGGGCTGCGCCGACGGACCGAACGGGAAGGGCGGCGAGTATACCAACGGGTGCCGAGACGAGCGTCCGCCGAAGATCGTCCGCCGCATTCGAGCGGGGGTGCGAACGAAACCGCGACGCGTACCACACGTAGGAGGTACCGCCCGCCCCTCTCGCGTACCGTGTCGGAAGACATCGTCCGCGCGGCCGCTATCGCATGCCATCAGAGTCTCACCGTCGACACCGAATGCCGAACGCCACGCTCCGCCCTGCCGCCGTGACCGCCCTCGCCGAGGTGGCCGCTCGAGCCGAGCCGACCGATCCGGCGCGGGTCGTCGCCTGCCTCGAGCGCATCCTGCTCGGCAAGCGCCAGCAGGTGAGGCTCGCTCTCGCCTGCCTGCTCGCCCGGGGGCATCTGCTGATCGAGGATGTGCCGGGGGTCGGCAAGACCACGCTCGCCCAGGCGCTCGCGACGACACTCGGGCTGCCGTGGACACGCGTGCAGTTCACGAGCGATCTCCTCCCCGGCGACATCGTCGGCGTGTCGGTGTTCGACGCGGCGAGCGGGGGGTTCGAGTTCCGCGAGGGGCCGGTATTCACCTCGGTGCTGCTCGCCGACGAGATCAACCGCGCACCGCCGAAGGCGCAGAGCGCCCTGCTCGAGGCGATGGAGGAGCGGCAGGTATCGCTCGACGGCACGACCCGCGCGCTCGGCGAGGACTTCTTCGTCATCGCCACGCAGAATCCCGCCGACCAACTCGGCGCCTATCCGTTGCCCGAGTCCCAGCTCGACCGCTTTCTCGTCGGCATCGAGCTCGGCTATCCCGACCCCGAGACCGAGCGCGAGCTGCTCGAGCGCGGCGACCGGCGCGCCGAGCTCGCCACGCTCGAGCCCGTCGCGGGCCCGGCCGATCTCGCCCGTTGGACCGCCGCGACCGAGACCGTGCACGTCGCCGCCCCGGTGCTCGACTACGTCCTGGCGCTGCTGCTCGACACGCGTGCCAACGGCACCGGGCTCAGTCCGCGCGCGGGGCTCGCCCTGGTTCGCCTCGCCCGCGCCTTCGCCCTTCTCGAGGGGCGCGATCACGTACTGCCCGAGGATGTCAGGGAGCTCTTTCCGGCTCTCGCCGGTCATCGTCTGAGCGGTCGTGTCGGTGCCGGTCGCGGCATGGCGCGCGAGGTGCTCGAGCGCGTACCGATGCCCTGAACGCTGACGAGATGGAGGCGAGCGTGAAGGTGGGGGCGGGCACGGAGGCGAGCGGCGAGGCCGGCAAGAGCGGACGCGCCGATCCGCTTCAGCGCCTGTTTCGGCGGCGGGCCGAGGACACGCTGCCGGTGCGCATCGAGCACCGGCGGGTCTACATTCTCCCCACGCGTCGCGGCTGGGCGTTTCTCGGCTCGCTGTCGCTGATGCTCGTCGCCGCGATCAACTACTCGCTGAGCCTCGGCTACGCACTCTGCTTTCTCCTCACCGGACTGTTCTCGGCAACTCTCCTGCACACCTACAGAAATCTCGCCGGGCTCGAGCTCGCGCGTATCGAGCCCGAGGATGCCGCGTTCGCCGGGGAGACCCTCACCTTCATCGTCACGCTGCGGAACCCGACGCGACACCCCCGCCACGGGCTCCGCCTGGTCGCCGCCTCGAACGGACGCGGCACGGCTCCCTCGATCGGCACCGAGGTCGGCGCCGGCACGAGTGTCCGGCTCGAGATCGCGGTGTCGGCCGAGCGGCGCGGACGCCGCCCGCTCGGTCGGCTGACGCTCGCGAGCGACTGGCCCCTCGGACTCTGGAAGGCGTGGAGCTACGTGCACGCGCCGGTGATCGGAACCGTCTTCCCGACCCCCGAGCGCGAGCCGCCGCCGCTACCCGCGGAGCCCGATGTCGCCACCGGGGCGATGTCGCGCGGAGGGGGTCGGGGCGACGTGGCAGGGCTGCGCCCCTACTCCCCGGGCGACGCGATCTCGACGATCGCCTGGAAGAGTCTCGCTCGGGGCCAAGGCCCGCACGTGCTCGACTTCGAGGCGGAGAGCGCACGCTCGCACACTCGGCTGACGCTCGGCGCGACCCGCCTGCCCGACCTCGAAGCACGACTGTCGCGGCTCGCCGCCTGGGTGCTCGCCTCCGATGCGGCGGGCAGCGCCTACGCGCTCGATCTCCCCGGCACCCACCTCCCGAACGATCGCGGGCCGACGCAACGCCGTGCGGCGCTGACCGCGCTCGCCCTGTACGGCGAGGCGTCGGACGCGAACGGCGGCACGTCCGCGTGAACACGCGTACCGCCCCTCGCCTCGCCGCGCTGCTCGCCGTCCGCGCTCCTCGGCGTTCGCGAATCGACAAGCGCTGCCTGCACGCGCTCGCGCTCCTGCTGCTGTTCGTGCAACTGCCGCACCTGACCCACCTGCCGCTCTGGGTCGGGGCGCTCGGGGGGAGCATCGTCGCGCTCCGTCTGCTCGAGCTGCACCGTCCCGGCAGCACGCTCCGCGCGCGTCTGCTCTCGCCGCTCGCGCTGAGCGGCCTCGCCGCGTTGGCCGCGATCGCGATCCGCGCCGACTACGGCTACTTCATCGGTCGGGATCCGTGTGTCGCGTTCCTGTCCGTGCTGGTCGCGGCGAAGTTCGCCGAGGTGCGGCGGGCAGGGGACGCGACGATGCTCCTGTGCCTCGCCGCCTTTCTGCTGCTGACGCAGTACTTCTATTCACAGACGATCCTCGCCGCACTGGTGACGCTGCCGGCGGTGCTCGCCCTCGGGCACGCGCTCGCGGTGCTTCGCGATCCGGCCGACCCGAGCCCGGTCGGCGCACGGCTCAGGCTGGTTGCGGTCCTGCTCGCCCAGGGCCTGCCGATCGCGGCGCTGCTGTTCCTCGTGTTCCCGCGTCTGCCCGGTCCGCTCTGGTCGCTGCCCGAGGACTCGGTGGCGACGAGCGGGTTGTCGGACACGATGGAGCCGGGCTCGATCGCCGCGCTGTCGCGCTCCGCCGAGGTTGCGTTCCGGGTGGAGTTCGACCCGGCGGCGGGCGGCGGGGTCGGCGGCGACGAGGCGATACCGCCTTCCCGACTGCGCTACTGGCGTGGCCCGGTGCTCGATGCCTTCGACGGGCGACGCTGGTCGGAGAGCGGGATCGCGAACGGTTCCTCGGAAGATGCGGCGAGCGGGCTCGCGAGCGACACCGGCGACGGCGAACGCATCGACTACATCGTCATGCTCCAGCCGCACCGTCAGCGCTGGCTGTTCGCGCTCGAGCGGCCGAGCTCGCTGCCGCGGGCCCCGGAACGCTCCGGGGCCGACTCACGCCCGCTCGCACGCGTGACCGCCGACGGTCGGCTGATCGCCGAAGAGCCCGTCACCCAGGTGCTGCGCTATCGCCAGAGCTCGGTGCCGGGGGCGACGCTCCCCTCCACCGAGCGTCCGCACCCGGTGACGCTCGAGCTCGGTGGGAACAACCCGCGCAGCGCAGCGCTCGCGACGCGTCTGCGCGCTCGAGCGGAAGACGAGTGGGCCTACGCCCGGAGCGTGCTCGCACATTTCAACCGCGAGCCGTTCCGCTACACGCTGACCCCGCAGCTGCTCGGCGACGCACCGATCGACGAGTTCCTGTTCGATACCCGCGCGGGTTTCTGCGAGCACTACGCCGCGGCCTTCGTGACGCTGATGCGCGCGGGCGGCGTTCCTGCCCGCGTCGTCACCGGCTATCTCGGTGGGGAGATGAACGGCGACTACATGATCGTGCGTCAGTCGGACGCGCACGCCTGGGCCGAGGCGTGGGTCGAGGGTGCCTGGCGACGCTTCGATCCGACCGGGGAAGTCGCCCCTTCGCGCATCGAGACCGGGCTCGCCGCGGCGCTGCCCGATAGCGTCGCGGTGCCGCGTCTGGCTCGTACGGACAGTGGCTGGCTCAAGATCGTGGGCCTCCGCTGGGACGCGGTGAACCACGCTTGGCAGCGCTTCGTCGTCGACTTCGACGACGACTCGCAGGCGAAGCTGTGGCGGTGGCTCGGGCTGGCCGAGCCTGCCCTCTGGCAGCTCGCCGTCGCGGTGCTCGCGGGGGCCGGACTCTGGTGTCTGGCCGTGCTCGGTCTGCCGCGACGGCACGGTGCGCTCACGCGCGCTCCCGTAGAGCGCGCCTGGGCTCGCTTTGGTGCGGCTCTCGCACGCCGCGGTATCGAGCGCGCACCGAGCGAGAGCCCCCACGAGTACGTCACCCGCGCGGCGTCTCTCCTGCCACGCGAACGCGCGCGTGTCGAACGGCTCGGGCGGACGCTGGTCGCGCTGCGCTTCGCCCGCCCCGACGAGGAGACCGACCCCGCCCGGCTCGCGGGCGTCCGACGAGAGCTCCGCGCGTTTGCCCTCGCCGGCCTCGGCGGCCTCGGCGGACGACGGCGAGGGCGGCGGACGGCGCCCGAGGCGAACGGCGCCGTGCCCGAATCGCCCGTGTCGCCGAAGAGGTCCGCTTCGTCGGACCGATCCTGAGCGGACGCTCCCGCACGCTTTGACGGCGGGGACGGCCCGTGCCAGCATCGCGACCTCTTCCGCGCCCGGAACCTTCGCCATGGTCGATGCCGCCTGGCTCGCCTTCCTGCCGATCGCGCTGCTGATCATCGCGACGCCGGGCCAGGACATGCTCCTGGTCATGTCCCGCGCGGTCACCCAGGGCACCGGCGCCGGTCTGGCGACCGCCACCGGCGTCAGCGTCGGACTGCTCGGCCATACCCTGCTCGCCACGGCGGGGCTCGGTGCGATCCTGCAGGTCTCGGCCTGGCTGTTCGTCGCGCTGAAACTCGCCGGGGCGGCCTGGCTCGTCTACCTCGGTATCCAGATGCTGAGCACCCGTGACAAGGCGCCCGCCGTCGAGGGGCACCCGCCGCGCTCGTCCGCTCGGCTGTTCGCCGACGGCGCGCTGTCCAACCTCCTCAACCCCAAGATCGCGATCTTCTACTTCGCTTTCCTACCGCAGTTCGTGACGCCGGAGTCGGCCGCTCCGACACTCGCGATCCTCGTCCTGGGCGCCGCTTTCGCGCTCTTGACCTTCATCGTGAAGGGGCCGGTCGCGCTGTTCGCCGGAGCCCTCTCCGGCTGGCTGCGCGCGCGTCCGTCGGCGCTCGCGTGGATGCACCGCACGAGCGGCGCGGTACTGATCGCGCTCGGCCTACGCCTTGCCTTCACGGAGCGCCCCGCCTGAACGAGATCGAGCCGAACGCGGACGAGTCGCGCGGTACGAACCCGATCGGGACGAGCCCGAACGAGCGCGATGCGGGCGGGACGGCAGAGCGTGCCGACGCCGCCGCCCTCCCGCCGATCCTCGTCGGACTGGTACTCGCCGGGCGCACCGGCTCGCGCGAACGCCGTCTGGTGCTCGCCGCCGCGCGACGGCTCGGGACGGACCTCGCCCACTGGTTCCCGGGCTACCTCTGGCGGATCGAACCGAGCGTTCGGCACGACATCGGCCAGTATCGGCGCGAGGAGTCGAGCGAGCTCCTGCGCCGCGCCGCCGAAACACGGGACAGCGCTCGCCACGACTTCGTCATCCTCGTGACCCCCGACGAGCTGGTCGCCCGCTACCGCCCGTTCGCGCTCGCGGCGCTGAGCCGCCCGCTCGATGCGGCCGTGCTGTCGACGGCGCGACTCGTGCCGGACATCGACGGCCACGTTTCGCTACCGACGGATCGGGCCGAGACGCCGCCCGCGGCGAGCGCGGACGGCGCAGGAGGCACCGTGTCCGACGACATGATCGTCGACCGTCTCGCCACGCTGATGATGCACGCCCTCGCCCACCTTGCCGGCGAGCGTCCGACGCCCGAGCCGGAGCGGCTCCTGCACCGACCGGACAGACCGACCGATCTCGATCGCATGAGGCACTTCGACGCGCGCGAGCTCGACGCCCTCGACGCCGCCTTCGGCAAGGTCGCCGACACTCGGCTGGAGGAGTCGAGCGCGTCGGCGGGGGGGCGCTGGCGGTTCGTGCTCCGGGCCGCGATGATCAACCGAGAGGAAATCACCGAGGCGGTACGTGCGGCGCGCCCGTGGGAGTTTCCCCAGCGGCTGAGCCGGTTGACGACGGCGGCCGTCTCGACGCTCGCCCTCCTGCTGATGACGGCCGAGAGCTGGGATCTCGGACTGGCGCAAGGATGGACGGCCGTGCTCGTTCTCGCCCTCCTCGTGCTCGCTCTGACGACGAGCTTCGTCGTGTACCGTCAGCAGCTCCTGATCGAGCGCCACCGGCGGTTGTCCGAGCAGCTCGTCGCGACCCGCATCACCGCGGTGCTGATCGTCGTCGGAGGTCTCGCGACGACATGGCTCGGCGTCCTCGTGCTCGCCCTGCTCGCCGCGCTGACGCTGTTCGACGCGCCGTTGATCGTCGGTTGGGCTGCCTCCCAAGCGCTCGCGGAAACGGATGTGGGGTTCGCCGAGCGGGCGCGAATGGCCACGTTCTGCGCCTCGATCGGGCTCCTGATCGGCTCGCTCGGGGCCAGCTTCGAGGAGCAGCACCACTTCCGCCACGTCATCTTCGTCGACGAGGAGCTCTGAGCGCCCTCGTCAGGCGGCCCGCCGCGCCGAGTCGCGCTCGTCGATCGCCTCGAGATCCGAGCGGACGCACGTCGCGACGACGCCCGTCGCATTGGATGCGCTCGAACGTCCGTAGTAGAGGCGTGGACGAGCTCGATCGATCTCGAGCTCAATCGATCTCGACGATGTCGATCGTCCGCGCGCTGCGCGCGAACGTCCAGGCGACCCCGAGCGCGGCGCCGGTGCTCGCCGTCGTCTCGAACAACGGGCTCTCCTCGTTCGCCGCCCCCGCGTAGAGACCGCTCTGAACGCCAAGGAACACGCGCAGGGTCTCGCTCGGGCGGATGACCACGCCGAGCGAGAGCTCGGTACCGAGGTAGCCGCCCCGCGCGTCGTAAGCCGCACGCGCCGGCCTCGCGTACTCGGGCTCGACCTCGTAGAAGTAGTCCTGCAGACGCTCGTCGGCGAACGTCACCCCCAGAGCGCCCACGACATCGAGCCCGGTGTCGAACACGCGTCGCCGGGCGGCCTCGACCCCGATCTCGGCGACGAAGCCCTGCGCACCGATGCCCCGGAAGTCGGTCGCGACCACGGCGCGCAGCTCGGCGACGAAGCCGAGCTGCACACGCCCGTCCTCCCCCGCCACGCGATCGATCAGGCGGAGCTCGAGCTGTGGGCCGAGCTCGAAGAGGAAGTCGAGATCGGGCATGCCGTCCCGGCTGCCGTTGTCCTCCGAGCTCGCGCTGAAGGAGGCGCCGACCGATAGATCGAGCCTCAGTCGTGGCCGCTCGATCGCGACCGCCCGCACGCTCCCGCCACCGATGCGGAACACCGGGCTTCGGTAGACGAGGAACGGCAACGCGATCGCGCGGCGGTTCGGATCGTTCGAGGCCGGGTAGTCACGCCCGAAGAAGACACCGCCGCCGACGCCGAGCTCCCAGCGAGGCTTGCGCGTGAACGAGGGCCCGTCCACCGCGACCTCGTCGATCTCCCCCGCCGTCCCGGTGGCGCGCGCGGCGGACGGGTCGAGCGCGAGGGGTGCCGCCGCGAGAACGGCCGTGACGAGCGCGGCGGCGCGGACGGCGGACACGGACATGGGGCAAGAGGATGAGCGGCGGGAAGGCGAGGCGGGCGAGTCTACGCCATCGCCTGCAAGAGGCGTGCTCGCGACCGCTCGTCGCCGGCGTCGCGCTCGGCCCCCCTATACTTCGGAGCGCCACCCCGTCACGGACGAGCACCCATGTTCTACACCCACGGCACGCTCGATCGTGCCGACCGGCTGAGAAGAGACGAGCGGGCACTGACCGCCCTCCGTCACGACGAGCGGACCCGGCTGTTGCCGGTCTGGCGCGGCACGGTGCTGGTGACGGGCGACGACGAGACGGACGGTGGCGGCGCCAGCGGCCGTGGAGCCGGCGGCTCGGGCGCCTCCGCTCGGCCTGCGCGCAGCCCGCGACTCGCGAGCCTCTCGCATGACGTGGAGCTGCCGGACGGGGAGGCGATCTTCCTCGGTCTGGTCGACGGGGTCGCCCATTTCGCGGTACCGGTCGGGGCACTCGACGACGGTGCCCGCGCCGCGCTCGCCGCCCGCGCATCGACTCCCGACGGCAACCCTCGGGCGGCGACGTTCGAGGACTTGCGCGTCGTCGGCCCCACGCTCCCGGCGAACGAAGGCGCGCTCCTCGCCTACGCTCGCGGACTCGTCTACTGGAGCGAGAACACACGTTTCTGCGAGCGCTGCGGACGACCGCTCGCGAGCGTGGACGGTGGGCACGTACGCCGCTGCGCGAATCCCGACGGCGCACACGTGACCTTCCCGCGCACCGACCCCGCCGTCATCATGCTCGTCGTGCACGAGGGCGAGGGCGACACCCCGTCGCGGTGCCTGCTCGGGCGAAGTCCCGCCTGGCCCGAGGGCGTGTTCTCGACGCTCGCCGGTTTCGTCGAACCGGGGGAGAGCCTCGAGCAGGCGGTCGCTCGCGAGGTGTTCGAGGAGAGCGGGATCGAGACGAGGGACGTGCGCTACATCGCCTCTCAACCCTGGCCGTTCCCGCGCTCGATCATGCTCGGCTTCGAGGCGGCGGCAACGACGATGGCGATCAGCGTCGACCCCGACGAGCTCGCCGACGCTCGCTGGTTCACCCGCGAGGAGATCGGCACCTTCGGCAGCTGGGGCGACGCGGCCTACGCGCTGCAGCTGCCACGCCCGGACTCGATCGCGCGCTTTCTGATCGATCGGTGGGTGGGCGGCGGCTGAACCGGTCGACGTCGTACTGGAGCCCCCCTTTACCCGTACCGCGCTCGTCGAGCGTCGTGCTCGCCACGTCCGACTCGGCGTGCCGATTCAGCGCGGGCGCTCGCCCTCATCGTCACGGTAGCGCCGCACGAAGTTCCGCAGCACGAGCTCCGGGGCGTGCACGTTCTCCGCCCGACACGCGGCGATGAGCCGCTCGGCATCCTCGGCGGGAAAGTAGCCGCGCTCGCGATAGACGCCGATACGCGTCTCGAACCCCGCGGCATCCGCCTCGGGGTGGAACTGGGTGGCGTAGACGTGACGCCCGTGGCGGATCATCTGATAAGGGCAGACCGACGAGGCGACGAGATGGGCGCAGCCGTGCGGCAGCGCCTGCAGCGCCTCCTTGTGACCGACGAAGGCGCGAAAGCGCTCCGGCACCCCCGCGAGCAAGGGATCGTCGACACCGGCCTCGGTCAGCACGCAGTCCGTCGCCCCCACCGGCTCGGAGTAGCGTGCCTTCGAGATCGGGGCACCGAGATGGTGACCGAGCGCGCCGATCCCGTAGCAGCAGCCGAGGAACGGGAAATCCGCCGTGACCACGGTGTCGAGCAGAGCGAAGACCGCCCGCTCCATGCGCTGCTCGACGGTCGACTTCTCGTGCTCGGGATCGCTCACGCAACCAGGTCCGCCGCCGACGATGATGCCCGCGACCCGTTCGAGCACGTCCGTGCCGGGGGCCCCCTCCCGATCGAGTCGCACCCGAATCGTCCGCTCCGGCGACAGCGCTCCCTTGGCGAGGATCGCCGCGTACTCGTCGTCCGCCGCCTCGCTCTCGGGGCGGACTTGGAGCACCAGGAACGCACCGCCCTCAGCGCTCATCCGCGGCGAGCCAGTCGTCGAACTCCGCCGGCAGCGGCGTGATCTCGCCCTCGGTGGCCCAACCCTCCGCGGCGGCGATCTCGGCCATGGCGCGGATGCGATCCGCATCGAGCGGGTGGGTGCTGGTGAAACGCGCGAGCCAGTCGGGCAATCGGCTCTCACCACGCTTCTCGGCGATCAGCTCGAACAGCGCGTCGCCACCGCCGACGTGCCCGTAGGTGGCGGCGAGCGCCCCGAGCGCGGCACGGTCGGCCTCATGCTCCATGCGGCGGGTGAACTGTACGCCGGTGAGGACGCCGGCGCGTCCCAGCACCTCTCCGGCGAGACCGGTGCCGGCGTTGCCGGTCAGCATCGCCAAGGCGACGGCGCTGGCGACGCCGCCGCCGAGGCCGGCCACCGGATCGCGGTGCAGGACGTGGGCGATCTCGTGCGCGAGCACCATCGCCAGCGCGTTCTCGTGCGGCAGGCGCGCGAGCAACCCGCGGTAGAAGAGAAGATTGCCGCCGACGGTCGCGAAGGCGTTGAAGGTTCGCTCGGGGCTGTAGTGCACGGTGACGTCCACGCCTTCGGGCACCGCCATCGAGCCCATCAGCCGCTCGGCGAGCGTGTCGAGGTAGCCGACCAGCTCGGGGGAGAGCTCGGCGTCGCCGAAGTCGATCTGCATGCGTTCGACGACGCGCCGCTCGAAATCGAACGGAATGCGCTTGGCGAGGAACGCACCGGCGAACTGCAGCGCGACGACGAGGAGGACGAGTAGCACGGCGGCGGCGACGACGAGCCGCACGAACTGGCGGAGCGGGTGTTCGGCCGTGACGTTGATGCCCTCGGGCGGCTGACGATTCTCGTAGTGCAAGTCAAGCCCTACTCTCGTGGGGCCGAGCCGAGCGGTCCGTCGGCGGACAGGATCGCGGCCGGTACGCTCGCCGCGGCATCGGCCCCGGACGACGAGGGGCGGCTCTCCACCGCGCTCGGGATCATCGCCGTGCCGTAGGCGAGCACCTCCATCGCCCCGACCCGGCCGACGGCGACGCGCATGGTCTCGAACTTGACGTTGAAGACGTAGGCGGCCCCGAGACTCTCCGCCTCCCCCTTCATGCGCAGTAGCGCCTCCCGCCGAGCCCGGTCGATCAGCGATTCGAACGGCGTGACACGCCCGCCGAAGATGTTGATCAGTCCCCCCATGAAGCTCTTGAAGTAGTCGGAGGAGATCACCGCGTTGCCACCGACGAGCCGCTGCGCGTAGACGCGATCGGTCGGCGGGTAGCGGCTGGCCACGGCCGGCAGCGCGTTCGCCTCCCGCTCGCGCGCGATCAGGCGACGGTAGTGGCGACGCTCGGCGAGGCGCCCGAAACCGTAGCCCGAGACGAGCAGCAGCACGAAGACACCGGCTTCGAACATCAGCTCTCGAGCTCGACGGCCGTGCCGTAGACGAAGATCTCGGCCGCCCCCGCAGCGATGCTCGAGGTGCTGTAGCGGACGTTCAGAACCGCGTTCGCCCCGAGGCTCCTCGCCTGCTCGAGCATCCGCTCCGTGGCCTCCTCGCGTGAGTCCTGCAGCAGTTCGGTGTAGCCACGGAGCTCGCCGCCGAAGATGTTCTTGAGGCTCGCGGCGAGGTCGCGCCCGACGTGCTTGGAGCGCACCG
>Ga0114952_1003048_pt1 | contig 12230 bp, 8 predicted proteins | sample SidtaG_2_FD_87303 | JGI IMG/M metagenome (GOLD analysis project Ga0114952, IMG submission 87303) | Marine algal microbial communities from Sidmouth, United Kingdom - Sidmouth_Asex2 metaG | ecosystem: Host-associated > Algae > Red algae > Unclassified | place: Sidmouth, United Kingdom | collected... | reverse complement strand
GAGGGGGTCGACATCGGCGACGGGCAGACCGGGCTCATCTCCTACATGCGCACCGACTCGATCACCCTCTCCAACGACTGTCTCGACGAGCTCCGTGAGCTGATTCCCGAGCGCTACGGACGCGATTACCTCCCCGACTCTCCCAACGTCTACAAGAACAAGTCGAAGAACGCCCAGGAGGCGCACGAGGCGATCCGGCCGACCTCGGTCATGCGGCTCCCGAACGACATCAAGCGCTATCTCAACGACGATCAGTACCGGCTCTACAACCTGGTCTGGAAGCGCACCGTGGCGAGCCAGATGAGTCACGCGACGATCGATCAGGTGGCCGTCGACTTCGCCTGCGGCGAGGGGAATCGCTTTCGCGCCACCGGCTCGACGATCGCCTTCCCCGGCTTCATGACCGTCTACCAGGAGGACGAGGACGACCGGAAGAAGGGCGAGGAGGATGAGAAGATCCTCCCCGAGCTCGCCAAGGGCGACGTGGTGCCGCTCGAGGACATCAGGCTCACCCAGCACTTCACCGAGCCGCCGCCGCGCTACTCCGAGGCGAGCCTGGTCAAGACGCTCGAGGAGTACGGCATCGGGCGCCCCTCCACCTACGCCTCGATCATCTCGACGCTGCAGTCGCGCGAGTACGTCGAGATCGAGAGCCGCCGCTTCTTCCCGACCGACACCGGTCGCGTGGTCAGCCGCTTTCTCTCGCAGCACTTCAAGCGCTACGTCGACTACGACTTCACCGCCGAGCTCGAGGACGAGCTCGACGCGGTCTCCCGCGGCGAGAAGGAATGGGTGCCGCTGCTCGACGAGTTCTGGGGCCAGTTCAAACAGCGTGTGGACGACAAGATGGAGAACGTCTCGCGCGAGGAGGCGGTCGAGGAGCGCCAGCTCGGTATCGATCCGGCGAGCGGCAAGCCGGTCGTCGTCCGCCTCGGGCGCTACGGGCCGATGGCCCAGATCGGTCACCGGGACGACGAGGAGAAGCCTCGATTCGCCGGGCTTCGGCCACACCAGCGGATGAACACGATCACCCTCGAGGAGGCGCTGAAGCTGTTCGAGCTGCCGCGAACCCTCGGCGAGACGCCCGAGGGGGAGAAGCTGATGACCAACTTCGGGCGCTTCGGGCCGTACGTGAAGTACGGCGACAAGTTCGTCTCGCTGAAGGAGGGGGACGATCCCTACGAGATCACCCTCGAGCGCGCCCGCGAGCTCGTCGCCGAGAAGAAGGTCATCGACGCCAACCGTCTCGTCAAGCACTTCGAGGGGACGGATGTGCAGATCCTGAACGGGCGCTGGGGGCCGTACATCACCGACGGGAACAAGAACGCCAAGATTCCCAAGGATCGGCACGAGACGGCCAAGGAGCTCGATCTCGAGACCTGCCTGAAAATGCTCGAGGAGGCACCCGAGCGGCGCGGGCGCGGCAAGAAGAAGGCGAGCGCGAAGGCCGAGCCCACCGCGAAGAAGGCCGCGAAGAAGAAGACCACGAAGAAGACCACGAAGAAGAAGGCGGCGGCGAAGGCGAAGAAGCGGGTCTCGGCGTCGAAGAAGTCCTCCGCGAAGGTGTCCGCCAAGACGGGAATAGCGACGAAGCGGGCGACGAAGCGACTGTCCGGAGAGCCGCCGGCGGCGGGCGAGCGTACGCCCGAGAGCCAGGACGAGGCGAGCGCGGCGACCGACGGGGCCGCCACGAAGAGTGGCGTGACCGAGAGTGGCGTGACCGAGAGTGGCGTGACCGAGAGCTAGCCCCTCCGCCCCATCGGCTCGCGCCCTCTGCCATGGCACCTCCGCCGCGCCCGTGACCCCGCCGTCCGAGGCCCGACCGCCGTCGCTCGATATCGAGCGGGCCGTCCGCCTGATCGACGCCGGCGGTGTCGTCGCCTACCCCACCGAGGCGGTGTTCGGACTCGGTTGCGATCCGTCCGCCCGCGCCGCGATCGAGCGCGTCGTGGCGCTCAAGGGTCGCTCGGCCGACAAGGGGCTGATCCTGGTCGCCTCCGACGCCCGCCAGCTCGCCCCTTGGCTCGCCCCGCTCGAACCGGCCTGGCGTTCGCGCATGGACGCCGCCTGGCCCGGACCGGTGACCTTCGTGGTGCCGACCGCGCCGGACACCGACGCGCTGCTGCGCGGTGGGCGCCCGACGATCGCGGTGCGCGTCAGCGCCCACCCCGTGGTGCGTGCGCTCTGCGAGAGGGCGGGCCATCCGCTGGTCTCGACCAGCGCCAACAGGAGCGGGGAGCCCGCGCTCCGCGACGCGGACGCCGTCGCCCGGACCTTCGGTGAGGCGCTCGACGGGATCGTCTCGGGAGAGCTCGGCACTCTGCGCCGCCCGACACGTATCGTCGATGTCCGGACCGGGCGGGCGCTGCGACCCTGAGGAGAGCACCTCGAGGCCCGTCAGCGGTTAGGCTTCGTCCCGTCCTCTCCCCTCCGAGCTCCCCACCATGACGACCGCGTCCGACACCACCGGCTCGACCCCGCCGAGCGCTTCCGGCGACGAGATCGACGGCGAGGCCGTACGACGCTTTCTCACCGGCTTCCACGACGAACTCTGCGCCGATCTCGAACGGCTCGACGGCGGAGCGCGGTTCCTCAGCGATGTCTGGAAACGTCCCGAGGGTGGCGGCGGCGTGACGCGCATCCTCTCCGACGGGGCGCTGTTCGAGAAGGCGGGCGTGGCGTTCTCGCAGGTATCCGGCACCAAGCTACCGCCCTCGGCGACCGCCGCCCGTCCGCAACTCGCCGGGCGCGGCTGGGAGGCGATGGGCGTGTCGCTGGTCCTCCACCCCCGAAACCCCTATGTGCCCACCACCCACGCCAACGTGCGCTTCTTCAAGGCGGAGAAGGCCGGCGAGGCGCCGATCTGGTGGTTCGGCGGCGGGTTCGATCTCACGCCCTACTACGGCTTCGAGGAGGACTGCGTGCACTGGCACCGCACGGCACGCGAGGCCGTGGCGCCGTTCGGTGACGACTTGCACGCCGAGCTCAAGGCGTGGTGCGATCGCTACTTCTTCATCAAGCACCGCGACGAGGCGCGCGGTATCGGCGGGCTGTTCTACGACGACTTCGACCGCGGTGGCTTCACCGCCGCCTTCGGATTGACGCGCTCGGTCGCCGAGCACTTCTACCCCGCCTACGCACCCATCGTCGAGCGCCGGCGCGATACCCCCTACGGCGAGCGCGAGCGAGCGTTCCAGCTGGTGCGTCGGGGGCGCTACGTCGAGTTCAACCTGGTGCTCGATCGCGGCACGCTGTTCGGCCTGCAGTCGGGCGGGCGCACCGAGTCGATCCTGATGTCGCTGCCCCCGAAGGTGTCCTGGGAATACCGCCATACCCCGGAACCGGGCTCGCCAGAGCAAGCCCTGACGGATCATTTCCTCGTGGCTCGCGACTGGCTGGCGGCGCCCTGAAGGGGACGCTCGGTCACCGTCCCGACGAGGGAGTCGGGCACCGCCTTCACTCAGCACTCCACGACGACTATTTGGCGCGAACTGCAACCGCCGGCAAGACGGTCGAAAGTACAACACCGAGCAATTGGACTTCACAGCACCTATGAATTCGTGAAAAGGTCGCCTCTTCCGAACCGACCATCTGGAGATCCCGAATGGAAGAAGTGGAGGTGGAGGAGGTAGCGACCGCGATCGGCGGCCTCGACATCGGGGTCATCGTGGCTTACTTCCTCGTCGTCGTGATCATCGGCGTCATCGTATCCAGGAAGACAGACACCGGAGAGGACCTCTTCCTCGCCGGCCGCTCGCTAGGCTGGGGCATCATCGGTTTCTCGTTGTTCGCCTCGAACATCTCGAGCACGACGCTGATCGGGCTCTCGGGAGCGGCGTACTCGAGCGGCATCGCGGTCTCGACCTACGAGTGGATGTCGGGGGTGCCGCTGCTGATCCTCGCGTTCGTGTTCCTGCCGCTCTACCTGCGTTCGCGCATCACGACGATTCCCGAGTTCCTCGAGCTCCGCTTCGACCGCAGGAGCCGGCGCTACTTCTCGATCGTCACCATCGCGCTCTCGATCATCGTCGACACCGCCGGCGGTCTCTACGCCGGCGCGGTCGTGCTCAAGACCTTCTTCCCCGATCTCGTCATCTGGCAGGTCTGCGTGGGGCTCGGGCTGTTCGCCGGTCTCTACACTGCGGCAGGGGGTCTGAAGGCGGTCGTCTACACCGATCTCCTGCAGGCGATCGTGCTGATCTTCGGCACCACGCTGATGACCTTCATCATGTTCGGCCAGCTCGACTACTCGTGGGCGAACGTCGTCGCGGCGGTGCCGAACGAGGAGCACCTGTCGATGATTCGGCCGATCGGTGACGAGATGCTGCCCTGGCCCGGCATCATCATGGGCGTGTCCCTGCTCGGCTTCTGGTACTGGGTGACCAACCAATACATCGTGCAGCGCGTGCTCGGCGCGAAGGATCTGAAGAACGCCCAGTACGGGGCGATTCTCGGTGGCTTCCTGAAGATCATCCCGCTGTTCACGATGGTGTTGCCGGGGGCGATGGCGATACTGCTCGTACCGGATCTGCCGAACGCCGACATGGTCTTCCCCACCCTGGTCACGACAGTGCTGCCGGTCGGCGTCACCGGGCTCGTGCTCGCGGGCCTGATCGCCGCGATCATGTCGAGCGTGGACTCGACGCTGAACTCCGCCTCGACCCTCGTCGTGCACGACTTCGTGCTCGAAGCGAAGCCGGACACGCCGCGCGAGAAGATCGGCACCTACGGCAAGATCACGACGCTGATCCTGATGGTGGTCGCGATCGCCTGGGCCCCGCAGATCGCCAACTTCGGTGGCCTCTGGGTCTATCTCCAGCAGGCGTTCGGCATCATCGTGCCGCCCGTGGCCGTCATCTTCCTCGTCGGCGCGTTCTGGAAGCGCGGTAACGCGAACGGGGCGATCTGGGCGCTCGGGCTCGGACACGCCCTCGGGGTCGTGGTGTTCATTCTCGGACAGATGGGCATGTGGCCGATCCATTTCACGATCAACGTCGGAATCATGGCCATCGTCAGCACGATCATCTTCGTCGTCTTCAGCTTGAAGAGCGAGCCGCCGACGGAGGACGTGGTGCAGCGCATGACCTGGTCGCCGGGTGTCGCCAACGAGGTGCACGCGGCAGAGGGCAACGAGGCCTCCAAGGGCGGGCGAATGATCTTCTCGGCGCTGTTGGTGGTCGCGATGATCGCCGTCGTCATCGGGTTCTGGTAGAAAGCCGACCCGTCTTGACGAGAGACCGTCCCTCTCGGCGGCGCAGGCTGTCGGGGGGGCGGTGGTCCGACGCGGTGCGATTCCCCGCGAACGCGATCGTCGTGCTCGCCGCCGCGTCGCTCGCACTCTGCACCGGCTGCGGCCCGTCGGGAGAGGCACCCCGGGCGCCGGAGGCGGAGCGCGCCTTCGCTCCCGTACGCACCGCGCTCGACGCCGGGGCGATCACCGCTCGGGGCGAGCTCTCCGTCGAGATCGCACCGAACGTCGTCTCGATGCTGCTGAGCTTCGTGCTCGAACAGCGCGACAGCGCCGTCGGCATCACGACCGTGAACGCCCCGGACGGCGCGGTGCTGCACGACACCGTCTTCGAGGCGGACAGCTGGGACGCGCGGTCGTTCTCGAGCGCGATCGCGCCCGAGCCGCTGGTCGGCGTCGGGGATCTCGCGCTACTGATGCCTCTCTCGCCGCGCACGCCGCTCGTCTCGGGTACCTACCATGTGGCCCTCGAGACCGATCCACCGGACGCCGTGTTCTCGCGCGTCACGCTGACCGTTCGCCACGACGACACCGGCGCCGTCGCCGAGTCTCGCCCGCACCTCGTCGATCTGCACGTGCACGTGCTCGACCCGGAGCCGGCTCGACTCGAGGACAGCGTCGCGTCGACCCTCGACACGGACTGGCGCACCGTGCTCGATCGAATGCTGGTGCCGCGGGCACTCGCGAGCGGTACGCTGACCGCTTCGATCGGCGCACCGACGGAGCGGGCCCGTCTGGGCCGGCTCGACGACGAGCGCGAGCTGGCCGAGGCCTGCCGAGCGATCCGGCGTGCCGCACAGGCGGCGGCAAGAGGCGAAGAATCGGTCGGTGGGAGAGACGCGGACAGCGAAGCGCCGGTGGAGAGCGGTGGGGTGCCACCATTGCACGTGGGGCTGGTCGCCGAGATCGACGCCGCCTTGATCGGTACGGATGCCGACGTGGGAGCCGAGCTCGACGATCAGTCCGACGACTCCGATCTGCTGACGGGCCTCTCTCCACTGCCGGGACTGCCCTACGAGCAGGAGTCGCCGAACGGCTGCGTCTTCATCGCCGAACAGGCGTGGTCGGGCCTCGAGCGAGGACTCGTCGTCGAGCTCCTCGCGGCGAACCTCCTCCACGAGCTCGGTCACTTCGCGGGTCTCTCCCACCCGAGCGAGGCCGACGGCAGAACCTTCGATCTGCTCGACGACACGCCACGCTGCACTCGCGCCGACGCCGAGACCTGCGGCCCGGCCGGCGGGGCGGACAACATCATGTTCCATTCCGGCGACGAGAGCGCCCTGCCCTGGCACCTCAGCGCCGATCAGGCTTGGGTCCTGCGCCGTCATCCGCTGTTCCGTCCCGCCCCGTAGACCCTCCGCCGGACACTCGCTCAGGGTTCGACGTAGCCGACCGCCCGCAAGCGCAACTCGCCGCCGTCGGGGTTCCGCTCGAACTGGAAGACGGCTTCGACTGTCCCCCGCGGCGGCAGGAAGTCCACGACGAGCGCCCCCTCCTCGATCTCGCCGTCGGCGAGCTCGAGCTCGGCGCGCAGCCCCACCGCCTTCGCCGGTCGATCGCCGAGGTTGCGTACACGGACCGGCACGCGCCAGCCGTCGGTCTGCGCCACGGACTCGCCCCGCTCGAGCACGATCTCGACCGATCGCTCCTCGCCTTTCCCGAAGGCGTCGAGGAGCAGATAGCCGGCCATCAGCGTCAGCAGAAGCGCGCCGATCCCGCCGATCGCGAGCTCCAGCCACGGCGTCTTCCCGCGTTCTCGCTCCTCGCTCAAAGAACCAGCCTCGCTGTCGCCGCCCCGAGCGCGCCGGGCAAACCCAGCACGGCCGTCATATGCAACGCCTCGGCGGGCCCGAGACCGTCGACGCGCCCGAACAGCCACAGCACCAGCAGACTCGTGAGCAGGACGAGCGCGTACCCCGGTAGCGTCAGGCTCACGAAGGGGGGCAGGCGCGCGTGCTCGTGCGCCTGCTCGTGCTGTCCCTTGAAGTCGAGCGCGTAGACGAAGGCGTGCAGCAGCAGCAGCGAGGCGAGCATCAGGCCGATCGCGTAGGCCACGTGCCCCTGCTCGAGCGTGATTCGCACGATCTCCTCGGTGGGGGCCATGTTGAAGGCGAAGAACAGTGCGCCGGCGACCATCAGGAAGAGCTCGCCCGCGTAGCTCTCCCCCCACTCGGGCTCCTCGTCGTCTCTCTCCTCCTGGCCCCGACCGAGCTGGCTGCTCGCGAGCGCGGCGCCCATCGCGGCCGGCACGCTCTGGAGGGCGACGACGCCGACGATCTGCTCGATCGAGCTCTGTCGACCGAGCACGCCGAACGAGAACAGCACGAGGATGGCGGCGACGGTACCGAGCGCGAAGGCGACGAAGCCGTCGATGATCGAATCGCCGAGCCCGACGTTGCGACGAAAGCCGCCGTAGTAGGCGAGCCCCATGAGCAGCGGCGCGGCGAGCAACAGCATCAGCGCCAGACGCTCGGAGCGCATCGTGAAGCCGAGCGTCCACATCTCCATCGTCATCAGCAGCGGCAGGCCGAACAGCACGGCGCCGGCGAGCGCCCGCGCCACACCCTTGCCGAACGCCCGGTCGGCAACCGGTCGTCCCGATCCTGATCGCGCCGCCACCCCTTTCACCAGCCCTCCTCCCCGATCGCTCGACGCGCCATTCTCGCCGCAATCGCCTCGCCTCGCGCACCTGCCACCGAACAGGCTCGCCGAGGCTCCGTGTCGAGGCTCGTGCCGAGTCTCCACCCACGAACATCCCCGATGCGATGGTCCGATGAGTCGTCATCGCGGTATCAGAGGCCGACATCGTGCAGCTCGCGGCGGTCGTCGCCGCGCTCCGCCGCACCACCGCCTGACGATCTTGCAGCCCGGACCGGTGCCGATCGAGCGCTCCGCTACGCTCCCCCGATGGACTACGACGACGACCCGCGCGTGCACGTGATGAAAGGCGCCTCCCCGAGACGGGGCGCCGACTACGTCCTGCACTGGATGCAGTCCTCGCAGCGTGCCGACGACAACGCCGCGCTGCACCTCGCCCTGCTCGAGGCGAACGCGCGCGACCTGCCCGTGCTCTCCGTCTTCGCTCTCGACGACGGCTACCCCTCGGCCAACGAGCGGCACTTCGCCTTCATGCTCGAGGGGCTGGCGAACGCCGCAGAGCGCCTCGAGAAGCTCGGCGTACGCCTCGTCGGCCGCCGTGGCAGCCCGCCCGAGACGGTCGCGGCGCTGGCCGATCGCGCCGCCCTCGTCGTCACCGACACCGCCTACCTCGAACCCGCGCGCGGCTGGCGAGAGTCCCTCGCCGAGGATCTCGACGTCCCGCTCGTTCGCGTCGAGAGCGATGTCGCGGTGCCGGTCGAGCTCGCCTCGAACAAGCGCGAGTGGGCTGCACGCACGATTCGCCCGAAGATCGCCAAGCACCTCGACGACTCTCTCGAGCGGGTGCCGAGACTCGAGCCTGCGCGCGATTCGCTCGCGCTCGATGTCGAGCACGACTTCGACTTCACCGACCCCGATCGGCTCCTCGACTCACTCTCGATCGAGCGCGATGTCCCGCGGGTGAAACGCTTTCGCGGCGGCACCGCCGAGGCGAGAGCGCGACTGACGGGCTTCGTGCGCGCGCTGCTCGACGGCTACGCCGAGAACCGTGCCGAGGCCGACCGACGCACCAGCAGCGAGCTGAGTCCCTACCTGCACTTCGGTCAGATCGGCATCGGCGAGATCGTCGCGAAGGTCAGGAACGCGGGCGAGGGCATCGGCACGGACGTCGACGCCTATCTCGAGGAGCTCCTCTGCCGCCGCGAGCTCGCGCGCAACTACACCTGGTTCGAGAAGCGCTACGCGAAGTACCGTGCGCTGCCCGACTGGGCGAGAAAGACGCTCGCCAAGCACGGAGACGACGAGCGCCCGCACCGCTACACCCGCGCCGAGCTCGACGCGGCCGAGACTCACGACCCGTACTGGAACGCGGCGATGCGCGAGATGAAGCACACCGGCTACATGCACAACGCGCTCAGGATGTACTGGGGCAAGAAGGTGCTCGAATGGTCGAACACGCCCGAGTACGCCTTCCGCACGCTGCTGTGGCTCAACGACCGCTACTTCATCGACGGGCGCGACCCGAGCAGTTACGCCAACTGCGCCTGGGTGTTCGGGCTGCACGACCGGCCCTGGACCGAGCGCGAGATCTTCGGCACGGTACGCTACATGAACGCCCGCGGGCTGGAGCGCAAGATCGACGTCGAAGGCTACATGCGCCTCGTCGACGAGCTGGTGGCGGCCGAAGGGATCGGAGAGGGCTAGCAGCCGGCCCGGAACCGGCTCGGAACCACGGTGGCTCTCGCCAGCGCCGGGGCTCGGCGAGCTCGACGCGGGCAGAGGGCCGGTGCCGGAGCGACGTGACCGATGTCGTGCCGGGTATGGCGGCCGAGCGCTCGCGTTCAGACGATGCTCAGGATCTCGGAGAGCGGCTTGCGCTCGATGTCCGGCACCGTCGCGCCCTCGGCCGGATAGCCGGCCACGACCAGGAGGTAGGGCCGCTCGTTCGCCGGGCGATCGAGCACGCGCTTGAGAAAGCCCATCGGCGCAGGCGTGTGGGTCAGTGTCGCCAGCCCCGCGTGGTGCAAGGCGGTGAGCAGCACGCCGCAGGCGATGCCGACCGACTCGGGCATGTAGTAGTGCTTGTGCCGCGTACCGTCGGGGGCGAGGCGGTAGCGCTCGAGAAAGACCGCGATCAGCCACGGTGCGGTCTCGAGAAAGGGCTTCTCGGCGTCGGTACCGAGCGGGGCGAGCGCGGCGAGCCACTCCGACCCGGCGCGCCCGGCGTAGAAGGTGCGCTCCTCGGCCTCGGCGGCGGTCCGGATCTCGCCCTTGGTGGCCGGGTCGGCGATCGCGACGAAGTGCCAGGGCTGCCCGTTCGCGCCGCTCGGGGCACTGCCGGCCGCGGCGACGGCGTTCTCGATCACGGCACGCGGTACGGGCTCGGGCGAGAAGTCGCGCACCGTGCGCCGGCGGCGCACGAGCGCGAGGAACTCGGCCGAGCGCTCGAGCATCGTCGCCTCGGGCAGCCGCTCGTGCGCGAGCGGCTGCCTGCCGGGGGCCACGGTGGGCAAGGGGGTCAGCGGAGGCGCCGGGCGAACCGCTAGACGTCCGCTCCCGACACCGTCTCGAGACCGGCCAGCCTGAGCAGCCCGCGTACCGGCACGCGCACCCAGTCGGGACGGTTGTCGAGTTCGTAGCGAAGCTCGTAGAGCGCCTTGTCGAGCATCAGCAGGGTGAGCAGCTCCTCCCCCCCGGCCTCGGGCCACAGCGCCGAGGCGCCCTCGACCGGCTCGCGATAACCGCCCAGGAACGCCTCGGTGACGAGCCGCCGCCAGTCGTCGATGCCGCTGTCGAACGCCTCGGCCGTCCCCGGCCAGAGCTCCAGCGCCCGCTCGAGGGCGCTGGCACCGGCGTAGTCGAACGAGCGCAGCATGCCGGCGACATCCCTGAGCGGCGGGTATTTCGCCCGACGCTCGGCGAGACTCCGGGCGGGCTCGCCCTCGAAGTCGATGACGACGAAGTCGTTGTTGTTCACCAGCACCTGCCCGAGGTGGTAGTCGCCGTGGTGACGAGCCTTGACGAACGCGGCCTGCGGTGCGCGCGCCAGCGCTTCGGTCGCCTCGTCGAGCCGACCGAGCAGCACGTCACGGTGTCCGAGCAGCCGCTCCGCCTCGCGGGCGACATCCGGAGGCAGGGTCGCGACCCGCTCCTGGAGCTGTCCGAGCGATTCCCCGACGGCACGTCGGGCGGCCTCCGTCCAACGATCGACGTCCTCGCCGACGACCGGCTCGGGTGCGAACGCGGGATCGTCGGCGGGGGCGGCGAGAAAGGCGCGGTGCAAATCCGCCGTGCGGCGCCCGAGCGTCGTGGCGAGCACCAGGAAACCGTCGTGAACGCCGCCGACCTCCTCCGCGCCGGGAAGCAACGGGGTCTCGCCGAGGGCGACCGGCCGCTCGTCGCGCGCCTCGATCGCGAGGTAGTCCTCGATGAAGCGCTCGAGGTAACTGAGCGTCAGCGCCCAGGCGTCCCCCTGGTTCGGGACGTGCCCCTGGAGCAGCGCGATCGCGCCGCCCGCGGAGGCGTCGTCGGCAACGCCGTCGACGAGCTCCACGGTGCCGCCGAGTGGGGCGACATGGGGCGCGGCCTCGCTCGCGGCGAGGAAGCGGCCGATCTCGAGCTCCGAGTGGGCACCGCGCTGGAGACGGCGATAGCCCTTGAGGAAGATGCGGTGCGTCGTCGTGCTCGCCCCACTCGCCTGCGGCTCCGCGCCGTCCTCGACGGCGAGCTCCTCCGTGCGGCTGAGCACGACCGCGGTGTTGCTGCCCTGCGCCGAGGCGAGCGCCACATCGAGCGTGAGACAGGCGGCGGCGAGCTCGTCGCCGTCGCCGAGCCCGAGGAGCGAGGACAGGGCGGGGTCCGCGGCGCAGACGAAGCTGCCGTCGGGCACGGGCACCCCCTCCCCCGTGGCCATCGCGTGCACGAGGGCGCGGCAGAACGCGGCGTCGGTGAAGGCGTCGTGCAGCATGCCCATACGGGCATGGCGGCGTACCCGGGCGATGCTCGCCGCCTTCGCCGCGGGGGTCAGCGCCTCCTCGTCCTCGCTCCAGGTGATCGCCAGCGGCAGGAAGTAGCGCTGGGACTCCGGCTGGCTCGCTCCGCCGGCGAAGGCGACATCGAGCCAGGCCAGCAGCCAGCTGCCGCCCGCGTGCTCCCAGACGTGCAGCCGCTCGATGCCGACCTCCGAGATCGCCTCCCCCTTCGCCGCGAACCAGCGCTGGTTCTCGAGAAAGCCGGGAAGGAGACTACGGAAGCGTCCGACGAGCTGCTCGGCGAGCGCGCGCTGGGTGCCCGAGATACGCTCGACGAAGAGGCTCTCCCAGCCACTGGCCATGACCAAGAGCGGCAGCTCCGCCGTCTCGCTCTCGGTGCGCCACTCGGGCTC
>Ga0114952_1003047_pt1 | contig 12230 bp, 10 predicted proteins | sample SidtaG_2_FD_87303 | JGI IMG/M metagenome (GOLD analysis project Ga0114952, IMG submission 87303) | Marine algal microbial communities from Sidmouth, United Kingdom - Sidmouth_Asex2 metaG | ecosystem: Host-associated > Algae > Red algae > Unclassified | place: Sidmouth, United Kingdom | collected... | reverse complement strand
GGCCCGGGGGCGAGTGGGGGGGGTGCGGGGGCGGGCGGGGGGGGGGGGGCTGGGGGGTGCCCCCGCAGCGCGCCCCGGCGAACGGGCTACGCGGTAGGGGGGACCGGGGGGTCGGTTCGGGGAATTGGCGACGGGGTCGGTGGGGGGATGCCGATGGCGCGGGGGGTGTAGGTTTCGACGTCGCGTTGTCGGATGTGGAGGGCGGGGTGGACGAGTTGTCCGTCGGTGCCGATGGCGGCTTCGCGGGGACGGCGGAGGAGGAAGAGGCGGTTGATGCCCGAGCGCGAACCGACCATGGGGGCCGTGGGGTCGGTCGGGAAGGCCGAGCGCCAGCCCTCCGGGACGATCAGGCCGTGGCGGATCGCCCGCTCGATCAGCCAGACGAAGCTGAGGTTCGTCAAGGGGATCGGCGGGATGCGGCAGTTGCGCTCGCCGCCGATATCGCCATGGGCACCGGGGAACCAGACCTGCTCCAACGGACCGTTCCAGCCGTCCCGTTCCCAGAGAATCGGGGCATAGGCCGTGCGGTCCTCGTCGGCGGCGAGGGCGTGGTAGGCGGCCCCGACGGAGTGGCCGAGATGGTGGTCGTGGAACTCGCTGGCCATCGGAAAGATGCGCGATAACAAGGGGTAAGGCAGGCCGAGGGCTTTCACCGTATCCCACGCTCCGATGCAGCCGATCTGGACCTGGCGGTGGCAGCGATTGCGGCGGAAGGCGCGGGTGGCATGGGTCCGCAGACCCCGCTGATAATAGCGGAAAGCCAGGCGAACCCTGCGTTCTACGGCGTGTTCCTTGCGCAGGAGTCCGACCCGGTCGATCAATCCGGCAATGGAACGCACGGCATAGGCCCCCCGGCTGTAGCCGAACAGGAAGATGCGATCGCCCGGCTCGTAACGGCTGCACAGCGTGGCGTATCCGGCGATGACGCTCTCGTTGAACCCGCGCCCGACGGCGGCGTCGAGCCACTTGGAATGGCCGATCTTCTGGACGCCGCGATCATAGCCAAGGGTTTGTCGTGCCTGCACTTTTGCGCCACTCAGCATCGCGTGCAGCCGCGCGGCATGGGTCAGGCACGCCTCGTGGTCCACCCTGCTGAGGGTGCCGTCGATGATGAAGACGTGGTTGCGCGATGCTCTCAATGGGCGCTCAAATCGGGCCACGGAAACTGTGGCGGGGATAGACGCCGAGAACCTTGATGGAATCGGTGAAATGATCGAGCTCAGCCATGGCCGCCGCGACGCCCGGTTCCTGCGGGTTGCCCTCGATATCGGCAATGAATTGAGTGGCCGTGAACGAGCCGTCGAGCATGTAGCTCTCCAGCCGGACCATGTTCACGCCGTTGGTCGCAAAGCCGCCCAACGCCTTGTAAAGCGCCGCCGATATGTTCTTGACGCGGAACACGAAGCTGGTGATCGCAGGTTCGTCCGGGGCGGGGGCGAGCGCGCGGGGAGAGGCGACCATGAAGCGGGTCGTGTTGTGCTCGGCATCCTCGATATTAGGGGCGAGGATCTCGAGACCGTAGATCTTTCCGGCGAGTTCCGAGGCGACGGCGGCGGCACTCGGGTCGCCCGCTTCCTGGACGATGCGGGCCGATCCGGCCGTATCCGGCCCTGCAACGGGCAGGATCGAGCGGGCATTTAGGAAGCGGCGAACCTGTCCCAGCGCGACGTTGAGGCTCTGGGCCGTGCGGATACCGTCGAGGGGAGCACCGGGCAGGCCGAGAAGCTGCATCCGGATGGGCAGGAAGTGCTCGGCGACGATGTGCAGGCCGGAATCGGGCAGCAGATGGTGGATATCGGCCACCCGCCCGTAGAGGGAGTTCTCGACCGGCAGCATCGCCAGCTTCGCCTTGCCGTCGCGCACCGCCGCGATCGCCTCCTCGAAGGTCGGACACGGCAGGGTATCGCGATCGGGGAAGACTTCGTGACAGGCCTGATGCGAGAAGGCTCCCGGTTCCCCCTGGAACGAAATCGCGTCTTCCGGCTTCAACAGGATATCGAGATTCGACGCGGTTTCTTGACGCATTTTCGGTCCCTTCCGTGGCACGAGCCCCATATAAGCTTGCGGGCGCGGATGCGAAACCGCTAAAAGCGGCTGCAGATTCTGCGGGAACCAAGTCCCGCCGTCCCGTCGACCGAGACCCGACCGAAGATAAGGAACGCCCCGACATGGCTATGGATGAACTCGAAATCAGCAAGATCTTCGGTGCGGGGTGCGCGGCGCTGCTGGCCTTCGTCGGTTTCGGACAGCTCGGCTCGGCCGTCGTCGGCGTCGACCAGCTCGACGAACCGGCCTACGTGATCGAAATTCCCGAAACGGAGAACGGCGGCGAACCGGTCGAGGTGGCCGAGGCGCTGCCTGTCGGCCAGCTCATGGCAATGGCGGATATGGACCTCGGTGCAAAGGTCTTCAAGAAGTGCAGTTCATGTCACAAGATAGCGGACGGCAGCGCCCATGGCGTGGGGCCTGATCTCTACGGAATCGTCGGGCGCGATATCGCCGCAGCCGACGGGTATGCGTATTCCGATGCACTGATGGCCAAGGACGGGCCGTGGGACTTCGCGGCGCTCGACGGCTTTCTCGAAGCGCCGAAGAAATGGGCCAAGGGTACGAAGATGGGTTTTGCGGGCCTGTCCAAACCGGAAGACCGCGCCTCGGTCATCGCATGGATGAACGAGCAGGGCGATTCTCCGTTGCCGATGCCGGCCATCGAAGCGGAAGCCGAGGTGGAGCAGACCGAGGCGGTCGAGGTTGCGGCGGTCGAACCTGAGGCCACGGTCGCACCCGAGGCTCCGGTGGAAGCAGAAAAGGTCGAGGAACCTGCTGAAGTCGAACAGGTTGAAGCCGAGAAAGCCGAAGAGGTCGAGACGGCCGCCGTGGAGCAGCCTGCGGAAACCGAGAAGGCCGACGTAGCGGAACCTGCCGAAGTGGCTGAGCCTGCCGAAGTCGAAGAGACCGAAGCAGCGGAGCCTGCTGCAGTCGAGACGGCCGAAGTGGAGCAGCCCGCAGCAGCGGAGAAAGCCGACGATCAGCCCGCCGAAGTCGAGAAGGCCGAGGTAGAGGAGCCTGCGAAGGCGGAGGCACCCGCAGAAACCAAGGTAGCGGGTGCAGCGGCGGCTGGTGCCGGAGCGGCCTTCATGGTCGGTGCCGATATGGCCAAGGGAGAGAAGGTCTTCCGCAAGTGCAAGGCCTGTCACAAGGTCGAGGCGGATGCCGGTAACGGCGTCGGTCCGAACCTGCATGGTGTGGTGGGTCGCGATATCGCAGCACTCGACGGCTTCAAGTATTCAAAGGCGCTGGATGAAAAGGCCGGAGCCTGGGATTTCGAGACCCTGAATGCGTTCCTGACCAAGCCGAAGGAATGGGCGAAGGGAACCAAGATGGCCTTTGCCGGCCTGCGCAAGGAAGAAGATCGCGCCGCGATTATCGCATGGCTCAATGCCCAGAGCGATGCGCCCCTGCCATTGCCCGAATGACGGGCAGGGCGGACGGCCGTTAATCGCCGGTTAAGCTTAATGGTTCAGCTATCGAAGCCGCATCCTTTCGGGTGCGGCTTTTTCTTCGTGGTCGTCGCATCGCCACGGTTTCGTCCGCATCCCGCCGCGCCGGTCGCCCATAAGGGAACCACCGTCGCATCGATACGGGCAGAGATTGGCAGCGGGCGAGCGACAGGCTAAGTAGAGAAAACGCAGGAGGTACGGCGTATGATCTTCGACCGGCGACAGACGACACGGATGCTTCTCGGCCTTGCCGGGGGAGCGACTCTGAATCCCTGCTTCTCCGTCTCAGACGCCTCGGCGAAAGACGAGGTCATCCGATCCTTCGGGTCTTCGCTGGTGGGTACCCCGCGCTACGACGAGACGATGGCGCATTTCGATTACGTCAATCCGGATGCCCCGAAAGGGGGTCGCGCCCGCTTCGATTCCATCGGCGCATTCGACAGCTTCAACCCCTTCATCGTGAAGGGCAATGTCGGATCGGGGTTCAACCTCTTCGGGGGCCTGATCTACGACGAACTGATGGTCAATCCGCTCGACGAGGATTCGACGGCTTACGGATTGCTGGTCGAATGGATGGAGTGGCCGAAGGATTATTCCTCCGTGATCTTCAAGATCCGGGACGAGGCGCGCTGGCATGACGGCAAGCCGATCACCCCCGAAGACGTCATCTATTCCTTCGAGCTGGTGACGACCAAGGGCCGCCCGCTCTATCGCCTCTATTACAAGAACGTGGAAAAGGCTGAAGCCCTGCCGGGCAACCTCGTGCGCTTCACCTTCGATCAGACCGACAACCGTGAATTACCGCATATCATGGCGCAGGTTCCGGTATTGCCGAAGCATTTCTGGGAGAACAGGGCCTTCGACGAGTCGAGCCTCGAAGTGCCGCTCGGCTCCGGCCCCTACAAAGTCGGCAAGTTCGAACCCAATACCTTCTGCGAATTCGAGCGGGTCGAGGACTGGTGGGCGAAAGACCTGCCGGTAAATATCGGCCAGCATAATTTCGACATCCTGCGCTTCGACTATTTCAAGGATCCGAACGCGGCCTTCGATGCCTTCAAGGCCGGTCAGGTCGATTTCCGTGCCGAGAATTCCTCGTTGAACTGGGGGACACGCTATGATTTTCCGGCCCTGAAGCGGGGCGATGTCGTCAAACGCGCCGTCGAGGTCGAAGGGCCGAAGGCGACCCAGAGCTTTGCCTTCAATACACGGCGCGCGTTGTTCAAGGATCGCCGGGTTCGCGAAGCCATCGGCATGGCTTTCGACTTCGAGTGGATCAACGAGGCGATCTTCTTCGGCTCCTACGGTCGTCCGTCCAGCTATTTCCAGGGCACTGCCGACCTGATGGCTGCGGGTATTCCCGAAGGCCGGGAACGGGAGCTTCTGGAAGCCTATCGCGACGACCTGCCCCCCGAACTCTTCGAGCAACCCTTCGAATTGCCCGTCTCGGACGGGTCGGGTCGCCCCGACCGCCGCACGCTGCGCAAGGCCAAAAAGCTGTTGTCCGATGCCGGGTGGAGCGTGAAGCAGGGCAAGCTGGTGAATGCGGAAGGCGAGCCGTTCGCCTTCGAATTCATGATCGGCAGCGGGGCGCAGGAGCGCGTGGTCGCGCCCTTCGTCAAGAATCTCGAACGTCTCGGGGTCGACGCCACCATCCGGTTGGTCGATTCCTCGCAATATGCCAGCCGCTACCGGGCCTTCGATTTCGATATGGTAGTAGGCCGTGTACGCAACTCCGCCTCGCCCGGCAACGAACAGCGCGATTTCTGGGGCAGTGCGGCCGCCGACAAGGTGGGCGGGCGCAACATCAACGGGGTTGCCGATCCGGTGGTCGATGACCTGATCGAGAAGATCGTCTTCGCCGAAAACCGCGAGGAACTGGCTGCCGCGACCCGCGCCCTCGATCGTGTGCTTCTCTGGGGTCACTACAACATTCCCCAGCTCTATACGCCGACCGAGCGCATCGCATGGTGGAAGGATGCGGTCACGCCGCCCGATCCGCTGCCTTCGCACGCCGTCGGCTTCCCGACTGTCTGGTGGGATCCGGAGGCCGAAGGGTGAAGACACTTCTCGCAGGGGCACTGGCCCTCTTTCTCTGTGCGGTCGGAAACGATGCGCGTGCGGATGCGGTACAGACGGGCCATGGCCTTTCGGCCTTCGGCGACCTGAAATACCCGCCCGATTTCGAGCATTTCGACTACGTGAACCCCGATGCGCCCAAGGGCGGCTCGCTCGTCACCGTCAGTACGAGCGGTACCGGTACCTTCGACAGCCTGAACGGCTATATCGTCAAAGGCGACGCGGCGGCGGGGGTATCGGGCGGTGAGAACCTCATCTTCGACAGCCTGATGACGCGCGCCTATGACGAGCCGGATGCCGTCTACGGGCTGGTGGCCAAGCACGCCGAACTCGTCCCCGACAAGTGGATCATATTCCAGATGCGCGAGGAAGCGCGGTTCGCGGACGGTACGCCGGTCACGGCAGAGGATGCCAAGGCCACCTTCGATCTGCTGAAGGAGAAGGGCCACCCTGCCTTTCGCCTCTCCCTGCGCGATGTTGAGAACACCGAAGTCCTCGGTCCGCACCGGATCAAATACACTTTCGCGGACGGTGCCCCCGCGCGCCTGCTGCCGATGATGGTCGCGACCCTGCCGATCTTCTCGAAAGCCTATTACGAGGAGAACGACTTCACCGACAGTTCGCTCGATCCGCCCCTCGGCTCCGGGCCTTACGAGGTCGGCAAGATCGTTCGGAACCAGTCGATCACCTTCGAGCGACGCGAGAATTACTGGGGCAAGGATTTGCCGGTGAATCGCGGGCGCTGGAACTTCGACACGATCCGCTTCGAGTATTTCAACGAACATGGCGCTGCCCTCGAAGCGTTGATGGCCGGCGCGATCGATCTGCGCGAGGAATTCTCCTCGAAGCAATGGGCCACGCAATACGATACCCCCGCCATCGAAGAAGGCCGCGTGCTTCGGGATACCATCGACGACAGCCGCCCCGCCGGAACCCAAGGGTACTGGATCAACACGCGCCGCGAGAAATTCGCCGACCCACGGGTCCGCGAGGCCATCGCGCTGGCCTTCGATTTCGAATGGTCGAACAAGGCCCTGTTCTACGACCTCTATACCCGTACCAACAGCTTCTTCGAAAACGCGCCTTTCGAGGCATCGGGCAAACCGGACGAGGCCGAATTCGCACTGCTCGAGCCCCTCGGTGACAGGGTCTCCCAGACCGTCTTCGGCGACGCCTACGAGCCACCCGTCACCGATGGATCGGGCCGTGCCCGACGCAATATCCGCAAGGCCCAGAAGCTGCTGGACGATGCGGGCTGGAAGCTGGTGGACGGCAAGCGCGTCGATGCCGATGGCGAGCCGTTGACCATCGAATTCCTCGACGATTCCGCCACCTTCGCGCGGATCACCGGGCCGTATATCCAGAACCTCAAGCGCCTCGGGATCGACGCCAATCTGCGTCAGGTGGACCGGCCCCAGTACCAGCGCCGCGTCAAGGAATTCGACTACGACATGATCGTCGCGCGGCTCGTCTTCACGATGACCCCCGGTCCGATTCTGGCCAATAATTTCAGCAGCAAGGCAGCGGGCGAATCCGGCAGCTTCAATCTGGCTGGGATCGAAGACCCGGCGGTCGATGCCCTGCTGGAGAAGGCTCTGGAGGCCGATAGCCGCGACGATCTCTATGCTGTCCTGCGCGCCATCGACCGTATCCTGCGCGACGGGCATTACTGGGTGCCGCAATGGTCGAAGGGCAGTCATACCCTCGCCTACAAGGACAAGTTCGGCTTTCCCGAGACCAAGCCGCTCCTGTCGCGCGGCGTCTACGACACGTGGTGGGTAGACCCGTCGAAAGCCGGGGCTGACTGACGCATGGGCTCCTATATCCTCCGACGGCTGTTGCTCATCATCCCCACGCTTCTGGGGATCATGTTCCTGAACTTCGCCATCATCCAGTTCGCCCCCGGCGGGCCTGTGGAACAGCAGATCGCCGAGCTGACGGGGCTGGGCAGCAATGCCACGGATCGCTTCAGCGGAGGCGGTGCCGAGACGTCGTCGCAGAGTGCCGGAGATACCTCCAGCTACCGGGGCGCTCAGGGACTCGACCCGGAATTCGTCGCCGAACTGGAGGCGCAGTTCGGTTTCGTCGAGCTGGTCTGCGCGCCCGGTTACGAAGGCCCCCGCAAGGTTTCCGCCGATGAATGTTCGGTGCGGGTCCAGTGCGAACCGGGTTACACGGGCGAGCAGGTCGCCTCGGCCCCCGAATGCGAGCCGGTGCGGATTCCGTGGTACAAGCGGTTCGCGAACATGGTCTACGACTATGTGCGTTTCGATTTCGGGGACAGCTATTTCCGCTCCATCTCGGTCATCGACCTGATCCTCGAAAAGATGCCGGTTTCCGTATCCCTGGGCCTCTGGACGACCTTGATCGCCTATCTGATCTCGATCCCGATGGGGGTACAGAAGGCGGTACGCGATGGGTCGAGCTTCGATACCTGGACGTCCGCCGTGGTGATCGTGGGGTACGCGATTCCGGCTTTCCTGTTCGCCGTCATGTTGCGGGTGTTCTTTGCCGGAGGATCGTTCCTGCAGATATTCCCGCTGCGAGGGCTGGAATCGGAGGAATGGTCCGGTATCGACTTCTGGGAGAAGGCGAGCCAACTCGCATGGTGGGGCGATTATTTCTGGCACCTCATCCTGCCGGTCGCGGCCATGGTGATCGGCAGTTTCGCCACCATGACCCTGCTGACGAAGAACTCGTTCCTCGATGAAATCCGCAAGCAATACGTCCTGACCGCCCGCGCGAAGGGCCTGTCGGAAAACGGCGTGCTGTTCGGCCATGTCTTCCGCAATGCCATGCTCATCATCGTCGCGGGCTTTCCGGCGGCCTTCGTCGGCGTCTTCTTCACCGGCTCGCTGCTGATCGAGAATATCTTCAGCCTCGATGGCCTCGGCCTGCTGGCCTTCAATGCCATCGTCGAGCGCGATTACCCGGTGGTATTCGGCACGCTCTACATGTTCTCGCTGATCGGATTGATCCTCAATCTGGTGTCCGATCTCGTCTATGTCTGGATCGATCCGCGCATCGATTTCGACGCGAGGGGAGGCTAGGCCATGTTCACCCTCGACCCGATCCAGCGGCGACGGCTGGAGAACTTCAAGTCCAACAAGCGGGCCTTCTGGTCGTTGTGGATCTTCCTCGGCCTCTTCGCCCTCTCGCTCTGCGCCGACCTGATCGCGAACGACAAGCCGTTGCTGATCCGGTACGAGGGCGACTTCTACGCGCCGATCTTCCAGTTCTATCCCGAGACCACCTTCGGCGGGGATTTCGAGACCGAGGCCGATTACACCGACCCCTTCATCCACGAGCTGATCCGCGAAGAGGGGGACGGCTGGATGATCTGGCCGCTGATCCCCTACAGCTACGATACCATCGTCTACGAAGCGCAGCCCTCGCCCTCACCCCCCGGCGCGCGCAATTGGTTGGGTACGGACGATCAGGCACGGGACGTGACCGCGCGGCTGATCCACGGGTTCAGGACATCGGTGACTTTCGGCCTCATCCTCACCTTCCTGTCGAGCATCGTCGGCATCACGGCAGGGGCGATCCAGGGGTATTTCGGCGGCTGGACCGACCTGATCTTCCAGCGCGTGATCGAGATATGGAGCGCGACGCCGCTGCTCTATGTCGTGCTCATCATCGCGTCGATCATCGCGCCGTCGTTCTGGATGCTGCTCGGCATCCTGCTCGCCCTGACATGGACCTCGCTCGTGGGCGTGGTCCGCGCGGAGTTCCTGCGCGCGCGCAATTTCGAATACGTGCAGGCCGCCCGCGCGCTGGGCGTCTCGAACGCCAAGATCATGTTCCGCCACCTGCTGCCCAATGCCATGGTCGCGACCCTGACGATGCTGCCCTTCGTCCTGACCGGGGCGATCTCCTCGCTCGCGATGCTCGATTTCCTCGGCTTCGGTCTGCCCCCCGGTTCGGCCTCGCTGGGCGAATTGACGTTGCAGGGGCAGAACAACCTCCAGGCTCCGTGGCTCGGCATCACCGGATTCCTGGCGTTTGCGATCATGCTGTCGCTGCTCGTCTTCATCTTCGAGGGTATCCGCGATGCCTTCGATCCGAGAAAGACATTCCGATGAGCGATGGCAAGCCCCTCCTCGAAATCGAGAATCTGAACGTCGGGTTCCGCAGCCGTGCCGGTCTGGCTCCGGCGGTACGCGGCGTGTCGCTGACCGTCGAGAAAGGCGAGACCGTCGCTCTCGTCGGCGAATCCGGCTCCGGTAAATCCGTCACGGCTCTCTCGGTCCTGCAACTTCTGGCCGACTCGGCGGAAGCGAGCGGGTCGGTCCGCTATCAGGGCCGCGAGTTGATGGATGCCGACAAGGCCACCATGCGCGACGTGCGCGGCGACGATATCTCGATGATCTTTCAGGAGCCTATGACCGCCCTGAACCCGCTGCACACCATCGAACGGCAGATCGCCGAGAGCCTGTCCCTCCATCGTGGAATCAAGGGTGTGGCGGCGCGCGAGCGCGTCCTCGAACTGATGCACAAGGTCGGCATCCGCGATCCGGAAACCCGCCTCGGAGCCTATCCACACCAGTTGTCGGGTGGCCAGCGCCAGCGCGTGATGATCGCCATGGCTCTCGCCAATGGCCCGGACCTCCTGATCGCCGACGAGCCGACCACCGCCCTCGACGTGACCGTGCAGGCGCAGATCCTCGCTCTGCTCGAAGACCTGAAGACCGAGATGGGCATGGGGATGCTGTTCATCACCCACGACCTCGGGATCGTGCGCAAGATCGCGAACCGCACCTGCGTCATGCAGGGGGGCGAGATCGTGGAATCCGGCCCGACCTGGAAGATCTTCGCCTCACCCGAGCACCCCTACACGAAGCGTCTGCTCAGTGCGGAGCCGAGCGGCACACCCGATCCGATTCCGCAGCCCGATGCCGCCCCCGTCGTACGGGGCGAGAATGTCCGCGTATGGTTTCCGATCCGGAAGGGCTTGCTGCGCAAGACCGTCGGGCATGTGAAGGCGGTGGACGACATCTCCCTGTCGATACGGCCCGGCGAGACCGTGGGCGTGGTGGGCGAGTCCGGCTCCGGCAAGACGACGTTGGGGCTGGCCCTCCTGCGCCTGATCCCGTCGCAGGGCCGGATCGTCTTTCTCGGCAAGGAGATACAGGGCCTCAACCAGCGCCAGCTTCGCCCGTTCCGCCGCAACATGCAGGTGGTTTTTCAGGATCCCTACGGCTCGCTCAGTCCGCGCATGTCCATCGCGCAGATCATCGACGAGGGGCTGAAGGTCCACAAGATCGGCGACCGCGACGGTTCCCGGTCCGGAGACCGTCGCGCGGTGATCGCCGCTGCGCTGGAGGAGGTTGGGCTGGAGGCGGACATGATGGACCGCTATCCGCATGAATTCTCGGGCGGTCAGCGACAGCGCATTTCCATTGCCCGCGCTATGGCGTTGAAGCCCGATCTCGTGGTGCTTGACGAGCCGACCTCGGCGCTGGACATGTCGGTTCAGGTGCAGATCGTCGATCTGCTGCGCGATCTGCAGAAACGCTACAATCTCGCCTATATGTTCATCAGCCATGACCTGAAAGTCGTGCGCGCCATGGCTCACCGGGTCATCGTCATGCGTCAGGGGCTGGTCGTGGAGGAAGGCGAGGGCGATCAGGTCTTCGACGATCCACAGACCGATTACGCCCGCGACCTCATGTCAGCCGCTTTCCGCATCGAGGCGAAAAGCGCGTAGGGTCTATCGAACCCCGACGGTCTTCAAAGAATCTGCGCGATCAGGGCCTCGTAAATCGGGCTGTTGCGGAAGGTGAGCAGTGTACCGATGCAGATGGCGATGCCGTAGGGGCATTTGAGCGTCTCGGTCGCCGCCAGTGTGGCCATTGGCTTGAAGCGCGCCGATATGGACGGAAAGCGCCGGGTGAAGGCCCGCGCATAGCAGATCCCGAGCGACAATATACCACCGAACATGGCCACCATCACGATGCAGGAAAGAAAGCTCGGCCAGCCGAACCACAGGGCGATGGCCGCCAGCAATTTGCCGTCACCCGCGCCGAAGACATTGATGCAGAAGAGGCCGAAACCGATGGCCAGGACGACGGCCGCCGTGAGGACATGATTTCCGAGCGTGGCGAGATCCATCCCGACGAGAAAGGCGGCGAAGCCGAACCCGACGACGAGCGCCGCGCACAGTTCGTTGGGAATGATGAAGCGCCGGGCATCACTGAGGGCAGCGGCAATCAGACAGAACGGAAAGAGGACGAGTGGCAGGGAGGCGACCATTCCGATTGTTCCTTCGGTTCAGTTCTTGAACGAATATGGCATACGGCGGAGCCGTAGTTCACTCGAAAACAGGCTGCGGCGATTGCCGCAGCCTGCGAATGCCATGGCGATGTCTATCAGATCATCGCCCCTGTCATTATGGTGCGTTGTTGGCGGCGAGTTCGCCGGAAACCGAGGTGAAGGTCGCGTTCAGCTCGTCACGGACGCCACCGACTGCGGCGATGATGGCGACGGACAGGATCGCTGCGATCAGGCCGTACTCGATGGCCGTGGCGCCTTCTTCTTCTTTGGCGAAGCGTGCGAAAAGGTTGGTCATGTGTCTCTCCAGTTTTTTACCCTCGCCATTGTCGGCCGGGTTCAGAAGAAAATACCCGACTTATGTTAATAAATTTCTGCCAT
>Ga0114952_1003040_pt1 | contig 12259 bp, 13 predicted proteins | sample SidtaG_2_FD_87303 | JGI IMG/M metagenome (GOLD analysis project Ga0114952, IMG submission 87303) | Marine algal microbial communities from Sidmouth, United Kingdom - Sidmouth_Asex2 metaG | ecosystem: Host-associated > Algae > Red algae > Unclassified | place: Sidmouth, United Kingdom | collected... | reverse complement strand
TAATTCTCCTGTGGGTAATAATTTTGGGTTGATACGAAGTTTTGTCCAAATTTCATTTTCTAGGATGGCTTTATCGAGTTTGAAGTTTTGATCTGCTTCTCCTTCAAAATAGGAATGCGACATAATTTCAAATTGATTCCTGTTATTAAGCTGCGCATATACATGACCGCACCATTCTTGTATAGAGTTTGATACTTTTAAAGCATGTTTGTTATTTGAAATAGGGTAGAAGGTACTTTGCATGATTGAATATGGATAAATGCCAGTATTAAAGTTTTTTGTAGCATTCAATTTTAAAACAGGAATATTATTAGGGTTTCGATGATCGGCTTTTACTTGAATATCTGGAAGAAAATCTTCAGTAACATATACAAGAACTGCTGTTCCTTCTCGTATTTCGCCATAGCGTGATTGCTCTAATTTGTAAGATGAAATTTCCGCTTCTCCTGCATACCAATAGGTTTTGAATTTTGGAGATGGGTTGTGTGATTTAATATTTTTTTGTTCAACGTTTTTTGAATCGGAAAGAATTGCTACATCATTTGTAGTTGATTCATTTTTACAAGAAATTATTATTAATACGAAGCTAAGTGTACACCAAAGTAGTATATTAGTTTTTAAAATTCTTTTTAACATAATATGTTTTGATTTAAAATTACAAACTTATTGTTTGTTGGCAATATCATTTAACGTTTTATAAACTAGATGCGTAGGTAAGCCCATAACATTAAAATAGGAGCCTTCAATTTTTGTAACACCAATTTGCCCAATCCATTCTTGAATACCATAAGCACCAGCTTTATCAAACGGTTTATAGGTTTTTATGTAAAAGTTGATTTCTTTATCTAATAATTCTTTAAAAGTAACTTTAGTGATATTGTAAAGTGTTTTTTCGAAAGTTGTGGTAGTGAAACAAACCGAAGTTATCACTTCGTGTGTTGTTCCGCTTAAAGACTTTAAAATACTGAAAGCTTCATCTTCATCATGAGGTTTTCCTAAAGCTGTATTTTTATGCCAAACAATCGTATCGCTTGTAATTAAAATATCGTTGGTTTTTAATTCACCTTCAAAAGGAAGTGCTTTTAATTTTGCAAGATAATTACTAATCTCATAATATGTTAATCGATTTGGATATTTCTCCTTAACAGGCTTAAGTCGGATTTCAAAATCAAGATCTAGTTTATTAAAAAACTCTTGCCTTCTTGGAGAGCCTGAGGCTAGGATAATTTTAAAGTTTTTTAGTTTTTCTTTTAGCATTTATATTAAGTTTATAGTCTCGATTTTTAACATGTTACTTTTCAACTTAGCGTCATGGCGATTTGGCTTTATAAAATTTATTTTTTATTTGATTCTGCGAGCCTTAGCGATGTCTCCGTAAAATTTGTGTTATAATAAGCCATTAGCTTAATATAAACAAATAAAGCAATAACGACAACACCCCAAAAAGCATCACTAATTTATAAATATTACTAATATAATGCATGTCTTTTTTAGTAGAAGCACTAAAGGTTTTAATGCTTATATAAATAAGCGGTCCAATAACAAATAATAGAAAATAGGCAACAGCAATTGGTTGTTTGTATAAGCTAGTTGTTACATAGTAAATAATTCCAGCCAATGGAATAAAATTTAAAATGGTTAGCACATGTTTAGCACGTTCCCTACCAATGGCTATGGGTAAGGTGTTCATGCCCGCATTGTAATCGCCATCAATATCTTCAATATCCTTGGCTATTTCTCGTAATAAATTTATGGAAAAAGCGAATAAGGCATAATCTAAAATGACTTTAAAAAACACCGTTTGGGTTTGCTGGTTTAAAGGCGTCATGGCAGGAATCAATTCAAAAACACCAACAATAATTAAGCTTAAAGCAACAAGCATAGAAATAACAATATTTCCAACTAAAAGCGTTCGTTTTAAATAGGATGCATACACATAAAGTAATAAAGAAATAATAACAAATATGGAGAAAAATGGCGCTTTACCAACATGATGAGATAAGTAAAAACCAACACCAACACCAATCAAATTAAGTATTATAAATAAATTATAAGCTGTTTTTTCTGAAATAGATTTGTCAATAATAACTTTTTCAGGTTTATTGATTATATCCGTTTCAATATCATTAATATCATTAATAATATTTCCTGAAGCTGCAATGCAAACAGTAGCTAAAATTAAAAGAAAAATACTAAAACCATCTAAAGTGGTTTGTACTCCAAAGGGTTCTAAAAGGGCGTATTTAATTAGTAATTGCGTTATGGCAATTATTAATAAGTTTTTCCAACGGATAAGGTTTAAATAGTTAATAGTTTTTGGTTATTAGATTTTAGTGTATTGGTCTGTTAATCATAAAAATTTGCTATATAATCCAGTAACCAGTAACCAGTAACCAGTAACCAATAACCAATAACCAAAATCAATCATACTTAGCCCCGAAATTCCCATTCCATTTCCCTTGAATTTTCAACACTTGCTCAATCACATCACGCACCGCACCTTGACCACCTTTTTTATGTGAAATATATTTTGAAACCCCTTTAATCTCCGGAACAGCATCTTGCGGACAACACGGTAAACCAATAATTTTCATCACAGGGTAATCAGGAATATCATCGCCCATATAAAGCACGTTTTCAGACTTAATAGACTTCTTCTTAAAATAATCATTAAGCTGTTCAATTTTATTATGAGCACCCAAATAAATATCCGTAATACCTAAGCCAGATAATCTAATACGCACACCTTCGTTGCTTCCGCCAGAAATAATACAAACATTAAAACCAGCATCAATAGCCGTTTTCAAAGCATAACCATCCTTTATATTCATGGTTCGTAGCATTTCGCCAGTAGTCGTAACCTTAACAGAACCATCTGTTAAAACCCCATCCACATCAAAAATAAACGTAGTAATATGCTCTAAATATTCCTTATAACTTTTTTCTTCCATGTGTATGTTTAATAGAGTCCGTAAGCAATTCATAAATCGCTTTATGGTGCTTATTTTCCAATGTTCTTAATTGTTTCTTAATTGTCTTTTTATCGTTGCGTTTGGCAGGTCCCGTTTGCGCCTTAAACGGCGACATATCTTGAACTTTCTTAGCAGTCTCCAAAATAAGAGGCTTCAATAAATCAAACTCAGCACCCTCACTTTCGGTAATTTCATGTCCAATTCTATATAACTGATTCGTAAAATTATTCACAAAAACGGCTGCCAAATGCAACACACGCCTTTGGTCGCTATTTATTTGTTTCGTTGGGCTACCCAAACCATTAGCAAGTTTCTTTAAAATCGGATAACTTTTTTTATGAATCGTTTCATAACAAATAGGCACATTAGCAAAATCCATCTCAGCATCCTTACTAAAACTTTGCAGCGGGTATAATACACCACGATGGTGTTTTCTATCCAAATCATAAACACCAATACTCCCCGAAGTATGCACTACTAATTTATTTTCGAAAGGGAGTTGGCTCGATAATTCCGAAATCACATCGTCACTAACCGCCAAAATATAAACGTCGGCTTCCTTTAGCGCCATTAAATCATCAGTAATATCAACCAAATGACTATACGTTTTTATAGCCGATAAACTCCTGTTATACCATTGAATAACAGAAACTTTGTTCGCTTTTTTAAACCCCTTAAATAAATGTGTAGCAACATTGCCAGCACCTAAAATTACTACTGAAACCATATTGCTAAAATACTAATGAATAATGAAAAAGCGCTACAGAATTATTAATATTTGGGCGCATCCCAAAAGGGTCGGGCTATCCGTTACAAGTCCTCGCACCTCCTTCGTCGGGCTGTGGGCTATCCACTTCTATCCCTTGCGCACTTGTTTATCAGACTAGTTTTAGTCCTAATCTCAGCTTGCGAAATTTTAGCAGCAATAATTACCAAAAAAACAACTAAATTTGAAATACATGAAGCAAGATATCCAAACCAGAGAAGATGTTTATTTATTAGTCTCATCATTTTATAAAAAAGTAAGAGCAGATAAAGTACTTAGTCCTTTTTTTAATGATATTATAAAAGATTGGAACGAACATCTAGAACGCCTAACCAGCTTCTGGGAAACTAGTTTATTCACGGCACGTAAGTTAGATCATAAATACCAAGGCGATCCATTAGAAGCGCATGTTAAAGTTGATAAAGAAAATATTAATGCTATCACAGAATACCACTTTGGTTTATGGCTCAACCTTTGGTTTGCTACCATAAAAGAACTTTTTGAAGGCGACAATGCAGAAAACGCAAAACGTCGCGCCAGAAAAATGGGAACATTTCTATATCTTAAAATTTTTGAAGCAAGGTCAAAATAGTGTGCAGTCTCAGTTTTCTGTAGGTTTAGCTTTGCGACTTAGGGTTATATCGCAATAGAAAATAGTATAGCGAGCAGTCAATTTAAGTTACGTGCAAGCCTCTGAAAATCAGTTAAAATTTTCGAAATTATTTCAATCTCAAATCTTCAAACTTCCTTCTCCCAAATTCAAACTTTTACCACACTTTAACACTTCCAAATAAACATTAATCCTTAAATTTGCAGAACCTTTAAAAAGGCTTCAGATTATGCAAAAAAAACTCGCAAATATTTTATTTTCTACTAGACTAACTGCTGTTTTATTTATCCTTTTTGCTGTAGCTATGGCAACTGGAACTATTTTAGATTCAGGACAAGAAACATCGCCAACACCATACACTAGAAATTTAATTTATAATGCTTGGTGGTTTGAGGCTATTATGGTGTTTTTCGTAATTAATTTTACAGGAAATATATTCAGATTTAGGCTTTATAAAAAAGAAAAGTGGGCAACATTAATTCTGCATTTAGCATTCATTTTTATACTGTTAGGCGCATTCATTACACGTTATGCTAGTTTTGAAGGTATGATGGCAATTCGAGAAGGCGCTACCGAAAATTCATTTCTTTCCCAAAAAACATATATTACAACTTTAATTGATGGTGATTATGAAATTAATGGTGTCGCACAACGCCTGCCTTTAGAAAACGAAGTTGATTTTTCAAAACGTTTGGAAAATGATTTCAGAATAGAAACCAAATACAATCAACAACCCATAACCATCGAATTAGAGAAATTTATTGTTGGTGCTGAAAAAGATGTTATTCCAAACGAAAACGGAGAAGAATATTTGAAAATTGTTGAAGCAGGAGCAGGTGGCGCTCATAATCATTTCCTAAAAGTCGGGGAGCAAGCCAGTATCCACAATGTTATATTTACATTGAATAACCCAGCAAAAGGTGCTATAAATATAAATTTTCAAAATGATGCTTTAACTATAGATTCTCCTTTTGAAGGAAGTTATATGACTATGGCTACTAAAGCGCAAGGTGTGCTAGTAAAGGACAGTATACAACCATTAGTATTACGTTCGCTTTATAAAATTGCGGATATGCAAATGGTGTTTCCAAAACCTGTTGTAAAAGGTGTTTTTGATGTCGTTCAAAAATCAAAACTTTTAAAAAACGATGAAGATGGTGTTGTTTTAAATATTACAACCAATGGCGAAACAAAACGTATTGGTTTATTAGGCGGAAAAGGCACGAGCAGCAATTTTAAACAAATACAAGTTGGAGGTCTTGATTTTGCTTTAAAGTATGGATCAAAAACATTAGAGTTGCCGTTTTCTTTAAAATTGAATGATTTTGAAGCTGAACGTTATCCAGGAACAGAACGTGGTTATTCAGCATATTCAAGTGAAGTAACTGTGGTTGATGAAAGAAGTGAAGATTATGATTATAAAATTTTCATGAACAACATTTTAGATCATGGCGGTTACCGCTTTTTTCAATCGGGTTTTGATCCTGATGAAAAAGGCACTATTCTTTCTGTAAACCATGATTATTGGGGGAGTTTGATAACCTATATCGGTTATTTTATGTTATATTTTGGGATGATGGCTATTCTGTTTTCAAAACATTCTCGTTTTGGAGATTTAAAGCGTTACTTAGAAAAAGTGAAAGCTAAAAAAGCAAAGCTCCTTAGTGTTTTAGTGTTATGTTTTGGATTGAGTGGGTTTTCTCAAGAACATCATGAGGGCGATGGTCATGACCATTCAACAAAACCTACAAAAATACAAATAGATTCTATTTTAGAAGTTAACATGGCGCCTAGAGCACATGCTGATAAATTTGGTCATTTAGTGATTCAAGATTTAAGTGGACGTATGATGCCTGTAAATACGTATGCTTCAGAAATGCTTAGGAAGTTAAGTAAGAGTGATGCTTACGAAGGTTTTGATGCTAATCAAGTATTTTTGTCTATTCAAGAAAGCCCTATGCTTTGGTACAATGTGCCTGTTATTTATTTGAAAGCTAAAAAAGGCGATTCTATTAGAAAACTTATTGGAGTTGCTAAAGATGTAAAATATGTACCGCTTGCAGATTTTTTTACAGATCGAGGTGATTATGTATTGGCACCATATCTTGATGAAGCCTACAAAGCGCAAATACCAAACGGTTTTCAAAAGGAATTTAAAGAAACCGATCAACGTGTTAATTTATTATATAATACCATTGAAGGCCGATCTCTAAAAATATTCCCAATTCCTGAGGATGAAAATAATAAGTGGATTTCAAATTTTGATTACAAAAAAAATACGTCAATCATAAAAGATTCCTTGTATTCAAATTTTGTAAAAAATGGATTTAGAGCGTATTTATTTACTTTAAATCAAGCTAAACAATCTGGAGATTTTAAAGAAGCTGAAAAGCTATTAGCAGCATTCAAAAAAACGCAACATCGTTATGGCGGGTCGGTTATGCTTAGTGATGATAAAGTAAAAACTGAAGTGCTTTACAATAAATATGATATTTTCAAAAAACTATTTAGTTGGTATATGTATGCTGGTAGTTTGTTGTTTGTGTTATTAATTGTTCAGATTTTTAATGATAAAAGGAAGTTCGTTAATGTTTCTGTTACGGTTTTAAAATTCGTAATTATTGGTTTATTTATTTTACATACAGTTGGATTAATTGTGCGTTGGTATATTTCTGGTCACGCACCTTGGAGTGATGCTTATGAGTCTATGATTTATGTGGCTTGGTCTACGATGTTATTTGGTTTGATTACTGGAATAAGTAAGAATCAGAGCACGGAGACAAAGACAGAATCGCAAAAATTTTCATCAAAAGTAGGTGGTTTTTTTAATTTTAAATCTTCTAACCTTACCATTGCAGCTGCAGCTTTTGTAACAGCTATGATTTTAATGATTGCACATTGGAATTGGATGGATCCTGCTATTGCAAACCTACAACCTGTTTTAAATAGTTATTGGCTCATGATTCATGTGGCTGTGATTGTGGCGAGTTATGGTCCGTTTACTTTAGGGATGATTTTGGGTGTTGTATCCTTATTGCTCATGATTTTTACAACGAAAACCAACAGAGCTAAAATGGACTTAAACATCAAGGAATTAACTACTATTACCGAAATGGCTATAACCGTTGGTTTAGTAATGCTTACCATCGGGAACTTTTTAGGTGGTATGTGGGCTAATGAAAGTTGGGGACGTTATTGGGGTTGGGACCCAAAAGAAACTTGGGCACTTATTAGTATTATGATTTATGCTTTTGTAATACATATGCGATTAGTTCCTGGACTTCGTGGGCGTTGGTTTTTTAACTTAATGGCTATTGTGGCGTTTGCTAGTATTATAATGACTTATTTTGGAGTGAATTTTTACCTTGCTGGTTTGCATAGTTATGCTAGTGGCGACCAAATTATAAGTGTTAAGTTTATTGGTATTGCTTGTGGTTTTGTGGCTGTTTTAGGCTTTTTTGCTTATCGTGGGTATGCAAGGTTTTATAAGAAGTAGTTTTTTTATTATCCCTTTGGGTGGATTATAGGGGTGTTTTTTGTGTAATTAAATGTTATATGTTCATCCTGATTGTTATCGGGATGAACCAAAAGTATTACAGTCATGCCGAGTTTTTTTTCAGTTTTAGAACTGATCACCGATTTGGAAACTCCTCGTGGAACTATGTTTTCTTGTTTTAGTAGCTTTTCTTCATCTATTATTCGCCTTGATGTTGAATTCTATAAATTAATTTAAGTATAATTTTTTTTCTGTTTTATAGTTTTTATTATTGTTTTTGCCTTTTTGAATACGCTGGCTTACTGCCGACCGCCAACTTTTAACTACCGACCGACCCGCGTTAGGGATTGTAGAGAAAAGCCCACAGCCCGACTTTAGGAGGTGCGAGGACTTGTAACGAAAAGCCCGACCCTTTTCGGGTAACGCCCAAATTATTTATTTAATTAAACTTAAAACATATTGGTAGCTTATTCCGAAGGCTATGGCTAATCCGAAACTGAGGAGCGTGCCGATTAGGATGTATTCTGTGAGTTTGCGATCTTTAGCTTTTGATAAATCGCCGAAACGAAATACGGATTTTGCGGCGATTAGAAAACCGACGCCTTCCCAATGGTTTGTGATGATGAACATGAATACGAAGAGGCGCTCGAGGATGCCAATGTATGCACCAGCATCGGCTAATGAGGATTCTTTATTGTATTCGGTTAAATCCCATTTTGAGATGATGGTTTTCATGATGATGGAGGAAACTTTTGTGATGCTTAGTATACTAGTTATGAATAATAAGGTTTTTGGAGCGAAAAGTAAGTTTATGCTGAAGCTATAAGGTGTGTGTGTTTTAACGACTAAAGCAATTATGATAAGGTGCGCTAATTGGTCTAAGCCAAATAATAAACGGTGGTTCATTTTTGGTTTTAGATGGAGTTTTATAACGTCTATGATGTAATGTGAAATGGGGATCATGGCTAGTGCTAACCAATAATTAAGATTGAATTGTAATAGTATGATTAATGCAATTATGTGTACTAGAATATGCCAATATAAATACTTGGATTTATGTTTGTGGGTCTCTTTATGAAGCACCCATTTTTTTGGTTGAAATACAAAATCGCCAATAATGTGTGCAAGTATAAGTTTGATGGCTAGTGTTAGCATAGCGTTTGTATTTGGTTTTGGTAGTAGTCTAGTAGTTTAGAAATTTCATCGAAACCTGCTCTTTTTAGTCCTTGGCTAATATTGCCTTGGGTTTGTTTTAAAATTTTTGCTAATTGATTTTGGTTTGAATCTGGGTTTTCTAATGTGATTTTTATAAGAGTTGCTGAGGTTGCGGACCAATAATTGATTGTTAGTTGTGCCAATTCTAGCATGATGTTTATGGAGGTGTCAAACAACTTGAAAGGCGATTTTATGGCTAATGTTGTTTTTTTTAGGTTTTCGAAACACTCGCCCGAATTTACAAAGGCGCTGCCGTTAGATTCTGTTATGTTTTTAGATTGATATGTTTTCTCGCCTATACCAATGGCTAGTCTTACATCTAAATTTTCAAATTGTTTTATGGTTGCTTTTATTAGCATGCAGGCTTGTAGTGCTTCTTTTGGTTTAATTTCTAGTTGGAAACTGTCGCCTCTATAAACTTCCCATGTTTGTGGCGAATTGCCAAAACTATTCAAAATAGTTTTAAGTGCTTCTAACCAGTTTTCTGGAGTGTTTTTTTGAGAATTTATAATATCACCTGTTATTATACTTGTCATATATGTTATAAAAAAATATTATCAAATGTATAGATATTTATTTAATATATCAAAAAATATTAGCTTAAAAACTAATAATTAAAAATATTAGCTATATAAATTATAATTAGTTTTATTATTTAATCAATTAATAATTTAAAATATCATCTTTTAAAGTAATATTAAATGTTTTACTTTTTATATTAAAAGGATTAAGAATGCACCTTACAAAATAATATCTTTGATTTTTTGAAAAATTAAAAATGTAAAGTATGAAACTATTCAATGAATTTAAAGAGTTTGCTGTAAAAGGTAATATGATGGATATGGCCATTGGTATTATAATAGGTGCGTCATTCAATAAAGTGATTGATGTTTTAGTAAAAAAAGTACTTATGCCTCCATTATCTTTATTAACAGACGGGGTTAATTTTCAAAACAAAAAAATTATTTTGAAAGGTGCTGTTAATGATGCATCTGGAACTGTTTTAACAGATGAGGTTGCCGTTGGTTATGGTGCTTTGGCTGAGGCTATGCTCGACTTTGTAATTATAGGTTTTACCGTTTTTATTGTTGTAAAATTTATGAATAGGTTGAAAAATAAAGCGCAAGATTCCAAAGATAAAACAGTTGTAACTCCCAAAGATATTGAATTATTATCGCAGCTTACGGATTTGATGGAAGAGCAAAATGCCATATTAAAAGCGAAATAGTAAAAGTTTGAATGAGTTCAATATAAAAGTCTTTTCTTTGGAAAGAATTTAGAGGATAATTATGGCGAAAACTGGTAGAGAAAAGAATACAAAAAATAAAGCAAAGCATTCCAAATTGATGGCTCAGAAGAAAAATAAAAAGAAATCTGAAGCTGTATTACGAAAGGAAAAACTTAAAAATATTATTGCTAAAGCTAAAGAAGAAAAAAAGACTAAATAAGATTAACTATTTTGTTGAAAGCAATCTCATTAAAATCTTTAATAACCAAATCAGCTATAGAATAGTCTTGGTTTTTGGAATGAAAACTATCAAAACCAACGCAGAAAATATCTGCTGCTTTTGCAGCTTTAATACCATTAGTAGAGTCTTCAATAATAATACATTCTTTTTTTGAAAAACCTGTAGCTTGAGCAGCTTTAATAAAAATTTCAGGATGTGGTTTAGATTGTTTTAAATCACCACCACTAAGTTTCGCAACAAAATAGGGGTTTAAATCAAAACGGTCAAAAATTTGATTAATACTTGTCATGGCCGCAGAAGATGCTAATACTAGAGTGAGTCCGTTGTTATGATACTCTTTAATTAAATTTAATACACCGTCAATGAGCCCTAAGTCAGAATTACTGTAAAAAAAGTGTTTATAGTGTTTGCGTTTTATAGCAACTAAGGCCTCTGGAGATTCTATTAAATTGAAATGGTCGCATAAACGTTTGCAAATATTTATTGTAGATTGTCCAGTAAAGGATTCATAAAGTTCTGTAGAGACTTCTATTCCAACTTCATCAAACATATCATGATAGGCTTTATTATGCATCGGTTCGCTATCAATAATAACACCATCCATATCAAATATAACTGCTTTTAACATCTCAGTTTTTTTTACGAAGATATTTCATTTTTAAATAATAGCCCAAATGATATTTGTACAAATATTAAATAAAAATAGATTTATTAAATAAAAAATGACAATTACGCGCATTTAATCGAAAAAAAAGTATGTTATATCGATAAAATTGTTAAATTGCAATTCTAATATTAGCGTTAAATAATATCTATTTTACTGTTAGATGAACGATGAAAACAAAATAAAGATTCTATTTATTGATGATGATAGAGCTACTAATTTCTTAAATAAATATATTGCTAAGAGTAATGATAAAATTGATTCAATTAGTTTATCTCATAGTGGTTTTGAAGCTATAGATTTTTTAAAAAGTTGTTTACATGATTATAGTAAAAAGCCAAATTTAATTTTTTTAGATATTAATATGCCTGCAATGAATGGCTGGGATTTTTTAGAAGAATTTTATGAGCTTGATAAAAAATTGATAGATGGAATTAAAGTAGTTATTCTTTCCTCTTCCGATGATCCGACAGACTTAAATAAGTTTAAAAAAAATGGAATGCTTCTAGACTTCTTAAAAAAACCCTTAAATAAGGAGGCTCTAAATTCTGTTTTGATTAAAATTTTAATTGAAGTTTAAATTATTTTTTAATTTTTAAAGATGAATAAAATATTATTAGTTGATGATGATGGTGCAACAAATTTTTATAATCAATATATATTAAAAAAAAATCAAATTTGTTGTGAAGTAATAGTATTAAATAATGGTTTAGAAGCTTTGGAATATTTGAAAAACGAAGCTTTACCAGATTTTATCTTTTTAGATATTAATATGCCCATAATGAATGGTATACAGTTTTTAGAGGAAGCTCAGAAATGGTTTAAGGTTAAATTGGATCATGTTAAAATATTTATCATGATGAGTGTCGTTTTACCTGAAGACAGACTTCGAAAAATACATGATATTAAAAATGTAGAAATAATAGAAGGAAAAATATTTACAAATGAAAATATTGCTAAAATATTTTTTAAGAAAACTATAGATAAGTAAATCTTTTTTTTAAAAGAACTATGAGTCAATTTTAAATATAATGAAATTAAAAGTTAAAATATTTTTAAGTTTAATT
>Ga0114952_1003036_pt1 | contig 12274 bp, 8 predicted proteins | sample SidtaG_2_FD_87303 | JGI IMG/M metagenome (GOLD analysis project Ga0114952, IMG submission 87303) | Marine algal microbial communities from Sidmouth, United Kingdom - Sidmouth_Asex2 metaG | ecosystem: Host-associated > Algae > Red algae > Unclassified | place: Sidmouth, United Kingdom | collected... | reverse complement strand
AGGATTCGGTACAGTAGTTCCCCAAGTAAAACTATAAGGTGCATCACCGCCTGAAACACTAGCGAAAATAGCACCATTTCCATGTTGGCAGTTGTCATCTATGGTTGTCATATTAGCAATATGAAAATTCCCTCCCAAGTTTTTCACTTGATTGGAATAACTAATAGAGCAGCCATTTTGATCGGTTATTTGACAGGTATATAAACCTGCATTTAAGTTACTTATATTTTGAATTGTATCCCCATTCGACCATTGATACATATAAGGAGCTAAGCCTCCTGCAATAGAAATATTAATACTTCCATTAGCATTATTACAAGTAGCATCAACTATCGAATCCGTTGTTACGAATAAATTGCTTGCTGTGTTTTGCACTTGGACAGAATGTATGACAACACAATTGTTATTGTCCGTAATCGTTTGTGTATAAATACCTGCAGATAAATTAGAAAGGTTCTGGATAGATGTGCCATTTGACCACTGATAAGTGTATGGAGCAAGACCGTTGATTAAATTAATTGTAATGCTTCCTTGATTGTCTCCGCATTCTTCATCTATAATACTTGGACTACCTATTTGAAAGTTGCCCGAATTATTAACTACCGTATAAGTTGAGGTTAGAATACAATTATTAACATCTGATATTGTAACTGTATAATTTCCACTACTTAGATTGCTTATATCTTCTGAATTATCACCAGTTGACCATTGATAATTTAGGGGCGCTGTTCCTCCTACTATAGTGAGATCAATGGCTCCTTGATTGTTGGAACATAACTCATCTGTTATTTGACTATTCAGAATAGAAAGACTTCCTAAATTGCTACTTATATTTTTAGTAATGGTCAGTTGACAACCACTAACATCTGTAATGGTGCAGGTATAGGTTCCACCAGCTAAACCAATAATATCTTCTGTAACACTTCCATTCGACCATAAATAAGTATAAGGGCTGATCCCTCCGCTTACCGAAATATCAATACTTCCATTTTGAGCGTTACAAGACTCATCAATGATGATACACGAATCTTCAATAATGGAGGAGCTATTGTTAATAGTATATGGTCCAGAAACTAGATTACAATTATTAGCATCTGTAATGGTACAAGTGTAATTACCACTCGTTAAATTATTTATATTCTGTGTGGTATCGCCATTCGACCATAAATAGTTTAAGGGTAAATTGGTGCTATTTGCAAACAAACTAATTGACCCAGAATTGTCGCCACAAATAGCATTGGTAAGACTGGCGAGATTAGCAGACAATGAACCCGTATTGTTTTGAATGATAAAGGTATCCATTACTTGGCAACCTACAGCATCCGTAATCGTACAAGTATAAAAACCATTTGCTAAATTATTTAAATTTTGAGTAGTTGCACCATTCGACCATTGGTAACTTAATGGCATTACTACTCCTGTTAAAACTAGATCTAAGGTACCATTTGATTGACTACAACTCTCATGATTAACCAAGGTGTTAGCAAGGGTGAGACTTCCTAAATGGTTACGTACTTGAGCCGTAATATAATCTGTACAACCAGAAGTATCACTAATTGTACAAGTGTATGTTCCTGCTGATAAGTTAGCAAGGTTTTGTGAATTAGATCCTGTATTCCATGAAAAGGAAAGGGCTCCACTATTTCCTGATACTTGAAGGTTGATTGCCCCTAATTGGTTATTACAATTTTCATCAAAAACGATAATCGCATCAACTACAAAATTGCCATTTGTATTACCAATGTTTAAAGGTCCTGTATGAATACTACAACCATTTGAATCTATGATTGTAGCTTCGTATATCCCTGTAAATAGGCTGTCAATAGAAGAAGTTATGGCTCCTGTATTCCAATTGTAAAGATAGGGTTGTGTACCACCAGATACCATTAAATCTATATCACCTAATCCATTACCACAAGTCTGGTGATCTATATCAATATAGGCAAATTGTAAGCCGCCAGATTGATTGTTGACCGTATAACTAGGCGTTACTAATTTACAGCCCGTATCATCGTCTGTAATGGTACAGGTATAAGTACCTGAAGGTACTGCTCTTAGATCTTCAGTAGTAGCCCCGTTTGACCATATAAATCTGTAATCAAATCCAAGAGGTAATAAAATATCAATAGATCCTGTGCTATCATTACAAGTAGCATCAAGCACATTGCTATAGAGTAAACTAAAATCAGCAAGATTATCCAAGAAAGTCGTTAAATGTGTTGAGCAGCTTGTAGCATCCGTAATCGTGCAAGTATAATGTCCACTTGTTAAGCCTGTTAAATTACGATTGGTACTTCCATTCGACCATAAAAAAGAATAGGGTTGAATTCCTCCATAGACAATTGGTGTCAATTGTCCTGAGCTATCGTTACAAAATTCATTGTCAACAATAATCTCTGAAAAATTAAGGCCATTAGTTTGGTTGAGAATAGAATAACTTTGGTACAGAGTACAACCTCTTGTATCTTCTACGGTCAAGTTATAATTACCTACCGTTAAATTAGAGATATCTTCTGTTGTCGCTCCATTTGACCAAACATAAAAGACAGTTCCACCTGTTGTATAAGTGCTAATATCTATGCTTCCCATTCCATTTCCACAACTTTCATGCATAATGCTAGTATTCGTAATCGATAGATCACAACTTGGAACACAATCTCCAACTAAGTTGATCACATTAAAAGAATCTATCAAGGTACAATTGTTCGCATCCGTAACCGTCACTTGATAATTTCCTTGTTGTAAATCTGTTATTCTCTGATTTGAAGATCCATTTGACCACATAAATTGATAAGGAGCCACTCCTCCTAATATAGTTAGCTCAATTTCGCCTTCTCGGTCTCCACAATTTTCATCTTGTATAGAGCTGGTTAAGTTTAGAGTTATAGCAGCCGTGACCCTATAAGTAGAAAATCCAAAACAGTTTCCACCATCATCAATAGTTACACTATAATTATTAGGCGCTAAATTTGCGATGTCTTGGGTATTCATGCCATTCGACCAAGTATAATTAAATGTTCCTGCTCCTATACTTAAATCAATGGATCCATTTGCTGTATTTGTACAAGTTTCTGGGCTTATTATAACACTAGGAATAGGTATTCCTATATTTGATAGATTTACAATGTGCTCAAAGTGACAATTATTATTATCAGTTACTGTAACCGTATAAATTCCTGAAGGTACAGCTAATAAATCTTTATTAGTAGATCCTGTGTTCCAAAGATAGGTATAAGGTGGAAATAAACCACTGACTGATAAATTAATATTTCCGTCTGAAAGACCACAATTAGGTGAATTAGTATTGGCAGTAATTATAGGTGCTGCTGGTTCTGTTAGGGTAATAATTGAGTCAGGTAATGCCGCATTTAAGCTAATACTCCAATTAAATAAATAGCCATTATCTTGAGCAAAATAATCCGTTACTTTTAGCTGCCAATTTCCATTCAAAGGCGCTCCTAGTAAGCCATAAAAACTTTGTCTAGGGGTATAACTACCTGCTGGTAGATAGAAGTCGGTATAGGTATTACCTGCTAATGTAGTATAAGTGTAAGAAGGAGGAGGTCCTGGGCTGACAGGGGCAATCATGTCAGTCATTGAAGGATAGGTTGGAGTTGCCGTCCAACAATATTGGTAGCCCACTCCTGCTGTTAGGTTTGACGTACTCCAAGCATCTGTTGGGCCAGAAGCAACAGGCTCTCCTAAATTACAGGTGTACACACCAGATCCTGTATTTCCAACTCCTTTTAACTGTATGCTTGCACCGTTGGGAGCAATCAATTCTATTCCCAAATCTCCAGCATAAGAATGTTCTAAGGTCGCACAGATGGAATTAATTTGATTAATAGAACTTAAATTTTGACCACCATTAAATCCAGTAATATTAATATCATTGGTGTAAGAAACACCTGTTCCATCTGGAAGAAAAGTTTGTCCAGCGTTAAATAAACCACCCGAAACAATAGCATCCGCTGTACAACCGTATTGATCATAAACCTGTAAAGCGTAAGTAGCAGCATCTAAATTAGAGATTGGTAAATTAGCCGCAGGGATGCTTTGGGTTATGCTTGTTGTTATATCACTGTAATCAATACTATAAGGAGCCGAACCGCCCGAAATGTTAAGCATGATACTTCCTGATTGATTATCATTACAACTTAGGTTTGTTCCTGTAGTCGTATAAGACAATGGTGTAGCATCATCAATATACATACGAACCGTATCTTCTGGAACACAAAAAGAAGTAGAACTTCTATAGTATAATTCAATGGTTTCTTGCCCTTCTACCAAACCATCAGATAGGGCATTGATAATAATCGTAGAAGAAGATTGTCCTGCAGGAATAGTAATGATAGAATCAATCAATTCATAATCGACACCATTTAAAGCTGTTCCTCCAAATCGAATTGGAATATTTAGATCTTGGACAGCAGGAAAGCCCAAGTCAAAGGTATAACGAGCAGGAATACAGCCTTCTAAAGCTGTTGTGTCCGTGCTATAGGTATTCGCTACAGCCGCTATGGAATTGGATTTTAAGGAATTGGCTTCTATCATTACAGCTGAGTCGAAAAGTTGATTAGAGCCATCGGCTATTTTTAATGAAAGCTTATAAACACCACAGGATTGTAAGCCTGTTTTTCGAGCAGTTAGCAAAGTTGTAAAACCATCATATTCAATATTTACAGTTCCTGAATCATTATCAATATAATACTGCCAGTTGATATCGTTATTGACATTACTTGTTGTAATAGGAACATTAGCATTGGGGATTAAAGCAAGGTTTTCTTCTCCAACAATACCTGGACCGCTAATCGTAAAAGCAAAGGCATCATTAAATGCACGAAAAACATATTCATTATATTCTTCCGATAAAAAGATATAATTGAAAGAAATTTCATTACTTGGTGCTTCAAACTCAAACTCTAGAAATGTTAAATCAGCTATTCCTCTATTAGCAATGGCAATGAGTAAAGAATCAGTATATGGGACAGGAGTGGTCCCGCTTGTTGTATTGGATGCTGAATTAGGTCCTATAGCATCCATAACATCACCTGTTGATAAAATGATACCATCGTTCAACCCTAAGTCATTTCCAATATAACTAAAGGAACCTGTTTGGAAATTGAAGGTATCAAAAACAACGGCATTGAAAGGCGTAATATCAGGTCCTGCTAAAATATCGGCAAGTTGCTGTGCATTTAATCCATTTTGAACAGTCAATTGTCCTTGAACGAATCCAGTGGATAAATAGGAAAATACAATAAACCAAAATAACTTTTTCATAGTCGATTTAATTTAGAATACTCCATGTAATTTTTTACATGGAGTATTCAGTGGTAACATGAGTTTTAAATGAAACTTAACTAAGATTTCAGCACTTTAAAAACAGTTGGTGTTCCTTCTGCTGTTTTTATTTTAATGAAATAAACGCCAGAAAGCATTTCACTCAAATTGAGCTTGATCTGTTCTTTTTTCTCATACTGTTTTTGAAGGAGTAATTGGCCCGTTATACTAACTACTTCAACGTTAATATTAGAATGTAACTTACCTAAGTTCAAATTTAAGAGACCAGTAGTAGGGTTGGGAAAAATAGTAAAATTAGTTTGTTCATCAATAGTCGATATTGAAGTAGTAATTTCAGGATAACAGGCAGAAGTATCCATGCAGCCAATGTTTGTAGTAATTACAACTGCATAAGAACCATTTTGTGTGCCAGGATTAAAACTGCGATTGGTCGCTCCAGGAATAGCTTGATTGGTCGCACAGTCAATCCATTGCCATGTTGCTCCCAGTTGGTTGGATATTATTATATTACCATTGATAGTAATGCTAGTATCTACCGTTCCTGTGTTAACCGTTAGATTAATTGTAATGATGCTATCACAACCAGAAACAGCTCCACCGAAAAGAACATCTGTATAAGTATTAGAGTTGGTCCAATAGTGCCTTCCACTAGGAGAAGTGTATCCATTGCAAGCAGAAACATTGATCGTACTTGTTCTAGCAGGGCAATAGTGAAAGAAATAAGCAGACCCTGCATTATAAAGTGGGTTCATACCATTTGCATCTTCCTGATCATTTTTTACACCAACTAAAACATCTGTTCCTGAGATAGCCACAGCACTACCAAATTCATCATAACTATTTCTATCAGATGCTGCGATTTTTTCTGTTTCAGTCCAAGTATTACCACTAGTTCTCTCAAAAAGATAAGCGGAGCCACCTGCAAAGGCAAATCCAAAAAGTGCCGAATGATCTTCTCCTCTTGCTCCAATAACCATTCGGTTTCCATCCATAGAAATAGCCGAACCAAATAGATCATTATTATCATTATCAGAAGCATACAACTCTACAGGAAGATTATTACCTACAAAGCAATAAACTGCACCACCAACAGTGGAAGGTAGAGAGACATGGTGTACATGATTAGGGGAGCCAACCATTCTACAGCCATTTGAAACAGCGACACTTTTTCCAAATTCATCTCCTGGAGCCATATCAAAATGCCCAAGTCTACTCATGCCATTAAGATTTGAGGTACTATAAGCAGCACCTACATTTGGACCTAAGTAGGTACTAAGACCTGCATGATCGTCAAAGGGGGCTCCAACAATAGCATCAGTACCATTTATATCTACAGAATAGCCAAATTCATCTCCTGCATGTCTATGGGTAGCTACTCTTTTAAATGTTTCTGTCCATATTCCTGTGCTTGTATTTCTATTAAAAAAATAAACAGCTCCTGCAGCACTTAAATTAACATCTCCTTCTTTTGGGGCTCCAACAATAAGATTATTTCCAGAAATTGCTACTACTTGAAACCTATCTCCTTGGTCTCGATCGGAGGCAACTAATTTTTGTGCAAAATTCCATTGTCCAGAGCTAGTATTTCGTTCAAAAATATAGACTGCACCAGCATTATTTTTGAGATTTAAGCCAGCAGCATCATAACTATTTCCACTGCCTATCGCAGCAAAATTACCAGAAATAGAAACAAATATTCCAAATTGACTGCTATTTGTTCTATCAGGAGCGACTATCTTCTGAATTTCTATCCAATCCCCATTACTATTTTTCTCAAAAACATAGGCTGCTCCTGCAGAAGGTACTGTATCAAGACCTAATGCATCTGTATTATTTTTACTAAAACCAATAATAGCATAATTTCCTGAGATGTCGACGGATCGACCATATTCTCCAAACATAGCGCGATCTGAAGCAACTACTTTTTGTTTTTGACGGAATAATTGTGCGCTAATACTCGAATTTAAAAATAAGAGCAAGCATAGAAGAGCAAGTAAATGAGTTTTCATATTTAGTTGTTTAATTTTCTACAAAAAAAATATATTTTTAATTTTTCTATAGTAGGGTTAGAAATAAGTGTTTTCTTCTAATCGAAAGATGCTGATATATTTAAGACTAAGATTTGAACTTCTCTAAGAGGAAAGTAGTGTCTTTGAGGTAAAGACTGTTATAATCTAACTTCAAAACACTATTAACACTACGATCTAAGTTTTCTTTCTGTGCAAAACTAAAAATTAAATACAGAGATTCTCCTAATGGTTTTTTTTCCAAAAATCTATACCTATCTAAATTTGGCAGATGAATTCTTTTTTTTATCAAAGTACCTTCATAAATCAATTCCCTTTCTTTACTTCCAAAAGGTGCAAGTAAATAAGCCCTTTCTAAAAAATATTTATCATTTAAAATTTCTACTTCCATTCTATTACTGTGAAATAATCCTATTTTATTATTTTCATTACAATTAGCAAAGACAAAAATTATTAGAAGATAACTCAGCTTTTTTATTTCGGTCATATTCGTTATCCTTTTTCCAATTCAGTAATTTCATTCTCTATAGCCTCCTTTTCTTTAGTTAATGATTGAATTTTTTCTACTTTTTCAAGTCCCTCAAGATTCTCCAATCCAAATTCTATATCTAATTTCACATCAATTAATCGATACTTTAAGCCGATTGTTCTCAATCCATCTAACTGCTCTTTTTCTGTTAGGTTTTCGCCTTTTAATAATGTTGTCAATTGATCTCCAAATATATTCCAGATATGGCTTATTTTAGTTTTTTCTACATCAAATATTTTTCCATATTTTTTTGCCTCTTTCTCAATGAACAAATCATCATAGTCTTTATTTTTAATCTAAATAATAGCTCCCCCAATGTATTAAAACCTGATTATTTAGTTGCATAATATGGTGTTCCTCTTCTCCTATTAGTTGAAACCATTCTCTTATCATTTTCGTTTCATTGCCTTCTTGTTCTTGTAATTCCTTAAAAGAAGTACTATATTCTACCTTTTTAGTCCAATAACCTTGAACCTTTCCTGCCTTATGCATCCCCAAATCGGTCTCAACCCATTTCGTTTTTTCTAGTAGGTCTCTAGTCCAAATAGATTCAGATCTTACAAAAGCAGCATCTAATAATGTGATGACTAGTTTTGATAATTTTCCGTGTTCATCTATAATAAAATCTGGCTCCAATCCATCCAAATCAATCGCCTGAATAGGCGTATTTCCTGCAAACTGATAAGGAGTATACCAAGGGTATTCAGGAGCGAGAGGATCTACAGATAAAAAGCGACTAACAATGGTAGGATTTATACTTTCCTCTTTTTTATAAGCAACAACTTTCTTTTGTTCTGTATCAAAAATTAAGGCACCAATTATTTCTTTTTCAGAAAGTCTGTGAAACTCTGCATATTTCCCTTTGCTAAGTGTTGGGAGCGATTCGGTATGATCAAATGGATTTCCAATAGTATTATTGCGGTGTACCCCATGTTTAGGGCCAGTTTAAGCGGATTTATAATGAATATTCCTTAGATATTTTTCTTCCAAATCGCCCTCATAAAAAGGAGGGGCGGTTTTGGAAGAAAAATATCGGCTGCTTGGCAAGTCCTGATCAATGCCAGCATGTCTACGTTCAAAATTATATTGTTGAAAATATTGCTCTAAACCTAGATAAAGTTCTTTCCCATCTTTGTATTCATAAATATAAGCATTTTCATATTTAACCGACCACCAAAGCCGCTCAATAAATACATTATCTATACAACGACCTTTTCCATCCATGCTCAAACGAATGTTATGCGATTGAACTGTATTAATAAACTGCTTAGAAGTGTATTGGCTACCCTGATCCGTGTTTAAAATTTCAGGTTTGCCATACTGTTCTACGGCTTGATTCAGCAACTCCTTACACCAATAAGCATCCATACTATTGGACAAAGACCAGCCTACAATAAAGCGAGAATACAAGTCAATAATTGCCGTTAAATACATAAAACCTCCTTGGATCGGAATATAAGTAATATCCGTTGCCCATACTTGGTTAGCTCGTTCTATCTTTAAGCCTCTAAGCAAATATGGAAATACCTGTCTATCCCTATCTTTGCTAGGTTTGGAAGTATTGGGACTAGGCAAAATAGACTGCAAGCCCATCACTGTTGTATACAAGCGCCGCACTCGTTTGTGATTCACTTTATACCCTAAATCTTTCGTTAACCAGATATGCATCCGCTTGACTCCTTTATAGGGATGCTTCAAATAATGTTCATCCATCAAGCCCATTAATTCCAAATTCAACGCACTTTTCGTTCTTACCTCATAATAATAACTAGAACGATTAATGTTTAGCACCTTACATTGTTTACGAATGCTCAATTTTGGATGTTTTTTATCGATATGGCAATATTTTTCACTCAAAGGCTTCATTTCAAGACTTTTTTTAAAAAGTCTAACTCTACTTTTTGTTCTCCTATCGTACGCAAGAGCTTGTCTCTTTCACGTTCCTCTTCTGTCTTGCCTCCCTTATTCGATGTAAAAACATCCTCGGCACCTTCCAAAAATTGACGTTGGAGCTAAATCATATTTCTTTGCCAAGTCAGATAAACTCGACACTTCTTTCAAGGCTTCTAACACTACCTTAGTTTTAAACTTTGCTGTAAATTTTCTTTTTTTCATTCCTCTAATTTAAGCTTTTTTATTCACTTAACTACTAGTCCTGTTTTTGGGGTACACGGCAGTGGTAATAATTCGACCACTTTTATCTACTTTCCTTTGCAACTGATGTAGCCACGTTATTTGTTTGACAAAGCATTGGAACAAGTGATTTAAACGTCTAATTTTATGCACTCGTTTAGGCCGTTGTATTTTACCTGCAAAAGGATTAACCACCGATTTAGGTTCTAATAAATAAACCATATTTTGAAGCTGATTAATTGCGGCTAGCTCTGTTTTATGGTCGATTTCGCCCCTATCTTTTTGATATTGATAATCCAGTATTCGCTCGGTCTGCTCCTCGCTTTCATCCACTGCAACCAATAAACAACGGCTCATATTATCCTCATAAACAGCGCCTCTTGTCGTACACATCAACGTAGAGATTGGACCTTCTGCCAAGATTTCCACATTTTCCATCTTTCCGTTCGCTTGCTTTTGAGTAATCGTAGAGCTTAAACGCTTGCCCGACTGCATTTCTCGAACCACATATTGAACCTCTTCGCTCAGTCCGTCCCAATCTTCTACGGCAATACTAGAGTGTTTAAATTTAGTCCCTGCATGATACAAACTCTTATCACTTATTCGTGTCCAAATATGGCGGTCTTGCTCTGGTATCATGTCCATTATTTTACGGAGTAATAAAGTCTTTCCAGTTCCTGTACTGCCTTGTATCAAAGCGTGAAAAGGGTCTTTGCATTTATAAGAACTCGCTACGATTAACAGTAATAACCTTGTATTTTCTTCTCCTACAATGCCCGTTTTACCTATCAAAGTATTGAGCCGTTTAAACAAGTTTTTATGACTCAAAAATGCCTTGGCTTTCTTCCTCGCCTCCGCAGTAATTTGAAAGTTCTTTACAAGAGTGGAACTTCCACTTTCTAAGTTTTCAAAAGTTGCTCGATAGGCTTCTAATTCATCGGTCAACAAACAAATATCTAAGTCCAGTAAATCTTCGTTAATGCCTAGCTTTTGACTAGCTGTTCTGCAATACTTTTGAACGGCGGTATCTTCGTACAGCTCTACTTTTCCACGGGATTTTTTATACTCTAACTCTGTAACCAAAGTCACTTTTAAGCTATCCAAGTTTTTCAAAGAACTAAAGCCTTTTACATAATATACCCCGTGCATCCCTTGATAAATTAAGTTGTTTGGATTCGCTGTATTTAGTTTGTTTTCTAAGCTTTTCTTTTCTTCTATCGCTAATAATTCCAAGAACATTTCCTCATTTAGATGATTCGCCCAAAGCTCGTTAACATCTGTATTTTGTGGCAACTCCACGATTCTTGTACTTACTTTTGGTAACAGCTTTTTAAGCTCACTTTGATACTTCTTACTTGCCTTTGCTCCTGCCTCGTCGCCATCTAATAACAAGATAATTTCCTCCAGCTCTCCAAAGCCTTTTTATGTTCTCCAGTAAATCCATTTGTTCCATACAATGCCAACACCTCATACCTGTCCCAAACGGAGCTTAGGGAATCTTCCAAAGCCTTGATTTCTAACAAGCTTGCTGCATCAATAATGCTTTCAGTTAGTATAATCCGCTTCGATTTTTTACTCGGATAACAAGGATACAAACCACATCTACCCGACTGGTAATAGTGGCCGCTTTCAAGACTTCTGCCATAAAAGCTGACCACTTGACCAGAGCTATTTAGAAGAGGATAGATTAAACAATTAGCCGCCCAAGGCTTATTCTCTTGTGTCATTAAGCCAACTAATTTGGCCTGTTCTGATAATTTACTTTTAGAAAGTTTGCCACTGTGATAGCCTACATTCTTCGTACTTAAACCTCTTGATTTCAAATAACTTTTTCCTTTGGCGTGCTTGCTCAAGCTCAATTTTAAGGCTTTCCAGATCTGATCGATTGGACGAAGCTCCTTTTTGATCGGCTCCTAATGCCCTAACATAGATTTACATTTTAAAATTGCCTGGCGTTTGGTGCAACCTTCTTGTTTCATTACAAATTCAATTACATCTAAGCTGCTCCCATGTGTGCCACAATTGCCACTAAAGCAATACACCGTGTTTGTTTCTTCGTGGAACGGGCAGTTGATGTGTTGGTTCTTGTTGATTACAATTCCGTAATTGGCCAAAACATCTTTTATGTTTAAGCCTTCCTTGATTTGGTCTATTGTCATTAATTAGGGTTTGCAAATTCCCTTAGACGTCTAAAAAAATTCTTTTGAAAAAATAAAATTCTCATATTTGTCTCAGATGTAACAATTTTGAGATAATAGCAAAAGACTTTGATAAGATTTTT
>Ga0114952_1003035_pt1 | contig 12276 bp, 12 predicted proteins | sample SidtaG_2_FD_87303 | JGI IMG/M metagenome (GOLD analysis project Ga0114952, IMG submission 87303) | Marine algal microbial communities from Sidmouth, United Kingdom - Sidmouth_Asex2 metaG | ecosystem: Host-associated > Algae > Red algae > Unclassified | place: Sidmouth, United Kingdom | collected... | reverse complement strand
TAAAGGCGCGGCCCAGTACCCCAATTTCGTCGTTGGTTTTCACAGGCACGAGTTCACTCAAGTCCCCGCGACCCACCTTGTCCACCACGTTTACCATTGCGTTCACCGGGTTGGTCAGCGAACGAACAAAAGGCACCGTGATAAGAACGATAATGAGGAGTGTGCCCAGAATAATAAAGGCAGTGGTCAGGATGATGCTGCGTCGCAGTTGCGTTACGGGCGTAAGCACCTCAGCCTCATCCATCTCGGACATGACAGCCCAGTTAAGACCGGGGACATTCAAGGGGGCGTAAGCAGAAAATACAGGTACATCACGGTAGTCAGGAAACAAGTCCTCCGCCGTGTTACCTGCGAGCGCGTCACGAACACCGGGCGTATCTACCGGCTGGCGGCCTGAAGCAGTGTCTTTCGCCGCAATCACCTCGCGCACCCCTTGGGGTACGCCAATGTCGGCAATAGCAGCAAAGTAGCTCGCTTCGTCCTCCACCAAAAAGCGTGAGTTGGAGCGGAGGGTTTTGTTGGGGCCTACGAGGTAGGTTTCCCCTGACGCGCCTAGACCGAAGTTCACCCACTCGTTATCGTTCGTCATTACGGCGTCAATACGCTGCACCGGCACCTGAAAGATTAAAACGCCCTGAAGCCTACTGCCAGAGCGAATCGGCGCGGCGGCGAACATCTCACTCGAGTTGTAAGACGGTGCGTAAAAATCTGCGTCTACAAAAGAAACGCCCTCAGGGTTTGCCAGTACCGCTTGGAACGCCTGACCAATCGGCGCGTCCGCATAAGGGCCATCTAAAAGCGAGGTTGCAAAGTCATTCTCTTTTTCCACCGAGTAAATAATGTGGCCCGTCGTGGGGTCAGCAATGAAAATGTCGTAGTAACCGAAGGCTTCTAGGAACGTTTCAAACTCCTCGTGATATTTACCGTGCAGGGCGCTGTAGCTCGAGCCGTCCTGCGCCGCTTGCAGTTCGTCTTTTTCGCCCAATACATTGGGGTTGTTAACGATGTAACTGTGTTGAAGCGCTAGCGTCAGGTCAGAAAGCGGGCTGACGTAGGGTGCGGGGTCGATGCTCTGTCCGGCGTTGCGGCTCTCGAACTCGCTGACATAAACGGTGTCGTAGTAATTGACGACTTCGTTTTTCTGTGCGGCTAATATCTCGGGCGCTAAAGGCGCGCCGTTACCGGCCTCAGCTAAATACTGGGGAAACGCCTCGCTGAAGGCAGACGCAGCAGCCACCACCCGCGGCGTCTGCGACATGTTCAGAAGCTGATTGCCGATGAACTCGAATTCGTTTTCAATCTGGCGCTTTTTCGCGTCGCGTACCGATACGAGTTGGCGCTGGGTAGCCTCTACCACAGCGCTTGCCCCGCGCTGCAAGGAAATAAGGCTGTTAATGCCTACCGCAATCAGTAGCGGAATCAGCGATACGAGCGCCGCGCCCAAGAGTAGCTTGGTGCGTAGCGGAAAGCCGCCTTTAAGCTGGTCAACGTCCGCCGGGGCGGGCTCGGGGGCTTGTACGTCGGCAGGCGGTTGATGGGGAGGAATGTGCTGAGGTTTCATGGCGCTGTCGGCCATCGGGGTCTCCTTCCGGGCTTGACCTAAGCCCTTTGTACGGGTATTCAAAAGGGCTAAGCAGCTTGCAGCCGTTCGCCTAAGGTGTCAGCTAAAACGTCTAAATTCAGAACCCAAGCGGGCTCGTCTTCAAAGGTCGTGTATCCGCGTAGACAGGGGCCCTTGGGGGAAACGTGTGAGGATGTATCGACTGAAACTGTGAGGGGCTCGAGCTTGCCCAAGGGCGCAAAGCCCAGCACCACTTCCAGGTTGAGCGCGAAAGTGCTGGTCCTGGCTTGTACCAGCGCGGCTAAGCTAGGACGCAAATCATCTTGCTCTAAGCCTACGATTGGGTGCAAATCTATCAGCGGCATAACCTGCCCCCGCTGGGCAAACAGACCTAAAAGTTCGGGGCCTGTGCGCGGCACACGCGTCAACTCTCCTACTTCCGCCACGCGCACCAGCCTGCTAGCGTCCAGCGCGTACCGCCGAGCACCCACGCTGAAAAAACAAGCGCGCGTAGCAGCCGCTGGGCGCACTAGAGGTGACCCTCTAGTGCGCCCAAAACGTCGTCGGCAGTAAAGGGTTTGGTTACGTAAGCCACCGCGCCCTGGCGCAAGCCCCAGCGGATGTCGGTCTCTTCGCCCTTAGAGCTAACCAACACTACGGGGATGTCCTTGGTCAAACCGTTGCGGCGCAGCGCGCGCAGCACCTCATAGCCGTTGCGCTCAGGCATGACTATGTCTAATAAAATAAGCGTGGGCTGCTCGGCCTGCACTTTTTCCTCGACGCCCACAGAACTGTGGTAAGCCGTCATGCTGTGACCCGCTGAGCGTAGAAAACTTTGCATCATTGCGGTGTCGGCGGGGGCGTCATCAATGTAAATAATATTCGCCATCTTTTATCCTCTTTCGGTGCTGTTGAAAATCGAACAAGGTTCGGCAACGACTTTTCTCAGGATGTTTTTAGGGCTTCTGTCAATCCTATAACTATAGTGATGGACCTGAGCATTTGAACGCGTGAAATCGTCTACATTATTCACGTGAAGCCGCTTACATTTATCGTTCAGGAGGGAAAAACTAAAGCTCGAAACGTGCTTTATGTTACGTTGCTGTTACGAATTTATCACTCAACCTGTCCACCTTAATTCAAAAGGCCCTCCAGGCTCACGCTGAGGCTGAGCCCCGCGAGTGAACGTTACGCTTGGCAAAGCGCCAGGCTCACTGGAATATGAAGATGGGAGTGTAGAAAAAGCCCTGGCTCCCTTTATCAAAAAGGCTGATATCGACAGTGTATTCCTTGTCAACAAACAGGGTGACTGCCTTCTAACCGTGGGTGACGCTGTAGAAGGCGCGGCAACGATTGCCAGGTGTGTTTTTTTGGCTCGGCGGCAGCTGTGATGGGCGCTAGCTTAGAGGCGTCGTCGCTGCAAAGTCTGCTGCTTGACTACGAACAAAGTTGTCCGCTTTACCACGAGGTCAACAAAGAGCACGCACTTGTTCTCGTTATGCGGGCAGTGACGGGTCAAAACGTTGCGCGGTTCTTACTTATAGCATTTCCACGAGTCATTGAAGTCTCAATGACTCGTGCGAGCGGATGCGAGAAGAAACGGACCCCTTCAGTTTGTCTCAATACTTTTTGGAAGTGCTGTTAAAAAACAGCTTCCCATTCTAGGGCAAGCCCTCCGCAGCGAGGCCGAGGTAGAAACGTTATTGACCCTTGAAAATTTAGGCAATAGTGTTTGACAGAGTGAATTATTCAGGAATAAAACCAACATAAAAAGTCGTGGCGCTTATGGCAGCCACGACTTCCTTATTGACGTTTGCTTTAGGCGTTTTCCCAGGCCTCGAGCAACGCGCGTTTAGTGAGCGTTTTAGCAAGCTGACGGCGATACGCGGCGTCAGCAAAGGTGTCCTCTAACGGGTCAATACCACTTGTTGCTTTTTCAGCCGCTTGCGCGGCGCTATCGGCATTTAAGCTATTACCTTCAACGGCACTCTCGACTTCATTCGCGCGGTAGCCGCCGTCAGAAACGCCTGTAATCCCGACGCGGCATTTGCTCACGCTGTCGCCACTCTTTTCGATAATGGCGGCGACGCCCACGACGGCGTAACCACTAGCAGGGTGGCGGAACTTTTGGTAGCTGCTGCCGCCCTGTTGAACGGGAAAGCGAATCTCGGTCAGAATGTCGCCCTCGCCAACCTCAGTTTCAAAAAAGCCGTGGAAGAAGTCGCCAGCGTCAACCGTGCGCTCCCCGTCTTTATTACGGAGGACGATAGTAGCTTCTAAAGCTAGCGTGGGTGCAGGTGGGTCGCCCGCAGGGTCAGCGTGGGCAATCGCGCCGCCCCAGGTGCCCAGGTTGCGCACCTGCATATCGCCCAAGTGCTCTAACGCCTGGTGAATAAGCGGCAATTTGTTTTTAATGACGTCGCTGTCCTCGAGCATCCGGTACGTCGTCAGCGCGCCCACGGCAACGTGGTCGCCGTTGTCACGGACGTACTGCATGTCGCCGCGTAAATTTTTCATGTCGATAATATGCTCAGGCGTAGCGAGGCGTAACTTCATTGTCGGCAGCAGGCTGTGACCCCCTGCCAACAGTTTGGCGTCGCTATGCTCTTGCATCAGGTTTAAAGCTTCGTCCAAAGAGGACGGTGCGTGATAGTTAAAACTGCTTGGATACATTGAATCTCCTTTCAGGAGTTAAGAAGAAAGATTGAAGAAGGAAGATGGAAGAAAAATGCTTTTAATCTTCTATCATTAATCTTCCTTCTTTCTTCTAATCTGCTGCTTGTGCAGGTGCGGCGTCTTGAATAGCTTGCCAGATGCGCGGGGCGCTCAGGGGCATGTCTAAGTGTTTGATGCCGAAAGCTTGCAGGGCGTCGTTGACGGCGTTGGCTACGGCGGCTGTGCTCGAGATAGCGCCCGCTTCACCAATACCTTTAACCCCTAGCGGGTTGTGGGGGCTGGGCGTAACGGTGTGGTCGATTTCGAACATGGGGAACATGTTGGCTTTAGGCAACACGTATTCCATATAGTTTGCACTGAGCAGTTGAGCGTTATCGTCGTAAAGCGCGTTTTCATAAAGCGCTTGCGCCGCGCCCTGCACGATGCCGCCGTGAACCTGACCCTGAACGATTAAGGGGTTGATTTGCGGGCCGCAGTCGTCTACCGCGACGTAGCGTAAAATCTTTACCTTGCCTGTATCAGGGTTCACTTCGACCACGCAGATGTGGGTGCCGAAGGGATAAACGAAATTCGCTGGGTCGTACATCGCCATCGCCTCGAGCCCTGGCTCTAAGTCCTCAGGGTAGTTGTGGCACAGGTGGGCTTGCAAGGCAATGTCACCAAAGCCGATGGCCTTGTCTGGTGAGCCTTTGACCGAGTAGTTGCCGTCTTCGGCTTCGATGTCTTCATCACGGGCCTCGAGTAAATGAGCCGCAATTTTCCTGGCTTTGTCCTGCACTTTTTCGACGGCTTTGACAATCGCACTTGTGCCGACAGGGCCGCTACGTGAACCGTAGGTACCCCAGCCGAACGGCATCTTGCCTGTGTCACCGTGAATGACTTCGACGTTTTCCATCGGTACGCCCAAGCGGTCTGCGACAATTTGCGCGAAGGCCGTTTCGTGACCCTGACCGTGTGAGTGTGAGCCTGTGTAAACTTCGACGACCCCTGTAGGATGCACGCGGATAAGCGAGCTTTCCCACTGACCTGCTTGAGCACCTAAGCTACCGACAACGGCGGAGGGTGCAAGACCGCAGGCCTCTAAGTAAGTCGAGAAGCCGATGCCGATATAGCGGCCCTGCTTACGGCCCTCCGCTTGCTCTTTACGAAGTTGCTCGTAGCCAAGTCTCTCCAGAGCTTTGTCGAGTGCAGGCTCATAGTTGCCGCTGTCATAAGCAAGCGCGACAGGCGTTTGATAGGGGAAGGCGTCGGGGGCGATAAAGTTTTTGCGCCGGAACTCTGCGGCGTCTATGCCGCATTCGTCAGCTAAAGTGCTGACCATACGCTCGAGCAAATAGGTCGCCTCGGGACGACCTGCGCCGCGGTACGCGTCAACGGGTGTGGTGTTGGTGAAGACACCCTTAACCTCACAGTAAATGTTTGGGTTTCTGTAGGGGCCTGCTAAGAGGGTACCGTACAGATAGGTTGGTACTGCTGGCGCGAACAGAGTTAGATAAGCACCCATATTGGCAGCTGTGGTGACGCGAAGACCCGAGATATTGCCATCAGCATCAGCGCACATTTCAGCGGTAGAAACGTGGTCGCGTCCGTGACTGTCGGTCATAAAGCTTTCGCTGCGCTTAGCCGTCCACTTAACCGGACGACCTAACTTTTTCGAGGCGTAAAGTACGACAATTTCCTCGGGATATTGGAAAATTTTCGAGCCGAAACCGCCGCCCACGTCGGGGCTAATCACGCGCAGCTTGTGCTCGGGAATCCCCATGACAAAGGCCGCGATAATCAGGCGGTGAACGTGCGGGTTTTGGCTGGTGGTATGCAGCGTGTATTCGCCTGTACCCACGTTGTACTCCGCTAGCGAGGCTCTCGGTTCAATCGCGTTTGGGATGAGGCGGTTGTTGCGTAAGTCGAGTTTTACCTTGTACGCCGCGCTGTCAAACGCCGCGTCGGTGGCGTCTTTATCGCCAATATTCCAGTCGAAAGCTAAGTTACCTTCAGCGTCGTCATGCACCTGAGGTGCGCCGCTCTCGAGCGCCTTTGCCGGATTAGCCACGCCGCCGTGCGTCTCATATTGAACCTCGACTAGGTCAGCGGCGTCTTCAGCGCTTAGCGGCTCATCAGCAATAACGGCTGCAACAATTTCGCCTTGAAAACGTGCTTTGTCAACCGCAATCGCGTAGTGAGGCGGGGTTTTGAGACCGTCTAGTAACCAACCCACCGGAATTGAGCCAATGCCAGCGTCGACCATTTCTTGCCCTGTAATAATGTCGATGACACCTTTATGCGCTTTCGCCTTGTCGGTATTGACCGACTTAATCGTCGCGTGCGCGTGCGGGCAGCGCACCATAGTGACGTACGTCTGGCCCACGACTTTAATATCGTCAACATAGTGACCCTGCCCTTGAATAAAGCGGGGGTCTTCGGTACGTTTGATGGCCTTACCAAAATATTTCTCACCCATTGGGAACTCCTTTCAGGAGTTGAAGAAAGATTGAAGAAGGAAGAGGAAGGAAGTTTTTATCTTCAATCTTTCTTCTTTTATCTTTTGTCGCCTTTAATCTGCTGCTACTGCTTGCCCTGACATTTTTTCGGCGGCGTATTGAACGGCCTTAACTATGTTGTGGTAGCCCGTGCAGCGGCAGTAGTTGCCTTCAAATGCGTCGCGGATTTCTTGCTCTGAGGGGTTGGGGTTTCGGTCAAGCAGTTGTACCGTTGACATCAAAAACCCAGGGGTGCAGTAGCCGCACTGCAAACCGTGCTTTTCCCAAAAGCCCTCTTGGGCGGGGTGAAGGTCGCCGTTATTGGCAAGGCCTTCTACCGTTTTGACCTCTGCACCGTCGGCTTGAACAGCTAGAACGTTACAAGACTTGACAGCGTTGCCATCTAGTAAAACTGTGCAAGCGCCGCAAATAGTCGTTTCGCAGCCGACGTGCGTGCCCGTAAGACCGAGTTGCTCACGAATAAAATGGACGAGAAGCGTTCTGGGCTCCACGTCGCGCGTGTAAGATTGTCCGTTTACATTGACCGTTACTTCCATGCTGTCTCCTTTGCTAGAACAAGGGACTTCAAAGCCCCCTGTCGTTTCCTGCGTTATTTATGCCTGATACGTTTTAGACTGCTCGTCTACACTGCTGAAAAATTGCCCCGCCATTTTCTTGGCGACGCCGCCCACTAAGCGCCCGCCGACAGCGGCGATGCGGCCCGACATCTGTGGTTCGCCCTCCCAATGAATCACGGTATTATCACCCTGGGCCTCGAGCCTGAGTACGCCGACAGCTTTAACGCCGCCTGGTCCCCCTTGACCCTCGACATTCAAGGTCATCGTTTCCGGCTCGGTTTTGTCCGAAATTTCAACATGACCGTCAAAGGTGCCCTTAACAGGACCGATGCCAAGTTCTAGCGTTGCCTTATAATTATCCTCTCTTTCTTGCTCCATGGATTGAACACCTGGGGTTGCCTTGGCAAGTACGTCTGGGTCTTGCAACATTTTCCAGACCGTTTCGCGCGGGGCAGAAATCGTATGAGAACCGTTGAGTTTCATTTGCCTCCTTTTGTACTTAAAAACTGCTGCTTAGAACAACTGGGACTTAGAACAAACTGCGGATTGCCTTAAGCAGCCCGCAACGGTAAGTAACTTTCGCTTGTAAAGCAAGTCTAACGCAGGCTTTTTAGCAAAGTCAATTTAGGAAATTACTATCAGAGAAGCTAATTAAAAATTGAAAATTGAAAATTGAAAAATTGCAGTGACCTTTTCGTTCTAGACGCGCATTTTATGGTTGGTGGGGGTCTGCCGAAAACAAGAAAATGCGCTTGTGCTTTTCATGAGCGAGAGACCTGTCAAGCTACACCTTAGACGGGTCGTGACTGGGCTACACTTAGACTAATGATTGAAGCGTTTAGTGGTGACCCGTTTTTGGCGACCAGGGCTGCGCGGCGGGCCTTAAAGGCTAGGGGCTTTCGCGCTGAAGAGGTGAGCGAACTCGGTGAGGGTATGACGAGTGAGGAGGTCGCGCAGCTTGCGGCGCAGTCGGGGCTGTTTGGTCAGGTTGCCTTGCTGCTCGATTTTGACGCTGCCTTTAAGGGGCAGGCTGGTGTTAAACCGCGTAACGCTGTGGTAAAGGCGCTCGAGACCGCGCCAGAAGACACCTACATCGTCGTTTTAGATTTGGGTGCCACGGCCTCCCGCCAAAAAACCTACAAAAGCTTAGGCAAGCACCACCACCACCCAACGCCCCGTTTCGATGCGCTTGTCCACTGGGTACGCCAAGAATTGACTGAGGTCGGGGTGCGCTTTCAAAAGGAAGTACCGCAGACCCTAGCTGATTTATTCGGTGAGGATTTGCCAAGCATTGCTGCCGAGGTGCAAAAGTTAGCCGCCCTAGACGAGGACCTTTCAGGATTGCGAGTACGCGAGATTGCCAACCGACCCGCTGCTAGGGACGCTTTCGACTTTATCGAAGCAACCGCGCAGGGTGACGCTAAAAAAGCCCTTGGCATTTGTCAGAGCTTAATTGCCCAAGGCGAAGCGCCGCCGCGCGTTCTGGGTGCGCTGACCTGGCAGTACAACCTAGTAGCCCGCTGCGTTGGCTTGCAAGAGGACCGCGCCCGCGTTGACCCTGGCCTCGTCGCACAAACTTTGAAAATAAAGCCTTTCGTTGCGAAAAAAGCTCTCTCTATCGCTCAAAAACTGAACGAGGGAAAATTAAAAGAGGTACTCAGTACGATTCTGGCAGCAGATATGGCGATGAAAACAGGTAAAGATGAGGTTTGGGCTTTGGAGTCGTTGGCACTGAGTCTAGCAGGTCTTTTTTCGGAGGCTCGAGCTGCTTGAACTCGTGTAGCTCGATGTCTCCCTGATACATAGGGAAAAAGCGTATGCTGCTAGCCGCGTGCTTCCTCTTTTAGTCTCTATTCTCCATGCCAGCAATGACATGTTCAGCTCATTTTTAACGCCGCTGCTGCCGCGTATTCAGGCGGGTTTCGGTGTGACTTACGCAACGGTGTCTGTACTCGTTGCAGTTTATTCATTCACAAGCAGTTTGCTACAACCCCTAGCAGGACTCATCGCTGACCGCTATGACCGCCGCATGTTAGCGGCGCTTGGACCTGTCATGGTTGCGCTCGGTGCGGGGCTGATGGGCTTTTATCCGACCCCACTTATTTTTGCCCTTGTTCTGGGCTTGGCAGGGATGGGCTCGGCGTTATTCCACGCGTCGGGGGCGGCGTTAGCGAATCAATACGCGCCACCTGGTAAAAAAGGGTTTTGGCTTAGTTTTTTTGGCTCGTCGGGTCAGCTTGGCTTGTCTATTGGACCGATTGTTTCGATTGGGATTGCGGGGACGCTCGGACTTAAAGGGCTGGCGTACCTCATACCGCTTTCACTGATTCCAGCACTTCTTTTGTTGCGACAAGCGCCGCCTGTCAATGTCGACGCGAAGCCCTCGAGCTTTCGTGATTTAGCGCGGGTGTTTCGTGGTGAGGTTGCTAAACTCTGGGCTATTTCTACGCTGCGTAATATTGCCTTTATGAGTTTTTCAACCACTATTCCCTATTGGTATTTGCAGCGCGGTATTCCTGAAGGAACAATGGCCCTGGCGCTTACGGTCTATAACTTTGCCGCTGTTGCAGGGGCTTTTTTGGGCGGTACGCTCTCAGACCGTTGGGGTCGCAAAGCCGTCATGGTGTTTACGATGGTCTTTTCGATACCTCTTTATATAGGCTTGCTTATCGTGCCGCCCGAATCGGCACTGATTTATCTTCCTCTATTAGCCCTTACAGGTGCGCTCATCAACGCGGGTATTCCGGTGGCTGTCGTGATGGCCCAGGAGCATGAACCGAGACAAATCGCCACGGTTTCAGGTTTGCTCATGGGCTTTACCTGGGGCTTTGCAGGGTTGCTTTACGGCATTATCGGTCCACTCATTGAGCGTGTTGGGGTGATTCCTATGCTCGCGGCGCTCGGCCTCTTACTTATTCCAGCCCTCACTCTGACGCTGTCGCTAAAAGAGCCGGAGCATGAACTTTCAGCGCAGCCCTCGAAGGTTGAACCGACCCTGAGTGACTGAAATTACACGCTAAGCGGTGCTCACAGTTTTGACCATTGTTGTCGCGGCGGAGAATCCCATTAACTTTCTTAAATAAGGCGCTTGCTCGGTTTTCATGGCGGCAAACCCTTTACGTTCGTAAAGGCGCCTGGCAGCAGGATTCGTGTCAACGACATCTAACCGGATAGTTTTAAGGCCGCGCTCCTCTGCATAGATGACTAAGCGCTCGAGCAGCCCCGTACCCACTCCATGTCCCCGCGCCGCCGCGTCCACGACGATGCCGTCCATGAGCAGTTCGTCTGTGTCAGATTTGCGCTCGAGTAGAGAAAGTAGCAGCAGTGCCCACAGCCCTCGTAGCGGTCCCGCTTGTTCAAAAACATCGCTCATTTTTCCGCCTCCTGTAAACGACTTATCCCCGTCATGAAAACCGCAAACACCTAACAATTTGTCGTCTTGCAGGGCGACAATCGCAAACTCGGGGCAGATTGATTTCTCGAGCAAGCGAATGCGTTTTTCTTTTGATCTTAAGATGGGCGTAAACTTTTGGCGAAAAGCTTCCTCGTAAAGAGCAGCGGCGTCTTGCCACAAGTGCTCTGGTAAACCTACTTGGTATTCGATATCAACGATATTTGTCATAAAACTCAGTGTGACGGCTTGGTTTAAAACGAACAACCTACAAAGGTATGAGCCTCTCTACTGAAAAAGCCAATTCGTCATTTGCTCAGGTGTTAAGTTACTACCGCACATGACAGTTGCGGCAAGCTTACCTCTAAACCGCTCTTTGTAAACCTGGGCGGCGGCTAAGCCTACGGCTCCGGCGGGCTCGAGTACCACGCCAACAGTTTTGTGTGCCAAACGCATCGCCTCCAAAATCTGCGTGTCTGTGACCTGCACAATATCGTCAACGGTGTAGCGCATCGCGTCTAATGCTTCGGCAATTGGCAGCCTCACACCGATGCCATCAGCAATCGTATCAGCTGTCTCGGTGGTGATAACCTCATTTGCACGCCACGATAAATCCATCGCAGGTGCGCCCGTAGCGACGACACCTAATACCCTGGTCGAAGGGCTTTTTGCTTTCAGGCATGCGCCTATACCGTTGATAAGTGCGCCGTTGCCAAGCGGTACTAAAACAGCGTCGAGCGGTTCCGGATAGCGGCTCAGCTCGAGCCCAATTGTCCCCGCACCCTCAGCCGTTTCAACATCCCGCGCATCTTCAACAAAGGTGAGGTTGCTGGTTTTAGCATACGCCCGCGCAGCCTCCTTTGCCGCGTCGAAATCGTCGCCCTCGAGCCGAAGCTCTGCCCCCAGTGCGCGCATACGCTCGAGTTTTAGAGGATTGGCTGTGGTAGCTGCAAAGACAGTCAGGTCGATAGCGGCTTGCCGACACGCGTACGCCATCCCCTGCCCAAAATTTCCAGCGGAGGCGCACACGACCTGCCCGCTTTGATTTCTTTTTTGTAACTGCGCGACAAGCCAAGACGTTCCCCGCCCCTTAAACGAGCGAACGGGGTTTAGGGTCTCGAGCTTGCAAACGAGCTGAAAACCGAGGACGTCATTCAAAGCGTCCAGCTCAAATTGGGGGCTATTCAAGAAAACAGGGTCGATAACCTGCGCCGCTTTCTCAATTGTCGCTAATGATATATGGCTCAAGCTAACCCCTTCAGTTTCCCCGTTGAAGGGCGAACACGCAGTTCGCTCCTATAGGTGTGAGATGGCGAATATCTTTTTGATTTTTGATCTTCGATTTTCAATTACCTTTCCAACATCAAAGCCTAAAACGATCCATCTTCGATTTTTAGCCTTCACCCTTCTAACGTTTCGTCAAAAAATTTCGTTCGGATAAACGTTCTCTTTTGCACCTAAAATCTTAGCGTCGGGTGCCGCAATAACGTCCTCGTTTTTATTGGGATAGGGGAGGCTGTTTAGCACGTGGCGCATGGCGGCGAGGCGGGCACGCTTTTTGTCGTCCGAGCGCACAACGGTCCAGGGCGCGGT
>Ga0114952_1003034_pt1 | contig 12281 bp, 8 predicted proteins | sample SidtaG_2_FD_87303 | JGI IMG/M metagenome (GOLD analysis project Ga0114952, IMG submission 87303) | Marine algal microbial communities from Sidmouth, United Kingdom - Sidmouth_Asex2 metaG | ecosystem: Host-associated > Algae > Red algae > Unclassified | place: Sidmouth, United Kingdom | collected... | reverse complement strand
GGCGAGATAGGGGGCGGTCCCGGATGAATAGAGGATCACCGCCTCGAAGCGATGTTCGCGCGTCACCTTGCGGACCCACTCGGTCATCGCCTTGTGCCGGAAATAGGCAAACGACACCGGCTCCCTCCGCGCCACTGCCTCGACCGCCGCCCGCTGCCGCGAGCGCCCGCGTCCGTCCGCGATACAGGTTTCGACGCAGAGATCGTCCAGCGCATTGCGGTGCTGCCAGTCATCCGGGTCATCCACCGGCGCCCCGAGGAAGACGTCGTACTTCTCGGCCAGCCCCTTGATGAGATGATACGCCCGCAACTTCTCGCCCTTGTGGGGCGGATAGGGAATGCGATGGGCGAGGAACAGGATTTTGGGTTTCATGCTGCTCTTTCCGCTTTGCATCCAAAATGCGATATGTTTGAGATTTCGCATCCCCGGATGCTGCGCGGGACGCAGTCCTGCGCTGCTGGTCCGGGGTCGGTCTCTCCGCCGTGAACGGACCCCGGACCAGCGCAGCAACATGGAATGTTGCAGCGCATCCGGGGCAGCCAAACCCTGAACGCAGCATGGATAACCTCGAAGATCGGGCCTTGCTTCTCGACTATACGCACCCCGCTCACCCCAATTGCCGTGCGAGGAACGGCCCGACCCGCTTCGTCACGCCGAAAGGCAATTTCTGCCACGTCTTCACGAAACGCGCGTATTTGGGGTTGTTCGGGTTCACGTCCGGCATCTCGGTCGCCTTGACCAGATGATACTGATACGCCAGCGGCGTCGGCTCGAAGCCCCAGTATTTCTTGTAATCGAACGACCCGGTCCCGGCCTTGGAACGCCCGAAATCGAAGATCCCGATCCCGGCCTCGCCCGCCCGTTCCATCAGATCCCAGTAGACATGGTCGAAGGCGTGCAGCTTGCGGGCCTCGACCAAGGCCCCGACGTAATAGGGATAGACCGCGCCGCGATACCAGAACGTCATCAGCGCCACGACCGGCCCGTGTTCGGTGGTCCCGACCGTCGAAATCTCGCAGGAATCGCCGAACGCCGTCTTCAGCGCCGCATACCATTTCAGCGGCAGGATCGGCGTCCCGAGCGCGTGCAGGTTGCGGGCATAGAGATCGTGGAACACGGCGACCGGAGCGTCGGTGTCGATCACGAAATCGGCTTTGATCCCCTTGCGCACATCCGCGCGTTTCTTGCGGGGGATGGCCTTCAGCCGGTCTTCGGAGGTCGCCGCGATGGGCGCGCGAAAGCCTGCATAGGTCTCCGCCTTCGTGGGCCAACCATCGAACAGCGCCGTCTCACCGCGCAATTCGAGACAATCGACCCCGCGCTCCGTACCCATCGCAATGGCCGCATCGGCCAGCGCGGTCGCCGTATTCTCGTCGGTCGCGAGAATACCGCCGCCGACCGAAAAGCCTGTCGAAATCAGGTTGTTGCCGAACAGCGGCGTCTTCACATGCACCAGTGGCAGGATGCCGACCACATTCCCCTCGATCCGCGCGATCAGGTAGGGCGTGTCATAGCCCAGCCCCACGCGCACCGCATCGCGCCATGCGAGGGTATGAAACGGAGTCGCGTCGTCGCGAGAGGCCAGAAACCCCTCCCAATCCGCCTCGTCACCCGGCGAGAGCGGGGTGATCGTCGGCGTCAGCGTTCCCTGTTGCGGGAAGATCGTCGAGCCATCCATGATACGCCTCGTCCATTCGGGTCCAGGGTTCCCCGCCGGGGCCACTGCCAACAAGTCGTCGCAATTTCGATTCGCAACGACCGAGGCCAATCGTGTGGCGGAGCCTCGACTTTAGGGGGGCGTCCTTAATGCGGGGTTGGCCGGGGTCGATTTCCCATGGATGCAGATAGAAATTCGGCGGCACCCCTTCGGCCCGCATCCGCGCCATGTTCGCGCGCACCAGCCTCAGCGGGAACATGCGGAAGAATCCGCCGCCCCCCGCCGGTATCCGCCTCCCGCGCCACAGCAGCGTCGTGACCGGAATTTCCAGCATCCCGGCGCTCGGCTCGCGAAACGGATGGCGCGGTGCGTCCGGGTCGCCGTAGAGATCGTGCGTTATCGGATGCGAACTCGACGAATACCCGTACCCTGCCTCCGCCAGCGCCTCATAGGCCCAGGGGCTGCGCGCATCGATGGAGAAACTGGCGGCGCGATAGCCGCGAACGGCGGCACCGCCTACCTCTTCGAGCGTCAGGCGCGAGCGGCGCACGTCTTCGAGGAAAGCCGCGCGATCCTGATCGAACACGGCATGATGGCCCTGCCCGTGGCTGGCCAGTTCATGCCCCGCCTCCACGATCCGGCGGATCAGGGCGGGGTGACGATCCGCAACGCAGCCGAGGGTAAAGAACGTCCCCGTCGCGCCACCATCGGCGAAGATCTGGAGGATGCGGTCGGTATTCGCCTCGACCCGGCTTTCGTGCTTCGGCCAGTCGTCACGGTCGATGATGGAGGCGAACGCATGGACGTGGAAATGTTCCTCCACGTCGATGGTCAGGGCGCCGGGGAGGACGGTGGTGGCTTTTTTCACCAATTGCACTCCCGTGCGTTGCCCCGGATGCTGTGCGGCATGAAGTGACGCCTTGCCGGTCCGGAGTGTGTCGAAGCGGAGACTGACCCCGGACCAGTGCAGCAACGCTCCACGTCGCAGCGCATCCGGGGAAGCTGATCGTTGATTTCAGCGTTCGATACGAAGTTCGATCACGCCTGCTTGAGCTGCGCGACGTCTTCTTCTTCCCCGCCATAGGCTTTCATGGCCAGATCGATCAGCTCGTGCACCGCTTCGTCGTGTTCGGTGACGCGATCTTCCAGCTTCTCGAGGCGGCGGGCGATGACCGTGACGGCCCGTTCGATCTTGGCGAGACGATCGCCCGAGGCCGGTGCGGCACTGCTTGCAACGGGCGCGGCCTCTTCCTCGCCGACTACTTCCTCGTTCTTCTGGTCCTCGATGACCGTCTCGACCATCGTGAGGTCGACTTCCGAGGCTTCCTCCAGCGCGGCGAACAGCATGATGCGGTTCGACAGCGTGTTGATGAGGCGTGGCACACCCTTCGTCTTGTCGTAGATGCGTGCGAACGCTTCCGGCTTGAAGGCGGGATAGTTCTGCCAACCGACCATTTCCAGACGGTGACGGATATATTGTTCTGTCTCCTCCGCGCTCATGGAGGCGAGCTTGTAGGACGCGATGATCCGCTGCTGAAGCTGTGCGAGATCCTTGTGGGCCACGGTCTGGAGGAACTGCGGCTGGCCGAGCAGGAAACTCTGGAAGAGAGGCTGTCCGCCCACATTGAAGTTGGAGAGCATCCGCAGCTCCTCCAGCGCGCGGAGAGGCATGTTCTGTGCCTCGTCCACCACCAGAAGGACGCGCTTGCCCATCTGATTCTGTTCGATGAGGAATTCCTCGAAGGCGGAGATCAGGTCTCCCTTGTCGCGGGTATCCACGTCGATTTCGAAAGCGTTGCAGATGAGGCGGATACAGTCATCCGCGTCCACCTGCGTGGTCCCGATCTGGGCGGCGACGATGTCGTTGCCGTCCAGTTCGGAGAAGAGCTGACCCACGAGGGTCGATTTACCCGTACCGACCCCACCGGTGATGACGATGAAGCCTTCGCCCTGATAGAGGCCGTACTTCAGGTACGACATCGCTTTCCGGTGTCCCTCGGACCCATAGAAGAACTTCGAGTCCGGGGTCAGGCGGAAAGGATTGGCGGTGAGGCCGTAGAATTCTTCGTACATCTCGTCACCCTTGGGTCTGGACCGCTATGCGGTCCGTTCGTTCAGAAGCTTGCCGTGACGCCGACGATCCCGGCGTTCTCCTTGAACTCATCGACAGAATCATCCGCGAATCGTTCCGTGTAAGTGTATCGCCCAAAAACATTGACAATTTCGGTAAGCTGGAAGTTCAGCCCGGCACCAAGTGCCAGAGTATCGAAATCGTTCACGCCGGTGCCGTCCTGGGTGAAGCTGCTGTAGCCGGCGCCCAGTTCGGCGGAAAGGCGGTTCGTCAGGGCGCGGGTCAGGCCGAGATTGGCCGACACGACCGTCTCGTCGTCGAACACCGCATCGAAGTCGCGATGCAGGACCGTGACCCCGGCCGTCCACCCGGTCTTGCCGAGCGACCCTGCGGCATTGGCGCTGAGCGTATCGACGATCGCATCCGAGTCCTGCACCGCGAAGGTCGGGTTCAGGCTATCGGCGAGGCCGCCGTCATTGCCGTTGAGAGCCGTGCGAAGGGCTTCGTCGTTGTCGTAGTTCGAGAACTGGACACCCCGGCGCGCCGCCAGCGAGAGGGCGAGATTGCGCTGTGCCGCATAGGTCAGCGATGCACCGTAATCCATGCCGTCGTAGCGATATCCGACGAAGGCCTGGCTCGAAAGACGCTGGTTGGGCTGATAGCGCACACCCACGTTGCCGTAGGCCCCTGCGAAATCGTCGCTCACGTTTTCCGAGAAATGGTCGTACCCGGCACTCGCGGTCACGGCCAGCGTGCGCGAAACCGGCACGTCGACACTGACATAGGACGTCCAGCGATCCAGATCCTCGTCATCCGACTCGGGGTTGAAACGCTCGTATTCGGTAACGGCAGCCCAGCCGAAGCGACGGAACTTGCGTGGATCGGAGGTCAGCGATGCGCGGCCCGTATGCGAGAACCCGCCATCGACGTCGCCCTCCTCATAGGCTTCGCCACGACCGGTATAGCGCAGCTCGGCATTCGCCCAGCCGCCGATATTCTTGCGGATCGACGGGCTGACGAGGCCGTAATAGGCACGGCTGCGGTTGTCGCGGTTGGCGAGCGAGTTGCCCGAGAACCGGTCATCGGAATCGACATAGACTTCCGAGATACCCGCTCCGACATCGAGATACAGCAGGTTCGGCACGATGGCGGCGGACCAGCCCGTATCGAGGCTGTGGCGCAGGCCGTCCTCGTTGGTGTCGTTCAGATAATGGTCGTAGCTGGCCGCATAGGAAACCTGACCCGACAGGCGCTCGCTCTGGATGGCTACGTCCACGCCCGCCGTGGCGGTGAAGATCGTCTCGTCTTCCTCGAACCCGTCGGGAGCGAGGTTGACGTTGTCCGAATAGCTGACCGATCCTTCGACGAAGGGCGTCACCTGCGTCGTCCAGCGACCCCGCGTGACGGGAGCATTGCGCTGGATGGTACCGGGGCGGGCAGTGGCCGCACCGACGCCGACCGGCGCGATGGGGCCGGTCGCGCCATTCTGGTACACGTCGCCATAGGCATCGTCCGTAACCGGGATTCCGCTGGTCGCGTAACCGCCGGAATAGACGCGCTCTCCGGCGGTCTGGGCAACGAGCGCACTGGAGACTGCCGCGATCACCACGGCACTACCGGCTGCCAGAAGCTTGTTGCGTGCAGACAGGCGAGGGGCCTTACGGCTAGGCTTGATTGTATGCTTCATAATAGCTTCCGAATTGCTCGGTGCGGTTCCCGACGGTTGTCTTGTTCAGCACCAGGTTGACGTTCTGATCCGTCTCAAGCAAATCCAGTGCCGAATCGACGGCACCGCGCGAAGTTTTTTCCGCATCGACCACCATGACGACCTGTCCGACATGCGCGGCGAGGGCGACGGGCTCCGTGCTGGCCAGCAAAGGCGGGCCATCGAAGATGATGATCCGGTCGGCATACCGCTCGGCCATATCCGCCACGAGCGTCTCCATGCGGTCTCCGCCGAACAGGTCCGTCGCGGAGGCCACCATGGCGCCGGCCGCCAGATAGCTCAGGGATTGTTCCTTTTCCCGCAACAGAACGTCCGGTAATGATCCATCCTCGTCGAGCAACAGGTCGGTCAGGCCGGGCAGGTCGTTCCGCAGACCGAGAATCTTCGACATCGAGGGCCGGGCCACATCGCCATCGACCAGCAGGACGTTGAGTCCCTCGTCGAAGATGATCGACAGGGCGAGATTCATCGCCACGAAGCTCTTGCCTTCGCTGGGGCGGGCACTGGTGACGAGAATGACGTGGTTGCGGTCGTCGCGTCCTGCCTGACCCTTCTTCTTCTTCGCCGACAGCGACATGCGCTGCATCAGGCGACGCTTGATCAGGCGAAATTCTTCCGAAATGCGCGAACGACGGACTTTAGGTGTTATAAAGCCGAATTTCTGCAATCGGTTGTAATCGAACGCGAATTCCCTGCTGCGCGACTGTGGTGGCGGCGGCGTTTCGGCGATCTTGCGCTTCGCGTCGTGCTTTGCAGTGGAGTGTGCAGCGGCTTGCGGGGCGGAACGGAAGGTCTCGCCGAAGGCCCGGATATCGTCATCCGAAACCCGTGTTTCGGGACGGGGGCTTTCCCGCTCCCAGGCGTCGATATCATCGAGGATCGAACGCTCCTTGCGCGCTTTCGCCGGAACGGGGGCGAGCCGCTTCGGCCCGGTTCCGATCTTGCCGGTGCGCTGTTTCGTCGTAGCACGGTCGATGATGCTCATGGTGGGTTCCTCCCGCGCGCCAAGGCGGCGGGATTTCCTCCCGCCGCTTGCCCGCAATAATCTTTAGATCAACGCGCCGAATGTCTTCTTCGCGGCCTCGATCAGGCCCGCCACATCCGGTCGCCAGAGCGTGATGTGATACCGGTACGTCACCCAGGCGAAGAGGGTCACGAGCGCGGCGACGATGGCGAGATAGACGAGGTTCCCCATCACCGTGCGCGTCTTCTGCCCCGCCGTTCCGATCATCGAGATGCTGCCGAGGACCGGCAGGTCGAATGCATTCTTCATATGCGTGATGGTCGGCATGTTGTCGGACATCTGGATGCGCATGAAGGCCGTGCCGATCCCGGCGCCGATCGCCATCAGGCCCGCCCCGAGGAACAGCACCAGACGGTTCGGTCCGGCGGGCGTAACGGAGATCTGCGGCGGCTCGATCACCCGGAAGTCCACGAAGTTCTGGCGGTTCGGATCGCCGATCGCGATCAGCTTTTCGAGGCGCTCGCGGTGGCGTTCGGTTTCGGCACCGTACTTGCTCCGCTCGCTCTGCATCTTCTGATAGGCCTGAAGCACTTCCGGCTGGCCCGCGAGGGTGGCCTGAAGCTTCGGAAGTTTGTCGCGCAACTGTGATATCTGCCGCTCGGTCACGGTCAGGCGGCCCTGCCGCTGGTCGATCTGCGAGCGCAGGTCGGCGAGCGCCGGATTCGGGCCGTAGATTTCACGCGGCTGGGCCTGCTGTACGGGCCGGTTGCTCTCGATCTGCCAGTTCCGGTACTCGGCATCGACCTGCGCGTTGTAGGTGATGGCCTGCTGGATGCGCGACTGGAGGGCGGCATTGGCTTGCTGTGCAGCGGCCTGAAGTCCGTTGAGCTGAGCCTGCACACTGTCGGCGCGCTGCTGGGCGGCGGCAACGTCCGGGTGCTGCGGGGTCAGGCGCTGCAGGAGTTGCTGCACTTCGCCCTGAGTGGCGCTCGCCTGAGCCTGGAAGGCGAGGTATTGCTGCTCTTCCGGCGTCGGGCCTTGCGGAATGGGCAGTTTCGTCGTGTTGGGAGGCGGCAGGTAGGCGCGCTGCTGTTGCGGCGGCTGCACCACCCGTTCCAGAACCTGAGGCGGTGTGCTGGCGAGGCGCGAGCGCAGACTGGAGAGTTCCTGCTGATAGAGCAGGCGGTCGCTTTCCAGCTGCGAAACCTGTGCTTCGATGCCGCGCTTCTCGCTTGCGACGGCGGGGGCACCCGAGAGGGCATCACGATACCGCCGTTCATGGGCCGCGATCCGGGTTTCGACATCCGCAAGTCGGGTGGAGGCCTCGTTCAACTGTCCTTCGACATAACGACGGACCGATTCCTTGTCCTCGCCATCGGCGACGGTGCGAATCAGGCCTTCTTCGAGGAACAGGTCGAGCAGCGCCTGCACGACGTTCCGCGCCTCGCGCGGATCGCCGCTCGAAAACTCGATATTGTAGAAATCGCGGCCCTGACGCTTGAGGCTCATTTCCTCGCTCAGCGTGTTGACCAGTGATTCCCAGTCCCGCTTGTCGTTCAGCGTCAGATCGAGATCCGTACGTCGGATGACCTCTTCGATATTCGGGCGGGCATACATGGATTTGCGCACGTTCTCGATCACCACGCCGGGATCGGTCAGAGCGAAATCACGGCCTACGATCTTCTGCATCAACGATGTCGTATCGACGAAAACCGTGGCTTTCGACGTGTAGACGTCCTTGGCGGACGCCGCGAAGAACGCACCGCACATGCCGACGAGGGATGTGACCAGCAGGATGCTCCAGCGTCGCTTCCATAGCTCGGCAAGGTAGTGTTGAAGCTGAAATTTCAGTTCGCCCATCGTGCATCCTTCCGAGGCCATACTGGCCACAGCCCCCAGTTCGGTGTTGCGATACAGTACGGACCACTGGTCATGATCCGGTTAATCCAGATCGCGCCAATGCAGATTGCTTGCCAGTACGGTGCGATGGGTCGAACACGGCCCTTGAAACCCATGGGCCTGCGCGATACCTCGCGAGCCATGAGCCAGCCGAAACCTGCCCAGACCGCCCCGCTCGAACCCGGACTCGTGCGCGTTGGCGGCGCGCCGGAAGGGTTCGACGCTTCCCTCCTTGCCGATCTGGTGCGCCGCACCGATGGCCCGGTCATCCATATCGCCAACGACGATACGCGCATGGCCTCGATGGTCGACGGGTTGCGCGTCTTCGGCCCGAGCATCCCGATCCTGCGTTTCCCGGCATGGGACTGTCTGCCCTATGACCGGGTATCGCCCAATACCGAGATTCTCGCCCAGCGCCTCGCGACCCTCGCGGCCCTCTCTCGCAACTGGGTCCGCCCCTCCGTCATCCTGACCAGCATGAATGCGGCGATGCAGCGCATCCCTGCGCGCGAGATCATCAAGGAAGCCAGCTTCACCGCCAGGGCAGGCAGCCGCATCGATCCCGACGCCCTCATGCGCTATCTCGGGCGTAACGGCTACACCCGGTCCTCCACTGTAGTCGAGCCGGGGGATTTCGCGGTTCGAGGCGGGATCATCGACATCTTCCCGCCCGGTCGCGCCAAGCCGTTGCGTCTCGATTTCTTCGGCGACGTGCTGGAAACGATCAAGCGGTTCGAACCGGCCACCCAACTCTCCGCCGATCGCGTGGATCGCCTTGCGCTTGCCCCCGTTTCGGAAACCCCGCTGACCGACGAGATCATCGAACGCTTCCGGCGCGGTTATCGCGAGATGTTCGGGGCGGCAGGCAGCGAGGATGCCCTCTACGAGGCCGTCTCGCGCGGGGGGCGTCATCAGGGCATGGAGCATTGGTTGCCCTTGTTCCACGAGCGGCTCGATACCCTCTTCGACTATCTTCCCGAGGCTCCGGTCAGCTTCGATGCGCAGGTCGAGGATATCCGCGCGGGCCGATGGGATACCGTTCTCGACCATTACGAGACCCGCAAGGCCGCGCAGGACGAGCGCACCATGGGCGCGCCGGTCTACAAGCCCATCCCGCCCGCGATGCTCTATCTCGACGAGCAGGCATGGGCCGAAGCCCTTACCGCCCGCCCCCTGCGCGCCTTCTCGCCGCTCCCCACCGGCAGCGGCCCGAACACCATCGACGCAGGCGGCAAGCTGGGCCGCAGCTTCGCCGCCGAACGGCAGGCCGAAGGCAAATCCGAAAGCACGAACCTCTTCGATGCCGTCGTCGGACATATCGAGAGCCGTATCGCCGATAAGAAGCGCGTCGTCATCGCCTCGTATTCGGATGGCTCCCGCGATCGCATGGCCACGCTGCTGAAGGATCATGGCCTCGGCACGACCGCCACCGTCGCCCGCTGGTCCGAGATCACCGCGCTCCCCAAGGGCACCGTCGCTCTCATCGTCTGGCGGCTGGAAAGCGGGTTCGAGACCCCCAAACTCGCGGTCGTGGCCGAGCAGGACATCCTCGGCGACCGGCTCGTGCGCCAGACGCGAAAGCGCCGCACGGCGGAGAACTTCCTCACCGAAGCCTCCAGTCTCTCCACCGGCGATCTCGTCATCCATGTCGAGCACGGCCTGGGCCGCTATGTCGGCCTGCAAACCGTCGAGGCGTTGGGCGCGCCCCATGACTGCCTGACCATCGACTATGCCAACGATGCCCGGCTGCTGTTGCCCGTCGAGAATATCGAGCTTCTGTCCCGCTATGGCGACAACGAAAACGCGCAGCTCGACCGCCTCGGCGGCGGAGGATGGCAGGCGCGCAAGGCGAAGATGAAGAACCGGATCAAGGACATGGCCGAGCGCCTGATCCGGATCGCCGCCGAACGACAATTGCGAAAGTCTCCCGTCATCACGCCGCCCGAGGGCGTGTGGGAAGAATTCTGCGCTCGCTTTCCCTATACCGAAACCGACGACCAGATGGCCGCCATCGAGGATGTCATTTCCGATATCGGGTCGGGCCGCCCGATGGACCGCCTCGTCGTGGGCGATGTAGGGTTCGGCAAGACGGAGGTGGCCATCCGCGCCGCCTTTGCCGCGTCGATGGAGGGCTTTCAGGTCGCCGTCATCGCGCCCACCACCCTGCTGGCTCGCCAGCACGCCAAGAATTTCGCCGAACGCTTCCGGGGCCTGCCCCTGAAGGTGCGCCAGTTGTCGCGCTTCGTCCCCGCAAAGGAAGCTGCCGCGACCAGGGAAGGGCTGACCGACGGCACTGTCGATATCGTCATCGGCACCCACGCTCTGCTGGCCAAGGGCATCAAATTCGCCAATCTCGGCCTGTTGGTGGTGGACGAGGAGCAGCATTTCGGGGTGCGCCACAAGGAGCGGTTGAAGGCGCTCAAATCCGACGTCCACGTCCTCACCATGACCGCGACGCCCATTCCCCGCACCCTGCAACTCGCCATGACCGGCGTGCGGGAGATGAGCCTGATCGCCACGCCCCCCGTCGATCGCCTCTCCATCCGCACCTATGTCGCGCCCTTCGATCCCGTCACGATCCGCGAGGCCCTGCTGCGCGAACATTACAGAGGCGGCCAGAGTTTCTACGTCGTGCCGCGTATCTCTGACCTGCCCGATATCGAGGAATTCCTGCGCGAGCAGTTGCCGGAGGTAAAATTCGCCACCGCCCATGGGCAGATGGCCCCCGGCGCGCTCGACGATGTGATGAACGCTTTCTATGACGGCCAGTTCGACGTGTTGCTGGCGACGACCATCGTGGAATCGGGGCTGGATATTCCCACGGCGAACACCCTCATCGTCCACCGCGCCGATATGTTCGGCCTCGCACAGCTTTACCAGATCAGGGGCCGCGTGGGCCGCTCGAAGACCCGCGCCTATGCCTATTTCACCACGAAGCCACGTAAGCCTTTGACCCCGCAGGCCGAAAAGCGTCTCAAGGTACTGGCCTCCCTCGACACGCTTGGCGCGGGTTTCAACCTCGCCAGCCACGACCTCGACCTGCGCGGGGCCGGAAACCTGCTGGGTGAGGAGCAATCGGGGCAGATCAAGGAAGTCGGGTACGAACTCTATCAGGACATGCTGGAGGAGGCGCTGGCCAAGATGCGCTCCGGCGAGATCGATGCGCCGGATGAGGGCGGCACCTGGTCGCCGCAGATAAACCTCGGCGTCCCCGTCCTGCTACCCGAAGCCTATATCGCCGATCTCGACGTGCGCCTTGGCCTCTATCGCCGCCTGTCATCGCTGGCGACCCGCGAGGAGCTGGAAGGCTTCGCCGCCGAGCTTCACGACCGGTTCGGCAAGCCGCCCTCCGAAGTCGAAAGCCTGCTCGCCATCGTTCGCATCAAGGCCATGTGCCGCCGGGCAGGCATCGCCAAACTCGACGGCGGCCCCAAGGGCGCGACCGTCCAGTTCCGCAACGACAAATTCGCCAACCCGGCAGGCCTTGCCCAATGGATCGCGGGCCAGAACAATCTCGCCAAGGTCAAGGGCACGAAATTGGTGGTGCGCCGCGACTGGGACGACGACGCGGCCAAGATGAAGGGGGCGTTCGCGATTTGTCGGGATTTGGCGAAGGTGGCGGAGGCGGAACCGGTGAAGGCATGAGCAAGAAGACTTCCAAGTTGCCGTCAAGGGAGAGTTACGGGACGACAGAGAGTACCGCGCAATCAGTTGATCAAACCGACTATCTGCTCTCCAGTGAAGCAAACGCCCGCCATCTTCGCAAAAGCATCGAACAAATGGAGCGGGGCGATATGATCAAGCTATCCTTGGACCAACTGCGCTGTATGGAAGAATGACCATCGCCATCATCGGGGCCGGTCCTGCCGGTCTTATGGCTGCCGAAATCCTCTCGGCGGCGGGGCATGACGTTACCGTCTACGAGCGGATGCCGACGCCGGGGCGGCGATTTTTGATGGCGGGT
>Ga0114952_1003030_pt1 | contig 12289 bp, 15 predicted proteins | sample SidtaG_2_FD_87303 | JGI IMG/M metagenome (GOLD analysis project Ga0114952, IMG submission 87303) | Marine algal microbial communities from Sidmouth, United Kingdom - Sidmouth_Asex2 metaG | ecosystem: Host-associated > Algae > Red algae > Unclassified | place: Sidmouth, United Kingdom | collected... | reverse complement strand
TCGCGGAAAACATGGGCGCGACCGAACTGCCCGACCTACTAGAGGCCGCAGCAGCCTACACAGCCTTTGTCGAAGGGTCCGAAGATTTCTCTCGTCCCCAGATCATGAAGAAAGTGCAGTCGAGTTCCGACGTGGAATTCAGCCGCGAAGACGGTTTGCGATCATTCGGAACGCTGCTGCGCCAAGGGCGGATCAGCAAGGTCCGCAACGGCAGGTTCCAAGTGTCCGACGAGACACGGTTCCGGCCCGATACGATGGCCGGTTAACAAATTGAAAAGGCGGGGGGAAACCTCCGCCTTTTTTGTTCACAGCTGTGAACTTGGTTTAGCGGATATTAACCAAGGTTAAGAACGTGTGAACCCGGCAAGCTTATTGGGCAGTGAGACACCGGTAGCATTGCGGAAAACGGCAGCGTCCCGGGTTATTATAACGCGTGAGGTCGGCAGGGTGCGCTGCGCATCGCGCAGACAAGATTACACGGGTCATGGATGCGCGTGACGCCTGCATACGGATTGCTTGGATGCGTCATGCGGGCGGGTTTTGTTGGTTGCGGCGGATGGCCTCGTATTTTTCCCAGACGTGCATCCGGCCTTTTTGACGGGCATCGGCAAGCCAGAGCTTTTTGCGGATGCCTGCGACCTCGAGCTGCGTGTATTGACCGCCCGAGAATTTGGGCCAGTCGATTGCCATGCCACATTTCACCATCTCTGCCGAAAGGTCACGGCCATCGGGCAGGAAACAACGGGCAACGGTGCGGTTGAAGTGGTCTTTTTCCATCAAACGGGCGTCAATTTTGCGGCCCTTGCACATGTTGACCAAAGCCCATTTCGCGTTGCGTCCATAAGGATGGTTCATTTCTGGCGCATCAATACCAAAAAGCCGGATTTCAATCCCGTTGATCACAATCGAGTCCCCGTCAATCACATAGGCACGGCCATGAGTATAAGACCCGATTTCTGTCGGTGGAACGGCGACGTTTGGTTTTGACGGTTTTTGGCGCGGCGGGCCTACATGTTTGGGAGTATGTTTTGGATATTGCGTCCCAGAAGAACGCGATGTGGCGGGACGGGTTTTGGGAGCTGGTGGCTTTTGGGCTGGAGGATTTGAACCAGAAGATTTGCCAATTACCCAACCGACGACAAAAGCAACAAATATCGCCAATAAAATAGTGCCATCGTTCATAAAAAAACCCTAACAAATATGGAGCACCATACATGTTAGGGTTGATTGACCCAGCGGGCGCTTTGCCGGTTAGTCGCGTTGTTGGGGCGCGTCGGGGTCGGCCTGACCGATGCCCATAAACACGCGTTTGAAAGGGAACACCCAACCGATGCCCAAAACAACGTAAATTAGCAGCTCGATCACCAAGGGTGCGCGCGGGGCGATCGACATGATGGCCACCGCCACGATGATGTAGAGTGGCAGGAAAACCACCAGCAAAAGAAGCGACCAGCGCCGCCGTTGTTTGTATGTCAGTGCCATATCAATCCGCAAATGGGTCCGTCACAAGGATTGTGTCCTCGCGTTCTGGTGATGTCGAAACTAGGGCGACGGGACAATCAATCAACTCTTCCACGCGGCGGACGTATTTGATCGCTTGCGCGGGAAGATCGGCCCAAGAGCGCGCGCCTTCTGTGCTTTCGCTCCAGCCGGGCATTTCCTCGTAAATCGGGGTGCAGCGCGCCTGATCTTCGGCGGCTGTCGGCAGATAGTCGAGCACCTCACCGTCAAGATCGTAGCCCACGCAAAGTTTGAGGGTCTCGAACCCGTCGAGCACATCAAGTTTGGTCAGGCAGATGCCCGTGATGCCCGATGTCGCGCAGGTCTGGCGCAGCAGCGCCGCATCAAACCAGCCACAACGGCGTTTGCGCCCTGTGGTGGTGCCAAATTCATGGCCACGCTCGCCAAGGCGCTGGCCGTCTGCGTCCTCTAGTTCGGTCGGGAACGGCCCCTCGCCCACGCGCGTGGTGTAGGCTTTGACGATGCCGAGCACATAGTCGATGGCCGTGGGGCCAAGGCCCACGCCCGTTGCCGCCTGCCCTGCGATCACATTGGACGACGTCACAAACGGATATGTGCCAAAGTCGATATCGAGCAGCGCGCCTTGCGCACCCTCGAACAAGATACGTTTGCCTGCTTTGCGTTTTTCATTCAGCACCTTCCAGACGGGGGCTGCGAAGGGCAGGATTTTTGGCGCAATTGCGCGCAAGTCGGCCAGCAACGCATCGCGGTCGACCTCGGCGTAGCCCAAGCCGCGGCGCAACGGGTTGTGGTGCTGAAGCGCACGGTCAACGCGGGCAATCAGCGTGGCATCATCGGCCAGATCAGCGACGCGGATCGCGCGGCGGCCAACCTTGTCCTCATAGGCGGGGCCAATGCCGCGGCCTGTGGTGCCGATCTTGGTGCCTTTTGACGCCGCCTCTTCGCGCAGGCGGTCAAGTTCGCCGTGCAATGGCAGGATCAGCGGTGTGTTTTCCGCAATCATCAGATTCTCTGGGCTGATGGCCACGCCTTGGGCCTCGATTGTGGCGATTTCATCCAGCAGGTGCCACGGGTCAAGCACCACGCCATTGCCGATCACCGACAGTTTGCCGCCACGCACAACGCCGGACGGCAGCGCGTGCAATTTGTAAACTTTGCCATCAATAACAAGGGTGTGGCCCGCGTTATGCCCCCCTTGGAAGCGCGCGATCACATCGGCCCGCTCGGAGAGCCAGTCAACGATTTTGCCTTTGCCTTCATCGCCCCATTGGGCGCCCACGACGACGACGTTTGCCATAGCGATCAGTCCTTATTTACAATCCCCTGCCCCCTATACCGATCCGCAGGGGGCGTTGAAACCGCAAAATGCGGGTGGACCGCGCGCTCGCGTGTTGGCATTGTCACGACAGATTACAGATTGGGACGATGATGGGCTTTTTGATCCGCTGGGTGTGCGCGTTTTTACTGCTGGTGGCGACGTATAATCCAACGCAATGGAATTATGTACGCTGGAGCATAGCAAACTACACCGAGATGCTGTCGGTTGTGGTGCTGGCGGGGCTGGTGCTGCTGATCGGCTACATCATTTATTTGCGCGCAACGCTACGGTCGATCGGGTTGTTCGGGATGCTGTTGGTGTTGGCGGTGGCAGGCACATTGATCTGGGTGCTGTTCGATCAGGGGATCGTGAACCTGGCTGATCCGACAGTAAACACATGGCTGGGCATCGCGGTTTTGTCGCTTGTGCTGGCGATCGGGTTGTCATGGTCGATTGTGCGGCGCAAGATTTCCGGCCAAGCGGATGTGGATGATATTGACGATTAAAGCGCCAAAAACACGGGGATGATCACCGCGGGGATGCTGACACTTTGCAGAAACTTGAGTGGTGGGTAAGAAAACGGGTAGAGCACCGCAGCATAGACACCTAAAATTGCGGATCCGAGATGAAGTGTCTTCATTGTCTCGCCTGCTACACTTAGAAATGCAAACAATCCGATCCAGATCAGCATGAAAAACGGGCCTACCAAAATCTGCCAAACCGGTTTCCAGCCATCGTAGCTGTTGTGTCGGGTATCATAGAGGGCAAGGCGCTCCGGCGCGACCGGAGACGCTTTGGCGAACATCGCCATCATTGTTCCGAAAAACGCGCCTGCAGATATCCAGATGATTAGTCTCGAAATCTCAAGCGGCCAGAACGCGAGGATCATTGCGAGTCCCCAAGTGCTCCCCATCGCCCATCCAAACAGAAACCTTACGTGTTTCAGCGGCGCCTCACTAGCCATGTTGATCATGACACCGTCGGTCGCCGGCTTTGTACAAATCCCGAGCATAAAAGCAATGAACGCACGAAATAGCAGATCCTCGGATGCGGCTGACGTCGCGCCGATGGCGAAAACAATTACAGCAAATGCAATGCCAATAAAAATACCATCTGCACGCGCCCACAAGGTTTTCACGTCCATAAAAACCGCCTCTTTTTCCGATTTAGCCCGTTTAGGTTGCATGCTGCGGTCCGGCTTTGCAATCCCCTCTTGCGGCATGGTCGGCAAAATCATAGATACCCCAAGAACCGGATTTAATCACAGGCCTGCCATTCATGGAAAACGTCGTCCTTGTCATTCACTTGATCCTCGCACTTTGCCTGATCGGGATCGTGCTGATGCAACGCTCTGAGGGCGGTGGATTGGGCATCGGTGGCGGCGGTGGCGGTGCAACGGGTGGACGCGCACCGGCGTCTGCAATGACCAAGGTCACGTGGATTTTGGCCGTGGGTTTCATTTGCACATCCATCGCAATGACAATTATCGCGGCTGATAACGCGGCGGGCGCGTCCGTTGTGGACCGCATCATTGACGCACCAGCGCAAGGCGCGGATACCACCACGCCGGATTTGGGTGACAGCCTGCTGCCACCGTCCAGCGACGATGCGCCACTGGTCCCTGCGGGCGAATAATTCCTACTCGTTCTATTGGTTTAGCCAAAAACACACACATGATGTTGCGTCAGCGGTTGCGCTGACGCCCCGAATCCGGTTATTCTTAACTCCCGTGAGTATGCGAATTTCGCGGTTCGGATTTCCCACAACGATTGAAGATTTGAACCACGCTCAGGGGACTATTTCGCATGGCACGATACATTTTTATTACCGGTGGCGTTGTTTCGTCGTTGGGCAAAGGACTTGCGTCGGCGGCACTGGGCGCGTTGCTGCAGGCGCGCGGATATTCGGTGCGTTTGCGCAAACTGGACCCCTATCTGAACGTCGATCCAGGCACGATGTCACCGTTCGAGCATGGCGAGGTTTTCGTGACAGACGACGGGGCCGAAACCGATCTGGACCTTGGCCATTACGAGCGGTTCACAGGCGTGGCTGCGCGCAACACTGATTCCGTGTCGTCGGGCCGCATCTATTCCACCGTGTTGGAAAAAGAACGCCGCGGCGATTATTTGGGCAAGACCATTCAGGTGGTCCCCCATGTGACCAACCAGATCAAGGAATTCCTGCACATCGGCGACGACGAGGTCGATTTCATGCTGTGCGAAATTGGCGGCACTGTGGGCGACATCGAAGGCCTGCCGTTTTTCGAGGCGATCCGCCAGTTCAGCCACGACAAGCCACGCGGCGAATGTATTTTCATGCATCTGACGTTGCTGCCGTATCTGGCCGCATCGGGCGAGTTAAAGACAAAACCGACACAGCATTCGGTCAAGGAATTGCAGTCGATTGGTATCGCGCCAGATGTGCTTGTCTGCCGGTCGGAACACCCGATCCCAGACAAAGAGCGCGAGAAGATCGCGTTGTTCTGCAACGTACGCAAAGAGCATGTGGTCGCGGCCTATGACCTGAAGTCCATCTATGAGGCGCCGCTGGCATATCACGAGCAGGGTCTGGATCAGGCCGTGCTGGATGCATTCCAGATCGCCCCTGCCCCCAAGCCTGATCTGGCCCGTTGGCGCGATGTGTATGACCGTATTCACAACCCCGAAGGCGAAGTACAAATCGCCATTGTTGGCAAATACGTCCAGCTGGAGGATGCCTATAAGTCGTTCAAAGAGGCGCTGACCCATGGTGGCATGTCCAACCGTGTGAAGGTCAAGGTCGAGTGGGTCGATGCCGAGACGTTTGACCGCGAGGATGCAGCGCCGCATCTGCAAGGTTTCCACGGTATCCTTGTGCCAGGCGGTTTTGGCGAGCGCGGCACCGAGGGCAAGATCAAGGCGGCGCAATTTGCACGTGAAAAGAAGATACCGTATTTCGGGATTTGTCTGGGTATGCAGATGGCCGTGATCGAGGCTGCGCGCAATGTGGCGGGCATTAAAACCGCCGGATCCGAGGAATTTGACCACGAGGCAGGTGAAAAGCGGTTCGAACCTGTGGTGTACCACCTAAAGGAATGGGTGCAGGGCAACCACGTCGTCGCGCGCAGATCCAACGATGATAAAGGCGGGACGATGCGTCTTGGAGCGTATAGTGCGACGCTGACCGAAGGATCAAAAGTGGCCGGAATCTACGGTGACACTGCGATCGAAGAGCGGCATCGTCACCGGTATGAGGTGGACACAAAGTACCGTGATCAATTGGAAGACTTGGGCCTGTGTTTTTCTGGCATGTCGCCAGATGGCAAGCTGCCCGAGATCGTGGAATGGAAAGATCACCCGTGGTTTATCGGTGTCCAGTTCCATCCCGAGTTGAAGTCCAAACCGTTCGCGCCGCATCCGCTTTTTGCTGATTTTGTGCGTGCTGCGGTTGAGGCATCGCGCTTGGTCTAACGGTTGCGGGGCGCTGCCCCATCGGCCTTGCGGCCTCCCCCCGCGGTATTTGGGGCAAATGGAAGGATAGTCAGTTGCTGTCATATCAACACGGGTTTCATGCGGGCAATATGGCGGATGTGCACAAGCATAGCCTGCTTGCGTGGATGCTGTCGTATTTGACCCGCAAGGATAAGCCGCTATCGTATCTGGAGACCCATGCGGGGCGCGCTGTGTATGATCTGGCGAGCGATGCTGCGTTAAAGACCGGCGAGGCCGCGCGCGGGATCGCGCTGGCGGAGGGATGGTTTGCGCAAGATCATCCTTATGTGCAGGTTTTGGCGGAATTGCGGCGCAGCAAAGGACCCGATGCCTATCCAGGATCCCCGATGATTGCGGCGCAATTGTTGCGCGATTGCGATCAGATTGATTTGGCGGAGTTGCATCCCGCAGAGGTGGATGCGCTGCGCGATGCGTTGATCCGCTATCCGGCGGGGTGTCACCATATTGATGGCTGGCAAATGGTGATGTCCAAGAGCCCGCCAACACCGCGGCGGGGGATGCTATTGGTCGATCCGTCGTTCGAGGTGAAGGCGGATTATGACACGATCCCTGATTTTTTCGCCAAGATACACCGGAAATGGCCTGTGGGTGTGCTGGCACTTTGGTACCCTATCCTTGTGGATGAGCGGCATAAACCGATGACGGATGCCTTGATCGCTGCGATCCCAGATGCGACGTTACACGAGGTCCGGTTTCCGCCGGCGCGCGCGGGGCACGGGATGGTGGGGTCGGGCATGTTTGTGGTGAACGCGCCTTACGGTTTTGACGCAGAGGCCGCAGCGTTGTCGGCGAAATTCAAGGAGCTGTAGCATGGCCAAGGGATATTGGGTCGCGCATGTGGATGTGACTGACCAAGACGCCTATGTTGCGGGGTATATCGCATCGGCCAAGGATACGCTGGCCGCGTTTGGCGCGGTGTTCAAAGTGCGCGGCGGGACGCGGCAGGTGGCCGAGGGTCACGCACGTGCGCGCACGGTGGTGATTGAATTCCCCAGCTATGACGCTGCATTGGCTTGCTACAATTCCGACGGCTACCAAACGGCCAAGGGCAAACGCGACCTGATTGCCACTGGTGATTTGGTCATCATCGAAGGCTACGACGGCTAGGGGGTTTTCGACCCCGCCATCGCGCCCTATATCAGGATCATGTTTGCTGATCTGATCCGTCGTTTGACCGACCCCGCCCCTGCCCCGCTCACCGATGCCGATGCGCGTATTGCGCTTGGCGCACTGCTTGTGCGGCTGGCCCGTTCTGATGGCGATTATTCCGCCGTCGAGATTGCCCGCATTGATGCGACCCTCGCCAAGCGTTACGGGCTGGCAGACCCGACCGCCCTACGTGCCGAATGCGAGGCGATGGAGGCAGAGGCCCCTGATACCGTGCGTTTCACCCGCGCGATCAAGGATGCCGTTGCCTACGAGGATCGCCGTGCTGTCATTGCCGCCATGTGGGAAATCGTGCTGGCCGACGGGCAACGGTCGGACGAGGAAAACAGCCTCATGCGGATGATCGCCCCATTGTTGGGTATCACCGATCAAGACAGCAACGCCGCCCGTATCGCAGTCGAGAAATCAGCATGATTGCCAGCCTGCCGATGTATGACCGCGCGTCCAACGCCCACGCGCATGATGCGTTCTGGGCGCTGATCCGCGATAACCTGCGCGCGGCTGGTATGGATGCACCGGACGGGCTGGACCGTGACACCGGATATATGGCCGGATGGGGCCGTCCCGATCTGGTGCTGGGGCAGATTTGCAACCTGCCATTTCGCGCCAAATTCCGCGGCACTGTGACCGTCATTGGTACGGCTGACTACGGCCTGCCGGATTGCCCTGCGGGCTATTACAACAGCGTATTTGTCGTGCACCGCGATGCGGTCGGTGAAACCCCTGCCGATTTCGCCAATGGCCGATTTGCGGCCAACGGATTGATGTCCCATTCGGGATACGGCGCGCCGCAAGCGTGGGCGCTGGCGCATAATTTCCAGTTTAACGCGCCGATGATCACGGGCAGCCATGACCGTAGCCTTGCGATGGTCGCATCGGGTCGCGCCGATATTGCCGCACTGGATGCACAGACATGGGCCATGCAATCCACCGAATCGCCCGAGGCCGCAGATGTGCGCGTCATCGGGCATACCGCAGCCTCCCCCGGTATGACGTTTATCACCCGCGCAGGTCAGAACCCTGTACCATATTTCAACGCAATTAAGGCGGCAATTGCTGCCATGCCCCCTGACATTGCAGGTGTTTTGGGGATAAAGGCCATCGTGACCCTGCCTGATTCAGCTTATGATCTGCCGCTGCCACCCATGCCCCAAACAATTCAGGCATGACGTAGGGGAAGTCGCGATGCGACCGTTGCATTCATGCGCAAAATAAGCCCTAATCATGGCTGAAATAACGAAAAGCTACAAACGCCGTGACCTCTGCCACTCCTGTTATCGAAATCCGTGATCTGCATAAGTCCTATGGGGCGCTAGATGTGATCAAGGGTGTCGATATTGCAGCGGGTGCGGGTCAGGTGGTGTCGCTGATCGGGTCATCAGGGTCGGGCAAATCCACGCTGTTGCGCTGCGCCAACCTGCTTGAGGATAGCCAGCAAGGCGATGTGTTGTTCTGCGGCGAACCTGTGACGTGGAAGGGTGCGGGGTTGAACCGCCGCCCGTCGGACCGCGCACAAATCACGCGCATCCGTACCAACCTGTCGATGGTGTTCCAGCAGTTTAACCTATGGGCGCATATGACGATTTTGCAAAACGTCATGGAAGCGCCTGTAACGGTGCTCAAACGTGATCCGGCCGAGGTCGAGGCTGCGGCGCGCAAATACCTTGATAAGGTCGGTATCGGCGATAAATGCGATGTGTACCCTGCGCAACTGTCGGGTGGGCAACAGCAACGCGCAGCAATCGCGCGCGCGCTGTGCATGGAACCAAAGGCGTTGTTATTTGACGAGCCGACAAGCGCGCTTGACCCCGAGCTGGAACAAGAGGTGATCAAGGTCATCAAGGATTTGGCCGCCGAGGGCCGTACAATGATCATCGTCACACATGATATGCGGCTTGCTGCCGACGTGAGTGACCATGTGGTTTTCCTCCATCTGGGGAAGATCGAAGAAGAAGGACCACCAGAGACGCTCTTTGGTGCGCCCAAAACCGACCGGTTGCGCGGATTTTTATCCGCAACGCAGCCGGCGTAATCACATCAAAATCGGGAGAATAATGATGAAAAACCTTATCCTTAGCACCGCCGTACTGGCGCTGACTGCTGGCGCTGTATTGGCTGACGGCCATAGCGTTGTGCGTATGGGCACCGAGGGCGCCTACCCTCCGTATAACTTCCTCAACGACGCTGGCGAAGTTGACGGCTTTGAGCGCGAGCTGGGCGACGAGCTTTGCGCGCGTGCCGAGCTGACTTGCGAGTGGGTCACAAACGAGTGGGACAGCATTATCCCCAACCTCGTGTCCGGCAACTATGACACCATCATCGCGGGCATGTCCGTGACGGACGAGCGCAAAGAAGTTATCGCGTTTTCCGAGCAGTACACATTGCCTGATCCATCCGCGTTCTTGACGATGAACGACGCGACGGACCTGACAACTGGTGTGATTGCAGCACAAGCAGGCACCATTCAGGCCGCATATGTGGCGACGACCGGCGCGACACTGCTTGAATTCGCGACACCGGACGAAACTGTGGCAGCTGTGAAAGCTGGCGAAGCAGATGCGGTTCTGGCCGACAAGGCGTTCTTGTCCCCGATCGCAGAAGCAGATGGTGATCTGTCGCTCGTGGCCCAAGAAGTCATGATCGGTGGCGGCATCGGCATCGGCATGCGCCAGTCCGACACAGAGCTGAAGGCGAAATTCGACGCGGCCATCATCCCCATGAAAGAAGACGGTTCTTTGAACGCGCTGATCGCAAAGTGGCTGCCAGAAACCGGCCTGTTCGAGTAATCGATCTTCGCGCGCTCCTTGTGATTGGGGGCGCGCACCCTACCTCGCTTTGTTCCAAATACTCAAAATCCAACCCCTGTTACGGGTGTTCCCATTTTTTCATATTGCGCCGACCCATCAACGCTTGAAGGCCTGAACTGGCTGTCGTGCTACCTGACCACAGGTAAGCATATGGGCTTGTATTGGTCGTTCGGCACTGTGCTATTGTTGCTTGCGATCACGGCCCCTGTTGCCCTTGCCTTTGGCTTTGGCGGCGCATCGGCGGCCCGCAGTCATTTCGCCCCGCTGCGCTGGATTGGCAAAACCTACATCGCGATTGTGCGCGGCATTCCCGACATCGCGTTTTTCCTGTTTTTCGTCATCGCCCTTGATCAGGGCCTCGAGTATCTGCGCCACAAATGGAAATGCCCTGACTGGGACGCACCCATTCGCCAAGGCAATGATTTTGTGGTCTGCACGGCGGCCAAGCTGCCGCTGGGCAATTCCCCGCAATGGATTCACGAAACCTACGGGTTTCTGCTGGCGGTGCTGACGTTTGCCATCGTGTTTGGTGCGTTCGCGGCCAATGTTTTATACGGCGCAATGCGCGCTGTGCCACAGGCGCAGATTGAAACCGCCGAAGCCTACGGCATGTCGCGGCGCCAGACGTATTGGCGCGTGCTGGTGCCACAAATGTGGGTCTACGCGCTGCCGGGGTTGTCGAACCTTTGGATGGTATTGATCAAGGCCACGCCGCTGCTGTTCCTGCTGGGCGTCGAGGATATCGTGTATTGGTCGCGCGAATTGGGCGGGGCCAAGACGCCGCGTTTCACCGACTATCCGCACCCCGACTGGCGCATGTACTATTTTTTCTTCCTGCTGGTGTTCTACCTGTGCTTTACCAAAGTATCAGAGGTCGTGCTGGACCGGATCATGGCACGGCTAACACGCGGCCAAGCCACGGCTGCGGGTGAAGCACAGCGCAAGGCGGCTGTCTGATGGAAGACTGTATCCAGACCATCGCCGACTATGCCCTGCGGTCCATCGGGATCGGAGAGCGGTTGTTGCCACGCACCGATTTCACCCTGTGCCAGCAGTTTACGCTGATCGGGTCGGGCATGATCTGGAACATCTATTTCGGCACATTTGCCCTGATCAGCGGATTTTTCTTGGCCACGGCGCTGGCGATGGGCAAGGCCGCGCGATCAGCATGGCTGCGCAAGCCTGCGGAATGGTTCATATTCCTGTTCCGCGGATCGCCGTTGTTCATCCAGTTCTTTTTCGCCTACTTCCTGTTTTTGTCGCTCAAGGGCATACTGCCGTTCTTTTCGCCGCTGACGTCGGCTTGGCTGGGCGCGCTGGACGGGTGGTTTTGCAATACCTCCGCCTATTCAGCCGAGACTTTGTATGGCGCGCTACAATCCATCCCCAAGGGCGACACAGAGGCCGCCGACGCCTACGGGTTGCAAGGCTGGTCGCGGTTCCGGCGTGTGATCTGGCCCACGATGCTGCGGCTGGCGTGGCCTGCGTACACCAACGAGGCGATATTCTTGTTCCACGCCACGGCGCTGGTGTTTTTCAGCGGATTTCCAGCACAGCAGCAAAAAGGTGATGCGCTTTATTACGCAAATTATTTTGCCGACAAGACGTTTAACCCCTTTATTCCTTACCCGATCCTCGCCATGTATTTTATCATACTGACGCTGGTCGTGATCACGATTTTCGGCGTCATCAACGCGCGGCTTAACCGTCATTTGCCCCCCGACAGGCGTGCAAAGATCAAGATCCGCCCCCAAGTCATCAGGTAACCCCATGAGCTGGCTCGACGACCACCCAGAAGTACGTAACGTGCGGTGTGGTGCCGCGGATTTAAACGGACAAGCACGCGGAAAACGTGTGCCGCGTAAATTTGCGGCCAAATTAGAAGAAGAAGGCACGCGGTTCCCGCTGTCCGTCCTGAACCTCGACATCTGGGGCGAGGATATCGACGACAGCCCGCTTGTGTTTGAATCCGGCGACCCCGACGGTGTCCTTTTGCCAACCGAGCGCGGCTATACCCCGATGCC
>Ga0114952_1003027_pt1 | contig 12294 bp, 10 predicted proteins | sample SidtaG_2_FD_87303 | JGI IMG/M metagenome (GOLD analysis project Ga0114952, IMG submission 87303) | Marine algal microbial communities from Sidmouth, United Kingdom - Sidmouth_Asex2 metaG | ecosystem: Host-associated > Algae > Red algae > Unclassified | place: Sidmouth, United Kingdom | collected... | reverse complement strand
ATCTGCAACTCTCTTCGTCAGTAAAATGAACTCCAAATGAAAAAATATCCATAATAATTTACTTAATAAGTCCTAAAGATAAGCGTTCTATGTCTAATTAGGGGTGTTTACGGACATACAAATATTTTTCTACGATATTGAGTAAACAATTAGAAGAAAGAGATTAAAATTTTATAATTTAAATTCTGCCCATAGTGGATAATGGTCCGAAATCAAAAATGAAAATCGTCTTTTAGGAAAATTCCGGTTCGTTAATACTTTGTTCAAGAAATTGTAATTACCACCATTTAAAAATTTTAATGACAATTTAAGCTTACCGTCCTGACCATTAAACCAAGCAACTCCACAGCGGGCAGCAACACACTTCGCAGAGCGGGTTAATTTATCTAAAGCTCTAATGTTTATGGGTGTTATTAGAAAAAAATACTATGATTACTAATCATAAAAAACTCCATAAACATTTTATTATGTTTATGGAGTTACATTAATGTTGTGATCCAAAGATATTAATCTATGAAATTTTCCTTTCTTTTCGGAAATACAATTTTATAAGTTGTGGTAAGCTACAACTTCATCATAATTTGTGTAATCTACACCTGCGATAGTTCCATCACTAATAGTTGCGGCGGGTATAACAAGAATTTTGAAAGAGGAAAAATTTTGAATGAAGGTTCCACTAACTCTTCCCATATTAAATGTTGGATCACCACCTGTAGCAACAATGTCAGATTCAATAGAAATACGATATTCATGAGTACCACCAACCCTACCAGGAATAGGATACAATGTAGTATCTGATATTGTAGCATAACCCAATATAACACTTTCAGTCGCTTCTTTAGGTGTAATTGGAATTGAGAAGCTTACGGTAGTACCATCATGATCAAATGCGGGATAATTATATTGAGTGACATTTGCATTACCATCTGTTCCGTCAATACCATCTGTTCCGTCAATACCATTCGCTCCATTAACCCCTATTGGTCCTATAGGTCCGACAACACCATCAATGCCATTTGTACCATCTGCTCCGTCTTCTGGGGAACAAGAAATAAATATTGAAATGATTAACATTGAAATAATTCTTAAAAAATAATTTACTCGTTTCATAATTAAAATTTTAGTAGTTTTTCAACAGAAATATCACTTCCTGTCTAATTTAATAATTGTTTTATTGTGCGAACTTACTAGTTGTTAGGGTTTTATAATTAACTTTGGCAGTGGCCGGTATTTAGAGGTGTGTGAGTTGCATTATTTTGGTAGTAAATCAAAATATATCCTTATTTTTACTGACAATAATTTAAGTGCTATTATTCCTATGAAATATTGCTTGAAACAGCACAAAATAATACTTCTATTTTTTTTTCTTACATATTCTGCAATGCATGTAAAGGCTCAAAACGTTATAGATAGTCTTGAGAGTTACGCCAAAAATGCAAAATCAGGTTGGGATCAAATAGATATGGCTATAGGTTTAGGCAGGCTGTATACTAACGCGTCTTATTTTGATAAAGCTCAACAACAAGTAAATAATATCTATAAATGGTCTGAAGCCAATAATATACCCAGCGCTAAATCGTATGGATTAACTCTTGAAGGTTCTATAGCAAATGGCTCTCTAGATGATGCAGACACTGCTATTACTTTTTTTGAAGAGGCAATAAAAGTTGCTAAAAAAACAAAAAATAAAGATGCTCTAGCTTATGCAAGTACTGAGTTTTCTAAAATATTTATCTGGAATAAAGGAAATACCCAGAAAGGGATAGACATTTTATTTCATCTATTAGATGAGATGGATGAAACGGTATCAAAAAAAAATGAAGGTATAATCTACTCGTCCTTGGCACATGCATATATGTTAATGGGTGAGTATGGTAAGAGTCTTAAACACTTTGATAATGCCTTAGTTATCTTTCAAGAAATTATTGATAACCCAGCTATCGATCCTAAAATTAATCGTGTTAGTGCTCAACTTGCTAAGCCCATGAAACACATTGGTTATGTGCTTAATGATATAGGTAATTTGTATTTAAAAAAAGGTAATACATCTAAAGCTCTTTCTTATAAAAAGCAAGCGCTAACAGCTATTCAAAAAACAAATACTGTTACACACATTGCTTGGATGCATGTAAACCTTTCTAAAGTTTATTCTTCATTGGGTGACTATGCTACTGCTCTAGAGTACATTTGTAAAGCTAGAAAGATGTATGAAGCTCAAAATCTTTATGCAGATATTGCTTGGGTAGATGCTATTATAACAAACCTTTTCTTTAACCTTAAGGACTATGCAATGGCTGAAGCATATTCTAAAAAGAATTTATACTATCTAGAAAAAGCCAACCCAAATTCTCATTATTATGGAGGGGCATTATTAAAAATGGTGGAGATCCAATTTGGCAAAGAAGATTATACTTTGGCCGAATCCTATTTACAAAAAGCAGAAGGTAGAATAAACAAAACTGATAACAGTGGTAATAAGGCTAGACTGCTGAGGCTTAAAGCCCAAGTGGCTATGAACAAGGGACGATACAATGATGCTGAAAATTTTATTAGGCAAGCTATAAGGATTAATAAATTACTTGATTTTAGTCCTGAAATTGCTATTTGTGAATATAATTTAGCTACTGTTTTTTTTCATGAGTCATTGTTAGATTCCTCTATGATTTATGCTAATAAAGCACTACACAAAGCTGAACGATTTAAAAAGATTGATTTGGCAAAAAATTGTTACGCTTTATTAAGTAAAGTACATAGTGTTAATGGTGATTATGAGAGTGCATTTAAAAACCATCAAGCTTTTTTTATTTATAATGATAGCCTTTACACAAGTAATGCTTTGGGTAAGCTTAAAAGTGAACAAGTAAGACAGGACGTAGTTAGTTTTAAAAATGAGAAAGAATTGGCTGAACAGAATTCAGGTCTTCTTGCAGAGCGGAATCAGTTATATATAATTTTGGCAGTTTTTTTATTTATTGTATTAGCCATGATGTCTTATCTGTATATTAACCTTAGAAAAGTAAAAGCAAAAACACAATCTCAGAATATTCAGCTTACTCAGCTAAATAATACCAAAGATAAATTCTTTGGCATTATTGCCCATGATTTAAGAAGCCCTTTACTAGGTCTTCAAAGTGTTGGAAATCAGATTAGTTATTTTATTAGAAAAGAACAACCAGAGAAATTGATGGAACTCTCAGGGCATATAGAAGATAGTGCAAAGAAATTAACAGAGTTGTTAGATAATCTACTTAATTGGGCACTTCTGCAAAATGGTATGATTCCTTATCACCCCGAAAAAGTTAATTTAAAGGAAGTAGTTGACTATGTTGTTGATTTGCTAAACCCGATTGCAAATATGAAATGTATTAATCTAACTAATAATATAAATGAGGATTGCTTTGTATATGCAGATACTAAAGCAGTAAATACAATTTTAAGGAATATAGTTTCCAATGCGCTTAAGTTTACTTATACAGATGGTGAGGTGAAAATTAATGTTAAAAATGAAGAACATCAATCCATCATTACTATCAACGATACTGGAACCGGAATATTAACAGAACAAATTCCACAATTATTTCAGTTGGGTAAGAAAAGTATTAATGGCACTTTAGGCGAAGAAGGTTCTGGATTAGGTCTTATTTTATGCAAAGAATTAGTAGAACTTAATCAGGGTACTATAAACGTAGTTAGTGACTTAGGAAAGGGATCTAGTTTTATCTTTAACCTCCCAAAACCTTCCGCAATTACATAATATGAAAGACCTCAGTATTTATATTATAGAAGACCAACCCTTATACTCTAATCAATTAATGATTTTGGTTGATGAGTTAGGGTATGAATTATCTGGAATGGCAGATAATAGTGATAAAGCACTAAAAGAAATACCCACTTTGGTACCCGATTTATTATTGGTAGATATCAAAATCAAAGGGTCACTAGATGGTATTGAATTTGTTTCCATGATTCAAAAAAAAATGTCTATTCCTACCATCTTTATTACTTCGTTTACGGACGATGAAACCTTCAAAAGAGCAAAAGAAGTCAGCCCCTATGCTTTTCTAACTAAACCATTCGACTCCAGTAATCTACAACGTACTATTGAACTAGCGTTCAATACATTTCTACCTCGAAAAAATACAAAAAAGGAAGAATGGAATGAAGATATCGCTGTAAAAGGTGCATTTTTTATAAAAAATAGATCAAGATTAGAAAAGGTGAATATTAAAGATATTTTATACCTTGAGGTAGAAGACCGCTATAGTACAGTGCATGTGGAAAATAATATAAAGTATGTCTTACGAATGAGCATGGGGAAAGTTCAGGAGAAACTTCCTAAAAAGACTTTTTTTCGTGTTCATAGAAAATATAGTGTAAATCTCACAAAAGTGAGCTCTATAGACATTCAAGATAATCTAATCTACATGGGTAATATAAGTATTCCTATTAGTAGAGTAAATAAAGAGGAGTTGTTGGAAAAGTTAGAATGGATGAAATAATTTATAGTACATAAACCGTTCAATTTTGAAAAATAAAAAACCTTAACGATTTAAATGGTAAATCTATTAATCGTATTGATACTTTTGTTGTGGGAGAAGATGAGTTAGATTATAATGATTTATCATTAACTATAACTGATACTACTTCACAAACGTATTCAGGAAATGCAGATTTATCAATATCTTATATAGAATCTATTCCTACGTCATTAGTGTTTGGCTGTGATTTGTTTGAAGAATAAGAAGAATCAAAAGTAGTAGCATGTCAAGCTAATCCTCAATTAGAAGAACTTTTTGAAGATTATATTAAGAATATGTATAATGATATTTTTAATGTTTTTGACTCCAATTTAAATACACCTAACACTCGTATAGATTTAAATGAATTTAGCAATACGAATAGTTTTTTAAATGATGCAGTTTTAAGAGTTGAAGATAGGGCAGCAATTAGAGTTGCTCAGAGTGGAGATATCTACGGAAATATTGCAAGGAATTTTGCTAGATATACCTATTCAATTAATCGATTGAATTTAGTAATAGGAAATGACTTTACTCCTCCTGATTCAGGAGAAAGTACTTTTGATATTTATTTACAGGGTTTTAAATTTTATTCGGGGTCAGTTGAAAAGGGATGGAAGTGACCCCGAATTAGTCCCTTTTTATTTGGTAATTTTTGCTATTATTTAGCATTTGATAAAATTAAAAAAGCCCATAAACATAATGTTTACGGGCTTTTGTTGCTATTTGATAGCATTTTCAGCGGAGAAAGAGGGATTCGAACCCCCGGAGGTGTGACCCTCAACAGTTTTCAAGACTGCCGCATTCGACCACTCTGCCATTTCTCCTTGAGTGTCTCATCAGCTATTCGCTGATTGCGGGTGCAAATATAGAAACCTTTTTTTATTCTGAAAATATTTTAGCGCTTTTATTTTAAAAAATTTTAAGATTAGTTCATATTTAAACTTATTTTTGTCCCATGTAATAATAGTGTTGTTGCTTATTATCAAATTTAGTTCTTTTTTTATACTCATAATGAGGTTATTAAGTGTTTTTGTAATTATAAAAAGAGGATAGATAACATTATTAAAATAGTCAAGTAATTTTACATAAAATATACAAATACTAAATATGCCAGGATTTGAGTTTTTTGGGGAGCAAGAAAAAAAAGAAGTATTAGAGGTATTAGATTCTGGTGTATTAATGCGCTATGGTTTTGATGGAATGCGAAATGGGCATTGGAAAGCAAAAGAATTAGAAGAGGCGTTAAGCAAGCGTATGGGGGTTTCTTATACGCAATTGGTAAGTAGTGGAACTGCAGCATTAACAGTGGCGTTAGCGAGTGCTAAAATAGGTAAGGGGGATGAAGTTATTATGCCTACGTTTACTTTTGTTGCTAGTTTTGAAGCTATATTAGCTATTGGTGCTATACCTGTTTTGGCAGACGTAGATGCTACTTTAACATTGAGTCCCGAAGCAGTTAAAAAAGCCATAACACCAAAAACCAAAGCAATTATGTCTGTACATATGTGTGGTTCTATGGCAGATTTAAAGGCTTTAAAAGATATTGCTACAACTAATAACCTAATACTATTAGAAGATGCATGCCAGGCAATAGGAGGTAGCTACGAAGGGAAACCGTTGGGTAGTTATGGTGATTTAGGTTGTTTTTCTTTCGATTTTGTAAAAACAATTACTAGTGGTGAAGGCGGAGCTGTAATAACCAATAATGAACAATATTATATAAATGCAGATAACTATTCGGACCACGGACACGACCACATTGGTAAGGATAGGGGGGCAGAACAGCATACGTTGTTAGGGTATAACTTTAGAATTTCTGAGCTTCATGCAGCGGTAGGTATTGCACAATTAAGAAAGTTAGATGATTTTATAGCGATGCAAAAGCAACGGTATACTATTTTAAGAGAAGCTTTAGCTACTATTTCAGCAATTACCTTTAGAACAATTCCACAATCTGGTGTAGAAAATTATTCTTTTTTGAGTTTCTTTTTGCCATCAGAAGGAATCACTAAAAAAGTAAATACAGCTTTAAAAGAGGCGGGTATTGATGTATGTTTTTATTGGTTTGATAATAATTGGCATTATTATATAAAATGGAATCATTTAAAAGAATTGCAAGAAACAGGAGGATTACCATCTTATTCTTTTTCCGATTTTACGCTTTCAGATTCGTATATTTCTCGCAATATATCGTGTCTTATTAAGTTGGGTTGGACAGAAGAAGAAATGAGGTATAGAGCACAGAAAATGGTGAAAGTTATTGAAGATGTACTTACTAGTTTATAAAATAATCAAAATTTATTGACGTAAAAAGGCTGTCTAAATAAGACAGCCTTTTTAATATGTTTGGCATCGAAATTAGATATTCTTTGCTAACCAATCTCCAATTTCACTTGTTTTATACGCTTTACCACCCTCGGATAAATCTTCGGTAACAACGCCTTGTTCTAAAGATTTGTTTACTACAGCTCTAATTGCTTTTGCTTCTTCAGTTAAATTAAAATCTTCGAATAGCATTGCAGCAGATAATACGGTAGCTAAAGGATTGGCGATGTCTTTACCAGCAGCTTGTGGGTATGAACCATGAATTGGCTCGTACAATCTTGCTTTTTCTCCTACTGATGCTGATGGCATTAACCCCATAGAACCAGAAATAACAGAAGCTTCATCTGTTAAAATATCTCCAAATAAGTTTTCTGTAATTAATACATCGTATGAATTTGGCCATTGTACCAAACGCATAGCAACAGCATCTACAAACTCATATGCAACTTCTACTTCAGGATAATCCTTTTCCATAGCTTGCACAGTTTCTCTCCATAATCTTGAAGATTCTAATACGTTTGCTTTATCTACACAACATAATTTCTTAGAACGAGTCATTGCTAACTCAAAACCTTTTTTAGCTAAACGTTGTACTTCTGCTCTTGTGTATGTACACGTATCAAAAGCAGTATTACCATCGTCTTTTCTTCCTCTTTCTCCAAAATAGATTCCACCAGTTAATTCCCTTAAGAAAACCAAATCTGTTCCTTCTATACGCTCTCTTTTTAAAGGAGATTTATCTATTAAAGATGGGAATGTAAAAGTAGGTCTAACATTAGCAAACAAACCTAATTTCTGACGCATTTTAAGTAATCCTTGCTCTGGTCTTACCTTTGCAGATGGATCATTATCAAATCTAGGGTGACCAATAGCTCCAAATAATACGGCATCGGCTGCAACACAAATATCATGCGTACTATCAGGGTAAGGTTCTCCTACTGCATCAATAGCAGCAGCACCAGTTAAAGCTGGTGTCCAGTTAATTTCATGATTAAATTTTGCTGCAACAGCATTCGAAACTTTAACGGCTTGGTCTATTACTTCAGGTCCAATTCCGTCTCCGGCTAAAAGGGCAATGTTTAATTTCATTTTCTTAGGCTTTGCACTAACTGCTATTCGCACAGTGCTATTAGTATTTAATTATTTAATTTTTATCAGTACTAAATAAAAAGATAGAGTATTTTTATTTTTTATAGTATTCTATTGGGTTTTTAAGATATAAAAATCTTTTTTTCATCTAACATTAAATTATGTTTAACATTTTTTCGGTCGCTTTTATGGCAGCTACTGTTTGATCCGAGTCTAAACCTCTTGTGGTAAAATCTTTTCCGTTACTCCAAGTAATATAAGTTTCACACAAGGCATCAGAATTGCTCCCTGGTGGTATTCTTACCACATAATCTACTAAATCTGGTAATGTTATTTTTTTTGATTTATATACTTTTCGTACTGCGTTCAAAAAAGCATCAAATTGTCCGTCTCCCTGTGCATGTTCCTCAATAGTTTCTCCTTCTATTTCAACAGAAATTGTAGTAGAGGGTTTTAGTCCTTTGGAATGTGTAAGCACATATGATTTTACGATTACTTTTTGCTGATAAGAATTACTGTCTAATACATCAGAAATAATAAAAGGTAAATCTTCTTTGGTAACTTTCTCTTTTTTGTCTCCTAATTCAATAATACGTTGGGTAACTTTTTTTAATTCATCATTATTTAGCGTTAAGCCTAACTCTTGTAGATTCTTTTGAATATTTGCCTTTCCTGAAGTTTTACCTAGGGCATATTTGCGTTTTCTACCAAAACGCTCTGGTAATAAATCATTGAAATATAAATTCTTCTTACTATCTCCATCTGCATGTATTCCGGCAGTTTGTGTAAACACATTTTCACCTACAATAGGCTTATTTGCAGGTATTACAAAACCTGTAAAGGCAGAAACAAGCTTGCTTACTTTGTAAAGAGATGATTCTTTTATGTTTATTTCTATTTCTGGAAGAAAATCATTAATAACAGCTACAACACTGGCCATAGGTGCGTTACCAGCACGTTCTCCCATACCATTTACCGTTAAATGTAAACCATGGCAACCAGCTTTTATAGCTTCCATTACATTAGCAACACTTAAATCATAGTCGTTATGCCCATGAAAATCAAAATGTAGTGTAGGGTATTTTTTTACAATAGTAGAAATGTATTTAAAGGTTTCAGTATGCGTTAAAACCCCTAAAGTATCTGGTAATAATATTCTTTGAACAGGTTGCGTTGCTATGAAATCTAAATATTGATATACATATTCTGGTGACGTACGCATGCCATTACTCCAATCCTCTAAATATACATTGGTAGCAATTCCGTTTTCTTCTGCTTGTGCTATGATAGTAGCAATTTCAGAAAAATGTTGTTCAGGTGTTTTTTTAAGTTGATGGGTAAGGTGATTTAAAGAACCTTTGGTTAATAAGTTCTGAACTTTAGCACCAGCATCTATTATCCATTTTATAGATATACCATTATCTACAAAAGAAAGTACTTCTACTTGGTTGATGATACCTTTTTTAGTTGCCCATTCCGTAATGCGTTTAACGGCGTCTAATTCCCCTTCAGAAACACGTGCTGATGCAACTTCTATACGGTCAACTTTTAATTCTTCTAATAATAGTTTAGCGAGGGTTAATTTTTCTGAAACTGAAAATGAAACTCCGGAGGTTTGTTCACCATCACGAAGCGTAGTATCCATTATTTCAAGTTTTCTTTTTTTCATTTTAATTATGTGCTAACGTACTATGAAATGCAAAGGCTATCAATAGCAACTTTAGAAGTTGTTATTGATAGCTCTTACGTTGTTTGTTATTGTTTATAAAGGTAAGTCCTCAGCAAAGGCTGTAATATCTCCTTTAATGTTTTGAAGGTAATCTATATCATCAAAACCATTCAACATATTATCTTTTTTATACGTGTTAATATCAAAAGATTCACTTTCTCCAGTGGCAATTAAAGTTACTTTTTGTGTTGGTAAATTCACTTCTATTTCAGTAGTAGGGTCTGCTTCAATTGCTGCAAATAATTTTGCTGCAAATTCAGGACTTACTTGTACAGGAAGTACACCAATATTTAAACAGTTTCCTTTAAAAATATCTGCAAAGAAACTAGAGATAACACAACGGAACCCATAATCGTAAACTGCCCACGCAGCATGCTCACGAGAAGAACCAGAACCAAAATTTTTACCACCTACAAGAATTTTTCCTGTATAGGTTGGGTCATTTAAAACGAAATCTGTTTTTGGTGAATCATCATTGTTATATCTCCAATCACGAAACAAATTATCTCCAAAACCTTTACGCTCTGTTGCTTTTAAGAAACGAGCAGGGATTATTTGGTCTGTATCCACATTTTCTATAGAAAGTGGTACAGCTGTACTTTTTAATATTTCAAATTTATCGTATGCCATTTTTTTTCGCTTTCGCTCAAAACGCTTTTCGCTATCCGCTATCCGCTTTTCGCAATTATTTACTAGTATCTTGTTTATTGAGCTAATTCTTTCATTAAATCACGAGGGTCAGTAACTTTTCCTGTAACTGCTGCTGCTGCTGCAACTAGGGGAGAAGCAAGTAAAGTTCTAGAGCCTGGCCCTTGTCTACCTTCAAAGTTACGGTTACTTGTGCTTACAGCTAATTTTCCGGCAGGAACCTTATCATCATTCATTGCTAAACAAGCAGAACATCCTGGCTCACGTAATTCAAAACCAGCTTCGCGAATAATATCTAAGATACCTTCTTCTTTTATAGCAGCTTCAACCTTATGCGAACCTGGCACCAACCAAGCAGTAACATTCGGTGCTTTTTTGCGTCCTTTTATAATAGAAGCAAATGCTCTAAAATCTTCGATACGACCATTGGTGCAACTTCCTATAAAAACAAAATCTATAGATTTACCAATCATACTGTCACCTTCACTAAAGTCCATATATCCTAAAGACTTTTTGTAAGTAGCTACACCACCTTCAAGATCTGTTGCGTTAGGAATACTTTTAGAAATTCCCATTCCCATTCCAGGATTGGTTCCGTAAGTAATCATTGGTTCAATATCAGCAGCATCAAAAGTAAGTTCTTTATCAAAAATTGCTCCTTCTTCTGTTTTTAAAGTTTCCCAATAGGCCATTGCTTTATCCCAAGCAGCACCAGATGGAGTAAATTCTCTACCTTTTACATATTCAAATGTTTTCTCATCTGGAGCAATCATTCCTCCACGAGCACCCATCTCTATACTAAGGTTACAAACGGTCATACGACCCTCCATAGTCATTTGCTCAAAAACATCGCCAGCATACTCTACAAAATACCCTGTAGCTCCTGAGGTTGTTAATTTTGAGATGATATATAAAGCAACATCTTTTGAAGTAACTCCAAAATTTAAGGCTCCATTTACGTTAATACGCATTTTTTTAGGCTTAGGCTGCATAATACATTGCGTAGCTAAGACCATTTCTACTTCCGATGTTCCTATACCAAAGGCAATAGCACCAAAAGCACCATGTGTAGAGGTATGAGAATCTCCACATACTATAGTTGCACCTGGTTGTGTAATTCCATATTCTGGTCCTACAACGTGTACAATCCCATTTTTCTCATGCCCTAATCCCCAGTGACTAATACCATATGCTTTTGCGTTTTCTTCTAACGCTTTTAATTGGTTCGCAGAAAGTGGGTCAGCAACTGGTAAATGTTGATTAATAGTTGGTGTATTATGATCTGCGGTTGCAAACGTTTTTGATGGGTATAAAACATCAATTCCTCTGTTTTTAATACCTAAAAAGGCAACAGGGCTTGTCACCTCATGTACCATGTGGCGATCTATAAACAATACATCTGGTCCATCTTCTACATGTTTTACAACATGTGAATCCCATACCTTGTCAAATAATGTCTTTTTCATTTTTTTCTGATAAAACTTTAAAATAATCTTCAAAAAACAATATAATTTTTATACCATTTCTTGTAAGGTTCGCAAATTTATAAAATATAAGGGACTTTTAATATATAAGTAATGTTGTAAATTACGATGTTCAACATGAATTTTGAGATATAAACCAGATTAATTAAATAAAATGTTTAAAAATAAAAAAAGCCTTATCGGTAAAGACAAGACTCTTTTTTTGAGAACACTATATGAAAATGAAAATTAACTTCTTTTAAACTACACTGTAAATATAGGTCTGCAATAGCTTTTAAATAAATTATTGTTGTGAGTTGTTCTAGATTTGTTGTGTAATTATTGAAAGGTGATATGTAGTATGGCAGTAGTATAAATACTATTTTATGTAGAGTATTTATGTGAAATAAAAAAAGCCTTATCAGTAAAGACAAGACTCTTTTTTGAGAACACTATATGAAAATGAAAATTAACTAACTTCTTTTAAACTACACTGTAAATATAGGTCTGCAATAGCTTT
>Ga0114952_1003022_pt1 | contig 12301 bp, 8 predicted proteins | sample SidtaG_2_FD_87303 | JGI IMG/M metagenome (GOLD analysis project Ga0114952, IMG submission 87303) | Marine algal microbial communities from Sidmouth, United Kingdom - Sidmouth_Asex2 metaG | ecosystem: Host-associated > Algae > Red algae > Unclassified | place: Sidmouth, United Kingdom | collected... | reverse complement strand
CTCCTCGAGCAGGTTTCGCGGCAGGGCGGCGGCGCCCGCGGCGACGAGACGTTCGGGCAGAGGCTCGGCGGACAGCGTGTCCTCGCGCGGCTCGTCCGTCGGGTCGGGCGGCGTCGAATCCGGCGGGGGCGTATCGAGCGGTTCCTCCGAGCCCTCGGGGGCGGGGTTCTCCGCGAGCTCGGGCGCGCTTTCCCCGGGCGGCTCGGTCGGCGTCTCGTCGGTCGTCTCGTCGCTCGGTGCGCTCTCCTGCGGGAGGATGTCGTCGACATCGGGCAGGTACCGCGCGCGCGGCGCGAGCACGAGCTGCGCGGCGAGCGCGGCGTCGGCGTCCGAGACCGTGTCGCGCCCCTCGAGCCAGGCATTCGAGCGGGCCACGCGGCAGGCGAGCGCGGCACTCCTCATCGACTCGATACCGAACCGAGCGGCGAGTCGAACCAGCTCCTCGAGCGCTTCCTCGGGAAGCGTGATGTCGCCGGGGTCGCCAGTGTGCACCGGCATCGTCCGGTCCTGATCGGAGCGCGGGCCGAAGGCCTCACCGAGCCCGTCGTCGAGCGCGACGCGGCGCAGCTCCGCGAGCGCGAGCTCCGGGACGGCGACGTGCATGGCGAGGCGCTCGCCGAGCGCGGACTCGACCAGACCGGAGCGCTCGAGGCTCTCGTCGAGCACCACCAGCGGAGCGCGGGCCGGCGGGGTGGCAGATGAGGGGAGGGACGCCGAGACGGCCCGCGGCGGCTCGCCGTCGAGCCAGGCACGCAGTCGGGTCGCGACCGTATCGGCCAGCCGTTCGGCTCCGCCGACGAGCAGTGTCTCGGTCGTCGGAGCATCGAGCAGACCGGTGTGGTGGACGGTGCGCCCGCGCGCGAGCGTCGCCGTCGTGTCGATACCGCCGACGAGCGCTTCCTCGTCGGCGTCGGGCGGGATACGGCGCACGGGTCCGCGTTGCCGCAGCACGGCGAGCAGGGCGTCGCGGGCCGGTCCGTGGCGCCCGTGCAGCACCACGCCGCCGAGCCCGGCGGGATCGGCGAGGGCCAAGGCGAGCGCGCGGCGTGCGAGTCGCCACTCGAGCGCGGCACGCTCGTGATCGTGGGTGTTCGACGCGTTCGGCTCCGGCACCTCGCCGGCGAGCCGCGCGGCACTCCCGTCGCTCGCCGCCCCCCGTGCCGCCCGGACACCGCTCACGCGGCGAGCCCGAGCGTGTCCAGCGCACGGGTGACCCGTACGGTCGTGCCGCTGTCGTCGAGTGGATCGCGCCGCAGACGGTGGCGGAGCGCCATCGGCGCGACGCTCGCGATATGGCGCGGGCCGACGGCGGCGTCGCCGGCGAGGGCGGCCGCGGCTCGGCAGGCGCGCAGCAGGGTCAGCTCCCCGCGCAGCCCGTCGGTGCCGAGCTCGAGACAGAGACGGGTCATCTGCTCGAGCGCCTCGTCGTCGACCTCGACCTCGTCGAGCACGACGCGCGCGGCGAGGATGCGCTCGGCGACCTCCGCCTCTGCCGCCGCGTGATCGCGCACGAAGGCGTCCGGGTCGCGCTCGTAGGCGTCGCGCAGGCGCACGATCGCTATGCGCTCGTCGATCTCTCTGGGCGTACCCACGTCGACCGACAGCCCGAAGCGGTCTAGGAGCTGTGGGCGAAGCTCGCCTTCCTCGGGATTGCCGCTGCCGACGAGCAGGAAGCGGGCGCCGTGGCGCACGCTCAACCCGTCGCGCTCGACGACGTTGACGCCGGAGACGGCGACATCGAGCAGCAGATCGACGAGGTGGTCTTCGAGCAGGTTCACCTCGTCGATGTAGAGAAAGCCCCGGTTGGCCGCCGCGAGCAGACCCGGCTCGAACGCCTTGACCCCTTCGGCGAGCGCCTTCTCGATGTCCAGCGCGCCGGTGACGCGATCCTCCGAGGCGCCGAGCGGGAGGTCGACCACCGGTGTCGGCAGCCGTGCGGCGGGTACCTTCTTGCGGCGGCCGAAGCGTGCCGCGCACTCCTCGCACCAGGCCTCGCGCGGACTCGGGGCGCAGTGGAAGCGGCAGCCGCTGACGACCTCGATCGGCGGCAGGAGAGCGGCGAGACCGCGCATCGCGGTGGTTTTCCCCGTGCCCCGATCACCGAGCACCAGCACGCCACCGATCGTGGCATCGACGGCGGCGAGCTTCAGGGCGAGCTTCATGTCGGCTTGACCGACGATGGCTGAGAACGGAAAGGGCGGACGACTCATCGGATGTTCGGGGGCAGGCTTCGGGAAGCGCCGGCGCGGGCGGCTCGGATCGCGCGACGCTCGAACGCCGCGGATCGGAGTATGACGAGCGCGGACCCCGAAGGGCGGATGTCAGGCATCGGCGCCCGCGTCGGCGTCGGTCGGTGGCAGGCCGAAGAGACGATTCCAGAGGCGGGTGTCGGCGATCGGCAGGGCCATCAGCACGTGTTCGAGGACGGCGAGGGCGAGCAGCGCGGCCGGCAGTGCGTGGGCGAGCGCCCGCGTGCCGCTCGCCTGGTGCGCGTGATAGGCGAGCGCGACCGTCACCAGCGAGGCGAGCGTCAGCGAGACCGGGAAGAGGGCGCTGACTGGAGCCCGGCGCACGTAGCTGGCGAGGTGGGAGAGGCGCGTCGGGAACCACTCGGTGCTGAAGTTCGGCACCCCGAGGAACAGGTTCAGCTTCGCGCTCCAACGCATCAGCCAGAGCACCAGGAAGGCGTGGAGTCCGGCGGGGTTGGGCGCGTCGTGCAGGAACGCGAGGAGCGCGAGCCCGGTGGCAGCCACGCTGAGCTCGTGCCAGATACTGGTGCCGAGGGCGAGGCGGAAGCGGTACCAACCGCGGGCACCGGGGGGACAGACGCGCCGGTGCACACCGGTGACGAAGCCGAGGTAGTGGCTGAGCTCGAGCGCCCCCCACAGCACCAGAGCCGCCGTGAAGCCCGTGAGGCTCGCGACCACGCCGCTCTGTCCGGCCGCCCAGACCAGCGCCGAGGCCCCGCCGAGCGCACCGAAGGCGACCCCGAGAGCGACGCCGTGGGCGGGCGGCTCGTCCGTGCCCGACGCGTTCGGTCGCAGCCGCTGTTGCAGGGCGAGCACGACGCCGGTGCCGAGCCACCAGAGCGCGACGGCGAAGGCCAGAGCGAGGAGGAAGGAGGTCACGGACCGGTGCTCGTTCAGCCGCGCCCGACGACGAGGCGTCGTTCATCGACACCGATCAGCACAGCCTGGCCGTCGAGCCGCTCGGCCCGCTCGCCGAGCAGGCGTGCGAAGGCGGCGACGTTGTCCGAGCCGAAGGCGGTCAGCTCGACCAGCCGGCCGGTGGTCGGATCCTCCAGCGAGACGAAGCCGTGCGTCCAGCTCGTCAGCCGAAACGGCGTCTGCTGGCCCAGTCCCTGCGCCCGGCGTTCGCGAGCGAGACCACGCATGACGCTTCGGATGAAGCCGTCCTCGCCGACCGCGAGACGCGCGATCTCGCGACCGTCGGCGGCGTCGAGCACCGCCACGGTCCCGTCCGCTCGATCCTCGAAGCGGATCTCGAGGCTCGCCACCGGCTCGCCGCGCTCGAGCTCGAGCACCGCTTCGTCGGGAGTGCCGAACAGCGCGTAGAGCAGCGCGACGAGCAGCATCGCGAGCACGCCGCTCCTGAGCCACAGCGGCAGGATCGGCTTGCCGCCGACGATCATGCCGGAACCGTCGTCCGCGCGCACCGCGGGCAGATGGTCCGGGGCGCCGGTATCGAGCACCTTGCGCCCGTCGACCCGGTTCACGTCGCCTCCGCGACCACGTTCGTGGTCGTTCGGGCGCCGTCATCGCGTGTCGCGCTCTCGCCGCTGGCGACGCCCGAAGCGGGTGCGGTGTGCGGCGGAGCGGCCGCCGTGCTCGTTCTCACCTCGGCCGAGTCGTCCACCGCCGCCTCGGCGATCGCCGCGCCGAGCAGGGCCCCGACATGGGCAACGTTCGGCACCGCGCGCAGCATCGGCTCGGGCCGGGCCAGACGCCACGGGCGCACGTGCGGCCAGAGCACCACGTAGCCGACGCGGCGCGTGTCGTGAAGCCGGATGGGGATGTCGCCGATGCCGCTCGGGCCGACCCGCAGGTTCGCCTCCTTGATCTCGGCGAAGGGCAGGTTCATCGTGATCTCGAGGGCGACCCCGAACCGGATCAGAATCCGGCGGGTGGTGATGGTGTAGATCGTCACCCGGCCGTTCAGCCAGGCGAGCAGCCCGAGGATGCCGACCGCGACCGCCCCGAGCAGAACGGTGCGGAGCAGTCCCGGCAGCGCCGCGCCGAGCGGCCGACCGTGAACGAGCGTCCAGACGAGCTCGAACAGCGCGATGGCGAGGAACCACAGCGCGACCTTGCGCACGTGGAACGGGCGGAGCGCGAGCGTGCGCCAGTCCGGCGAGCCCTGCCACAGCACGCGCTCGCCGGACGGGAGCGGCGCCGGGATGCCGGGTCGGTGCTCGAACGCGAAGTCGTCGTGCGCCATGACCGCCCCCTAGATCAGCGACTCGGTACGCTGGCGCGTGGCGTAGAGGTGACCGCCGCCGTAGTAGGCCTGGACACGGTCCTCCTCCAGCATCGTCACCTGCGTCGAGTCCTTCAGCGTCGGCACGTTCTCGAATTGCTCGGAGGTGATCGACTTGACGTGGATCTCCTTCTCGCGCCGATCGATCATGCGATCGGCGAGCGAGCCGCCGGTGGGCGCCTCCCGCTTCTTCTTGTAGGTGCAGAACATCATCGGCAAGAGCACGCTCTTGCCCGAGTTCAGTTGCACCTCGTAGTACCGAACGATCGCCTCCATGTGGTCTATCCAGAGCTCGGAGACCTTGCCGACGACGACGCCGTCGAGCGCTCGCACATCGAGTCCTCGCGGATCGGTGCTGAAGTCGGCGACGCCGAAGTGGTCACCGAGTTGGGCGAGCGGGCGGATGCGGTTCCCACCCTCGGCGTTGTCGACATCCGGCACGTCGCGGCGCTCGGCCCAGGCGGCCGGTCCGACCCCGTCGACGAGAGGATCACCGTTCGGTACCAGCGGGGCGCCGAGAAAGCTCCCGAGCGGCGTCACGTTGGTACCGATGTTCCCCTCTTCCCTTCGATCCCCGGGCAGCTCGATGTCGCGCCCGTAGGGCAGACGGTAGTGCTTGGGGTCGGGCATCGCCGGGAAGCCCTGGTGCTTGATCTTGTCGGAGCGGTCGGAGACCAGCGGGTAGCCCTCGCGCTTGGACTCGCGGTGCAGGTAGAGCACCAGCAGGAAGAAGAAGGCCCAGAACACGTAGAGGACGAGCTGGGCGACGTCGATGTACTGCGTGATGGCTCCGGTGAACATGGCCTCTCTCCTCGGTGGATGACCCGGCGAGCGGTGCGCGCGGATCGGTGGTGAACGTGACGGTGATGGTGACGGGATGCGTGCGGCGGTCGGTTCGGTCGGTTCGGTCGGTGAGGTGGTGCTTTGCGTGGCAGATGACGAGCTCGTTCGACGGCGCGTGTCAGGTCGGGAAATCGGCGAGCCCGAAGCCTCGTCCCTCGCGCGGACCGTCGTCGACGACCGATTGCGAGACGAGCGGACCGAGTGCCGCGAGGGTCAGAAACAGCAGTGCGATCTCGATGTGATAGACGACGCTGTAGCCGGTGGCAGGGCCCTGCAGCACCGGCCCGAGCGCGCCGCTCGCGGCGAGCCCGGCGACGAGGTCGCGGATCAATCCGCCCAGGGCGATGCCGAGCCCCGCCGCCGTCGCTTGTGCCGCCCCCCAGGCGCCGAGCGAGAGCCCCACGTGCTCGCGCGGGACCATCGTCATCGCCATGACCAGCGTGCAGATCGCGAACAGTCCGCCGCCGAAGCCGATCAGCACGGTGCCGGCGCGGAACAGCCCGGCCGAGACCAGCGGTTCGGCGAAGATCACCATCGAGAAGGCGGCGATGCCGAGCAGCGCCCCGACACTCGCGACGCGCACGGGGTGGGCGCCGCGCTGCAGCAGACGCGCGGCGATCACGAAGGCGATCAGCCCGCCCCCGGCGAGCAGCGCGGTCAGTAGCGTGGTCGCGCTCACGTCCAGCCCGAGCACCTCCGCCCCGTAGGGCTCGAGCAGGATGTCCTGCATGCTGAAGGCGGCGGTACCGAGGACCACCGCCACGAGAAAGCGCCGCCCGCGCGCGCTCTGCTCCCAGGTGCGCCACGCGGTGCGAAAGGGCGGGCGTCGGCGCCCGACGTTGATGTCCGGGCGCCGCGCCTCCTGCTTCCAGAGGGCGGCGGTGTTGAGCACGATCGTGACGAGCGCGGCGCCCTGCACGACCTGGATCAGCTTCATCTGCGTGAACCCCGAGAGCAGCGCGCCGAACACGAGCGCGCTCGCCAGCATCCCGACGAGCAACATCACGTAGAGGAGGGCGACCACCTGCGGACGTTTGTCGTCGGGGGCGAGATCGGTCGCGAGGGCGAGTCCGGCGGTCTGGGTCGTGTGCATCCCCACGCCGACGAGCAGGAAGGCGAGGGCGGCGGCACCGCGGGCCAGCCACTCGGGCGCGTTGCCGTCGCCCGAGAGCAGGATCAGCGCGAACGGCATGATCGCGAACCCACCGAACTGCACCAGCGACCCCATCCAGATATAGGGCACGCGGCGCCAGCCGATGGCCGAGGCATGGTGATCGGAGCGGAACCCGACCAGGGCGCGGAACGGGGCGAAGAGCAGCGGCAGCGCCACCATCGAGGCGACCAGCCAGGCCGGCACGTGCAACTCGACGATCATGACGCGGTTGAGCGTGCCGTTGAGCAGCACCAGCGCCATCCCGACCGAGACCTGGAACAGCGACAGCCGCAGCAGGCGGCTCCACGGGAGATCCGCGCTGGCGGCGTCGGCGAACGGCAGCAGCCGCGGCACGATCGCGCGCCACCGCTCGCGTGCGCGCGCCCGGTGGACCGAGGCCCGTCGGAGCGCTTCGGTGCGGCGCGTCTCGCGGGGGCTCGGTGGGTGCGTGCCGGCGGTGGCCGACCCCGGTGTGGGGTGCGCGCTCACGGGACGAGAAGCTCCATCGGCTGTGACTTGTAGAAGCGCGTGTCGATGCGCAGCGTGCGCCCGACGCGGATGTCGGCGAGCGCGGGAGTGGAGGCGAGCAGGCGCCGCACGTCGGATTCGGCGATCGGCTCGATCGCGGGCGAGCGGTCGCCGCGCGGGAACAATCGCCCGACGCTCTTCATGAGCATCAACGCCGGGGTGCGCGGAGCGAAGGTGAACAGCACGCGTGCGGCGGCGTCGGCGCGGGCGCAGCGACGGAGCGCGGCGAGGGCCTCGGCCTTGTCGGTCGGGACGTAGTGGATCAGCGAGTCCATCGCCACGACCACATCGAAGGCGTTCGCCTCGGCCCCGAGCATGTCCCCCGCGACGAACTCGAGCGAGCCACGGACATCGGCCGGCGCGCGCTCGGCGGCGAGCTCGATCAGACGAGGTGCGACATCGATGCCGAGCACGTCCGCCCCGCGTCGGGCGGCCTCGACCGCGAGCGCGCCGGTGCCGCAGCCCGCGTCGAGCACGCGCATCCCGGTGAGATCGTCGGGCAACCACGACAGGAGGGTCGCCCGCGTGCGCTCGCGCCCCTCGCGCACGCTCTGGCGAATGCCCGACACCGGGGCGTCGGAGGTGAGCTGCTCCCAGGCGCGGACGGCGGTGCGATCGAAGTAGACGCGCAGGCGCTCGCGACGGTCGACGTAGCTGTCGCCGCCGCTCGCCTCGCCGCCGATCGGGTTGCCGGTGGACATGGGCCGCTCCCGCCCCGCCTCAATCGAAGCCGAGCAGATCGAAGATGTCACGATCCTGCATCGAGTGGGCCTCGACCGGATCGGTACCGGCGTAGAGCGCGGCGGCGAGCCTCAGGTACTCGTTCTGCACCGCTTCGAGCTCGGGCGAGGACTCCATCTCGAACAGCGTCGACTTCTTCAGCCGACTGCGACGGATCACGTCGAGGTCGGGAAAGTGAGCGACGGTACGCATGCCGCTCTGCGCGTTGAAGCGTTCGATCTGGTCGGTGTCGGCCGAGCGATTGGCGATCACCCCGCCGATCCTGACCGCGTAGTTCTTCGACTTCGTCTGGATCGCCTGGATGATGCGGTTCATCGCGAAGATCGAGTCGAAGTCGTTGGCCGCGACCACGAGCGCGCGCTCGGCGTGCTGGAGGGGCGCGGCGAAGCCGCCGCAGACCACGTCCCCGAGCACGTCGAAGATGACAACATCGGTGTCCTCGAGCAGATGGTGCTCCTTGAGCAGCTTGACCGTCTGCCCGACGACGTAGCCGCCGCAGCCGGTGCCGGCCGGTGGGCCGCCCGCCTCGACGCACATGACGCCGTTGTAGCCCTCGTAGACATAGTCCTCGGGCTGGACCTCCTCGGTGTGGAAGTCCGCCTCGGCGAGCACGTCGATGACCGTCGGCATGAGCTTCTTGGTCAACGTGAAGGTCGAGTCGTGCTTCGGATCGCAACCGATCTGCAGCACCCGCTTGCCGAGCTTGGAGAAGGCCGCCGAGAGGTTGGAGCTCGTGGTGCTCTTGCCGATGCCGCCCTTGCCGTAGACGGCGAAGACCTTGGCGCCGTCGATGCGCATCGAGGCGTCCTGGTGCACCTGCAGGCTGCCCTCCCCGTCGGGGCGCCGGGCAGTGGGCGCGGGGTTGTATCGCCCGACGCCGGCAGCGCCTTTCAGCGCCTCGACGGCGGCGGACGTCCCGCGAAGGTCGGCGATCGGATGGGCCGACTTCGGTACGGCTGCGTTCATGCGAGAGCTCCTGGGGGCAACACACCTTCGAGTCGGTCCTCGAGCTCGTCGCCGGCGTCCTGCAGTGCCTGCAGGACATCGTCGCTCGGGGACCAGTAGTTGCGTTCGCTCGCCTCGATCAGCCGGTTGGCCATACGGGCGGATGCGGTGGGGTTCAGGGCGGCGAGGCGCTCGCGCATCGCCGGGTCGAGCACGTAGGTCTGGGCCATCTGGTTGTAGACCCACGGGGACACCTGACCGGTCGTCGCCGACCAGCCGAGCGTGTTGGTGATCGAGGTCTCGATCGTGCGCACGCCCTCGTAGCCATGCTTGAGCTGCCCTTCGTACCAGGTGGGGTTGAGCATCCGGGTGCGGGTCTCGAGCGCGACCTGTTCCTTGAGGGTACGGACGGTGCCCGCGCCCTGGGTCTGGTCGCCGATGTAGGTCGGCACGCTCCGTCCGCGCGCCTTCCTGACCATCGAGTTGATGCCGCCGAGGGTGTCGAAGTAGTAGTCGAGCTGGGTGACGCCGAGCTCGACGCTCTCGAGGTTCTGGTAGGCGAGATCGACATCGGCGAGGGCGGCCTCGAGCATCGCCGGGGAGCGCGTCGGGCGGCCGTCGGCACCGAAGGCGTAGCACTTGCGGTTCGCGTAGGTATCGGCGAGCTCGCTCTCGTCCTGCCAGGCACCGCTGTCGATCAGGAGGTTCACGTTGGCGCCGTAGGCACCGTCGGCGTTGCTGAAGACGCGCAGCGCCGCGGTCGCGAAGTCGCCGCCGTGGGCGGCCTGGTGGGCGAGCGTGTTGGTGCGAACGAAGTTCAGCTCGGCGGGCTCGTCCGCCTCGGCGGCGAGCAGGGCGGCCTCGGCGAGCATGCGCGTCTGCAACGGCAGAAGGTCTCGGAACACGCCCGAGAGCGTCGTCATCACGTCGATGCGAGGGCGGCCGAGCTCCTCGAGCGGAATCAGCGCCGCCCCGGTGATCTTGCCGTAGGCGTCGAAGCGTGGGCGGGCGCCCATCAGCGCGAGTGCCTGGGCGATCGGCACGCCCTCGTTCTTGAGGTTGTCCGACCCCCAGAGGACGAAGGCGATCGAGCGCGGCCAGCCGCCGGTGTCGCTGCGGTGGCGCTCGAGCAGTCGCGTGGCGGCGCGCTCGCCCTGACGCTGCGCGAAGGCGCTCGGCATCCGGAAGGGGTCGAAGCCGTGGATATTGCGTCCGGCGGGAAGCGTCTCGGCGTTCCGGAGCACGTCGCCGCCGGGTACGGCGGCGATATAGCCGCCGTCGAGGGCGTGGACCATGCCGGTCAGCTCGGCGTCGCTCATCAGGTGGCGGTTCATCGCGAGCAGCGTGCGCCGCCAGTCGTCGGATTCGGGCTCGCCGTCAGGGGCCGCGGGAGCGACGCCCGACGGGAGACCGGTCGGGCCTTCGGAGGCGAGCAGCACGTGCACGTCCGCCTTCGACGGCGTCGCGCCCTCCGCCGCCGTCTGGAACGCGTGCAGGAGATCGACCCGCTCCTCGAGGGAGGGCACCTCGCCGATGACGTGCAGTCCGCAGGGGATCAACTGGTTCTCGTACTCGACCAGGAGCTCGCCGAGTCGATCGATCGTCGCGTCGAGGTTCGCGGCCGAGAAATCGAGCGCGACGGCGCTCGTGCATGGCCCCGCTCCCTCGTTCGTGTCCGCGTTCGTGTCGAGCTCGAGCGTCGCGCACTGGGTGCGGATCAGCTCGAGGAGCTCGGTCGCCTCGATGGTGTCGCGCGTCTCGAGCGCCTTCCACTGCAGCAGCGCCGCCTTCAGATCCGCCAGCCCCTTGTAGAGCCCGGCCTCGGTCACCGACGGGGTCAGGTAGCTCACCAGCGTCGCCGCGCTCCGGCGCTTGGCGATGCTCGCCTCCGACGGGTTGTTGGCCGCGTAGAAGTAGAAGTTGGGCGTGTCGCCGATCAGCCGCTCCGGCCAGCACTCGCCCGAGAGCCCCGATTGCTTGCCGGGCATGAACTCGAGCGCCCCGTGGGTCCCGAAGTGGACCAGAGCGTCGACGTTCACGGTCTCTCGGAGATAGCGGTAGAACGCCGAGAAGGCGTGCGTGGGGGTGAAGCCGCCCTCGAACAGGAGCCGCATCGGATCCCCCTCGTGGCCGAACCCCGGCTGCAGCGCCACGGTCACCTTGCCGAGGCGCACGCCGAGGACGAACACGCCGCGCCCGTCGGTCAGCAGCTTGCCGGGCGCCGGGCCCCACTGCGCTTCGATCTCCTCGAGCCAAGGCGTCTGGGCTACGTGATCGTCGGTCGGAACCGTCGCGAGCACGTTCGCATCGGTGCCGAAGACGCCGGCGTTGCCGCCGAGCACGAGCGCGCGCAGGGTCTCGGCCGAGTCCGGCACGTCCACGTCGTAGCCCTCCCGCTCGAGTCGCCGGAGCGTGTTCAAGAGCGACTCGAACACCGAGAGATACGCCGCCGTGCCGACGGCGCCGGCGTTCGGGGGAAAGTTGAACAGCACGATGCCGAGTCTTCGCTCCTGACGGCTCTTGCGCCGGAGTCGGATCAGCCTGTCGGCTCGCGCGGCGAGCGTCGTCACGCGCTCCTCGATCGGCAGCTTGTCCTGGTCCCCTCCTTCGCCACCCATCGTTTCCTGCCCGGCGTAGACGATCGGCGCGATCGCCCCGTCGAGCTCGGGCAGGGCGACCATCATCGTCGTCTCGATCGGGGTCAGCCCGCGCGTGTTCGCCGCCCAGGCGCCGAGCGACTGGAACTCGCTCGCGTTGGCCGAGATGTAGGGCACGTCGAGCTCGCCGAGGGCGGCGACGGCGGCCGGCGCGTCGTTGTAGGCCGGACCGCCGACGAGGGAGAAACCGGTCAGCGAGATCAGGCAGTCGATCGTCGTGCGATCGTCGGCGCGGAAGAAGGCGTCGATCGCGGGACGGGCGTCGAGCCCGCTGGCGAAGGCGGGGATGACCCTCAGCCCTCGGGCCTCGAGCGTCTCGATGACGCGCTCGTAGTGACGGGTGTTGGCCGCGAGCACGTAGGAGCGGAGCATCAGCAGCCCCACCGTGCCGTGGCAGGGAGTCGGCGCGGGCGGAAGGTCGGCCAGCCGTGACGAGACCGTGGCGGTCGCCGAGCCCTGCATGCGCGGGTGATAGAGCCCGGTGTCGGGGTAGTCGACGGGCGCTCGCTCCTCGAGGTGCGCGCCGGTGGCGGCCCGCTCGCCCGCGGCGTAGCGCTGCACGAGCGTGCGCACCATGCAGGCGACGTTCTCCTCCGAGCCCGCGAGCCAGCACTGGAGCAGGATGAAGTAGGCGCGCAGGTCCTGCGCGGTGCCGGGGATGAAGCGCAGGATCCGCGGCAGCCGGCGCAGCATCTTCATCTGCCCCGCCCCGCTGCTCTGGCCGGACTTCTTCGAGCCGCGGAGCTTCTTGAGCAGCGCGAGCGGACCCTTCGCCTCGCCGCTCATCGAGAGCTTGCCCATGCGCGTGAGCTTGACGATCTCGGCGCCGGACATCGCCCCGACGATCGCGTCGCAGTGCGGCGCGCGCGCCGCGAGCGCCGGCAGCACCTGCTCGATGTGGGGCTCGAGAAAGAGCATCGTGCAGACGATGATGTCG
>Ga0114952_1003018_pt1 | contig 12304 bp, 11 predicted proteins | sample SidtaG_2_FD_87303 | JGI IMG/M metagenome (GOLD analysis project Ga0114952, IMG submission 87303) | Marine algal microbial communities from Sidmouth, United Kingdom - Sidmouth_Asex2 metaG | ecosystem: Host-associated > Algae > Red algae > Unclassified | place: Sidmouth, United Kingdom | collected... | reverse complement strand
TCGTCGGACAGACATTCGCCGAACGCCGCGAGCTCCCGATCGATGCGCTCGGCAAGCGGTTCGGGCGAGGCGCAGACGAGTCGCCGCGTGGCCCGTACGGCGTGGGGCGGGAGCGCGGCGAGGGACTCGGCATAGCCTCGCGCGACGCTCACCAGATCCTCGGACGCGACGACTCGGTTGAGCAACCCCGCCTCGTGCGCCTCCGCCGCGTCGAGTCGGCGCCCGAGCAGGAACACCTCCATCGCCCGCTGACGACCGAGGAGAGCCGGCAGCAGCAGACTCGAGCCCGCCTCGGGACAGAGCCCGAGCGGTACGAACGGCGCCCCGAACGAGGCGGTGGGCGTGGCGACGACGAGGTCCGCGTGCAGGAGAGCGGTGAACCCTATCCCGATTCCCGCCCCGTCCACGGCCGCGACCAACGGTTTCTCGCGCCGGGCGAGCGCGTGCAGGAGCCGCCCCTGAGGGGAGTCGGCGCCGAGCGGCTCGCCACTCGCGCTCACCTCGAGAAAATCCCCCAGATCGTTTCCGGCGCAGAACGTTCCACCCGTCGCCGTCAAGAGGCCGACCCGCAGATCGTCGCGCGCATCGAGCGTCTCGAGCGCCTCGGCGAGCGTCTCGTACATCGCGACCGTCAACGCGTTGCGCCGCGCCGGGCGATCGAGGATCAGCGTGCGCACGCCGTCGCTGTCACGAACCCGTACGCAGCCGTCCTCCTGCGCCGCCGCACCCCGATCTCCGTCCGCCGTCGACCCCTCCCCCGCCATCGCCTCGCTCGCCCCGCCGGTCCCCGTTCACAGAACGCTCGCGTCAGGCCCCTGGCGTGCGAACCGCTTCCGCACCGCCGTTACCAGATCGTCAAGTTCTCTCTCGATCCGCCACTACCTGGCCCATGGCGCCGCACCCCACCAGCGAGAACGAATTGCTCGAGCCTCACTCGCGCGCGGTCCGTCTACTGATCGTCGACGACGATCAGACCTACCTCGCGCTCTGCATGCGCTATCTCGCCAAGGACTCGCACTATACCTACGACATGGTCGCCGCGTCCGGCGTGGACGAAGCCCTCACCGCCTGCGCCACCACGCCCTTCGACTGTCTGCTGATCGACTACGCCCTACCCGAGGGTACCGGTACCGATCTGGTCGGGACGCTGCGCGAGCGCCTCAGCTCGGCGCTGCCCCCGGTCGTCGTGATCAGCGCCGACGGGGGCGCCGACGCCGCGGTCGACGCGCTACGCATGCACGCGGCGGACTTTCTCACCAAGCGCGAGGTGTCGGCCAACGCGCTGCGGCGCTCGATCGGCAACGCCGTGGTCAAGGGGCGACTGCAGCGCGTGGTCAAGCTCCGCCAGCGCGAGCTCGAACTCGCCAATGTCGAGCTCGAACGCCGGGCGATCGAGATCCAGCGCTTCTACCACACCGTCTCCCACGAGATGAAGACACCGCTGACCGCGGCGCGCGAGTTCATCGCGATCGTCGCCGATGGGCTGACCGGCACGATCAACGACGAGCAACGGGAGCTACTCGAGCACGCGCTCAACTGCTGCGATCAGATCACCACCCAGTTCAACGACATGATCGACCTGACCCGACTCGAGACCGGCAAGATGCGTCTGGATCGCGCGCCCACCGCCTTCGAGAAGATCGCCGACCGCTCGCTCGCGATGTGCGCGAGCGCCGCGGAGGCCAAGTCGCTCGTCCTCGAGAGTGCGATCTCGGCCAACCTGCCGCTTCTGGATATCGACGCGGGTCGCATCACCCAGGTGCTCTCGAACCTGCTGGGCAATGCGATCAAGTTCACTCCCCCCGAAGGCCGCGTTCGGCTCGAGGCCACCGTCGCCGACAACGAGGACGGTGTCGACGTGCGGGTCATCGACAGCGGCTGCGGTATCGGTCCGAAGGACTGCGAGCATATCTTCGATCGCCTCTATCAGGTCCGCATCGCGGCGGACGAGTCGGAGAGCAGCGGACTGGGGCTCGGGCTCAGCATCGCTCGCGAGATCGTTCACGGGCACGGTGGCGAGCTCGCCGTCGCGAGTCGGGTCGGCGCCGGCAGCACCTTCTCCTTCCGGCTCCCGACGGCCGACGCAACCACCTCCATCGCTTGCCAGGAGCCCCTCTGATGAAGACTCTGCTGCTGGTCGAGGATGACGCGAAGATCACGCTCGCCCTCGGCATCCGCCTCAAGGCCGCCGGCTACACCGTCGTCACTGCCCCAGATGCCGTGCACGCGATGGCCCAGGCCATTCGCCACACGCCCGATGTCGTCGTGCTCGATATCAACCTCCCCGGCGGTGACGGCTTCCTCGTCGCCGAGCGCCTGCGCTCGACGCCGGCGACCGCAGCGATACCGATCGTCTTCATCACCGCGAGCAAGAGACCGGGGCTTCACGAGCGGGCGCGCGCCATCGGCGCCGTCGCACTGGTCGAGAAACCGTTCACTGCCGCGCAGTTGTTCGCGGCGATCGAACAGGCCACGGGCGACAGCGCGCTCCTCGACCTGGCGGGCTGAACCGGTGAGCGCATCCGATACCCTCTCCTCCCCGACCGAGGCGCGCGCGAGCGCGACGCTCGTTCACGATCTGCGCGGCCCCCTGGTGACGATGGAGGGGTTCGTGGGTGAAGTCGGGCTCGCTCTCGACGAGCTCGAGGCGCTGCTCCGCGAGGAGGCCTCGAGCGCGGATGTCGTCGCCCGTCTGCGCGAGCTCCTCGAGGCGGACTTGCGCCCCTGTCTCGCATTCGTCGATCGCGCGGCGCAGACCCTGCACGGACGTATCGACGCGCTCGATACCGACCCAAGCGCCGCCACGGGGGCGGAGTCATCGTGAGCACGATCGCCGCGCGGCGACCGACGAACGTCCGCCGGCCGGGGGGAACGAGCCGATGAGCACGCTTTCGGAAGCCGTCGCACCGGGGGAGGACACGGCCCGACACGACCCTACCGGAGGCATCGTCCGGCCGCGAGCGGACGACGACATCGTGCTCGTCGACGACGACGAGATGATCGCGGAGTTCGTACGACGGGTGCTGCGCGGAAGCGGGCGGGAGTTGCGCGTGTTCGACGATCCGCTGGCAGCGCTCGCACACCTCGAGACGCGCACCGCACGGGTGCTCGTCGTCGACACTTGCATGCCACGGCTCGACGGCCCCGGACTCATCGCGGCGCTCGCGCGTATCGGACGCCCGGGTGGCGAACGGGTGATCCTGTGCTCGGCCTCGCGATCGATGGTGGCGAAGGTGACGACAGCCTTGCCGGCCACGGTCGAGAGGCTGTCGAAGGACGAGCTGTTCGATCGCCACACGCTGCTCGAACGGCTCGGCGGACCGGCACCGATCACCGCTACGACGGGGCGTTAGCGCTCCGCCGGTGATTCACGCCGAGCCTCGTGGCTCGGCTCGAACCGCCGCCGATCGCGACCGCTTTCGAGTCGAGCGGCGCTCGCGATGTCCGGCTCAGCCGTCGAGCGCGGCGGACAGCTCCGGGAGCACTTCGAACAGATCTCCGACCAGCCCGTAGTCGGCGACCTGGAATATCGGCGCTTCCTCGTCCTTGTTGATCGCGACGATGACCTTGCTGTCCTTCATCCCGGCGAGGTGCTGGATCGCCCCCGAGATACCGACGGCGAGGTAGAGATTCGGGGCCACGACCTTGCCGGTCTGTCCGACCTGGTACTCGTTCGGCACGAACCCGGCATCGACGGCCGCCCGCGAGGCGCCGACCGCGGCGTTCAGCTTGGCCGCGATCTCGTCGAGCATCGAGAAGTTCTCCCCGTTCTGCATGCCGCGCCCACCGGAGACGACGATATCGGCGCTGGTGAGCTCGGGGCGATCGGAGTCGGAGAGCTCCTGGCCGACGAAGGCGACGGCATCGTCGGCCTCGGCCGCCGCCACGCTCTCGATCGAGGCGCTTCCGCCCGTCTCCGCGGCCGCGTCGAAGGCGGTCACACGGACGCCGATGACCTTGACCGAGTCGGAGCTTCTGACCGTCGCGAGCGCGTTGCCGGCGTAGATCGGACGGACGAAGGTGTCCTCCCCCTTGACCTCGATGATGTCGGAGATGCCCGAGACATCGAGCAGCGCGGCGACGCGCGGCATGACGTTCTTTCCGGCGGCGGTGGCGGCGAAGAGGATGTGAGTGCGGTCCGCCGCCTGAGCGACGACCACGGCGGCGAGGTTCTCGGCGAGCTCGTGCTCGTAGGCCGCGTCGTCGGCCACGAGAACCTTGTCGACGCCGGCCATCGCCGCGGCCTTCTCGGCCACACCGGCCACATCCTTGCCCGCGACCAGCAGATGTATCTCGCCGCCGATCGCCTTCGCCGCCGTGACGACGCTCGCCGTCGCCGCGCGCAGCTCACCCCCTTCGTGCTCGGCCAGGATCAGAATGCTCATGGGCTACTCTTCCTAAATCGATCGGGATAGCGTCCGGGATCGGGTCCGGCGCGAGGCGTGGCTCAGATGACTTTCGCTTCGTTGCGGAGTTTGTCGACGAGCTCGCCGACGCTTCCCACGATGATGCCGGCCTCTCGCTTGGGGGGCTCGTTGACCTCGACCACGGCGAGCTTGCTCTCGACGCTCACACCGGTATCGGCGACGGGGATGACCTCGAGCGGCTTCTTCTTCGCCTTCATGATGTTCGGCAGCTTCGCGTAGCGTGGCTCGTTCAGGCGAAGGTCGGCCGTGACCACGGCGGGAAGGGCGACGCGGATCGACTCGAGCCCGGCATCGACTTCGCGGGTGACCTTCAGATGGCTCTCCTCGAACTCGACCTTGGAGGCGAAGGTCGCCTGTGCCATGCCGGTGAGCGCCGAGAGCATCTGCCCGGTCTGGTTGGCGTCGTCGTCGATGGCCTGCTTGCCGAGGAAGACGATCCGGGGGGATTCCTTCTCGACGACGTGCTTGAGGAGTTTGGCGATCGCGAGCGGCTCGAGACGCTCGTCGGTCTCGATCAGGATACCCCGATCGGCCCCCATCGCCAGCGCCGAGCGGATCGTCTCCTGGCTCTGCGAGGGACCGATGGAGACGGCGATCACTTCCTCGGCGTGCCCCGCCTCCTTCAAGCGCAGCGCCTCCTCGACGGCGATCTCGTCGAAGGGGTTCATCGACATCTTGACGTTGGCGAGTTCGATGCCGGACTTGTCGGCCTTGACCCGGGCCTTGACGTTGTAGTCGAGCACGCGCTTGACGCCTACGAGGATCTTCATGACGGCGGGAGGTTCCGGAAGGGTTCGGTGGGCCGAGGCGGCATTCTACAAGGGTTTTTCGCCCGTGCCTCGCGGCGAATGCGTCGTCACTTGGCTTCATCGCGCCGTCCGCGCTCGCCCCGCTCGTCCCCCGCTCGTCCCCCGCTCGTCCCCGCTCGTCCCTGCTCGTTCCCTGCTCGTCCCCTGCTCGCGCCCCTTTGTACTTCGACCAATCGTCCGCACGGGCCTGCCGCATGTCCGTAGAGTGCGAACACCATCGGGGCACCGGTGGCATCGGAAAGGAGGGTGATGGCATGGGTGTGTCGGAGAACGCGTCACGAGCGGCGGCGGAGATCCAGAACCCAGACTGGCTCAAGCTCCTTGCCCGGATCGGATTCGGTGCCAAGGGCGTGGTCTATCTGATCCTCGGCGTGCTCGCCGTGCAGGGAACGGCAGGGGGCGGCACGAAAGGGGCGCTGAGCGAGATCGTGCGGCAGCCGTTCGGCAAGATCATGCTGTCGGTGGTGATGGTCGGGCTCGCGGCATACGGACTCTGGCGCGTCCTCCAGAGCACACTGGATCCGGAGAACGAGGGGCGTGAGCCGAAGGCCCTCGGCAAGCGAATCGGCTGGTTCTGCAGCGGGCTCGCCTATTTCGCGCTCGCCTTCTCGGCCGCACGTATCGTGCTCGGCGGTGGCGGCGGTGGCGGTGACGGGGCGGAGAGCGGTACGCAGACGCTCCTCTCGCTCCCCTTCGGCCAGTGGCTGGTCGGCATCGTCGGCGTCGGCGTCCTGCTCGCCGGCGCCCATCAGTTGAAGCAAGCGATCACGGCGGACTTCCGAGAGGACTTCGCTCTGCGCAAGATGAGCGGCCCGGAGAAGACCTGGGCGACCTACGCCGGACGAGCCGGACACGCGGCGCGCACGGTGCTCTACGTGATCATCGGCGTCTTCCTTCTCCAAGCGGCGTGGACGGCGAATCCCGACCAGGCCGGTGGGCTGGGCGAGGCACTCGACACGCTGCAGCGCCAACCCTACGGACCGTGGCTGCTCGGTGCGGCCGGTATCGGTCTCGTCTGCTACGGGCTCTACTGCTTCGTCATGGCGCGCTATCGAAAGGCGGTCGTGCTCTAGGGGGAATCGCTACTCGCCGATGTCCTCGTTCCAGAGCGCGGGCTCCTCGGCGATGAACGCCTCCATCAGCGTCACGCAGTCCTCGTCGTCGAGCACCTCGACGGTGACGCCTCGGCTCCTGACGTACTCCTCCGGGCCCCGGAACGTGCGGTTCTCTCCGACGACGACGCGCGGGATACCGTAGAGCAGCACCGCGCCGCTGCACATGTCGCACGGCGAGAGTGTCGAGTAGAGCGTCGCGCGGCGGTACTTGGCGGCCTCGAGTCGCCCCGTCTCCTCGAGGCAGTCCATCTCGGCGTGGCGAATCGTGCTGCCCTTCTGCACACGCTGGTTGTGCCCACGGCCGACGATCTCGCCGTCGATGACCAGCACCGAGCCGATCGGTATGCCGCCGGCGGCACGTCCCTTGCGCGCCTCGTCGACGGCGGCCTGCATGAACGTCGCGTCGTCGCTCACCGGTCGCCATCCTCTTCGGTCCGTTCGAGCCGGATGCGTCCGGAGGCGAACACGCTCAGGCGGCTCGTGCCGCCGGCGATGCCCGGCTCGGCGATCTGCGATGCACTCGCCTCCATCATCTGCGCACGCATCATGACCTCCGGTGCGAACGCCTGACCCTCGGTTCGGATATCCACCTCGAGGATACGGTAGCCGGCGGCGCCGAGGTTCCTCCGAACGCGCTCCGCACGCCGCTCGAACGCGTCGAGCGCCTCGTCGATCAGTGCGTCGCTCGCCGCTCGGCGGGCCGCGTGGCTGACCGCGAGCGTCGTGTCCCGCACCTGCAGGCGTTCCTGGAGTGTCTGGATCGCCTCGCCCATCGCCGCGAAATCGTCGCTCTCGAGCGTGAGGTTCTGGCTGCCGCGCCAGCCGATCAGGCGCCGTGTCTGGCTCGTGTCATAGCGTGGCCAAGTGCTGTAGTCGCGCGTTTCTCGCTCGATCCCCGGGTGGGCTTCGAGCGCCTCGAGCGCCCAACTCATATCCGTGTTGATCGCGTCGGCGAGCGCGTCGGAGGTGGCGGCCTCGGCCTGCACGACGAGAGTTGCCAGCATCACGTCGTTGTCGATCTCGGTATCGGCCTCGGCGGAGAGGGAGACGATGTCGTAGAGCGGCTCGGAGAGGTCATGTGCGTGGAGAGGGAGCGCGGCGAAGAAGGCGAACGGCGCGAGCAAGGCGGGCACCCGCACCTTGCGATGGGGTTTATCGGTCAGGAAAGCGGCGAATAGGGAGCCGAGCATCGTCGATTCTCCAAAATTTATCTTTTGAAACAGCAAGTTGATGGGGTCCGACCCTACGCCTCTAGGATTGCGGTGAGGCCCATGCCGCCGGCGGTGCAGACGGATACGAGTCCACGGCCGCCGCCTTCACGCTCCTCGAGGAGCTTGGCCAGCGTGCCGAGCACGCGCGCGCCGGTCGCGGCGAAGGGGTGCCCGACGGCGAGACTCGAGCCGACGACGTTCAAGCGCTCGCGCTCGATCGGCCCCATGGGGGCGTCGCGACCGAGCTCCTCGCGGCAGTAGGTCTCGTCCTCCCAGGCGGCGAGAGTGCAGAGCACCTGGGCGGCGAAGGCCTCGTGAATCTCATAGAGGTCGAAGTCCTGGAGGGCGAGCTCGGCCCGCCGGAGCATGTCGCTCGCGGCGAGGGTGGGGGCCATCAGCAGCCCCGCTCCACCGATGAAATCGACGGCGGCCGTGGCCGAGTGGGTCAGCCAAGCCTGCACCGGGAGCCCTCGCTCCCGCACCCACGCCTCGCTCGCGAGCAGCACGCCGGCCGCCCCGTCGGTCAGGGGCGTGCTGTTGCCGGCGGTCAGCGTGCCGCGCGCCGACTTGTCGTAGGCCGTCTTCAGCGCCGCGAGCGCCTCGACACTCGTGTCGGAGCGGAGGTTGTTGTCGCGGAGCACCCCGGCGCAAGGGATCAGCAGCTCGTCGAAGAAGCCGCGCTCGTAGGCGGCGGCGGCGTTGTGATGGGAGGCGACGGCGAGCGCGTCCTGCGCCTCTCGGGAGATCTCCCAGCGCTTGGCCATCAGCTCGCAGTGCTCGCCCATGCTCAGGAGCGTACGGGGCTCGGCGACCGAGGGCGGCAGCGGGGAGAGCTCCTTCGGTCCGAAGCCCTTGAACACCGATAGCTTGGCCGACGCGCTCTTCGCCTTCCCGAGCGCGACGAGCCGCCTGGCGAACTTCTTCGAGAACACGATCGGCACGTCGCTGACGGTGTCGGTGCCGGCGGCGATGGCGCAATCGATCTGCCCCGTGGCGATCTTGGCCCCGGCGACGAGCGCGGCTTGCAGGGAGGTGCCACAAGCCTGCTGCAGGGTGAGCGCCGGTGTGCGTGCGTCGAGCCTCGTACCGAGCACCGCCTCGCGGGCGAGGTTCCAGTCGCGCGAGTGAGTGATGACGGCACCGGCGTTGACCTCTCCGAGCCGAGCGCCCTCGAGCGACCAGCGCTCCACCATGCCGCCGAGCACCGTGGTCAGCATCGACAGATTCGAGAGTTCCGCGTAGGCGGTGTTCGCGCGGCAGAACGGGATACGCAGCCCACCGACGATCGCGACGGGGCGGAGGGTTCGCTCGGAGTTCGCTGCCATGGTCCGTCTCTCGCTCGCGTGGGGTCAGCCTTGCGTCGCCGGGATGGCGTCCGGGTTCGTCGCCAGGTAGTGCAACGGTCCGCCGCGAAACGGGGCGAAGCCCGTACCGAAGACGACCCCCGCGTCCAGCAGGTCGTCGTCGGGAACGATGCCGTCGGCCGCGGCCGCCCGACACTCGGCGAGGAAGGGGCCGAGCAGGCGACGGACCAGATGCTCGCGCTCGCCAGGCTCCAACTCGACCTCCCCCCGCACGGCCTTCCCCTTCTCCCAGGCGTAGAACCCCTCTCCGCTCTTCTTGCCCAGATCACCGCGGGCGATGCGCTCGTCGAGGAGCGCCGCCTGCGCGGCGACATCACCCCGGGCAAGGGTCTCGGCGACGTGACGGCAGACATCGAGCCCGACCACGTCGGCGAGCTCGATCGGCCCCATCGGCATCCCGAACCCGATCGCCGCGTCATCGATCCTCTCCTTCTCGACGCCTTCGAGTCGCAGCGTGAACGCCGCCATCAGGTACGGGGCGAGCACGCGGTTGACGAGAAATCCCGGTGCGCTCCGGGTCGGCAGCGGAAAGCGATCGACGCGGGTGCAGAACGCCGCCCCCCGATCGATCCAGGTGCGTTCGGTCCGCTCCCCGTGCACGACTTCCACCAGCGGCATCTTGGCCACCGGATTGAAGAAGTGCAGCCCGATCAGTCGGGCGGGGTCGGCGAGATCGCGGGCGAGCTCCTCGAGCGGCAGCGCCGAGGTGTTGGTCGCGAGCACGGCGTGCGGTGCGAGACGCGGCTCGAGCTCGGCGTACAGCCGGCGCTTGATGTCGGCGTCCTCGACGATCGCCTCGATGACGACGTCGGCCCGTGCGACACCCCGGCCCTCGAGATCGCCGATCAACCGCGCTTCGGCGGCGAGAACGGCGGGCTTCCCCCGCAAGCGCTTCTCGAATAGCCTTCGAGCGCGCTCGCGGGCGGTCCCGATCGGTTCGGCCGCCCGATCCTGCAGCGTCACCTCGAGCCCGCGCAGCACGCACCAAGCGGCGATGTCCCCGCCCATGACCCCGGCACCGACGACGTGCACGCGCCGCACGGGAAAGTCCGCTCCCTTCCCGAGCGTCTTCATCCGCTCGGTCAGGAAGAAGATGCGGCGCAGGTTGCGTGCCGTGTCACCGACCATCAGACGCCCGACACGCTCGGCCTCCCCTTCGAACATCCGCGCCCGCTCGTCGCGGTGCTCGCGCCACAGCTCGATCATCTCGAACGGCGCGGGGTAGTGCTCGGGGTTCGCCTTCTCGGCGGTCCGCTTCCGGAGCAGACGGGCGAGCGCCGCGCGCGCGGGCTGACGGTTGGTCAGCGCGGCGCGCCCGGACGGGGTGTGCCGCTTCCGCGTTCCGAGCACCGCCCGCCGCGCGCTCCAGCGGAGCGAGCCCGACTCCGGCACCAGCTCGTCGACGACGCCGGCGCGACGCGCCGCCCCGGCCCGCAGCAGCCGACCGGTCAGCATCAGCTCCATCGCCGCCAGGCCGCCGAGGCGCTCGGTCAGACGCGTGGTGCCGCCGAGCGCGGGGAAGATGCCGAGCTTCACCTCGGGGAGGCCGACCCGCGTGGCCTCGACATCGAGCGCGACGATGCGATCGCAGGCGAGGGCGAGCTCGAGCCCGCCACCGAGACAAAAGCCGTGCACGGCGGCGACGGTGCGGCAGGACAGCGCCTCGAGGCGCGCGAACACCGCCTGCCCCTCGAGGATCTTCGCCGTGACCGCCTCGGCCGACTCGAACGCGTCGAACTCGCGGATGTCGGCCCCGACGATGAAGCTGCCGAGCTTGGCCGACCCGACGACGAGTCCCGCGGGGGGCACCTCCTCGGCATGGGCGACGATACGTTCGAGCTCGGCGATGACAGCCTCGGAGAGCGAGTTCGTCGACTCCCCTGCTCGGTCGCAGGCGGCCCAGAGGATATCTTCAGCGTCCCTTTCGAGCCGCCAGTGCTCGAGCCCTTCCGGCATACCCGCCATGTCCCCTCCCGCCGCGCCGAGTGCCGCGCGGGTACCGCGCGCGTGGGCAGTGTAGCGGGTTCAGAAGGCGAGACTGGTGGCGAAGAAGGTGACCGGCCGACCCTCGTCGGGATCCCACCCGACATCGAGCCGGAGATCGGTGCGGGTCAGCGCCCGGAGCTTGTAGCGCAGCCCGACCCCGAGGCGCAGGTTCAGCGCGAGAGGACGGATGCGCTCGCGCGGGTAGACGTTGCCGATGTCGACGAAGAGCACGCGGCGCCACTCGGGCCGGGTGAAGAAGGCGGCGAGGTACTCGATATTCACCACCGCGAGCACGTCGCCCACGTCGCGTCCGGGAGCGACGCCGCGCAACAGCTCTCCGCCCCCGATGTCGTAGGCCTCGATGCCGAACGGGGCGCCGTCGCTGAACCCCAGCCGGGCCTGCAGGTTCAGGTTCCGGATCCCACCGTCGAGCGGGCGGTAGCGAAGGTAGCGAAGGTCCATGCGGTGATAGGCGAAATCCGAGCCCGTCCAGTCACCGGCGACGCGCACGCTCGCCCCGAAGCGGTGTCCGCGACGGCGGTAGCTATCCTCGTTGACGGCCAGCTTCTCCACCCCGACGACGACGCTCGCGTCGAGCCCGTCCGCGATCGGTCCGCGCTCGCCTTCGGTGAGCTCGATCTCCCGGCGCTCGAGACCGATGCCCGCCCGCGCCCTCCAGCCCTGCACGCCGAGCGAGCGGCCGAGCCAGCGAGCCATGCCGAAGACGACACGGGTGGACTCGCGTCGCCCTTCCCCGAACGTCTCGCTCTCACGCGAGAGCGTGGTCCGACGGCTCTCGACACCGAGCTCGACCTCAGCGCCCCAAGGGGTTCCGAAGAAGCGCGGCACGCGGTACTCGAGGCTGCGCACGTAGCCGTCGTGCCCGCGGCCGTCGTCCTCCTGGCGCCGCTCGACGGTCAGGCGAAGCTCGTGGAGACGACCCGAGAAGTTGTCCCAACGCAACTGCAACCCGGTTCGGAGCTCGCCGTCGGCGGTGCGGCTGAAGCGGGGTATGGCGAGGAAGAAGAGCTTCTCGCGCACGATGTAGCGCAGTACCAACACCTCGCCGGTGAAGTCGCCGCCGACGGCGAACGCTCGCCGCTCGAGCGAGAGCTCGGCCCGCACCGAGCGGAACAGCCCGAGATCCATGAGGCTCTGGATACCGTCGATGATGTCGTCGAGCGAGCAGATCTCGCCGCGCCGCTGAACCAACTCGCGCTCGAGCACCTCGGGGCGGGTGACACGGTTGCCGGCGAACTCGATACGATCCACCTCGCGCGCGATGCCGTCCCCGTCGGGCACCCCGCACCAGCGCTCGCCGGGCACGGCGTCGGCCCCCCGGAGCGCGCCCCCCGACACGAGCAGGGCGAGCGCGACGGCGCCCGCGAACGC
>Ga0114952_1003016_pt1 | contig 12313 bp, 9 predicted proteins | sample SidtaG_2_FD_87303 | JGI IMG/M metagenome (GOLD analysis project Ga0114952, IMG submission 87303) | Marine algal microbial communities from Sidmouth, United Kingdom - Sidmouth_Asex2 metaG | ecosystem: Host-associated > Algae > Red algae > Unclassified | place: Sidmouth, United Kingdom | collected... | reverse complement strand
TTATGTTAAATATTCTGTTAGAAGGGTGGTATTTAAGAAGATCACATAAATCAGAGTAAGGATCAAGTAGTAGCAATTCAGTATTTACCCATCAGCTTCGTGCGCTTGGTGTCCTAACGACCCTAGGTTTAAAACTGAAACCTCAATCCAAATAATATTTAATGAAGTGCACGTGAACTTCATTAAATTTTTAGGAGGAATTTCTTAACATTTTTAAATGTAGATTGTGTTAGTGTACAGCTTAAAATTAAGCTTAAGTGCTCAAAATGCAATAAAAAGGTCTAACACGATTTGTGAACAACCTCAAGAACTACAAGAAAGCATAGAACAACCTACTTTGTGCCTTGCCCATTCTGGTCTTTTTGCAAACCATTTTTGATATTCTGATTGCTCTTCATAAGGTTTTTTGAGCATGGTATAAAGTTCTGCTACTAATTCATAGTTACCTTTGTTGGCTTCATCAATCGCCAGTTGTGCCATGTAATTTCGTAGCACATATTTTGGATTGACAAGATTCATCTTGCTCTTTCTTTCATCATCGGACAAAGTCTCACTTGCTAATCTGCCTTTGTAGATCTTGAACCATGACTTCCACGATTCCAAAACTTCACCTTTTACCGCTTTACTTTCATAAAAAGCATCTTGCACTACTCGGACCATTGTTTCCTCTGTATCTTGCTTTTGAACATTCGCCAAAAGGCGAAAAAAGATGGTCATATCAGTCTCAGTCACCGGAAAAGTCTCAACAAGGATCTGATTGATAATAGAATCATTTTCCATTTCCAGATCAAAGCCCAGTTTTGACCGCATCATTTTTAGATACTGTTTCTCATAGGTGATTTTATATCGTTCCAGCGCTTCCTCAAACGGTTTTGACGCTTCAACCAATGGGTACAAAGAATTGGCAAGTTGATATAGATTCCATAGTGCTACTTGTGGCTGATGCCCAAAACGATACCTGCGATTCGTTCGATCTGTAGTGTTAGGGGTCCAATCTTCATCATAATTCTCCAACCAACCATACGGACCATAATCGATCGTTAGACCGAGTATGGATAGGTTGTCTGTATTCATTACGCCATGAACAAATCCAACGCGTTGCCAATGCACAACCATCTCCAAAGTACGGTCCAGCACAGCATTAAAAAATGCGACATAAGCGTCCTTGTTACCTAATTTTATTTCCGGGTAAAAATGCTTGATGGTATAGTCTGCCAACTTCTTCAAATTATCAATGTCTTGACGAGAAGCAAAGATTTCGAAACTCCCAAATCTTATAAAAGAAGGAGAAACTCGACATACAATTGCCCCTTTTTCTAAAGCCGGATTGCCGTCGTACATTACGTCGCGCATCACCTTGTCTCCAGACAATGAAAGCGATAATGACCGAGTAGTCGGAACGCCCAAATGATGCATCGCCTCAGAACAAAGATGCTCTCTGACAGAAGATCTCAGAACGGCTAGCCCATCTGCAGATCTAGAGTAAGGCGTCGGCCCTGCACCTTTTAATTGTAAGGCCCATCTTTGAGAATCGTGCATCACTTCCGTAAGATTAATTGCCCGACCATCGCCCAATTGTCCGGCCCAATTTCCAAACTGATGTCCTCCATAACACATGGCATATGGGCGTGTTCCATCCAATACTTTTGCTCCTGTGAAGGTCTGTAAAAAATCTTCGGATTTGATATCCTCTTTTGAAATCCCTAGAAGATCTGCAACCTCTTCAGAAACATGAACCAATTTGGGTTGAGAAGGTACTTTGGGAGTCACATACGAAAAACAAGCTTCTGATACCTGTCTTCTACTATTCTCTGATATCGGATCTGACGGTAATTCTTTGTTGAAGGTGTCCTGAATATTTAGATTCATTATTTTCTTTTTGTAAGACTTCGAATAAATTAAACAGACGAAAAGGAGAAAGGTTTTTGTGTCGCGAATAGTGATCCTTACTATTTCTTTATGGCAAGAACTTCCTCTTTGGTTTTTTTCCATCGACGATGCGACCACAGATAATATTCCGGTTGACGGAGTATGGTTTTTTCTAATTTTTTCACATAGGCTTCGATGATCTCCCCATTTTCTGTCTTAGATGGGTCTTCACAGATCATCGAAAACTCAACAGTATAATAGCCTCTTTTGGGTTTTACGACATCGATATAAAACACAGGCCAGTTGGTTTCTCTTGCATACTTTTCTGCGCCAAAAAAAAACGGCGTTTCTCTTCCCAAAAAATTTACCCAGTGACATCGCAATGGATTGTTAGGCCATTGGTCTGCAATAAAACTTATGCCGATTGGAGTAGGATGTTCCTTGTTGAAATAATCTTTTACTTCCTTTACAGGAATGATACCAGTGCCAAACTTTGTCCTGGTACTAAAGATTAAATCACTGAAAAATTTATTGTTCAATGGTTTTACAATGCCGTAATGTTTATGTCCTGCAACTTCGCCCATGCGCATAGAAATGACTTCCCATCCGCCACAATGACCAGCAGTACCTATTAGATTTTGACCAGCTGCAGCATAAGGGGCGAAAATTTCCGTTCCCGTAAATGTTACTCGTTGGGATAATTCTTCCTCGCTTATATTAAAGTTTTTTACCGACTCCATGATGAGATCGCAGAGGTGTCTGAAAAATAATTTGGCCGTCTTTTCGACTTCTTTTTTTGATTGCTCTGGAAACGACTGGCTTATGTTATCTAAGACGACTTCTTTCCGGTACCCAACGACGTAATACATCAGATAATACAGAAAGTCCGAAAACCTCAGCAAGAGGGAAAAGGGCATTTTGGAAAGCGGCCATATCAATAAGTAATAAAGAATCTTGGATCCCAATAGTATATTAGATTAATTTAAGCCGTAAAGGTAAGTACAATTAGTAAGATATAGAGATCCTTTTTATTTGCCTTTCGGCGAATGGATATATGTCTCAAAAAGTAGTTTCAGCTGCTTTCTGTCTATCTTGTGTCCTCCTTCGTAGGAGTGGATTGGAAAGATCAAATTGTTTTTTTCAACGATGGATCGCAGGACGTTCATTCTTTCTTCAGATAAATAAATATCCTGTAAGCCATAAGTGTACATTAAGTCAATGGTAGAAAGATCCGTTTTACTTTGGCTCAGATCTATGTCTTCCGGTACCCAGCAAGAATAGGCGATGATGTGATCTACCGGTTCTTTTTTAGCATGCAGCCATCTAAAAGCAGTGGTTCCACCTTGTGAAAATCCAAGAATGATCTTTTTACACATCGCAGGGACTTGAGTCGAATATTTATGGAGCAATTGGCTGAGATATTCTGAAAAATCTTCTATTTCCATTAGGCGATCACGAGACGTCATCCAAGAAGCCACAACATCTCCTTGCATGCCCTTTGCATAAAATCGATTGAGCCCTTCGGCAGAAATAATAAAATGAGTCTGAGGATCAAACGCACGAAATTTATAAAGGATCTGCTCGCAAAGCATGTTTGATCCATGTAGGCAGATCCATAAATATTTTGTCTCCGCGTTCAAGGTACCATAAGTAACATATCTTGCAGTTTTTTGAACCTTCAGGAAGTTTGTTTTGTATTTCAAGAGCATTACTTTATAGGTTTGTCAGAAACTTTCATCTCTATCAAAGCAGACATCACCACCTCGTCATTTTTGTCTTTTACTTTGATGTCGCAAATTTGTAACTCAATGTTGTCCCAATCAGGTGTGCCAAGATCGCATACCGCATAAAGGTCCGTTTTCGCCTTCTTCAAATATTTAACTTGCATGCCAACAGGTATCCACCTTCGATGCTTTGGTATTGAAGCTTCCATGCATATCCCACCAGCAAATTCACATAAGTTACACATCGCAATCGCATGTACCGTTTTCAAGTGGTTATGGACAGACCTTCTGTTCTTCATTGTCACATGAATGTAGTTTGGTCTGATCTCTTCTATGGTTGGTTTAATGGTTGTGAAGTAAGGTGCCATTCTCGCAACTCCTTTTGAGAAGAGTAACTTTCCAAATGGATACTTCATCATTTTCTTGTGCAATTTTAAAACGTAATTCATTTTAGGTGTTTATTCGTGTATCTGTTTATGTGTTTATCTGGCGGTTCTAAAAGAGCTTCGATTGCTTATTTTTTCATACAGAAGTACACGATAAATCGTATTATCTGCTGAAGCTTCAGCGAAAGTTGGCGCACCCAATTTTATCTTATGTTCGTATCTTCCTTAATAACAGATAAACAAATAAACTTAGTTCGCCGAAGCTTTAGCGTAGGAGAACGCATAAACAAATAAACACTCTCTTACCATTCCAACACGATCTTCCCAAAGTGCTTCCCTGATGCCTGATACTCAAACGCCTGTTGCAATTCCTCAAAAGCAAACGATTTATCGATGATCGGTTTTATATTCATTTCATCTATAAAGCAAACCATGTCTTCTTGCATGACTTTAGACCCCACGGCAATGCCTTTGATGTCAATAAATTTGAAAAATATCTTAGGGAAGGTAATGCTTCCTTTTCGTCCACCGGATAAGATACCTATAGCTATGATATCCGCGCCCATTCTAGCCGCTTCGATCGATTGATTCATAGTTGATCCACCACCAACATCTAGTACATTGTGTACGCCTCCGTTTGATCTTTTGAAAATGGTCTTGCCCCAGCGTTCGTCCGTTTTGTAATTGACAACCTCCTCTACACCCATGGACTTTAGCCGTTTCGCTTTTTCTTCTGAAGAAGTTGTCGCAAATATTGTCACGCCAGCAGCTTTGGCAAACTGTAAACCAAACATGGACATACCTCCCGTGCCTTCGATAAGCACCGATTGCCCTGATTCTATGTTCCCAGTTTCAAACAACCCATTCCAGGCGGTAAGAGCCGCTGTAGGTAGGGTAGCGGCTTCTGCATAAGAGTACCCTTTTGGTATCTTAGTAAGTGCATTTGCAGACGCCAAAGAGTACTCTGTCATAAAGCCATCCAAGGATTCCCCAGATATTTCTGCAATGATCCAAGGAGTCGGTGGTCCTGCCATCCATCCCGGAAAAAATAAACCCATCACTTTGTCACCGATCTTCCACTCCGAGACACCTGCTCCAACTTCTACTACTTCGCCCGCACCGTCCGACATGGGTACGCGACCATCTGGGACCTTGATGCCACCGGTCCCAACCAAGTAATCATGAAAATTTAAGCTTGTTGCATGCCACTTCACCAATACTTGGCCAGCTTTAGGTTTTGGTACATCGTGCTCAATGGTCTTTAGGTTTTCAAAACCACCGCCGTTAAAGATTTGAATACTTTTCATGCCCAAAGGTAAAAAGCTTATGTATTATTGTGTATGGTTTTACTTTTTTCTTGTGAAGAAAACAATAGCGAAGGTCCAAACTAATTCTTTGGAGCATACTTTTGTGGGAAGTTCAGACTTTTTCCTTTCTGCAAAATATTGTCACCCTTTCATGGTTCGGGTTCTGTTTGACGCAATTTCGATGGGTTATGCCGAAGGCATCCCTGCGGGAAAACCCATCGTTATAGAAGTTTAACCCCTTTGGGGTATTGATGACACAACTTAAAAATACTTCTGCCTTTTTTACCTTCGGCATCCCTGTAGGACATTTTATATTTCTCGGAGTTTGCTATTTAGAATATTCCAGTAAATAAATAAAAATAAAAATAAAATAATTTTCCTTTGCATTTAAAGGCGTTTTTCAAGAATGAATCTGGAAAACCCTGAAAGGGTTTCATTACTATAACGATGGGTTTAAACCCATCGTGACAAATACATAACAATCAAACCCTGATAGGGTGACTTTATTATATCCTTACATCCTCAAATAAACCCCAAACTCCCCACCAACAGAACGCCGCTCCAAATTTTCAGAATTAGTCAACAGAAGATACTCGTAATACAAATTGGCATATAGACCGATCTTGCCAAAGGTATATGTGTATCTAGCATGAAACTCCGGGTTGATATAATTCAATGGATGCGAAAAAGATTGGTTTGAGTAAACCCTATCTAAGATGGTCGAAGAGTTTTGTTGTCCAAAATAGAAAAACAGATTTTCATCCGTTTTAGAATGTAAACCGAACAAGGAATAAGTAAAATACAATTCCAAGTTTTGTCTCGTGACGATAGGCATGAAGGCTCTGATCATAAACTCTAGTTGCTGTGAAGAAAACCAAGAACTTGAAAAGAAGTTGTCATTGTTGAAGACCATTAAATTTGAGCTAAGCTGCGGACCTACGTGTATCCCAAACGTCTTCCAAGTACCCACTTTATTTGACCAAGCAATTTTCAAATCATTATCAATAAGTGCTGAAGGGAATGATACGCCATCTTCCGCATCGACATTTGTTTTGTCTAATGGTAAACCAAAGTGCGAAGCGTTGACCTCCACAAACCATCGATTGGTATTTTCTTGGATTCTTTCAAAACGAAATACAAACTTAGGAAAGGTTCCATCAAGTTTTGGGAGACTGAGTCTATCATCTGAAATCGTTTCTCTAGATTCTTGGATACTTGAGGTGATGAAGTTTGAACTCGTAAATTCAGATCTTTGAGCACACATGGATACCGCGTATAGAAATGATGATAGAAAAAGGATAAATCTCATGATTGTTCCATTTTAGTAGAACGAAGATAGGGAATGTACTAGAAGTCTAAAAGCAGTATCGTTGCAAGTTAAGTGTGCATTAGAAGTATCAATTAAGTTATAAAAAGTAATATTGTGAGTGAATATTCATTCATAATATAATTATTTAAGTTTAATGAATTGAAAATCATACTATGAATATTTGAAAATTTGAATAAATATGTATAAATTGTATTATTAATCAGTCATTATAAACTAAATAACGAATAAATGCATGATAATTCATACAAAAATTGGAATGTAATGGACGATGTCGCTATTGAAAGGGAAATAGGTAGATACATCAAGAAACTGCGACAAGATCAAAATAAAACCCAGGACCAATTGGCAAAAGCTGCCAATATAAGCAGGTCCACTTTGAGTTTATTAGAGCGTGGGGAGTCGGGCAATTTGAAAACGCTGATCCAAATTTTACGGGTCTTAGGCAAATTAGAATTACTTCAAATTTTTGAATACCAAGAACAACTAAGCCCTTTGGCGTTGGCAAAAGAGCAGCATACAAAGTATCGTACTCGGGTGAGACCTTCAAAGAAAAAGACAGATACAAAAAGTAAAAAATCCAATTGGTAATGATCACAACAGCTTTTGTTAAAATATGGGGTAAACTAGTTGGTGCGGTAGCTTGGGATGCTAAAAGTCAATTAGGGAGTTTTGAGTATGATCCTAAGTTTCTGGATTTTGGATGGGATCTTGCGCCCCTCAAAATGCCCATTGAAGCTGGAGCAAAGATCTATAGTTTTCCAACTTTGCGTCCAGGAAGAAATAGTATATACGATACCTTTAAGGGATTGCCAGGTTTGCTTGCTGATATGTTGCCAGACAAATACGGTAATCAACTCATAGAGGTATGGTTGGCGCAGCAAGGACGTGCGCCAGATTCGATGAATCCGGTGGAAAAACTTTGCTTCATTGGTTCTCGAGGTATGGGGGCTTTGGAGTTTGAGCCTAGCCAAATGAAGGTAAGAAAAACAGCTTATAAAATTGAGGTGTCTTCACTTGTAGAAATTTCTCAACGTATGTTGCAGCAAAGAGAAAAGTTTCAAACCAACTTGGCAAAAGATGAAGAAAAAGCCATGCTCGATATCTTAAAGATCGGTACTTCAGCAGGTGGTGCTAGACCAAAAGCTGTTATCGCCTATAATTCAAAAACAAGTGAAGTAAGATCTGGCCAAGCCAATGCGCCAAAAGGTTTTGAACATTGGTTGATAAAGTTGGACGGTGTAAGCGATGCCCAGTTTGGAAAATCTACTGGTTACGGCAGGGTAGAAATGGCCTATTATCTTATGGCCATTGATTGCGGAATTGATATGATGGAAAGTAGATTGCTAGAAGAGCATGGACGAGCACATTTTATGACAAAGCGTTATGATAGGGAAGGAGGAGCCACGCGTCACCATGTGCAAACCTGGTGCGGAATGAATCATTTCGACTTTAATGAAATGGCTAGTTACAGTTATGAGCAATTGTTTCAAACCATGAGAGCACTCGGTCTAGATTATCAAGAAGCCGAGCAAATGTTTACTCGAATGGTGTTCAATGTCTTGGCAAGAAATTGTGATGACCACACAAAGAATTTTTCATTCAGAATGATAAAAGACAAAGAATGGACATTGACACCCGCTTACGATATCTGTCATGCCTATGATCCTCAAAGTATTTGGGTGAGCCAACATGCGTTGAGCATTAATGGTAAACGTAAAAACCAAACGAAGGAGGACTTTATGAAAGTTGCCAAATCAATGAACATCAAAAAAGCCCCAGCAATTATAAAAGACATTTATAGCAAAGTCCAAAATTGGGAAAGCTATGCCAATCAAACGGGTGTGGATATAAATATCAAGAAGATGATCAAGGAATCTTTTATAGAGGTATGAATGACCAAATGACCGATCAAAACGATCTGAATTTTATCCCTTTTATCAAAAATTTCGTCATTTAGGCACAAATGATGTTCAGCGCAAGCAGAAAGAAAGAAAAGTATCATCTACTTTGAATTCCTCCTAAATAAGTCATAAATTATTATCTAATGTACTTCAAGGACTTTTTTCCTTGGGTTGAAAGCATGTTATCCTATGAAATTTATCGTCACGACCTTTTTTACGATTTTATACCTAAGCAGTTTTGCCCAGATCAATCCGATGGAGATCGACCTATATCTAGATTCCTATAGAGCACCACTATCATCCAACCCTGACCCACTGGCAGCATTTAAAGACCAGTTGATTTTTCAGATCGATCAGTACGATGGCAAAAAAGAACTTTTGATAACAGATGGCACCGAACAAGGAACCGAAGAAATATTTGTTTCTGCAGAAAGAAACCTTACCGCTAATTTTAATCCCCTTTCTGCCTCCAATGAGAATAACATTTACATGAATCTAAATTCATCGAATAGTGGTTTTGATACAGAATTATATCGGTATGATGGCGTATCAAATGTTGCAGAACTGATCTATAATTCTGAAGATGATTTGAAGGCATTGTATCCTTTGGATGAAGGCGTATTGATCATCATAAAAGGAGATTGCGGACACTGGGGACATTGTGATCAATTCTTGTACTATGATGAATCTAGTAACACCGTAACGGATCACTCTGATCTTGTCGAAGGCTTTGAAGAATTTAGTGTTGAAAATATTCTAGAAAAAGATGGTGAACTTGTCATGCATGCCATAACTGCTGATCAAGATCTTGTCCTCTTTGCAAATGTAAATACTGAGCAAAGCCAGGTCATTCATAGCGGTGAAAATAGAACTACAATATTGTACGGAGTTATTGATGATCATGTATTATTTTCGGGTAAGAATGATTCTTATGAAGGCCTACATGCTACCCTTGACGGTACAACCATCAATCTACTCTTAGAAGGAGAACTTTCTGAACTGAACGAATTTCAGTGGCATATTACTGATGAAAAACTCTACATCATAGGAGATCGACAAGACAGTCCTGGTAGTGAGATCGTATATGCTTGTGATGGTAATGTAGCAGAAGTGTATTATGATTCGAATGAATTTTTGTGGGGGGATATCAAAGTAGTTTATTTTTTTGATGGGATCTTGTTTTTTGAAAAAGCCACAGATTTTTATGCATACGATGGAGCAGCTGACCCCCAAGCTTTAAATTACACCGGAGGGTTTCGAGAAATATTTGAGGGAGGAGGATCACTCTTTATTAGAAGTGCTGGAGAACTTTATAGGTATAGAGAAGGAGCAGACGCTCAAGTGGTCGTCGATTTTATTGCAAGAGATGTCGTACATGCTTTTGAAGAAAACTTGATTGTACTCAGAGACAAAGACATCTACAAAGTGGATAGAGGCACTGGTGACCTTATCTTTATCGAAACGCTGGCTGCTGAGCCAGAAGATAACTTTCCTTTTGAAGCGGGAGACAAGGTGTTTTTAAATAACACGGATGAGGATCATGCAGCTGAACTTTGGGCAACTGATGTTACACCAGGTACTTTTGGTCTTGTCAAAGATCTCAATGTTGGGACAGAAGGTTTGCTTCTAAATGAGATAAGTTCTCTTGGAGACAAGTTATTTATTACAGCGGGTCTGTGGAATGTTGGAGAACGTGATGAGAATCGTCTTATGGCCTTTGACCATGTGACAAAAGAACTCACAGAAATTTACGATCAAGAGTGTAATATCGAAACAACTGGAGAATATCTGATCGTCACACAGGAGGTAAAGAATTTAGACTCACTGGATATTTTTAGTACCAAAGGGGAGCCTAATGATTTTGTGCATCTAGGGAAATTACCTAGGACCGGATTTATCAATACCAATCCAAGTTCAGAATTATTTAAATACAATGATAAAGTCTTGATCAATTATGACGGTGGGTTGATGGTCACTGATGGAACAGTCGAGGGGACTTTCAATTTGACAAATATTAGTATCAATGATGACTTCATTATTTACAAAGACATTTTTTATTTTCAAGCAGCAGAATATTCTTTTCCAAATCAAGAAAACCAATTTTGGAGAACGGACGGAACGGTGGCAGGAACTTATCGCTTACTAGAAGATGAGGTGGATAACCTTTATATTTATAAAGATTATCTTTTGGTGCATCATGATGACAGAATTTATTTTAATGATGGTACTTCCGATGAATTTGATTTTCAATGGTTGACTGATGTGGATCATTATTTTTCTGACAAGGATAACTTTTATGTAGTGCGAAATGGTGAGTTAGGAACTTTCCCTTTAGATCTTCCAAATACGATCGATGTCAATTCTTATGAATTTTTTGAGCCGATCATTAACGTTCAAGATTTTGTAAGAGGTTTTGAGTTGAATGGGATCGCGATGTACCATGATTTTTATGGAAAGTTATTTACCACAGATGGGACAGCAAAGGGTACCCATTTGGTTTTGGAAGATTTTCAAACGGCCTTTAGTGATAATATTCTTGGGGAGTATGAAGGAGGACTTTTCTTCAGGCATCTTACGGACGAAAATGGAGCAGAACTTTGGTTGACCGATGGTACCATCGATAAAACATTTATGATCGAAGATCTTTTTCCTGGGACTTCAGGGAGTGCTCCTAAAAGCGCGCATGTCTTTAAAGGAGATCTATACTTTATTGCGACTCATCCAAAATATGGAACAGAAATATTTGTGCTAGACAATTTCTTCTCACCAAATTTGACAGGGGTTGTCTATGAGGACAAAAACGAAAATGGTATGCAAAATGCCGGAGAATTGGGGATACCAGGTATCATAGTCGATATTTCTCCAGACGGACAAAGAACAACCACAGATGAAAATGGAAATTATGCTTTTGAAATAGAGCCAGGTCAAGCATATGAATTGACCCTATTGGATGAAGATTGTTGGGAGTATTGTTTGAATGAACCCATTACACTCGACGCAACAAAGAATCCAAATTTTTTATCCAATTACTTTGTGGACATTCCAGCTTGTTCTCAAGGTGTTGAGAAAAATGAATTATTGGTGGACCTTACTTCTTCTATCTCAAGATGCAATACCCTAGGGAAGCATTGGGTCAACATTAAAAATAATTCTTGCAAAACCCAAAGTGGAAAAGTTGAGATAAGATTTGATCATTTAGATACCCTTGTAAATATTGATGTTCCATTTGATAGTTTGGGAGGACTTTATACTTTTGAGTTTGAAGAATTAGAACAAAATGCATTGTACCCGATCGATATTGTTGTCCAAAGAGGAAACGAAACTTTCACAGCAGATACCATGTGGTATGAGATCACTTCGTTTTTATTTGAGGATGGAGACTATGTAGAAATTGGTAAAGAGGAAATATATCAAATTCTGAGATGTTCCTATGATCCAAACGACAAACAAGTATTCCCCGCAAGGGAAGAAGAATCAAATAGCAACTACACGCAATTTGATGAAAAACTTACTTATAAGATCCGATTTCAAAATACCGGAAATGATACGGCTTACAATGTGCTGATCACCGATACTCTTTCTCCATTACTTGACCCTTCGACATTTGAATTGATCGCGGCAAGTCATCCGATGAATTTGCAGGCAAGAAATAATGGTGTCCTTCATTTTTATTTTACAGATATTTTTTTGGTGGACAGCTTGACCAACGAGCCAGAAAGTCATGGCTTTGTCTCTTTCAACATTGAGGCATACGATGAGATCGAAGAACTTGATGAGATTTTCAATACAGCGAATA
>Ga0114952_1003010_pt1 | contig 12338 bp, 11 predicted proteins | sample SidtaG_2_FD_87303 | JGI IMG/M metagenome (GOLD analysis project Ga0114952, IMG submission 87303) | Marine algal microbial communities from Sidmouth, United Kingdom - Sidmouth_Asex2 metaG | ecosystem: Host-associated > Algae > Red algae > Unclassified | place: Sidmouth, United Kingdom | collected... | reverse complement strand
GGGGGCAGCTGGTGGCAGGTCGGCATCCCGGCCGTGTCCGAGTCGGACGAGGTGCTCGCGGCCCGCCGCGACTGGCAGGACGCGAACGACGACGTGCAGGCGTACTGAACGTGGCGGGCGCGGCGAGGGCGATCTGTCTCGGGCGGGCGGGGCTCGATCTCTACGCGTGCGAGCACGGCGTGCCGTTCGCCGAGGCGAGAACCTTCGAGAAGCACGTCGGCGGCTCGCCGGCGAACATCGCCTTCGGTCTCGCCCGGCTCGGCGTGCCGACCGCCTTCGTCGGTCGTGTCTCCGACGACATGATCGGGCGCTGGGTGCGTGACGCGCTCGCCGCCGAAGGGATCGGTGTCGACGGTCTCGTGCTCGATGGGAGCGGCACCCGTACCTCGCTTGCGGTCACCGAGATGCGGGCGGAGGACTGCGGCGTCGTCATCCACCGCCACGCCGCGGCGGATCTCGCCCTGACGGTGACCGATCTCGACGCGAGCGCCGTCGAGGCCTGCGAGTTGCTGGTGCTCTCGGGCACCGCCCTTGCCGCCGAGCCCTCGCGCACGGCAGCGCTCGAGGCGGCGCGGCTGGCCGAGAAGGGTGGTGCCCGCGTGCTGCTCGATCTCGACTACCGCGCCTACACCTGGCCGTCGCTCGAGCAAGCGCGCGAGGTCTACGGGCAGGCGGTCCGGGTCGCCGACATCGTCATCGGCAACGAGGAGGAGATCGACGTGCTGCGGCCGGTGACGATCGCGCCCGGCGACGATCGGGCGCTGGTCGAGGCACTGCACGCCGACGGGGTGTCGCTCGTCTGCCTCAAGGCGGGCGCGGCAGGCTCGACCGCGTGGCCCGCCCACGGCACGCCCGTGCACCAGCAGGCCTTTCGTGTCGATGCGCTCAAGCCGTTCGGCGCGGGGGACGCCTACGCGGCGGTTCTCGCGTCGGGACTGCTCGCCGGGGAGTCGCTCGCCCGGACGCTGGAGCGTGCGGCCGCCGCGGCCGCGATCGTCGTGGCGAGCCCGAGCTGCGGCGACGCCTCGCCGACCCTCCTCGAGATCGATGCCTTCGTCGCCGAGCGCACCGCCGGTACCGATTCCTGAACCCGCGATCACCCATGACACAGCACATTCCCGCCCACGACAACGCGAACCGACCGATCGTGGCCGAAGACAACGAGGTCGTGCCGCTGATCTACTTCAACCGCCTGGTGCTCGGCGCCGGCGAGTCGCACGCGTATCGCCTCGCCGCGCACGAGAGCTGCGTGGTACCCGTCAGCGGCCGCTGCACCGTTGCCGTCGGCGGCGAGAGCTTCGAGCGCATCGGCACCCGCTCGAGCCTCTGGGAAGGGGTGCCGAACGGCGTCTACGTGCCGCGCGGTGCCGAGTGCACCGTCACCGCCGAGGAGGACGCCGAGGTCTTCGTCGCCGGCGGGCGGCTCGAGGGGCGGGACGGACAGGCGGCGTTCGAGCCGTTCGCGATCCGCGACGAGGATGTCGACATCGTCCAGTACGGCTCGGACGAGACCAAGACGCACCGGAAGATCAAGCACGTGCTCGGGCAGCGCAACGCCGATCGCCGCGGGCGACTACTGGTCAGCGAGCTGTTCACGGTCGGGCAGGGCGGCTGGTCGGGCTTCCCGCCGCACAAGCACGACACCGACCGGCGCGGCGGGGACGGCGCGCCGCTGGAGACGCGGTTCGAGGAGGCCTATCAGTTCCGCTTCAACCCGAGTCAGGGGTTCGGCTGCCAGTTCGACTACCTCGAGGACGGCGGGGGTGGAGACGGGCTCGCCGGTCGGCCGCACCACATCCGTCACGGCGACACCTATCTGATCGATCATGGGTACCACCCCTGCGTCGTCGCCCCGGGGTACGAGATGTACTATTTCACGATCATCGTCGGCGAGACCTCGCAGTCGCTGGTGCAGTTCTTCGAGCCGACTCACGCTCACCAGATCGAGACCATCCCGGGGATCAAGGACATGATCTCGAAGTTCCGCTGACGCGCCTGAGCGCTCCGAGCCCGATACCACCGAGTCGATGGAGCACCAGCCATGCGTGCGACGCTCACCGATCTGCTGCCGCCCGCCGTCGCCGACGGCTACGCGGTTCCCTGTTTCAACGTCTTCGGTTTCGACGAGGCGGTGGCCTGCGTGCGTGCCGCCGAGACCCTCGACGCGCCCGTGATCCTCGCGACCAACCGCGAGATGGTCGCCTTCACCGGCGTCGAGCAGCTCGGTGGGCAGCTCGGGCGGCTCGCGCGCGACGCACGCGTACCGGTTTGCGTCCATCTCGATCACAGCGACGACATCGCGCTCATCGGCCGCGCCGTCGAAAGCGGCTACAGCTCGGTCATGTACGACGGCTCGCAGCTACCCTTCGCCGAGAACGTCGCCGCCTGCCGCGAGGTCGTGGCGCACGCCCGCGAGCACGGGGTATCGGTCGAGGGCGAGATCGGCTCGGTACCCTACAGCGAGGGGCGTGCGCACGTGCGCGACGAGCTGACCGACCCGGAGGAGGCGGCCCGCTTCGCCGCGGAGAGCGGGGTCGATGCCGTCGCGGTCGCGGTCGGGAACGTGCACCGCCTGCGCGAGGCGGGCTCGACGATCGACTTCGAGCGCCTCGCCCGGATCCGCGAGCGCGTCTCCCGGCCGCTGGTCATCCACGGCGCGAGCGGGGTGAGCGACGCCGATCGGCGCCGGCTGGCCGCCTCGGGGGTGGCGAAGTTCAACATCGGTACGAGCCTCCGCCAGAGCTTCGCCCGCGCGCTCAGGGCATCGCTCGCGGCCGATCCCGACGAGTTCGACCGCCTGACGCTGTTCGCCCCGGTGGTCGACGCGCTCGCCGCGGCCGCCGGCGCCCACCTCGAGGCGCTCGGGGCGGCAGGCCGGGCCGCCTCGGGCCGGAGCGCCGAGCCGTCTCCCGCCTCCCGATCTCTCACAGGACACTCCTCCCGATGAGTTACCCCACCGGCAACGCCCCTTGCTCCTGGGGCGTGGAATTCGGCGACGATCCTCGGAACCCGCCGTGGCAGCAGGTGCTCGACGAGGCCCGCGAGGCGGGCTACACCGGCATGGAGCTCGGTCCGCTCGGTTTTCTGCCCGAGAACCCCGAGGCGCTGGCCGAGGCGATGGCGAGTCGCGGCATGACGCTGACCGCCGCCGTCATGTTCCGCCCCTTCCACGATCCGGCGGCCTTCGGCGACATCCTCGACGTGACGCACCGCACCTGTCGGAACCTACGCGCGCTCGGCGCCGAGCAGTTCGTCCTGATCGACAGCATCAGCGGGCGCCGGGTACCGACGGCGGGGCGTCCCGAGGAGGCCGAGCGCCTGGCCGGCGGCGAGCTCCGTGCCCTGCACGAACGCATCGCCGAGGTCGCGACGATCGCCCGCGACGAGTACGGCATGACGGTCTCGATGCACGCCCACGCCGCCGGTTTCGTCGAGTTCGAGGACGAGATCGACCGGCTGATGGAAGCGGTGCCGGCGGAGCTTCTCGGGCTCTGCGTCGACACCGGGCACTGCGAGTACGCCCGCACCGATCCGGTCGCGCTGTACCGCCGCTACCACGAGCGAGTGCCGTACGTGCACTACAAGGATATCGACCCGATCGTGCGCGACCGAGTCGTCGCCGAGCGGATCGGTTTCTACGAGGCCTGCGCGCAGGGCATGTTCTGCAACCTCGGCGACGGCGTGGTCGACTTCGCGCGCTTTCGCGATGCCCTCGCCGAGCACCGCTTCCACGGCTGGGGCACCGTCGAGCAGGACTGCGACCCGACGGCGGGCAACCCCGTGGTCGAGGACGCGCGGGCGAACATGGCGCACTTGCGCGCGGTCGGGCTCGCCCCGTGAGCGCTCGGCGGGGGCGGCTCCCCTGGGGCATGATCGGTGGCGGCGAGGGCAGTCAGATCGGCGATGCTCACCGCATCGCCTCGACGATGGACGGACTGTTCTCGCTGGAGGCGGCCGTGCCGGACATCGACCCCGAGAAGGGACGCGCGTTCTCCCGCCGGCTCGGCGTGGCGGAGGACCGCGCCTACGGCGCCTGGCAGGATTTCATCGAAGGCGAGGGCGGTCGCGCCGACGGCGTGCGAGTGGTCACCGTCGCCACGCCGAACGCGACCCACTACCCGATCGCGAAGGCCTGCCTCGAGGCGGGACTGCACGTGTTCTGCGAGAAACCGTTGACGATGACGGTGAAGGAGGCCGTCGCGCTCAAGGATCTCGCCGCGAAGCGCGAGCGTGTGCTCGCGGTCAACTTCGGCTACACCGGCTACCCGATGGTGCGCCAGGCGCGTGCCATGGTCGCCCGTGGCGAGCTCGGCGACATCCGCCTCGTGCGTGCGCAGTTCGCGCACGGGCACCACTCGAACGCCGCCGACATGGACAACCCGCGCGTTCGCTGGCGCTACGACCCGGCGCAGGCCGGTGTCTCCTCGGTGCTCGCCGATTGCGGCATCCATGCCCAGCACATGGCCGGTTGGGTGCTCGGGCGGCGGGTCGAGCGGCTCTCGGCACACTACGTCTCGGCCGTCGCCGGACGTGAGCTCGAGGACGACGCGAGCGTGCAGTCGGAGCACGAGGGCGGGGTCGTGACGCGACTGTGGGCGAGCGCCGTCGCGCTCGGACACATGCACGGGCTCGAGCTCGAGGTGTTCGGCTCCCGAGGCGCCGTCGCCTGGCGTCAGGAGCAGCCGAACCAGCTCGCGTACACGCCGCTCGGAAAGCCGCTCAGAACGCTCGAGCGCGGACAGGACGGGTTGCATCCGGACGCGCGCGCCGCCTCGCGAATCGCGATCGCTCACCCCGAGGGGATGCTCGAGGCGTTCGCCAATCTCTACCGCGACCTGCATCTCGCCGTCACCGCTCGCGCCAAGCAGCGCACGGCCGCGCTCGAACGCTTGCCGTCGGCCGAGGACGGGGTAGAGATGGTGCGTTTCGTCGAGCGCGCGACCCGTTCGGCGACGCAGCGGGGGAAGTGGCTGGCGGTATGAGGGCGCGCGTCGCTGGGTGCGTGATCCGCCCGGCGATACGGCGTGGCGGAGCCGGCGGGCGCCGATACGACCGCGCGCGGTACTGTCAGACGGTGCCGCCGAGCGAGCCCTCGAGCTGCGCCATCTCCTGACCGCCCGCCATCAGCTCCTGGAGCTCCTCGGCCGTGATCTCGCCCTTGAGCGCGGTGCCGAGCGTCTTGCCTCGATTGAGCACGGTGAAGCGATCGCCCACGGCCATCGCGTGGCGGACGTTGTGGGTGATGAACACGACTCCGATACCTTGCTTGCGCACCCGGTCGATGGTCGCCAGCACGTTCGAGGTCTGACGCACCCCGAGCGCGGAGGTGGGCTCGTCGAGGATCAGCACCTTCGCCCCGAAGTAGACCGCCCGAGCGATCGCCACGGTCTGGCGCTCGCCACCGGAGAGCGTACCGACCGCCTGATCCGGCGCTCTGAGGTTGATCCCCATGCTCTTCATCTCGTCGATGGCGATGCGGCTGGCCGTCTCGGTGTCGAAGCGCTTGAAAGGACCCCAACCCTTGGTCGGCTCCCGCCCCATGAAGAAGTTCCGGGTGACCGACATCAGCGGGATCATCGCGAGATCCTGGAACACCGTGGCGATGCCCGCCTCCATCGAGTCGCGCGGGCTCTCGAAGTTCATCGGCTTGCCTTCGAAGTGAATCGAGCCGTGAGTGGGCTTGTGCACCCCGGACATGGTCTTGATGAAGGTCGACTTGCCGGCGCCGTTGTCCCCGAGAAGGCAATGACACTCGCTGGGACGCACATCGAAGGACACGCCCGCGAGGGCGATGACGTTGCCGAAGTGCTTCTCGATGTTCTCCATGTGGACGATCGGCTCGCCCGTTGCGTGAGCCATCTCAGCGCTCCCCCGTCACACGCTTGCGAATCATGTTGTTGAACAGCACCGCGATCAGCAGCATGCCGCCGAGGAACACCAGGTACCAGTCCTGATCGATCTGGGTGTAGCTCAGCCCGATCAGCACCATGCCGAAGATGATCGCGCCGAAGAAGGCGCCGATCGCCGAGCCGTAGCCACCGGTGAGGAGACAACCTCCGATGACCGCGGCGATGATCGCCTCGAACTCCTTCTGGAAACCGCGGCGCGCGTCGGTCGAGCCGCTGTCGAGCACGGTGATGATGGCGACCAGCGCCGCACAGCAGGCGGTGACCATGAACAGACCCATCTTGACCCGACGGACCGGGACGCCCGAGTTCGACGCCGCGTTGGCATCGCCCCCGGAGGCGAATATCCAGTTGCCGACCGGAGTGCGCAACAGCACGTAGGTGGCGATCGCCGCGATGGCGACGAACCAAAGGATCTCCACCGGTATGCCCGACACCTTCGGGGTGCCGTTGGAGAAGGTATCGATCAGGCCCATATCGGCGAGCGCGAGGAACAGCCCCGGGAAGGCGTCGCCGCTGAAGAGGGGGGTGAGGATGTCGTCCTCGGTGACCGTGCGGACGCCGCGCAGCTGCGTCGAGCCGTCCGTGGCCCACTTGAGCCCGACCAGGGAGAGCCCGCGGTAGATGAACAGGAAGGCCAGCGTCACGATGAACGAGGGCAGACCCGTGCGGATGACGATCTGACCGTTTATCGCCCCGACCATCGCGGCGAACAGGAGCGTGGCCGGTATCGCGAGGATCAGCGGCAAACCGAAGGTAACCACGCACGCGCCGAAGAAGAGTCCGGTGAAGGCGATCATCGAGCCGAGCGAGAGATCGAACTCGCCGCCGATCATCAGCAGCGCCGCTCCGATCGCGAGTATCCCGAGCTGGGCGGCCGGGGACATGAAGTTCATGAAGCCGGCGAGGGTGAACATGGCGCTGTCGGCCGTGATCAGGAAGAACACGGTCACGAGGATGACGCCGGCGATGGCGCCGAGCTCCGGGCGCTTCATCAGGCTGGCCAGCGCGGACTCGGACTTCAGCCTCTCGTCACTGTCGGTATCGGGAGGGGGCGCCCCGGGTTGATTGCCGTCGGCGGTGCCGACGACGGCGCCGGACGCCTCGGTTCCGGGCCTACGGATCTTGGCGCTCTCGTCGGTGTCGCTGGTCGGGCGCGTCACGTCGGACATCTCTACTCCCTCCGTCGGTTTCGTCGGCGCGGGACGGCGCTCCCTGCCGTCCCGCGCGGCTCGTCGGCCTCAGCGGATGCCTTTCGAGGAGAGGTCGATGACTTGCTCGGCCTTGTCGGAGGTGATCAGGTTCGGACCCGAGGGCACGTCGCCGCCGGGCATCAGTCCGTACTCGGCCTGCAGCGCGAGGAACACGACCGGCAGGTAGCCCTGGAGGTACTGCTGCTGATCGACGGCGAAGGCGGCCTTGCCGTCGGCGACCGACTGCAGGAAGCTGCCCGAGAGATCGAAGGAGCCGATCGTCACCTCGCCACCGCGTCCGATCGCCTCCACCGCCGTGACCGCAGGCTCACCGGCGAGCGACGCCCCGAGCGCCATGACGGTATCGATCTCGGGGTCGGAGTCGAGCGCGGCCTTGACCTTGGATTCGATCTCGCTCGGATCGTTGGTGGTGGGCATGACCTCCACGGTGCCGCCGAAACCCTCCTCGAAGCCGGCACAGCGGTCGTCGAGCGAGATGTTGCCGACCTCGTGGTTGATGCACAGCGCCTTCGTGCCGCCGAGCTCGGCCATCTTCTCGCCCGCCGCCTTGCCGGCGTCGTACTCGGACTGACCGACGTGCAACAGGGCGCCGAGCTCGGCCGCGGCGGTGCCGCCGGAGTTCATCGAGATCACCGGGATGCCGGCGGCGACGGCGCTCTCGATCGAGGGGCCGAGGGCGTCGGCGTCCGGTACGGAGACGACCAGTCCGTCCGGCTCCTGGTTGACGGCCGCGTCGATCAGCTGGCTCATGGCGATCATGTCGAAGGTCTCGGGAGCGCGGTACTCGACATTCGCCCCGGTGTCTTGGGCGGCGCGCTCGACACCGTTCTTGACCACCGACCAGAACGGATCGCTCGCTTGGCCGTGGCTGACGACGACGATGTCGGCGGCCATCGCCGCGGGGGCGGCGAACAGCGAGGCGGCCACGAGGGCCGTTCGAACTGCTGACTTGGTCATACTTTGCTTCCTGTGGTGATTGATGGCTTGCGATGGTGGATCGTGCGATGGTGGATCGTCGGTTCCGGATCGTCGGTCCCGAAGAACGCGCGCGGGGCAGTGGCACTCGGGGAGCGCGAACGCGCGGGACTCGGCGCGCCTCGATGGCAACGTCCGCCTCGGCAGGCGTCGGCACGTCGCGGACGGAGGTCTGGAAGGATGCCGATCGCCGATCCTGACTCTCGCCGACGGCAGCTTCGCCCGGCGGAGCGTCCGATGGCGTGCACGAACGCGCCCGACGTGACCGTTCGTCCGCGCCTCCCTCCTCTCGTGCCGATGCTCGTCGTGGCGATGCCCGGTGCGGCTTTGTGAATCGAGGGATGCACCGCCGGAATTGGAACACGCATCGGAGCGGTCTGCAATGAAAAGACAAGGGTCTTGATCTCACATGTCACGGACAGCGACCGTACCGGGACCGGGTGAGTCGCGTTCGTCCCGATGAGCGCGTGGCGAAGAGCGGCCGAACGAGCTCGGTTCGGCCGATCGACGCAGCCTCTCGGGCGAGCCGAATGAGAGCTCTCTCGCATTCCGTCACATCGGCCGCCCCCGTGCGTGGACGCGGCCTCCGGGCCGGCGCTAGAGTCGGGTGAACCGTTCCTCGCCTGTGACGTGGCCCGTGACCATCACCGTCTTGCTACGCCCCGCCGTCGCGCTGCCCGCACTGCTCGTCGCCTCGCTCGTCCTGGTGGGCGGCTGCGCCTCGGTCCGTTCCGGGCAGGAGCCGGATGCCCCCGCCGCGACGTACATCGTCGATGACTTTCCCCGCTCGCGTCTCGTCGCGCTCGACTTCGTCGAAGCGATGGCGCGGCTTCCCGAGCTCGATCCGGCGCGCACGACACTCCACACCTCGAACCCGCCGTCGCGGTTCGGCGAGATCCTCGTCGCGTCGCTGCAGCAGGCCGGTTACGACCTGAGGCTAGACGCGGCCGGCACGGCCACGACGCTCGGCTACGCCGTGCGAGAGGAGCCGCCCGGGGAGCAGACGGAGGACCGGTACTACACCTTCTTCGTCGAGGCCGCGGGCGTCGAGCTCAAGCGCCGCTACCGCGTCGATGCCGAAGGCATCCGCCCCGCGTCCTCGATGCAGCGCCGGGGCCGCGGGCACGATGTCGCCGCCGCCTCGGCGACGAGCACCGCGGGTGCGCGATCGGACACGGGCACGCACGTGTCATCGGACGAAGCCGACGGTAGGCGTTCCGTGACCCTCTCCGCCGCGCCTGCGCCGGCGGCGGTGGTGCCGACTCCCCTCGGCGGCACCGACCCCGCATCCGCTCTCCCGCGCAAGCGCAACGTGTACGAGACCGGCCGCTCCAACTACGAGGCGCTCCTCGAGAGCTACGACACCGTCGGTCAGGACATCATGGTGTTTGCGAACGACTCGCTGCACATGGGTCGTGACAACAAGCGGCTCGCTCGAACCATCGTCGAGCGTTTCGATCCCGCCCGCGACGTGATCTCGGTGATCGGCTGCTCGCACGGCAAGACCGCGCTGACCAACGGCAACGAGGTGCTTGCCAACGGCCGTTCCCTGCGGGTCAAGGAGGAGTTCCTGCTGGCCGGCATCGACGCCGATCTCGTGCTCGAGGAAGGTTGCTGGGCAGGCAAACACTTCGATCGGATGCCCTCCCGCGGCGTGCTCGTCACGCACAAGCGCCGCGCGAGCGGCTGAGCCTCCCGGTACGCCCGAGCCGATCTGGTCGCGCTACTCGCCTGGCGCGAGCCGCTCGAAACGAAGTCCCTTCGCCGTGCGATCGGGGAAGCCCGCCCAGTAGGTTTCCTCCTCGGTCGGCTCGCCCGCCTCGTCGAGCGCGCGCACGCCGTCGTTGGAGCTCTCGACGAGCTCGAGATAGACGTCCTTGTCGGTCTCGCCCTTGAGGTATTTCCCGAGCCAGGCGGTCGCGAAATGCTGGACGATATTGTTCATCCGGGCGGTGTCCCAGACGGCGTCGGCGTAGTGCTCGTACGGGTAGAAGCCCAGGCGCTCGCTGAACGCGTAGCTCTCCTCGGGAGCGGGGATCGGGGCGGCGGCGTTGTGGTTGGCGTCGTCGAAGGTCAGCAGCGCCCGATCGGCGTTCACCGCCTCCTCGAACAGATCGCGCACGCCGCCCTCGTAGAGCGAGACATCGTCCTCGGAGCCTGCGACGAAGAGCATCGGCACCGAGATGCCGGTGGCGGAGTCGGCATCGAACATGCCGCTGTTGCGGCCCCAGGGGGCGATGGCGATCGCGGTCAGGACGCGCGGATCGGGACGTGCGACCTCCGCCTCGTTCCCCTCCAGATGGATGTCGAGCGTGGGGGCCGGGGGGGTGAAGGGGAGCTCGTAGACCGTGTCGGCGAGCGCCGCCCCGGTGGAGATGACCGCGCCGTAGCCGCCCATCGAGTAGCCGACGACGGCGGTGCGGGAGACATCGACGAGCCCGTTCAGGAAACTCGCCGGATCATCGTTCAGTCGCGCCATCTCGTCGAGCACGAAGAGCTGATCGAGGGTGCGGTTCCTGAGCGTCGAGCCGAACGTGGCGAGGGTGCGGTAGGTCGAGTCGGTGTGATCGATCGAGGCGACGACGTAGCCCTTGGAGGCGAGGTTCTCGGCCAGGTGGGAGAGCAGGAAACGGTTGCCCGGGTAGCCGTGGGAGACGATGACGAGCGGGTAGGGACCGCCTTGCTCGATCGGCGCCGCGTAGCGGGTAGCGCGTCCGACCAGGGGCGCGAGGGTGACGCCGTCACGGAGGTAGTTCGGGAGCGTGCGGCTGCCGGTCGCGCCTGGGTAGGCGGGGTGCCAGACCGAGACGCGGAGCGGGCGGTCGTAGGTCGGGAGGGGGGCGGCGGGATCGGCGGCGGGGGCGGTGGCGATCGCGACGATGTCGATCTGGTCGGGGTTGACCAGATCGATCGGGCGCACGCCGATCTCGAGCGGGCCGTAAGCGGCGAGCTCGGGAGCGAGGGGAAGCTGCGCGTCGATGCGGTTCTCGGCCACGGCAGCGGCGGGGGCGAGAGCGGTCGCGACGAGGCCGCACAGCGCCATCGAGGCGAGCGGGGAGGCGAGCGGGGGGCGGCGAGGGGGACGGAAGCTCATCATGTTGGACTGTTCACCTGTGATAGAGGGAGCGGAGCCGGTGGAGGCGCCGCGGTGGCGATGCTGACGCTCCGGTGCGACGTGACGGTGACCGCGGATTCGCCGTCGCGTGGACGGTGACGGACATCGGCGGACGCTCCACCACGAGCGACCGAGCACCGCTGACCGCTCGCGTGACCGAGCGGACGGCGGGTCCACGCGGGCGGTAGGTGACGACGGTGCGAAGGCGATCGGACGCAGGCCCGGTGGCACGGCGGGGAAAGTCAGTGCGCGGCGAGGTGGCGCGGGCGGTAGTCCCCGCGGGAGTCGCGCTCGAACTGCACGTCGATCATCGGGTGACGGAGCGGTTCCCCGGCATCGTCAGGGAGCAGGTTCTGCTCGGAGACGTACGCCTCGTAGACGCTCTCGTCGTTCTCGGCGTAGAGGTGATAGAACGGCTGGTCCTTGCGCGGACGTACGGATTCGGGAATGGCTTCGTACCACTCGTCGGTGCTGTCGAACACCGGGTCGACATCGTAGATGACGCCGCGGAACGGAAACACCCGGTGGCGAACGACATCGCCGATGCGGAATTTCGCCTCTCTCGGTTCCATGGGAGGAGTGTACCCCGAGTGCGTCCGCGCCACCGTGCGGGTGCGCGGGTCTACACAGGGGTGTACGCGAGCGATCTACACGAGCGATCTACACGAGCGATCTACACGAGCGATCTACACGAGGGATCCACGCGAGGGATCCACGCGAGGGATCCACGCGAGGGATCCACGCGAGGGATCTCCACGGGGGCGTCGCTTGCTCCGTTCCGGCACTGGACGAGAACGGCGGTCTCCGCCCCGTTCGACCGCCGACGGGGTTCGGTGACGGGCGCGCCTCGAACGCGCTACGCTTCGGCCTTCCCGCCGAGCGCGCCGAGCGCGCCGATCATGCCGAACCCGATGCCGACACCGCTCGCGAGCGTGGAGAGTCGGACACCGCCGGCCGGACCCGGGCGCCGTCGCGACCAGGGCCCGCACGGATGGGCACGGCCCGAACCATCTCGTCGAGACAGGAGCGCGTGACCGATGACCGACAACGAACTCGAACTGATGAGTCTCGGCACCGAGCTGCAGCTCGAGACGGGAGCGTTTCCGCTCGTTCTCGCCGGTCACGGCG
>Ga0114952_1003008_pt1 | contig 12348 bp, 10 predicted proteins | sample SidtaG_2_FD_87303 | JGI IMG/M metagenome (GOLD analysis project Ga0114952, IMG submission 87303) | Marine algal microbial communities from Sidmouth, United Kingdom - Sidmouth_Asex2 metaG | ecosystem: Host-associated > Algae > Red algae > Unclassified | place: Sidmouth, United Kingdom | collected... | reverse complement strand
TTTCCCCATTGCAATCGGGATTTATCTTTATCACCATCGCTATAAACACTGTTATCATAGAATTTGTCCTGCCCCAAGTAGTTGCTCCAGAACAATTTATCCTTGGGACTAAAAATATGATGGATCTTAAAATTAAAATCCGTAAAATAATACCCGCTTCTGTTCCCTTTTTCACTATCTACAAAAGGCCGCACCATAATATCCGCATAAGTACGCCGTCCGCTGGCAATGAAAGAGGTTTTTCCTTTGTTTATAGGGCCTTCAAGTAAAGCGGAAGAGGATATAAGACCAATATTGACCTTTCCGGATAGCTTTTCTTTGTTGCCGTCTTTCATATCCAATTTAATAACAGAGGACAACCGTCCGCCAAACCTAGCCGGAAAACCACCTTTGAACGCTTCTACGGATTTAATGGCATCACCATTGAAAACCGAGAAAAAACCAAAAAGGTGGTTGGAGTTGTAAACGACCGCATCATCAAGTATAATAAGATTTTGGTCTGGCGTGCCACCACGAACAAAGAAACCGGAACTACCTTCTGACCCACCTTGTATGCCGGGCATGAGTTGCAAAGTTTTTAAAACATCCTTTTCACCTAATAAGGCGGGTATGTCTTGAATGTCTGCAGGTTTTATTTGAACGGTACTCATCTGGGTAATCTTGCTTTCTCGTATTCTTTCATCTGCAGTAACAACTACTTCTTCAAGGTTCTCGGTAGAAGGTTTTAATTCTACGGATAGAATTTTGTCTTCTGTCAAATTCAACTTCCGCTTTTCGTTACCATAACCAATGTATGAAATAACGACCTCGTGATTTCCTTGCGGAAGAGTCAAAGAGAAAAATCCGTAATCATTAGTTGTGGTTCCTAATTTTAATTCGGGAACATAAACCGAAACTCCCAAGAGATGTTCGCCACTTCCACTTTCCGTAATGTACCCACTAATGGTAAATTTATTTTCGGCTTGATCAAGACTTTGATGATTGTCTTTTAAAATTAAAAGTGGTCCAAGCTTTTTGTGAATTTCACTTTTAGGCTTGCAAGGAGGTCTGCTCAATTTTGCTTGACCTTGATGAAAAAGTACAAGAAAAAATGACGTGCAATAGATAGTTTTTTTCAAGATATGTTCGTTTTTTGATTGATGTAGATACTGCTTTTAAACACTGATGAAATGCTGATGCAACAGTAAATTCTTACGCAAGAAAGTCATAATCTTTAGAGGAAGCTGTTAACGAAAAGATAAATAAAAATGAGTCTAAAATAAGCTTTCGATTATAATTACTTTTTTGGAAGTTCAAAACTTTAAATCTCTTTTTTAAGAGCAAAATATGCCTTTTCAGGTTCAAATTAACATATTTTAACACTTTGTAGGAATCAAATTAAATAATTAAAAACCAGATTTTTATGATATTCTATATAATGTAATTATTTACATTTCGTGTTTTTCGGTTAAATCGCCTGTTTTAAGGTGATTTCCTTACGTAATCCTTGAAAAAAAATTTTCAAAATGGAATCTTGACTCTTTTTAAAATTAGAAAAAGTGATGGTTAAAGTTTTCATAACCGAACTATATTTTAAGGAATTTGTAGGAATTGGGCATTCATTTTGCCTTGTCCTCTATTTGTCTATATGTGTCATTTTGGAGTATTGTTAAAAACCTGATTATAAATATGTACAAAGAGTCTTTTTGAGAGAGTGGAATTTGCTATTTTTGGCCATGCAAAACAACGTCCTAATATTAGATTTCGGTTCTCAGTACACGCAACTCATCGCTAGAAGGGTTAGAGAACTCAATATTTTCTGTGAAATAAAGCCATATAACAAGCTACCAGAGGATTTATCGTCCTACAAAGCGGTAATTCTATCCGGTTCTCCGTTCTCCGTACGTGCAGATGATGCGCCGCATCCAGACCTGTCTGAGATTAGAGGAAAGAAGCCTTTATTGGCTGTTTGTTATGGTGCACAATATCTGGCTCATTTTGGAGGTGGTAATGTTGCGCCATCCAATACTAGGGAATATGGTCGTGCAAATCTATCCTATATCAAGTCAGATGAAGCATTTTTTGAAGGTGTTTCAGAGGGTAGCCAAGTGTGGATGAGTCATAGCGATACCATTCAGAAATTACCTGAAAAGGGAGTGGTTTTAGCTAGTACGCATGACGTTAAACACGCAGCATATAAAATTGAAGACGAGAGTACTTACGCTATTCAATTTCATCCAGAGGTTTATCATTCAAAAGATGGTAAGAAAATACTAGAAAACTTCTTGGTAAACATTGCTGGATTGGATCAATCTTGGACTCCGGACGCATTTGTGGACATGACGGTTTCTGACCTTAAGGAAAAGATAGGAAACGATAAAGTGGTACTTGGTCTGTCCGGTGGAGTTGATTCTACCGTTGCGGCGGTACTTCTTCATAAGGCTATAGGAAAAAACCTCTATTGTATTTTTGTGAACAATGGTCTTCTTAGAAAGAATGAGTTTCAAGACGTTTTAGATCAATACGAGCACATGGGGCTTAATGTTAAGGGTGTGGATGCTTCGGCACGCTTTTTGGATGAGCTTGCGGGGGAAAGTGACCCAGAAAAGAAACGTAAGATCATTGGCAAGGTGTTCATTGATGTTTTTGATGATGAAGCCCATTTGGTGCAGGATGTTAAGTGGCTGGCGCAAGGAACAATATATCCAGATGTAATTGAGTCGGTTTCGGCAACAGGTGGCCCTTCTGCTACTATTAAGAGTCACCATAATGTAGGTGGTTTACCAGATTACATGAAGCTCAAAGTAGTAGAGCCTCTAAAAATGTTGTTTAAAGATGAGGTAAGGCGCGTAGGCAAGAGTATGGACGTGGGAGATGAGCGCTTGGGAAGGCACCCATTTCCGGGTCCTGGGCTAGCAATTCGGATTTTGGGTGACATTACGCAAGAAAAGGTGTCTATATTACAGGAGGTAGATCATATTTTCATTAAAGGATTACGCGATTGGGGCCTTTATGACAAGGTTTGGCAGGCAGGAGCTATGCTTTTACCCGTTAATAGTGTAGGAGTAATGGGAGACGAGCGCACTTATGAAAAATGTGTAGCTTTACGGGCTGTAGAGAGTACAGACGGTATGACTGCTGACTGGGTTAATTTACCCTATGAATTTTTGCAAAAAACATCAAACGATATTATCAACAAAGTACCTGGGGTGAATAGAGTTGTTTATGACATAAGCTCAAAACCACCAGCAACCATTGAATGGGAATAAATATGAATCAGTTTTTTAAAGTTAGCCTAACACTTTTATTATTCATTTTTGTAGCAGGTAAAGTTTCTGCTCAGAAGTTTACAACGCATGCTGTAAAGAAGGGGGAAACCCTAGAAGGTATTGCAAAACAGTACCGAGTAGATGCCAAGACCATCCTTAAACTAAATAAAGAGGTAAAACGTAGTGATGACCTGAAAGTTAATACTATACTGGTTATACCAAAGGATAATAAAGCTAAGGCAGTGGCGGCGCAGTCTACTAGAAAAGTGGAGGGGTCTACTACTGCTGTTAGAACGGTTAAATATGAGGACGATGAAGAACAAGAGGAGCCTATTGGCTTTACTTCGTACCGCGTAAAGAAGAAGGAAACTTTATATAGTATTGCTAAGCGATTTCATATTACCGAAGAAGCCATTAAAAAATACAATCCCGAATTATACTCTTCGCAGCTGAAGAGAAAGATGACATTGAAAATTCCTAAGTACCGCAGGGTTAAACCAGATGAGGAAGTTGTGGTTGATGAAAATGATTTTGATACCTATGCGGTTGCTCCCAAAGAAACAAGATGGAGTATTGCCTATAAATATGGGATAACCGTAGATAGTATGGTTGCCTTAAATCCTGAGCTTTCTAAATCCAATGATTACTTGGCAGTTGGTCAAGAATTGAAGTTGCCTAAGATTGCAGGTAGTTCTGTAGATAACCAAGAAACACAATTATTTAATTCATATACCGTTCCGGCAAAAATGAATTTCTTTCAATTGGAACAGAAGTTTGGTGTAAAATCAGATGAAATCGTTCGTTTAAATCCTGAAATTACCGAAAGGGGTGGATTGAAAGAAGGTATGATAATTAGAATTCCAGAGAAAAAAGCGAATAGCGGAGTTATTAATACGGACAATTACAACTTTTATGAGGTAAAACCAAAGCAAACGGAATTCGCTCTAACTCGTAAATTCGGTATTACCTACAAAGAGCTTTTGGCACTGAATCCAGATTTGGCTCAAGGGTTAAAAGCAGGAATGATTCTAAAATTACCAAAAGAACAGGAAGGTAATTTTGAAGTTCGCAATTCGTTGGTTCTCGATAAAATTAATCTTTTAGATAGTATCAATGTAGGGAATAGACCAAAATTAATGTTCCTGTTACCTTTTAGATTGGATAAGCTAGATTTAAGTGATAAAGACCGTGTAGCCAATATCATTGATAAACGAAATAGTTTAAAATATAGCCTAGGCCTTTACTCCGGTGCTTTAGTGGCAATAGATTCAATAGCGGATTTAGGAATTTCTGTAGATGTCAAGACTTTTGATAATCAGTTGAATCTTGAAAAAACCAAAGAGATTTTGGGTAAAGAGAATCTTTCTGGTTATGGCGCTATTATTGGACCGTTAGATATGCCGTCTATGAAAGAAACTGCATTGAGGGCAAGCGGTAAGCAAGTATCACTTGTGGCTCCTATTCCTGCTAAGAGCGATTTAAGTCTTTCAAATGTATTCTACTCGTATACTTCTGATGAGGTGCTTCGTAATCGTATGATCGATTACGTGCAGAGTAAGCGTAATGCAGAACAGCATATCATCATAATTGCAGATGCCAAGCATAAAAATGTGAAAGAGCAATTGTTATTGAGTTTTCCGGGAGCGGATACTTTAAAAGTAACTCAGGAAGAGAAAAATATAGGTATCAATATTGAGATGCTGACGGAACTTCTTTCTCTTGAAACTGATAACTGGGTTTTTGTAGAGACGGATAATTTTAAATTGGTGTCTAGTGTTAGCTCTATTTTAAATTCAATGAATACAAAAGAGGTTAAGGTGCGTATGTTCACAACGAACAAGAATAATGCTTTTGACAATGACGTTATCAGTAATGCACATTTATCCAACATACACTTCACGTATCCGTCTGTTTATAAAGTAGCTGGTAATGATTCGTTTTCCAAGCGCTATGAAAAACGATTTGGTAGTACGCCGGATAGGTATGCGGTGCGTGGTTTTGATCTTACGTACGACCTATTGTTGAAGCTGGCTTACAAGAACAATCTTATTGAGGCTTCCAAGGTTATAGGAGAAACGGAATACTCTGGCAGTAAATTTGATTACGAGAAGGAAGGAGCTACGGGTTACTACAATCAGTCTTCATATATTTTAACGTTTGAAGACTTGCGTATAAAAATGGCTGAGTAATTCTGCAAATCTTTAAAATTAATTTCTTTTTTGAATGAGGTAGTACTAACTTAGGGTTTCGAATAGAACTATTAATTCTAAACCCAATTTAGTATGACAGCAAAAGTAACCTACGACGGAGATTTAAGAACCACTTGTGAACATCTACGATCTGGTGATACTTTTATTACGGATGCTCCTGTAGATAATAATGGGCTTGGCCAAGCTTTCTCACCTACGGATACCGTAGCGACCGGATTGGGTAGTTGTATGATTACCATGATGGGGATCAAGGCCAAAGGTCTTGGGGTGAAATTAGATGGTTCTACAGTTGAAATCAAAAAACACATGGCCGCTGAGCCAAGACGCATCTCTAAAATCGAGGCAAAGTTAATTTTGCCTTCCAGTGCTTCAAGTAAGGAAAGAAAAATTTTAGAACATACCGCTATGACCTGCCCCGTGCATTATAGTCTACATCCAGATATAGAAAAAGTCATTACATTTCATTGGGAGCTTTAAAATACGTTCTCTGGGCATTTTGTCTGTGTATGATCAGTTCAGTTTCTTCGCAAGAGGAGGAGGTGATACTGTGGGATGCAGAGAGAAAGCTACAGTGGTCGGATTTTAAGGGGTCCTATTTTAAAACAGAATGGGCCGCAGCAACTACTGCAAGCGGTATAAGTTATTCATTCACCTCTTTTGAAAAAGAGGGTAGGTTGTACTTGGACTTTGTAGTGCAGAGTGAGTTTTACCCTAATAAGTCCTGGTATCGTCCAGAACTCTGCAATACAAACATTCTTAGCCACGAACAATTGCATTTTGATATATCTGAACTCTATGCCAGAAAAATGCGAGAGCGACTTGCTGAAGCCCAATTTACAATGAATGCGAAGGCAGAGGTTAGAGCTATATACAAGGGTATTCTAAAAGAGCTGAGTAACTTCCAGAACAAATATGATAGGGAAACCAATTTTTCTCAAGATCTACACCAGCAACAGCTCTGGAATAAAGAGATTGAGGAAATTTTAAAATATTAAAAAGCCTTCTTGGAATTAATTCCAAGAAGGCTTTTTAATATTTTAATCTGTTGTTCTAAAATCTGAAAGAAGCTCCCAGTGTTAGAAAAGCAACGCCATAACCAGCTTCTGCAAAACCGGCTATGCTATCCGTAAAGTACCAACGGCCACCCACAAAAGCTGTAGCGCCTGGTCTACTGCTTATATCTCCAAATTCATCTCCTCCTAAAATTCTCATAGAAAGCATAGCTCCACCATACACATCAAGGTTGTCTATATCCAAACCGGTATAATGGTATGCGCCTCGAACTCCTATTGTGGTATATGACCAGCTGTAATCTGCATTTGCAAAAGCATAATCATAGGTAAAACGTTTGTATCCAATATAACCTCCTAAACTTACTACACCAGGACCTGGAACATCCCAAATACCTCTTTCGTAGCTGGCGCTAAATACAGGGCTAGCGGTAGAGGTGCTATATCCTCCATAATAGCCACCTAGGCCAATACCGGCGTTAATTACATTTGTTCCTGCTTCAAACTCTTGGGCAGAAGCAAATTGTATTAGGAACACAAAAGCCGCTAATAATGTAATTGGTTTTTTCATTTTAATAATGTTTAGTGTAAAGTCATTAATTTAAAAAATTGCTGGGGTAAAAATACACACATATTTTAAATAATATTCTTTATATCTCTCTTTTTTGATTTAGAAACTGTTTGCATTTCAAAGTGCCGTTCATGGTTAAAATATCATATGTTTTAGTATTTATAACCGTGGTTTCCTAAAAAATATAAAACTTAAATATGTAGAAATTTAAATTAAGGGAAAAGGTGGGTACGCACTCATGAACGATGGTTCACATATAGAAGTAGCTGTGCGTAGAAAAGAAGACTTTCTAAAAAAACTAATGGGATAAAAAAACCTCCCCGAAGGGAGGTCGGTATAAGTATTGTTATACATCACAAATGGTGACGCCCTCTTTTAAGGCTGCTATTTGATCGTCCCATGTGGGTATGAATTCTTGGGCAACATAGCCTTCGTAGCCAGTGGCAAGAATTGCTTTCATAATGGCAGGATAAAATAGCTCTTGTGTATCGTTGATTTCGTTTCTGCCGGGGTTTCCTCCGGTATGGTAGTGGCCAAAGTATTGGTGGTAGTCTTGAATGTTACGGATAATATCACCTTCCATAATCTGCATATGGTAGATGTCATAAAGTAATTTAAAGTTCTCGGAACCTATAGCTTTACATAGTTCAACTCCCCACGCGCTAGTATCGCACATATAATCTGGGTGGTTTACTTTGGAGTTCAAAAGTTCCATTTGTATTACAACTCCATGCTTTTCTGCAATAGGCATAATTTTTTTAAGGCCTTCAGCACAGTTTTTTAACCCTTCGGCATCATCCATTCCATTTCGGTTTCCGCTAAAACAGATAAGGTTGGTATAGCCTGCTTCAGCCACTTTAGGAATGTGTTGCGAATAATCTGCTATCAATTCCTCATGTAATGAAAGGTCGTTCCATCCTTTTTCGATACCAAAACCAGCACCCCAACACATAGAGGCGTGAATACCGTATTTTTTCATCATTGGCCAATCTTCCGGTCCGGTAAGATCCATTGCTTTAATGCCAAGTTCGTTTAGGCTTTTAAGGAAGTCTTCCATTGGAATATCCTTGTAGCACCAACGGCAAACGCTATGGTGAATATTTTCTTTTAATTTTACGCTTTCAGTATTAGAAGGTGCCATGGCATTCGTAGTTTTGCAGGCAACCAATCCAACCGAGGCGGCGGCAGAGGTACCGATAAATTTTCTTCTTTTCATAATTTTTGGCTATTAAGCGAAATAAAGATAAAATATTTAGATTTAAAAATGAATATGGCACCAGATAAAGAAAAACTGATAGAATTGGCACATTATAGAATGCCCTTCGGAAAATTTAAAGGGCGGTATTTGGTGAATCTTCCCGAACCATATCTTATCTGGTATCAACAGAAAGGTTTTCCTGATGGAAAATTAGGAATCCTCCTTAAATCTATGCTAGAAATTAAGATAAATGGACTAGAGCCGTTAATTCATAAGATCCAAAAAGATTTTCCTAGGTAAAACCTATGATTTCCAAGGGGGATTTATATCTTTGTGCCCCGTAACAAAGAACACCAATATGTCGCAGACAAAGTATATTTTCGTTACGGGAGGTGTTACTTCTTCTCTAGGGAAAGGAATCATAGCCGCATCGCTTGCCAAATTGCTACAGGCACGTGGCTATAAGACAACGATACAGAAATTAGACCCGTATATTAACGTAGATCCAGGTACACTGAATCCGTATGAACATGGCGAATGCTATGTAACTGATGATGGTGCAGAGACCGATTTGGATCTTGGGCATTACGAACGATTCTTAAACGTGCGTACTTCTCAAGCCAATAACGTTACTACAGGACGTATTTATCAAAGTGTCATTGAAAAAGAACGCCGAGGAGAGTTTTTGGGGAAAACCGTACAAGTAGTACCTCATATAACAAATGAAATTAAGCGACGTGTTCAATTGTTGGGCAACAGTGGCGAATATGATATTGTAATTACTGAAATAGGAGGTACCGTAGGAGATATTGAGTCTCTACCTTATATAGAGGCTGTAAGACAATTACTATGGGAACTTGGAGATAACAACGGTATTGTTATTCATTTAACTCTGGTGCCTTACCTTTCTGCTGCAGGTGAACTGAAAACGAAGCCAACTCAGCACTCCGTTAAGACTTTAATGGAAAGTGGAATAAAGGCAGATGTACTGGTTTGCCGCACAGAACATGAAATTTCAGATGATATAAAGGATAAATTGGCGCTTTTCTGTAATGTTAGGCGTGAGGCGGTTATACAGTCTATTGATGCTTCTACTATTTATGATGTTCCTTTGTTGATGCAAGAAGAAGGTTTGGATACCGTTGTGCTTAAAAAATTGGCGCTGGAAGATAAGGTAGAGCCAGATTTAATCCAATGGAAAGAATTTCTGGATCAGCACAAAAATCCTCAAAACGAAGTAAATATTGGCCTCATAGGTAAATATGTAGAACTTCAGGATTCATACAAATCCATTTTAGAGGCTTTTATACATGCTGGTGCGGTTAATGAAGTTCGTGTAAATGTAAAATCCATTCACTCTGAACATTTATTAGGTAAAAGCCTTGAAAAACAATTGAAAGATTTAGATGGTATTCTTGTGGCACCAGGTTTTGGTGAAAGAGGTATTGAAGGAAAAATTCAAGCTGTACAATATGCACGTGAAAACGGAATTCCATTTTTGGGTATTTGTTTAGGTATGCAAATGGCCGTAATTGAATACGCACGTAATGTATTGGGTCTTAAGGATGCCAATTCTACTGAAATGGACGAGAGTAGTCCAAACCCGGTTATAAACCTTATGGAGGAGCAAAAGACCGTTACCAATAAAGGGGGCACCATGAGATTAGGTGCTTGGGATTGCGAGCTTCTAGAGGGTAGTTTGGTAAAACAAGTCTATAAAGGAGCCGATAATATTTCTGAAAGACACCGTCACCGTTATGAATTTAATAGTGACTATAAAGAGCAATTGGAAGCAAGTGGTTTAAAAGCAACAGGAGTAAATAAAGAGACCGGCCTTGTAGAAATTGTTGAGATTTCGGAGCACCCTTGGTTCATAGGAGTACAATATCATCCAGAATACAAAAGTACGGTGGTAAGTCCACATCCTTTATTTATAGGCTTTGTAAAGGCGGCATTAAAACATAAAAAGCAATAAACTAATGCCATTCTGGCATAATCTGCTCAATTGGGCATATATTTGCTAATTGACTGAACCAAACCCCTGTACATAATCAATCTCTTTTTAAAGCGATTGGTCTAATAACAATTATTTAGATGGAAGAAAAGAAAGTAGATATAAATTCCATAATCGGTTTTGTGCTGATTTTTGGAATATTGATATTTATGTTTTACCAGAATAGGCCCACTCCGGAAGAGGAAGCAGCTGAAAAGGCAAAACAAGAGCAAATTGCTAACGAAGAAAGCAAAGAAGACTTACCAGTAGCAAATGTGGAGCAATCTCCAGCGGTAAATCTTCAAGATTCTACTGCTGTTGCCAATTATCAAGGTAAAATAGGTGCTTTTGGCTACACTCAACCATCTGATAAGATTACCAAACTTGAAAATAGCCTGGTATCTTTGGAAATAAGTAACAAAGGGGGGCAGATAGTAGAGGCGCGTATGAAGCAGTATCATACTTATGATTCTATCCCTGTGTATTTAGTGCATGACGGAAATGCTTCTTTTGGAGTTACTTTCACTACTTCTGATAACAGAGTGTTAAACTCAAAAGACCTTTATTTTGAGCCATCCCTAACTGAAAGTAATGGCAATACCGTGCTTTCAATGAAAGCCAAAGCGGGGCCAAATAACTTTTTGGAGTACCGTTATGAAATGAAAGAAGGAGATTACCTTGTAGATTTTACCATTCGCTCGCAAGGTTTAAGTGGTATAATAGACAGTAGCAGGCCCATAGATTTGGAATGGGAGCTAAAAGGAATCAGACATAATAAAAGTGTAGAGTACGAGAATAAATATACAGAGTTGACCTATAGCCATGAGGATGGTAAAATTAGTTATCTTTCTCTTGCCAGTGATGATGAAGAGACCGAAGAAGACGTTAAGTGGTTATCATATAGACAGCACTTTTTCAGTTCTATTCTAGCCGGAAAGAACAGTTTTAAGAATGCTGAGCTGACTTCTAAGAATTTGGTTGAAGAAGAGAGCAAGGATACAAAGTTTACTAAAATGTTTGGAGCAAAAGTGCCTTTGGAGTTAAGCGGAGGAGAACTAGCTCAGAATATGCATTGGTATTATGGACCAACGGATATTAAGGTCTTAAGCCAATACAAAGAATTGGGTTTAGATGATTCTATTCCTTTTGGGTGGGGTATATTCGGTTGGTTGAACCGATACTTGTTCAATCCTTTCTATTCTTTTTTAAGTTCTTTCTTGCCGTTTGGTGTGGCGATTGTAGCAATGACCGTTTTGGTACGTTTAGCTATGTCTCCTGTTACGTACAAATCTTACCTGTCTCAAGCTAAAATGAAGGTGTTGAAACCCGAGTTGGCAGAATTAGGGGAAAAGTATAAGGATAATGCAATGAAGAAACAGCAAGAAACCATGAAACTATATGGTAAAGCTGGCGTAAGCCCAATGAGTGGTTGCGTACCTGCGTTATTGCAAATGCCTATTTTCTATGCATTGTTCATGTTTTTCCCAACTTCTTTTGCCTTGCGACAGAAATCGTTTTTATGGGCAGATGATTTATCATCGTATGATGTGGTAGCTCAATTACCGTTTAATATTCCGTTTTATGGAGATCACGTTAGTTTATTTCCAATATTAGCTTCTATTGCTATATTCTTTTATATGACAATGACTACTGGCCAAAATATGCCTCAGCAGCCAGGTATGCCCAATATGAAGTTCATAATGTACCTAATGCCACTTATGATGTTGTTTTTCTTTAACAACTATGCAAGTGGATTGAGTTTGTACTATTTCGTATCGAATATGATTACTATCGGTATAATGTTAGTTATTAAGAATTTTATTTTGGACGACAAAAAAATTCATGCTCAGATACAAGAGAACAAAAAGAAGCCTAAGAAAGAAAATAAGTTCCAGAAAAAAATGCGTGAGATGATGGAACAGGCGGAAGAACAGAAAAAAACCGGTAAGAGATAAGAGAACTAATTGAATAGGACGCATAGTAATAAAAAACCCTGACAACATCTGTCAGGGTTTTTTGCATTAAGTGAGGTTGGTTTGGTAAGATTTGGGATTATAAAGATCCAGATAAACCAAGCTTTAAAAAAAAGAGAGTTGTAAAGAGCTCTATTTTGTATGC
>Ga0114952_1003007_pt1 | contig 12352 bp, 10 predicted proteins | sample SidtaG_2_FD_87303 | JGI IMG/M metagenome (GOLD analysis project Ga0114952, IMG submission 87303) | Marine algal microbial communities from Sidmouth, United Kingdom - Sidmouth_Asex2 metaG | ecosystem: Host-associated > Algae > Red algae > Unclassified | place: Sidmouth, United Kingdom | collected... | reverse complement strand
GGGGCACAGACAGACCTCGAGCTGAACCCTGTCACTTTTGATGGAGCAACGCTCAGCCCTGACGACCCCTTACCCGTCGACCCTGCGCTGCGCACGGGCATGTTGGACAACGGTCTCAGCTACTACATCCGGCAAAACACCGAGCCGCGTAACCGCGCTGAACTCGCGCTGGTCATCAATGCAGGTTCTTTACAAGAGGACGATGACCAGCAGGGTGTGGCGCACTTTTTAGAGCACATGCTTTTTAATGGCACTGAGAACTTTGAGGGTCAGGAGCTTGTGAGTTATCTCGAGCGCATCGGTATGGAGTTCGGTCCCGATGTCAACGCCTACACGAGTTTTGAAGAAACGGTTTATACCCTGACGATTCCTTTGGATGACGAAGAAACCGTCCAAACTGCCTTTCAAATCTTGAGCGAATGGGCGGCTAGGGCAACTTTGGAAGCTGAGGAAATCGAGGCTGAGCGCGGTGTGATAGTCGAGGAAGAACGCTTGCGTGACCAGAACGTCAACGGACGTTTGCGTGACCAAATTTTGCCTGCTCTGTTTGGTGACTCGCGCTACGCCGAGCGCCTGCCGATTGGCGACATGGACGTGGTGCGCAGCGCCCCTCGTGAAGCCTTTACACGTTTCTACGACAGCTGGTATCGCCCAGACCTAATGGCGGTTATTGCCGTGGGCGACTTCGATGTCGATGTTTTTGAGGGTTACATCCGCGACGCTTTTTCACCCCTCGAGAATCCGGCCACCGAAGTTAGCCGTGGTGATTACGATGTGCCCGAACACGACGACACGCGCTACCTGATTACAGCTGACCCTGAGTTTCCAGTGACCTATGTCGAGATAGATTTAAAACGTCCGAGCCAAACGACACAGACGGTGGGCGACTACGCCAAAGACTTAGCTAGCAGTCTGTTTAGCAGCATGCTCAATACTCGCCTGACCGAGCGCGGGCGCGAAGCTGACACGCCTTTTTTACAAGCCAGTGTGAGCGGCAGCGGTTTAACGCGCGACGTAGAAACAATTGAACTCGGTGTTGTGACGGATGATGGTCAGGCACTTGCTGGGCTCGAAACCCTACTCGAAGAAGTCGAACGTGCCCGCCGTTTTGGCTTTACTGAAAGCGAATTTGATCGTGCTAAAGAAAATCTTTTAAGCATTTTGGAGCGTAACGCCAAAGAGCAAGAGGACATTAGCAGCGCTGCCTTCATCAACTTTTTGACCTCGACCTTTTTAGAGGGCAGCGTGCTGACGACGAACGAGGCTGACTTTGCCTTGGCAGAAGAGATTGTGCCGCAACTGGGGCTCGAGGACATCAACGCTTTTACCGAAGAACTCTTAGCGACAGACAACCGCGTCGTTCTGGTCCTCGCCCCGGAAAAAGCAGGGCTCGAGCTGCCCAACCAGACTGAGGTGGCGGCGGTTATCAGCGATGCGCAAGCACACGAGCTTGACCCTTATGAAGATGCTGAAACAGCCGAGAGCCTCATCGAAACGCCGCCCGAACCTGCTGCGGTTACGGGCGAAACGTATCTCGAGGACTTAGACGTTACCCTTTTGGCACTAGAAAACGGTGTGCGCGTCGTGGTCAAAACGACCGATTTTACCGCTAGCGAAGTCCTTATGTCGGCGGTGAGTTACGGCGGTGCATCTTTAGTGAGCGACGAGGATTATCCCGAAGCGACGCTTATCTCGAGCGTTATTAGTGACAGCGGCGTAGGGCCTTTTGACCGGAATGAGCTGAGCCGCCTGCTCACAGGAAAAAACGTCAGCTTCAATGTCAGCATCGGTGACCTGACCGAAGACTTTAGCGGTTACGCCGATAGCGATGACCTAGAAACGCTTTTCCAACTCATCTACCTCTACGCGACCCAGCCCAGAAGGGACGAGGTCGCCTTTGCCCGTACACAAGACCAGTTACGCGCAAGTTTGCGCAACCGCGATAGTCAACCGCAAGCAGCCTTTAGCGACGCCCTCAACACAGCCCTTTACGGCGACGCCCCGCGCTATACGCCCCTGACCTTAGCTGAGGTCGACGCGCTCGACTACGCTCGAGCCTTCGACATCTATCAGGAACGTTTTGCCGACATGAGCGACTTTGTCTTTACCTTCGTCGGTGACGTTACGGTTGACGACATACGCGAACTAGCGCTGCGTTACTTGGGCACCCTACCCGCCGCGGGCAACGGCGAAACCTTTGCTGATGTCGAGCCTGATTTGCCTGGCGAGGTCGTTACCAACGTCGTTTATAAGGGTCAGGAGGAACAAAGCCTCGTGCAACTGCGCTTTTTTGGCGAGCTGAACCCAACGCGTGACGAGCGGCTAAAACTCTTGTTACTCGACAACATTCTAAACATCCGCATGACCCAAGAACTTCGCGAGGAACTGGGCGGCGTGTACTCGCCAAGTGTGTTCTCGAGCGTCTCCCAAAACCCTGACCCGAGCTACGCGCTAGGGTTGCAATTCAGCGCCGACCCAGGCCGCGTGGACGAGCTTGTTAGCGCAAGTTTTGAAGTCTTTATGGACATCCGTGTAAACGGTCCTGACGAAGACACTTTTGCCAAAGCCAAAGAGCAGCTGCGCCGCAACTACGAAGAGGGCTTCGAGCAAAACAGTTTCTGGCGCAGTATCTTAGAGTATTACCTAGCCCTGAGTCCAGATGAGTCACCCCAGGAGCTTCTTAACTACGAGGCGGAGCTAGACGAACTCACCCTGCAAGACCTGCGCGAGACGGCGCAAACTTATATCCAAAGTGACCGTTACGCGGGCGTGGTGCTTTATCCAGCCGACTACGCCCTTATGGTTGAGTAGGGATTTATTGTGTCAGGGAAGGCTTCAACTGAGTTTCCCTGATATCTATTTCAGGCGTCTCTTCAACCGGTGTCTACTTCAACCGACCTCTACTTCAACTCGAGTGATGACCTGGGTATAAGCACGGTGATGGTGCTACCTTTACCCGGCGTACTCTCGACCTGCAACTGACCACCAAACAACTCCAGGCGTTTGTGGGCACCTGAGAGACCTAGACCTGTTGCAGCGTCACCATGCGTTTCGGCACGAGTCTGGGTGTCAAAACCTTTACCCGTGTCCTCTACACACAACTCGAGCATCTCATCACCCAGAATAAGGGTTAGCGTGGCCCGATTCGTCTCAGCGTGTTTGACGACGTTGAACAAAAGCTCACTAGCGAGGTTAAATAACAGGGAGCGCATCGCCGGATTGTCAATGTCGCAGCCGTCTATTTCTGTAAAATCAACCTCGAGCCCATACTTACGCTGCACCGAATCAATCAACCAACGAAGTGAAACGCACAGGTCTATCTCATCTAAGGTTGCAGGCCGCAGGTCAGTGGCAACTTGCCGCGTCATTTGTATCGTTTTCAAGAGCAACTCTAAGCTTTCCTCTAATTTGACGGCGGCTTGTCTGCCTTCTAAATCTTTTCTAAGGGCGGCTAAGTTGAACTGAACCGCGTAGAGTTCTTGCTGCACGGTGTCATGCAGGGTTTTGGCGAGTTTCTGCCGTTCGGCCTGCTCGGTCAGCGTGAGTTCAGCCGCAAGGGTTTGAACCTCCTGGGTGCGCTCTTGCACCCGCGTTTCAAGTTGTTGGGTTAAATCGGCTAGCTCGAGTTCGGTGCTTTTCCATTCTGTAATATCTTGCATCGTACCGACAAAGCGAACGGCCCGTTTATCCTCTCCCTCACCCGAAAAGGTCATCATACCCCTGCTATGATTCCACTTGGGAGAGCCGCCTGGCACGACGAGCCGAAACTCCTCACTGAACTTACTTTGCCCTCCTAAATCAAAAGCAGCCTCGAGCTTTTCTTGAACGTTTGGAATGTCTTCAGGATAGATGCGAGCAAAAGCCGCTTCATAGGTCATAGAGGGATCTAAGTTAAAGAGTGCCTGGCAAGTTTCGTCGTAGCTGATAACGCCCTTTTCTAAGTCGAGTGACCAGATACCAATGTCGCCCGCAGTCAGGGCCATCTCGGTCAACATTTTTTGCTCAGTGAGTTGCGCGGTTAAGCTTTGCAGGAGTTCTTCCCTAAGTTTACGCTCGCTAATATCTTGCACAACGCCTAACATGTGGCTAGGCTTGCCCTCTTCGGTCAGATAGTGACTACCGTGCTCGGCAATCCAGTGAACCGAATTGTCAGGCCAAATAACCCGGCACTCGAAATCCCAGCTGCCCTGCTCCGCCACAGCCTTTTGAAACAAGGCTTTTATCCCTTCACGGTCTTCAGGATGAACATAGCTTAAAAACGTCTCATAGCTCCAGCTGTCTAGCTTTGCACTCGCTCCAAAACACTGGTCGTGGCGCAAGGACGTGCGCATTTCACCCGTCGCCAAATTTAAATCCCAGTCGCCGATACGAACCGCCGCCAGCACAAATTTGAGCCGAGCACGTTCCTCGTGCAAGGGCGCTTGCTTGTCTCTAATTTCAATCGCTACCCCTAGTACCTGGTCAACCTTGCCGTTACGTGCTCGCTTATAACTGCGGTCGTAACTTAAAAACCAGCGCCAGACGTCGTTTTTATCACGCATACGGTAGCTGACTTCGTGAACACTGTCGTCAGCAATATTAGCAAAGCCTGCTAGGTGCGCGTTCAACCGGTCTCTATCATCCGGGTGAACCAGCTCGAGTTCCCCCTGAGCGGCGGTGCTGAGCAGTTCCTCAGGTGTATAGCCTAAGGTCTTAGCGGCTTGTCCATTGACATAAAGTGGTCGCCGGGTGGCAACATCATGAATATAAATAATGCAAGGTGCTAACTCAAAAGGCTCTAGACCATCACGAAGACCTTTGCCTCTTGAAGACGCTTCTGAGCTTTGTCCACGCTCAGCTCGAGAGGCAAAGCGCGAGGCCGGGTCAGTGGTCATGGGGTATGTATTATACCGCCTAAAAATGTAGAAGGTGTTTACAGGGCAAAAATAATCCACTTGCAACATTTGCAAGTGGATTTCCCCCAGCTATACTGCCCCTTCTGATACTCAGGATAGGACGATTTTTTCTCATTCTTTAGAGGTCTTTGTACTTACACTTAGGATTATAGGCGTACTCGAAAACTTCATTGTCAACTTTCTTTATCGTCTGGGCCGAATTCGGCTAATTGTGCAGCTAATTCTGGCGTAAGCCCTATCCTCAAGCGAGACTCGAACTAGATGTGAGAATTGACGCCGTGAACATTATTTCCGTGCGTATCATCTCAGGCGTATCATCTCCGGCGTATCATCTTCATGCGCGTCATATTCGTAAGCCTCTAAAGATTCAAAGGTGATTAGCTCGCTCCGCCTCTGCATGGTTTTTTAAAACGTCCAAACTGACATATTCCAGCGCTTTTTCATGACTTGCTTCTAAGACAATTGGCGGCGCAACGCCTGCTTCAAGCGCGTCCTTCCAACGTTCAACGCACAAACACCAAGTATCACCAGGTTTCAAGCCTGCAAACTGGTATTCGGGTCGCGGTGTCATAAGGTCGTTACCTGTCCACTTACTGAACTGCAAAAATTCTAAAGTGACTTTGGCACAAACCACGTGAACGCCTAAATCTTGGGCATCCGTTTCGCAGCAGCCCGTGCGGTAAAAGCCTGTTATTGGATCGAGGCCACAAGGCACTAACTCACTTCCCAAAACATTTTTCGCCACCTCTGTCTCCCCTCTTCAAAGAATTACTAGGGCTTGATCGCAACTATTTGAACTACAGCAGCGTGACCACTGTGAAACGGTCCCTCGTTAACTGTGCGCTCGAGTTCCCGGGCGTGTTTAAACTCGAGCCCCGCTAATTCTTCTTTAAGCTCGGCAAGGGTCATGAGCAGTTCGGGGGTGGACGGGCCACCTGTACGGTACTCGAGTTGCTTAGGTGTGTAGGCTTCTAAGATAAACACACCCCCAGGTTTCAAAGCTTTGACGACTCGGGCGTGTAGTGATGTTCGCAACTCGAGGGGCAGATGAACATAAATAGAAACAATACCGCCCCACGCTTCATCGCCAAGGTCAAAATCAGCTAGGTCGGCGTGGTGAGTTGTCAAGCTAACAGTCCTCTCCGCCGCTAATCTTCTCGCCTTTTCAAGCGCGACAACTGAGCCATCAACGCTCTCAACCTCGAGACCTTGCTGCGCCAGAAAAACCCCGTTGCGCCCCTCACCATCTGCTAAACACAGCACGCGCCCTTGAGAAATATCCTTACAGACCTCGGCTAGAAAGTCGTTCGGCTCAGTGCCGAAAATATAGTCGCTGCGGCTGTAGCGTTCATCCCATTTGTTCACAAATCACTCCAAGACTTAAGAAGTTATTGGGTATCAGTCATTAGTTTTAAAAGCTTTTACCAAGAACTAACAACTAATAACTCTTTCTAACTCATCAATTCTTTCCCAAAATACGGCCTTAGCACCTCGGGCACGCTCACCGTGCCGTCCTCGTTTTGGTAGGTCTCGAGAATCGCGGCAGCTAAACGGACCATGCCAAAGGCGCTGCCGTTTAGGGTATGCACGAGGTCGGGTTTACCCTTGCCCTGCTGTCCACCCTCGCGGTAACGGGTCTTTAGGCGTCGGGCTTGAAAGTCGGTGACGTTACTGACTGATGAGACTTCTAACCAGCGTTCCTGCGCCGCGCTCCAAACTTCAATGTCGTATTTCTTCGCCTGAGTAAAGCCCATGTCACCTGTACACATAAAGAGGCGGCGGTAGGGTAGCTTGAGAGCCTCGAGCAAGCCTTCCGAACTAGCAACCATTTCGTCCAGCGCGGCGTAACTCGTCTCAGGCGTGGTGAACTGCACCATTTCGACCTTTTCAAATTGGTGCACGCGGTTCAGGCCCCGCACGTGCGCGCCGTAACTTCCGGCCTCGCGGCGAAAGCACTGGCTGTGAGCGGTGTATTTTAAGGGTAACTCTTCGGCGTCTAAAATCTCATCGCGGTGCATACCCGCCAAAATGAGTTCTGAGGTTGGCACCATAAAAAACCCGTCAGCAACCTCGTACATCTGCCCCTCTTTGTCGGGCAGTTGTCCGGTTGCCTGGGCGCTTTCGGGGTTGACCATCAGCGGTACGGCAACCTCTTGATACCCAGAATCAATAAGACTGTTTAGACAAAATTGCGCCAGCGAACGAAAGAGCCGCGCCCCGTCGCCGCGAAAAATGGGGAAGCCTGCGCCTGTTGTTTTAACGCCACGCTCAAAGTCTATCCAGCCCCGTTCGTTTGCCAAGTCCCAGTGGGGTTTAGCTTCAAAAGCAAAGGTTTTCTTCTCGCCCCACTCTTTATCGACAACGTTGTCGTGTTCGCTCGCGCCGTAGGGTACGCTTTCGTGCGGCGGGTTGGGCAGCTCGAGCATAAGCTCACTGAACTGCGCTTCTAAACCGCGACTTTTCTCCTCTAAGCGTTTGACTTCTTCGGAAAGTTGACCCATTTCGCGCATGAGTTCATCGGCACTTTCGCCCTTACGCTTCAGTTCACCAATTTGTTTACTACTGGCGTTACGTGTCGCCTGTTTTTCTTCTAAATCTTGGCGCAGTAAACGAAACTCTTCGTCGACCAGCAGCAACTCGTTGAGCGCGGTCTCAGCCTCGGGCATTTGTTTGTCGCGGGCGGCTTTGCGCACCGCTTCAGGATTGTCTCGAATAAATTTGATGTCCAGCATGCACTTAGCTTACACGAAACTTGCGCTAACTGAAACGCTTAGCCCAGCTTAGAATAAAGCTCGAGTGAAGGCAGCGTGGCGTAGCGTGCTAAGTCGTGACGTCCACCCAGAATAATATGACCGTTTTGCTCGAGCCAGGCGTGCGCCTCGAAGGTTCCTTTTTCGTCGCGGGCAACGCCTATGCGTAAGTCGCTTTCAAAACCATATTGGGCTAATAGGAGCTGAGCGCTAAGGGCCTGTGTCAAACAGGTGGCGCGGGGCACTAAACGGCTGCTCACGACAACGGCCCAAATAAACCAACCAGCCTCAACCTCGGTATGATTTGGCTTTTCGACCAAGTTGCGTTTGACCCAATTAAGTATCTGTTTAAAAGGCAAGACCCACAGCGCCAAACGTATCAAGGCGACAGTAGCAAACACCTTGAGCAGCAAGCGCTTTTCCGCCATAGGAAAAGCTAGAAAACGCCTCAATTTAGATAGGATGTTCACGGCGTCTGCTCAGCGTAAATAACAAGCCCCGAAGCTAATAGGCTCGAGAGCAGGTCACGTAAATCGGCTTCTAAAACCTCCGCCGAAACGTCGTAACGCTCTAGCAGCAAACTACGTAAGTCGCTAAAGCTGCGCGGCTCGCGTAGGAGTTGCCAGGCGTCACGGCCAACCCCCTCGAGCGAGAAATAATGCCCCGATTCAGATCCCAAAACCACCGTTTCCCCCTCACCCTCCACTGACACTTGCTCGGGTGAAAGGGTGAGTAGGGTGTCATCATCAAATCGGTTTTGCGTCATGGTGTCCTCTGAGTTTAGTTTAGCATCCGCCTTTTTCGCAGCGTCACTTTCTATCACCTCAGTTATTTGAAAGTAGCAGCTTTGCACGTCGCTAAAATCGCGCGGCGAGAAGCCGGGCATACTAATGCGTGCGTGGCGCTGACCATTAGCGTCCTGTCCCAGCTCGAGTCGAACCGGATAGCCCGCTTGCGCCAGCGCAGCGAAAAACGCTTCTGAGCGTTTGATACAGGGGTCGGTCTCGGAGGTCCAGCGCAGTTTGGCGGCTAACTTGACTCCACGCACAATCCTCTCTTTCTCTTTAAAATTGAGGGAGTTTTCTGAGTTTTGCTGCACCCCATTTGTTCTGAAAAAGGCGTGACGAAGCGCGTCCCGAAGGGTTCCAGGCAAGCGCGAGGCAGACATCAGCAGGCGCTCGAGGCCCAAATGCCCCCGCTCGGGCATAACGCTCACATACCAGCGCTCCTTATCCAGCTTGCTAGGCGGCTCAGGATTATGAACACCTAACCAGGGATTGCAACGTGCCAGAAAAAGTTGCAACGTGCGCGAACAGTGCAGACTTTCAGCTCTACGCTCCAGGTCTGCCTGAGACAAATTCGCCGCCGCGCTCAGCATCTCAAGGTCGCAGTAATCGCTCGCTTTGAGCTGCCAATCGTCGCCGCCCGACCAGGCGCGCGCCAGGACAATCCCCATAAGAATAGAATCCACCGGCTGCAACACGCGAACCTGAAAGCCTTCCCAATCAACTAGGTTGGCATCTGTCCAGGCTGCTTCAGTTATGCGACGCTGAACGCTGTGCCAGGGCGTAGCCGTATCGAGAATGAGACGGTGAGGCTCTATCAACACTTCTGTTTTACGCAGATTCGTTTCCTCATGGCTAAAGCGGTAAAGCGAAGCCTCCCGCGCCCAGACCTCACGCCAGCCCAAATCGCGGGCTAGTGCCCTGGCACGCCCGGCGTCACACGGGTGAATCAGCACATCAACATCGTTATAGGGGCGCTCCAATGCTTGCCCGTAAATAAACTCGGCTAAGTAAAAGCCTTTAAATAGAAGCGTTTCAATACCCTCTGCATGCCAGGCTCGTAAAAGGGGCAAGACGAGCGCCTTATGCGCCCAGTGCTTTAGTTTGCCGTGGGCTTGAAAAAGGTTGGCGTCTACAACAAGTTCACGACGCAATAAAAAGCCCCGTCGATTTTGTAATGTGAATCGGTCCCCCCTCGAGCCTTTTCTCAGCTTCCTGGCGGGCGATTCCGACAAGCTCATCGACCTTTGTTTTAGGAACGTCGCCTATTTGGGACTGCAAACGGTTCATCGAGATAATGTAATTTAAAAAAGGTTCCGCCTCGGTAACTTCCAGCGCATTGTTTGGCACCATCTCTACCTCAACACTATCAAAGTGCTTCTCAAGTGCTTCCGCGCCGTTATCAAGTCTGAAACTCAATTCTTTCATACGCTCAATCTCTACACCTGGCAAATGTTTAGCTGCCAAACCGATGACAAAATCGTCTAACTCGAGCATGTGCTCTTTTCCATTGGTCGCGGCGTAGAATTTGCCGCCCGGCTTCAAGACGCGCCTAATTTCTAACAGAGCTTTGTTCAGGTCGGGAACATGGTAGAGCATATGGTTAGCTATCACAACGTCAAACGTCTCGTCATCGAACGGAATAACCTGTGCGTCCATGACACCGTAAGCGAACGTGGCATCTATGTCTTCGGTTACCTTTTCCGCTTCTTCAATCATGCCTGGCGACAGGTCAGTAAGGGTAACGTGCCAGTCACTCGGAATCCGCTCGCGGTTTTTGTGCCAGAAGTTAGCCGGACCCGTGCCTAGCTCTAAAACCTTCGCCCCCTCAGGCGCTTCTATTTGGTCGAAGACCCAGCGGTGAAAATCTTGCTTGAAAGTGCTAAAGCGTTCGTGCAGTTCGATGCGGGCGCGTAAGTTGTCGGCATTTTTATATTGCTCGTTGACAAGGTAAGTTTGGTCTCGAGATTTGGACATACGAATACCCCTCATGAACAGAATTAGGTGTTCAGCACAGTTCCTCACTAGCTTACACAAAATATAGCGACACCATCACGCTAACGAATTCTTGCTAAACTGTCGTAATGGTCCAGGTGACGCTAAAAGAAATCGAGGGCGATGTAAAGGCTTTTCTAGAGCAGCTCGAGTCGGGCGAGAACATCACGGTCTTGCGCGGCGACGAACCTGTCGCTGAGGTAATGCCTCTTGCAGAAAAACAAAAAGGTCTACGACCTTATGGGCTTGCCGAGGGAGAGTTCACTGTTCCTGAGAGTTTCGATGGGTCTTTACCCGAAGGCCTATAAAGTCTAAGAAGCAACAAAAAGACCCGTTGATTTAGTAACGTGAATTGCGCCTTGCTCGAGCTGCCCTTCAATCTCTTTTCTAAGCTCACTCAGCAACGAATCCAAATCCTCTTGTGATAGTTGGGTTAATGATGATTGTACCGAGTGCGTCGAGAGAATATAAGCTATGAGCGGTTCAGCTTCGGTAATCTCGAGGGCGTTGTTGGGTATTACTCTTTTCTCGACGCGGCTGAATTGTTTAGCAAGGCTCTCAGCACCGTCTTCCAGACGAAAGGCGTAACCTCTTAAAAGTTTAAAATCGCCTAAGTCCAACCACTTGTCAAGGTGCTTGCGACTGAGATTGTCCAATTCACGCATGTGGTTTTCGCCGTTGGTGGCTGCGTAAAAGTGACCCCCTGGTTTTAGGACGCGGCGCACTTCGGAAATGGCCTTATCCAATTTGGGAACGTGGTAGAGCATGTGGTTGGCGATGACAACGTCGAAGCTGGCATCTTCAAAGGGGATGGTTTGCGCATCTACAACTTCGTAGTTGAAGGTAGCATCTATCCCCTTAGTTGCCTCTTTAGCTTCTCTAACCATGCCAGGCGAAAGGTCCGTCAGGGTTAGATGCCAGGTACTAGAAATTCGTTCACGATTCTTCGTCCACAAAGCGGCGGAGCCGCAGCCCAGCTCGAGAATCTTCGCACCCTCGGGTGCCTTTATTTGATTGAATATCCAAGCGTGAAAGTCTTGCTTGAAGGTGCTGAAACGCTCGTGTAATTCAATACGTGCACGCAAATTTTCGGCACTTTTGTACTGCTTATCAACAACATATTTCGCATCTTGAATGTTGAGCACGCAGCCCCTCCCTCACCTATTTAACGGCCTGAGTCACCAAATCATTCTCTAAAAACTCAGTTGAGAGGGCTACGACGCTCTGCTCAGCCTGCGCCCCGTCCACGGCAAATTCAGTTTGAAGCTGCTGACTTACCTCCTGCAAACTTTGCCCTTTAGCTATACCTGCCCAAATAAACCTGCCCGTTGCGTTAAGCGTATAGGTCTTGCGCGTTTCCAGGTGCAGCAAAACGCCCTCGCCATTATCTAGCGCAGTAAAAATCGTTTCAGCATGGGGTGTAAGGGTCGCGTCAAGCGTTAACATGCTCAGGCTCTTCCCAGATATGGTCATGCCAGGCGGGGGCCGGGGCCTCTTTTAGCCACTCGAGCTTTTTGAAATGATTCGAGCAGTACCAGCAGGGCAGCTTATCGGTTTCGCTTGCGCCGCGTTTGAAGTGCTCGAGCTTTGCCTGGCGAAAGTGCTCGTTACGCGCTTTCAATTCATTAAACGCCGCCGTAAACGAAATATCACGCAGGTTACCTATAATGTCATCTTTGCTAACGCCCTCACCGTGACTCGAGAGGTGACAGCATTTGGTGACGTTGGCCTGCGAGTCGATATTGCACTCGAGCATGTTCAGGGGTGCGCAAGGGAACAAATCATCGGTATAAAAACCTGGGGCCATCGCCACGACGTAGTCGGGGGCGTACCTTTCTTGCAGCGCCCAAATTTGCGTTTCTAGCTCGAGCCTTTCCTCCGGTGTCAGGTCTTGACCTTGCGCGGTGGTGATGGGCGAGTGCATCAG
>Ga0114952_1003004_pt1 | contig 12354 bp, 12 predicted proteins | sample SidtaG_2_FD_87303 | JGI IMG/M metagenome (GOLD analysis project Ga0114952, IMG submission 87303) | Marine algal microbial communities from Sidmouth, United Kingdom - Sidmouth_Asex2 metaG | ecosystem: Host-associated > Algae > Red algae > Unclassified | place: Sidmouth, United Kingdom | collected... | reverse complement strand
GATCGGGCTTTCGGCTGATGGCAAATAGCCTGTCATCGGCAATCGTGACCTCGATGTCGTCGCCCTCCGTCAGCTGTAGCGCCTCGACCACGGCCGCTGGCAGACGGATCGCGAGGCTATTGCCCCACCGCGAAACTTGCATGGGATGGCGTCTCTATGATCTACGTCGGTTAGAAGTAGATCATAGAGGCAGGGTGGTTGTTCTTCAACCGCGAGCGGATTGGCCGTGCGCACAGCCGATGGTTCTGTCCCGACGGCCTGCTGTTGAGCCATCCCGGCCCGTCGTTTGTCGTCACGTGCATCGTCACGCTTGTCGTCGGCGTCGCCTGCGGGTGCCGGCTCGCCCGGACGGGACGACGTCCGAGGGCGAGGCGCGCGCACGTCACATCGTGCGCTCGGCGGCGCGTCGTCGAGAGGCGAGCGGAGCTGCTCTGCCACGACCGCCGCCGTAACTCTAACGGCAGCGGTGGTGCTCAGCCGCCGTCTCTCCCAACCGATCAGGCGGAATCGAAGTCCACGGCGATACGCGCGTCCCTGAGCGGGCGCACGATGTCGATGGATCGCTGGTAGCACGGGTGCCGCTTGAAGGCGGCGAGCTGGTCGTCCGACTCGAACTCCCCGTAGACGACGAAATCCGGTCGCATCGTGGAGACGGGGTCATCTCTCGTGTTCACGCCGATCTCGAGGTGGAGGCAATCGGGGATGTCCTTCAGCAGGGACAGGCCGTCGTGGATCACCTGCAGGTCCTGTTCGCGCCGGGCGGTGAACAAGACGATGTGCCGGATCATGTGGGAGCTACCGAGGTCAACGGGATATCGAGGCGGGCATCGTAGTTCATGCCGACGCTCGTACCGGTTGTCCGTCTCGGGAACCGCTGTCGGTACTGCACGATTTTCAGAGCTCGATCACGATACCTCGAAGCTCGGTTTCCCTCGGGACGCCGGGACGCCGGGACGCCGGGACGCCGGGACGCGAGGGAGCCGGGGGCGACGAGTCAGCGCGTCGTGCGCTCCGCAGCGCCGCGCTCGCCGAGCACCCGGGCGAGCGTTCGCGCGACGAGCCGCCGGCTGACGAGGCGCGGCGCGAGCGTCAGTAGCCGGTTGCCGAGCCCGGGGACGTGTACCGGTCCCCGCCCGAGGCGCGCCAGCGCCTCGCGGGCGACGCGCTCGGGCGACATCGAACCCTTCCCCGCGCCCGGGCGCCCGCTCGCGTCGAAGAAGGGCGTGTCGGTGCGGCCGGGGGCGAGGGCGAGGACATCGACGCCGCTGCCGCTCAGCTCCGCCCAGAGCGCTTCGGCGACGAGGAGGTCGAAGGCCTTGGTCGCGCCGTACACCGCGTAGTTGGGCGTCGGCAGGAAGCCGGCGATGCTGGCGGTGAAGATCACGCCGCCTGCCCCGCGCGCGAGCATCGCGGGCAGCAGCCGGTGCGTCAGCTCGAGCGTGGCGCGGCAGTGCAGGTCGACCATCGCGAGCAGCGTCTCGAGCGGCGTCTCGGCGAAGCCCTGCCCGTCACTGCCGATACCGGCGTTGTTGACGAGGAGCTCGACCTCGAGCCCGTCGGAGGCGAGCCGTTCGACGAGCAGCCGGGGGGCTTCCCGGTGCGTGAGATCGGCGGCGAGCACATGGGCGGCGATGCCGTGGCTCGCGTGGAGCTCCTCGGCGAGCCGTTCGAGCGCGGGCTCTCTCCGGGCGATGAGAACGACATCGCGTCCGTCGGCGGCGAGCTCGCGGGCGAAGGCCTCGCCGATGCCGCTGGAGGCGCCGGTGACGAGGGCGACGCGTGCCGCACCCGGCGCGGGGGTCGTCGAGGACGGCTCGGCCGTGTCGTTCCGGGTCGTCTCCGCGGTCGAGGCTGCCGAATGCGTTTCGAGCGGCGCGTTCGTCACCCGCGCCGGGCGCCGCGACGAGCTCGTCGTCCGCGTCGAGCCTCGGCGCTCGCCGCCGGGTCCGCGCTCGCCGGGCGGGCGGGCAGGGCGACGACGCGGCCGAGCTCGGGGAAGGCGTCGACCCGGTGCGGGAACGCCATCGCGTCGACGAAGTGACGCTGGAAGTCGGGCTCGACGGCGGTCTCGATCTTCTCGACACCGCGCACGATGCGCTCGATCGTACGTCGTGCCTCGTGATCGAGGAGCGCGGTCCGCGCACCGGTGCCGGCCGCGTTGCCGGCCGAGCTCACCGAGTCGAGTGCGCAGTCGGGGATCAGCCCGAGCACCATCGCGTACTTCACGTCGATGTGGCTGCCGAAGGCGCCGGCGAGGCGGATGCGCTCGACGCGCTCGACGCCGAGCCGGTCCATCAGCAGCCGGACGCCGGCGTAGAGGGCGGCCTTGGCGAGCTGGATCTGACGGACGTCGTTCTGGGTGACCCGCACCGTCACCCCGTTGTTCGAGCCGTCCCCGTACAGCACGTAGCTGAACGTGCGCCCATCGACGACGATACGCGGGGAGCGTGCGGCGTGCTCGCCATGCACGACACCGTCCGCGTCGATGATGCCGGCGAGGAACATCTCGGCGACGACCTCGATGATGCCCGAGCCGCAGATGCCGGTGACGCCCACCCCGGCCGCGTCGGCGGCGAAGGCGGCGGAGTCCGACCAGCCTTCGCGCCCGATGACCGAGAAGCGCGGCTCGAGTGTCTCGGGATCGATCCGCACCCGCTCGATGGCGCCGGGGGCCGCGCGCTGCCCGGCGGCGATCTGGGCGCCCTCGAACGCCGGCCCCGTCGGGCTCGAGCAGGCGAGCAGCCGATCGCGGTTGCCGAGCACGATCTCGGCGTTGGTGCCGACATCGACGAGCAGCGTCATCGCCTCGCTCAGGTCGGGACGCTCGGCGAGCATGACGCCGGCGGTGTCCGCGCCGACATGACCGGCGACGCAGGGGAGGAGGTAGGCGCGCGTCGCGGGGTGGGCGTCGACGCCGAGCTCGGTGGCGCCGGTGGCCAGCGCCTCGTCCGTGGCGAGGGCGAAGGGGGCACCGCCGAGCTCGACCGGGTCGATACCGAGCAGGAGGTGGTGCATCACCGGGTTGGCGACGAGCACCATCTCGAGCACGTCCTCGCGCTCGGTACCCGCCTCGAGGCAGACCTCGCCGAGCAGGGCGTCGATCGCGCCGCGCACCGCTCCGGTCAGCTCGATATCGCCGCCGGGGTTCATCATGACGTGGGAGACACGGCTCATGAGATCCTCCCCGAAGCGGATCTGCGGGTTCATCGCCCCGCCGCTGGCGAGCACCGCGCCCGTGGCGAGATCGCAGAGGTGAGCGGCGATCGTGGTCGAGCCGACATCGACGGCGAGCCCGAGCACGCGCTCGTGGTAGCCGGGACGCACGGCGAGGATCTCCCGCCCCTCGTGCACCGCGACCGTCACCCGCCAGTTCCCGCTCCGGAGCGTCTTCTGCAACGAGCCCAGCACGCCGAGCCCGCAGCCGAGATCGCTCAGGCCGTGCTCGCGCGCGAGCGCCTCCCGCAATCGCCGCAGATCCCCCGAGGGCTCGTGCATGTCGGGCTCTCGGACATCGACCACGTACAGCCGGACGGCGGGGTTCAGCGTCAGCACCTCGTGCCCGACCTCCTTCCGGATCACCTGACGGTGTACCTGGCTCTCCGGCGGCACGTCGACGACGAGATCGCCCTCGACACGGGTCTGGCAGCCAAGACGGCGGGCATCGACGAAGTCGCCGTGGATGCGGGCGTAGCGTGCCTCGACGCGCGTTCTCTCCCCGGCGTGCTCGGCTCGAGCGACGAGCCCGAGCTTGGGAAACTCCCCCGCCGGCAACCGCACCTGACAGCGTCCGCAGAGCCCGCGCCCGCCGCAGACCGAGTCGAGATCGACCCCGAGGGCGCGGGCGGCGGCGAGCACCGGGGTGCCGATGTCGAAGGTGCCGCGCCGGCCGCTCGGCATGAAGGCGACGCGCGCCCGGCGAGGCGCCGGCACACCCGCCTCCGGCCCGTCCTCCACGGGTGACGCGCTGGTGGGTGCAGGGTCGTCGGCGCCGTTCGCGAGCGCGTCGACGAGCCGCTCCTCGGTCGGGCCGGCCGCCGGCTCGACGCCCGGATCGCCGGCCGAGTCGGCAGGCGAGTCCGTGACCGAGGCGACGGACTCGCCCGTCACGGGGTCGCAGGGTTCTCTCGTCACGCTGGTCATCTCCCGCTCTCGCCGTTCGCCCCCCGCACGCGCGGGGGGGGTGTTCAGGTCGTCGCGCGACGACGCCTGCCCTGGCGTCGCCCACGACCCATCCCTTCCGGATCGGCACCGGCCTCGGCCGGTGCCCGGTACTTGCGGATCCAGGCGAGGCAGTCGGCGTCGTTGCCCATCAGTACATCGGCGGCCATGACCGATCGCATGACCTCCTCGTGACAGGGGTTCGTGATCGCCGAGGTGAGCCCTGCGCCGATCGCCATGGTCAGGAAGGCACCGTTGATGCCGTTTCTCTCCGGCAGCCCGAAGCTGACGTTCGAGGCGCCGCAAGTGGTGTTGCAGCCGAGCTCGCGGCGAATGCGTCCGAGGATGTCGAAGACCTGGCGCCCGGCGGTGCGCATCGCCCCGATCGGCATGACCAGCGGGTCGATGACCACATCGCTCGCGGGAATGCCGAAGTCGGAGGCGCGCTCGACGATCTTCTTGGCGATCCGGAAGCGCTCGTCGGGATCCTCCGAGATACCGGTCTCGTCGTTCGAGATCGCGACCACGGCCGCGCCGTACTTGGCGACGAGCGGCAGCACCCGCTCGAGCACTTCGTCCTCGCCGGTCACCGAGTTCACGAGCGCCTTGCCCTGGTAGACGCCGAGGCCCGCCTCGAGCGCCTCGATGATCGAGGAGTCGATCGACAGCGGCACGTCGCTGATCGACTGCACCAGCTCGATCGCGCGGGCGAGCAGCGCCGGCTCGTCGGCGAGCGGGATGCCGGCGTTGACATCGAGCATCTGGGCGCCGGCCGCGATCTGCGCGCGCGCGTCGCTCTCGACACGGGAGAAGTCCCCCGCCTTCATCTCCTCGGCGAGGATCTTTCGCCCGGTGGGGTTGATGCGCTCGCCGATCATCGTGAACGGGCGGTCGGAGCCGATCACGTGCTCGCGCTTGGCGGAGCTGATGACGGTGTCGGTCATTGAAGTCTTCTCGTTTGACGGGGAGGGTGGTGGCGGTGAGGCGGGAGGGTTCGGGACGCGGGCGGTCGGCACGGAGAGCGGCGCGCGGCTACGGCGGCGGCGCTTGCGGGACGGGAGTGGCGAGCGGGCGGCGAGAGACCACTAGGGTGACACCGGCTCCTCGGCGCGCTGCTCGAGCTGACGCTCGACGTCGGCATCCCCGTCGTAGAGGCGCGGGTGCCAGGGCACGCGATCGCCGAGCACGCCCGAGCGTTCGACGATCTCCGGCACGCGGTGCTCTTGGCGGTAGGCCATGACGTGCAGCCCGTGCACGCCCTGGATCTCGCGGATCTCCTGCATCAGCTCGACGCACAGTCGGATGCCTTCCTCCTTCGGGTTCTCGGCGCCGGCGAGACGGTCGATGACGGCGTCGGGGATGTGCACGCCGGGGACGTTGGTGCGGATCCACGTCGCCGTGCGCGCCGAGGCGAGTGGGCCGACGCCGACGAGGATGAACACCTTGCCCTCGAGGCCGAGCTCGCGGACCGCCTCGAGGTAGCGTCTGAGCCGCGGTACGTCGTAGCAGTACTGCGTCTGCACGAACTGGGCGCCGGCGGCGATCTTCTTGGCCAATCGCAGCGGGCGCCAGTCGTAGGGCTCGACGAACGGGTTCGCCGCGGCGCCGAGGAACACGTACGGCGGCGAGTCGAGCTTGCGCCCGCTCTGGAACGTCGATGCGTCGCGCATCGTCCGGGCGATCTCGAGCAGCGACATGCAGTCGAGGTCGAACACGGGCTTGGCCTCGGGGTGATCGCCGGTCTGCACGCCGTCGCCGGAGAGACAGAGAATGTTCGTCACCCCCATCGCCGCCCCGCCGAGGATGTCGCCCTGGATCGCGATGCGGTTCTTGTCGCGGCAGGAGATCTGCTGGATCAGCGCGTAGCCGAGACGGGTCAGGAGCGCGCAGACCGAGAGGCTCCCCATATGGCAATGAGCACCGCTGCCGTCGGTCGCGTTGATCGCGTCGACCGCCCCGTCGAACAGCGACGCTCGTTCGTAGACCGCGTTCGGGTCGGCGCTGTCGGGTGGGGCGAGCTCGCTCGTGACCACGAAATGCCCCTCCCGCAACAGCCGCTCGAGCCGTCCGGGCGAGCTGTGCCCCGTGAGAAGCGGCAGCGGATAGCCGGGTACCGGCTCGTCTGCGTAGCTCACGAGCGCCGCCCGTCCGCGCCGGTCGGGGCGAGCGTCGGGGCGTTCTCCGCCGACGGCGCACGGGCCTCGTCGCGGGTCTCGCTACCGCGCGTCGCACCGCTGGGGCCGGTGTTGAGGGGGCGCACCGGGGTGACGTTGCCGAGCGCTTTCTCGGAGAGCTCGGCGGCGCGTTTCTCGCGCAGCACGCGAAGCCACGAGGAGCTGCCCTTCAGGCGGTGATCGACGGCGAACTGCACCGTGTGGATCGCCTCTCCCCCGCGCATGCGCTGCGCGCCGGCCCATCCCTCGACCCAGACACAGCGCATCTCCGGCTTGACCTCGCAGTAGCCGTCGGGACGGACACCGCCGCAGGGGCCGTTGCGGATGCTCTTCGGGCAGTTCATCGGACACGACATGCCGGTGCTCGACAGCGCGCACTGCCCGCACATCCGGCAGTCGAAGAGCGCGCCCTTGATCACCCGCTCGACGGCGGCGACCGGCTTCTCGAGACGGGCGTGACCGATCCGCTCGAGCCCCGGAGAGATGGCGAGCAGCGTGCGCTCGAGGCGCTCGTAGGCCGATTCCAACAGCCGGGCGTGACGCACCGACCACTTGCGCAGCGTGTACATGAGTTCGCGCTCTACTCCGGGACGCGGCCCTTGGCCTTGACCACGCGTTCGAGCCGTTCCTCGTCGAAGGCGGCGACGAGCTCGGTGGCCACGCGCTCGGCCTCGGCCTTGAGATCCGGCCCGCACGAGTCGCGCTCGCGCCGCCAGTCCTCCATGTAAGCATCACTGCCGCCTTTGCCCGCGCGCATCGCCGCCCGATCGATCGCCTGCTGGAAGCGCTCGGGCAACATGACCTTCTCGGCCTTGCGCCCGGCCTTGGCCATGACCTGGGAAGGGATGTCGCGCCAGTAGATTCGGATCAGCTCGGGCATGGGGTCGGTCGTCGGGTCGAGGCGGCGGGAGGACGGGCGGCGGCGGTGGGTGGGACGGTGCGGCGTGGATCGGCGGGCGCTCGGTTCGCGCCGCTCAGGCGGCGACGACGCGAATGCCGCGCAGCGCCCCCTCGAACGGTCCGAAGCCGGTACGGTGTACTTCGAGCGGCAGCCCGAGCGCGTGGGCGGCGGCCTCGGCAGCGACGAGCCCGCGCGCCTCCTCCTGGGCGAGGTAGACCACCCGGGTGTAGTGCGCGAAGTAGATGTCGCGAAGCTCGGGATGACGGCGGATGCCGAGCTCCTCGAGCACGAGGCGCTCGAAGTTCACCGCCAGGTAGTCGGTCAGGTAGAACGTGCCGGGCTCGGGCTCGGCGAGGGCGTCGAACGCCGCCTCGCCGGCGAAGAAGGCGTAGCAGTGGGCGCCGGGCAGACGCCGAACGCCGTGACGCTCGAGCATCCGATCGAGTTGCCCACCGGTGCCGCAGTCGCCGTAGGCGACGAGCACCCGTCCGTGCGTCGCGCGGGCGGCGACGATCTTCTCCTCGACGCCCGGCACGATCCGATCGGGAGTGTTGTGCCAGTGCGCCGGCAGGCAGGCGATGTCGACCTGGTCCCAGGCGTTCGCCCGGAGCACCACGACCAGCTCGCGGGCGAGCGCACCGCAGGCGATGACGAGGGTACGGCGCATCGTGGACGACGAGCGGGCGGCGGCGGGGGTGTCCGAGCGGCCGGCGCTAGCCGATCGCGCGCTGCTGGCGCCGCTCGGCGATGAGCGTCTTGGCGGTCTCCACCGCGACCGCCGCGTCGCGGCAGTAGGCATCGGCCCCGACCGCCTCGCCGAACTCCTCGTTCAGCGGCGCCCCGCCCACGAGCACGATGTAGTCCTCTCGCAGGCCCTGTTCCTTGAGGGTGTCGATCACGACCTTCATGTAGGGCATCGTCGTGGTCAACAGCGCCGACATGCCGAGGATGTCCGGCTTGTGCTCCTCGAGCGCGGCGAGATACTTCTCGACGGGGTTGTTGATGCCGATGTCGATGACCTCGAAGCCGGCGCCCTCGAGCATCATTCCGACGAGGTTCTTGCCGATGTCGTGGATGTCGCCCTTGACGGTGCCGATGACGACCTTGCCGATCGACTCGGCACCGGTCTCGGCGAGCAGCGGACGCAGGATCGCCATGCCGCCCTTCATCGCGTTGGCGGCCATCAGCACTTCGGGGACGAACAGGATGCCGTCGCGAAAGTCCACGCCGACGATACGCATGCCCTCGACCAGCGCCTCGTCGAGCACCCGACTCGGGCCCCAGCCTCGCTCGAGCAGGATGTTCGTCCCTTCCTCGATCTCCTCCTTCAGGCCGTTGTAGAGATCGTCGTGCATCTGCTCGACGAGCTCGCCGTCGTCGAGCTCGGAGAGGATGATGTCTTCCTCGTCGTCGTTGTTGTCCTGGTCGTTGTCCTGATCGGCCATGAGTGCGGTTCCCGCCCGTCGTTCGTCCCTGCATGGTAGCGACGCGACAGGGCGCTCCGACAGCGCACGGCTGCCACCGCCGCGACGTGTTAAGTGTCCACTGCGACACCGAGCGGTGCGTTCGGCCCCGATCGTGTCGGAAACGGGTGTCCGTTCACACGATGTGCCCGGGCGCCGTGGCCGATTCGGTCAACCCACCCTGCGCGGCTTGGCCGAGCGGAACAGGCTGGCCAGGAGCACGAGCAGGAACGCGCCGAGCAACGCCCTGAGCAGATAGTCCGGCCCCTCCGTGTCGACCGCCACCGCCTGCCCGAGCAATACCGGGAAGAACGCCCCGAGCGCGGCACCGATGCTGCCGAGCAGGATATTGACGACAAAGAGGGCGCCACCGCCGCGCAGCACGACCCCCGCGACGCCCCCGAGGACGACGCCGATCAGAAGCATCAGGATCAGGTTCTCGACGGGCACGGGAAACTCCGGCAGGCTGGGGAGAGGGCGATGGAATGCACACTCTACCTTCGTCGAGCTGTAAATGATGCAGCCCCGTCCCGTCGGGCGGTTCCGGCTCGACTAGGCTGAGCCCGAAACCTAACCGTACCGAGAGCTCGCGACCCATGTCTCCATCCAAGTCTCCATCCAAGTCTCCGCTCATGTCTCTGCCCGTGTCTCTGTCCATGTCTCTGTCCATGTCTCCGATCCGATCCTCCGCCGTCCTGCTGTTGGTGATTTGCGCTCTCGCCGTTCCGGGCGGCGCCGCGCTTGCGCAGGATGAGGAGAAAGACGAGGCGGTGGAGACGGACGCGGCAACGGCCGAGGGAGCGGATGAGGACACCGAGACGGAGGCCAAGGTCGAGAAGATCGTCGAGGAGCGCGCCGCCGAGGAAGAGGACGGGGAGCCCGAGGATGCGGACGTCGGTGAGGCCTCCTACAACACCGAGAACTGCGAGCCGGCGAACGAGGCGGAAGAGCTGGTGGCCGACGACGCCGACGCCGACGCCGACGAAGGAGAAGACGAGGACGTCGAGGTGACCGAGAAGGACATGGACGAGTGCGAGCCGGTCGAGAAATGAACGCGATCGGCGGCGAGGGCGGATCCGGAGCGGAGTCCGATCCCGGGAGGGGCGGCGAGTCGGCGGATCCCGACGAGCGGTCGACGGGCGATGGCGCGGCCGAGGCGAGCCGGGAGGCCGACGAGAGCGGATACCGGCGTGACGATTATTGGCGCGAGGAGGCCGGAGAGGGCGGCGTCGCCCCCGATGAGGTACCGGAGCCCGCGCAGGGCTACCGCTTCGAAGATACCGAGGACAAGGCGAACGCCGGGGACACCACGGATACCGACGACACGCCGACGACGGACGGCGGTGGAAAACGGTAACGGGTGACGGGCGGGCACGAGAGCCCTTCCACGATCGAATTCATCACGAAAAAACCGCCGAACGGGGGATCGTCGGTGGTCGCGACGATGCCCGCGCCGCCGAAGGGGGCCAGACGGCGCTCCTCGAGCACGGCAGACCCGCAGCGGAGCGCGTGCGGCGGCTTTTCCGTGCACCGGCCACCGGAGCGGCTCGAAGCCGGTCCGAACCGATATCCGCATCCGGTGCCGGCCTGACATCGCCCGTGCCGAGCCGAGAGGCTCGGCGTGGACCGGGCGACCTTCGGGTAGCCCGGTCAGGCACCCCGACAGGGGGTGCTCAGTTGGCTTCCACGAGCTCCCGCTCCACTTCGCTCGGGACGACGATCGGGGCGCGTTCCGCGCCGAGCAGCTTGTGGACCTCGTTGACGGCGAGCGAGAGCATCGCGAAGTCGATGTCGCCGCTGCCTTTCATCTCGGCGATCAGTCCCCGGTACTTACCTACCGAGGCGGGTCTTTCGTCCGCCCAGGCGCTCACCCGTGCATCGGCGGCGTTCTCGTCGGGGGTCTCGGCGGCGACCTCGGCGGCGAGATGGCGCTGCTGCTGGTGCAGATCGCTGCGGAGCTCGCTGGTGGCCAGCGCGTGCCAGTGCGAGCCGGTGCGCAGCTCGCCGATCCGGTCGCGCAGCCAGGTCAGCTCGAGGTGGTGGCCGAGCTCGAAGTAGACCGCCGCGGTCGCGGCCACCGAACGCTCGAGCGAATGGGCGACCTCGACGACGTCGAGCGCCGAGGACAGCGGTACCACGCGGGCGACCGCGAGGGCGAGATCGTCGGGCACGCCCGCCTTGGTGATGAAGGCGAGACGCTGCTCGAGCGTCTCGCGCTGCGGAGCGGCGAGACAATCCGGCATCGCCTCGACCAGCTCGTCGAGTCCGGGGCGGAAGCGTTCGATCGCCGCCTCGATACCTTCGGAGGGACGGCGCGCGCGCAGCAGCCAGTGCGTCGCCCGTTCGACCAGCCCGCGCACGAGAATCTGCATACGGTACTGGATCTCGGCCGGCACGCGGTTGTCCAGCGCCTCGATCGCGTGCCATAGCGCGGGCATACGGAAGGCGTCGCGCACGATCGTGAACGCGCCGGCGACGTCGGCCGGGGCCGCGCCGAGCTCCTGACCCATGCGGAACGCGAACGTCGGCCCGAGGCGGTTGACGAACTCGTTGGTCAGGACCGTCGCGACGATCTCGCGGCGCAGCCGGTGGGTGCGGATGGCGTCGGCGAAGTCCTTGCGGAGCGGTGTCGGGAAGTACTCGAGCAGCACCCCCTCGAGGGCCGGATCTTCCGACAAGGGGCTGTCGAGGAGCTCGTCGTACATCGTCATCTTGCTGTAGGAGACGAGCACCGCGGTCTCCGGACGCCTGAGGCCCTGCTCTTCGGCCAGACGCTCGGCGATCTCCTCGGCGTTCGGCAGGTACTCGATCTCCCGATCGAGCCGCCCGGAGCCCTCGAGCGACTGCATGAACCGCGACTGCTCGGACAGTGCCGCGGGCCCGTCCACCTGGCACAGATCGATGCACTGGGTCTGCAGGTAGTTGTCGTTCAGCACGAGCTCGGCGACCTCGTCGGTCATCGATTCGAGCAGCCGGTCGCGCCCGCTCATCGTCATGTCGTCGGCCGTGACGATGGCGTTCAGAAGGATCTTGATGTTGACCTCGTGATCCGAGCAGTCGACGCCCGCGGAGTTGTCGATCGCGTCGGTGTAGATGAGCCCACCGCCACGGGCGTACTCGATGCGTCCGAGCTGGGTGAAGCCGAGGTTGCCCCCCTCACCGACGACGCGGCAGCGGAGCTCGCGCCCGTCGACGCGGAGCACGTCGTTGGTACGGTCGGCCGCATCCGCGTGGGTTTCGGTCGATGCCTTCACGTAGGTGCCGATGCCGCCGTTCCACAGAAGGTCCACCGGCGCCTTGAGGATCGCCGAAATCAGCGCGTTCGGGGTGAGGGACTCGGCCTCGATACCGAGCGCGCGTCGCGCCTCGGGGGAGAGCGGCACGCTCTTGTCGGTGCGCGCACAGATGCCGCCACCTTTCGAGATCAGAGCGGTGTCGTAGTCCGCCCAGCTCGAGCGCGGCAGCGCGAACAGCCGCGCGCGCTCGTCGAAGGCGGCCGCGGCGTCGGGGTCGGGGTCGATGAACACGTGCAGGTGGTTGAACGCGGCGACCAGCCGGATCTCCTCGGAGAGCAGCATGCCGTTGCCGAACACGTCGCCCGCCATGTCGCCGATGCCGACGACGGTGAACGGCTCGCTCTGCGTGTCGAGCCCGAGGT
>Ga0114952_1003002_pt1 | contig 12355 bp, 10 predicted proteins | sample SidtaG_2_FD_87303 | JGI IMG/M metagenome (GOLD analysis project Ga0114952, IMG submission 87303) | Marine algal microbial communities from Sidmouth, United Kingdom - Sidmouth_Asex2 metaG | ecosystem: Host-associated > Algae > Red algae > Unclassified | place: Sidmouth, United Kingdom | collected... | reverse complement strand
GCAAATAAAAAAAAATAAAAAATGAGTACATATTTAGAAACCACACACGACGTGTATAAAAAAGCAGCCTTAACACCAGATATTGGCTTATGCTGCACTACAAACCCTATTTGGGAATTACCGGGATTAAAAATCCCAAAAATAATGCAAGAAATGAATTATGGTTGTGGCTCGACTGTTCATGCTCGCGATTTAACCAACAATCCAAAAATGCTTTATGTAGGTGTTGGCGGTGGTATGGAATTATTACAATTCGCATATTTTAATCGCCAAAAAAGTGGTGTTATAGGCATTGATGTCGTTGATGAAATGCTTGAAGCTTCTAGAAAAAATTTTAAAGAAGCTGAAGAACAAAACGACTGGTTTAAAAGTGAATTTGTAGATCTCAAAAAAGGAGATGCTATGAACTTACCTGTTGAAGATAATAGTATTGATGTTGCTGCTCAAAACTGCCTTTTCAATATTTTTAAGGCAGATGATTTAAAAACAGCCATTGAAGAAATGTATCGGGTATTAAAACCTCATGGAAAATTGGTTATGAGCGATCCTACCTGTGAACAACCTATAAATGACACATTACGTAATGATAAACGTTTACGTGCCTTATGCCTAAGCGGAAGTTTACCTATCGCAAAATATGTTAAAGCATTAACAGATGCTGGTTTTGGAACTATTGAAATTCGTGCTAGAAAACCATACCGTATTTTAGACCCTAAAAACTATCCAACAGACGAGTTAATTTATATTGAATCTATTGAAGTTGCTGCAATTAAAGACCCCATGCCAGAAGACGGACCATGTGTTTTTACTGGAAAGGCAGCCATTTATTATGGTTCTGAAGATTATTTCGATGATAAAAAAGGACATGTTTTAGTTAAAAATCAACCGTTAGCTATTTGCGATAAAACAGCAGGCGCACTACAAGCGTTAAAAAGAAACGATATTTACTTTTCAGAATCTACATTTCATTATGATGGTGGCGGATGTTGTTAAGCGATAATCGCCATTTATTTATTATCACTTTATTATGCGTGAATGATTTATGCAAAAGTATTTAGACATTATAAAAAACTCCTATTCTGGATACTGGAATTATCTCAAATACGAGTTAATAAACTTGAACCATTGGGACAACTATTTTTATGGTTTAATTATTATTTCACTTGTAGTTTGGTTACTAGAAATTATATTTCCATGGCGGGAAAATCAATCTGCTTTCAGAAAAGACTTTTGGCTAGATACATTTTATATGTTTTTCAATTTCTTCCTATTGAATCTTATTATTTTAATTGCACTTTCAAACACAGTAGCACAATTTTTAAATGACATTTTAGGGAGTATTGGCCTTCACATTAAAAACTTTCAATTTTTTGATGTGAACGATTTACCAAAATGGCTAGGTTTATTTTTGTTTTTTTTAGTGTCCGATTTTGTACAATGGAATACACACCGCTTATTACATCACGTCCCTTGGCTTTGGAACTTCCACAAAGTACACCATTCTGTTAAAGAAATGGGATTTGCAGCACACTTGCGCTACCATTGGATGGAACCTGTAATTTACAAATCATTGCTTTACATTCCTATTGCCACTATTGGAGGCTATGATGCCAAAGATGTTTCCATGGTATATTTCTTCTCAATAATTATAGGGCATTTAAACCATGCAAATCTGGGTTGGGATTATGGCTTTTTAAAATATATTTTCAATAATCCGAAGATGCACATTTGGCACCATGCAAAAGCTTTACCAAAACATGTTAGGTTTGGTGTTAATTACGGACTAACTTTAAGCATCTGGGATTATTTGTTTAAAACAAATTATGTTCCACATAGCGGAAAAGATATTGAGTTGGGTTTTTCTGGTGATGATACTTTTCCTAAAGATTTTATAAATCAAGAATTATATCCTGTGTTTTCGCAAAAGCGGAAATCTGATTTACACTAAATTTAAGCCTTAAATGAAACACCTACAACTATTAACACTCCTTTTCCTAATTGCTTCTTGCTGTAGCACAAAACAAGTCACGGAGCCCCCTAAACAGGAAACAAAACAAAACAAAATAGTAGAAATTATAAAAGAGAAAGACTCTATTATTAAAAAAACTAATCTTATTAAAACTGTTTCAGAGGTTTTAGAAGTTTCGAAAGATACGATAAGCAAGATTTCTGAACCAAACACTAAAGAAAATACTAAAATACTTTTCAATCATGATAGCTGGAATGTTTTACTTCAAAAACACGTATCAAATCAAGGTCATGTAAATTATAAAGACTTTAAAAAAAATAGAAAATTTTTATTAAATTACATAGCAAGTTTGAGTGAAAATATGCCCAAAGACTCATGGACTAAAAATGAAAAACTCGCCTACTGGATAAATGCTTATAATGCTTTAACTGTAGATTTAATTTTGCAAAATTACCCCGTAAAAAGTATTAAAGATATAAAAAACCCTTGGGAGCAACGTTTATGGAAATTAAATAATAAATGGTATAACCTTGAAGAGATAGAACATGAAATTTTACGTAAAATGGATGAGCCTCGTATTCATTTTGCTATTGTATGCGCCTCTTTTTCTTGTCCAAAATTGCAAAATGAGGCTTTTACTGCTAAAAAATTAGAGCTTCAATTAACAAATGCTACTAAAGAATTTTTAAGTGATTCAAATAGAAACGAAATTTCGGAAAACAGCATAAAGCTTTCGAAAGTGTTTCAATGGTTTTCAAAAGATTTTAAACAATATGGAAGTTTAATTGATTTTTTAAACATGTATACAGTAGTTACTATTTCCGAGAAAGCAAAAAAAAGTTTTAAAGATTATAACTGGGATTTGAATGATTAATACCAAGTCTATTATTTTTTTCCAAACACACCTATGATAAGTATAATTATTCCCGTTTTAAATGAAGAAATCTACATTGGCAAATTATTAAATCATTTACTTGCCAATGCCTCTGCTAAAAATATTTCTGAAATTATTATTGTTGATGGAGGCAGTTTGGATAGTACTAAAACTGTTGCTAGAGATTTCATAAATGTATATGGTTTCTCGACAAAGGAAGCCTATTTTTATACCGAGGAAGTGGTTATAAATGCAACATCGTTTTTTACCGAAACTAAAAAACCAAAAATTGAACTTCTAAATTCAAACAAAGGTCGAGCAAAACAAATGAATTTAGGAGCTAAATATGCGACTGGAGATATTCTTTATTTTTTGCATGTAGATTCTTTTCCTCCAAAAAATTTTGACCAACTTATTATAAATGAATTTGAAAAAGGAAATGATGCTGGTTGTTTTAGAATGCAGTTTGATAGCAAACATTTGTGGCTACGTTTGGCAAGTTGGTTTACTCAATTTAGTTGGCGTGCTTGCCGTGGCGGAGATCAAAGTCAATTTATAACTAAAACCTTATTCAACTCTATTGGTGGTTTTGATGAAGACTATATTATTTATGAAGATAATATTTTGATTAACGAATTGTATAATAGAAACAAATTTGTTGTGATTAATGAAAAGCTTAAATCTTCTGCACGAATGTATAGAAAACATGGCGTTTGGAAACTACAATATTTATATTGGTCTATTTATTTAAAAAAATGGTTTGGGGCAGATTGTAATACTTTACATACCTATTATAAAAAATATATTGCGTAATCAACAAAAACTAATGCCTTTCAAAAATCAAATAAATTACAAGTTTTCTTTACAGGCAAAATGTTAAAAACCTATAAAAAACACTTAAGGAAAATCTAAATGTAACAATTGGTTTGTACAATCGTGTACTTTTACAACAAACCATTATTTTGAATGAAACATTTTTATAAATTACTTTCACTTAGTTTAATTGTAGCTACATATGCTAATTCTCAAGAAACTATAAACGCAAAATTATTAGATTCTGTATCTCAACAACCTATAGCTTATGCCACGATATCTACATCTCAAAATTCTGGAGTAATTAGTAATAATAATGGAGACTTCGTTTTGTATTTAAAAGAGAATCTCTCTGATAGAGACTCTTTATTTATAAGATGTTTAGGTTACGAGCCTAAACATTTTTTAATTAAAAAATTTACTGATAGTATTATTACTCTAAGTCCCAAATCTATTGAATTGAAAGAAGTTTTAGTGTCAAACAATATTTATTCAGTTGAAGAAATAATAGATAAAATTAAAAAAAATCTAAACACAAATTATGATTTTAGTTTTTCTAAAAGCAGATTATTCTACAGATCTTCTGAATATTCCAATATTTTAAAGAATTCAGTAAACATTAAAAAATCGACTATACCCGAGTTCAATCAAATATTTGTGGATAGCTTGCTGTTGGTTATGCCGAAAAACGCCGATGTTTATACTGAAATTCTCGGAGACCTTTACAGTGAAACAGGAAACCAAAACTCTCAAAAGTTAGATATTATAAAAGCATCACATTTATACGATAAAAACAAAGAGGTGTCTTTTGAAGATTTAGAAGAAAAATTTAATAAGATTATAAAAAAACATGTTAAGCGCGATTCTTATTTTAAGATTAAGTCGGGACTGTTTGGAATAAATACTGAAATAGATTCCTCATTTTTTGAAACCTCAACCTCTAATGATGCTAAGCATACTCAAGTTATAATTGAGGAGAAGAACAAAATAGAGACTGAACGAAAGAAGGATTTTTTAAATTATAGAAAATCGGAAATCTCGAAGATTCAACATAACAGTTTTATTTTTGAAGATAGCGACATGAACTTTTTGGAAAAAAATAATCGTTATAATTTTAAAATTGAAGATTATAGTTTTTTAAATGATGATTTCGTGTACAAAATTAGTTTTACTCCAAAGCGAAAAGAAGATTATAAAGGCATTATTTATGTTAATACAGATGATTTTGCTATTATAAGAATAGATTATCAAAACGTAAAGTTCCTCAAAAATTTCAACCTTTTAGGGCTATCTTACACTCATTTTCTTAGAAAAGGAACACTTATTTATTACAAAAAAGAAAACAACAAATATGCTTTAAGATATGCTGATACTGAAAATGGTAATAAGTTTGGTATAGATAGACCTTTAAAAATTATAGAAAAAAATAAAAATACTCGTGGGCGGAGGAAACAAAATGAGCTATCATCGAACATTCATTTTATTATTTCAAACAAACAAAAAATGGAACTCGTAGTTTTTGATAATCTCGCCATTACAGAACCAGAATTTATCAATTTTATAGAAAAACCAAAAATTAAACCGGTTTACCTACCTAAATACGATCCTGATTTCTGGAGAGGTTACAATATTATTGAGCCTAATCAAGCAATTAAAGATTTTAAAAGTATGAACTAGATATTCTAACTTCAATATAATTAAAGTTTAAAATAAAAGGTGTTAAATTTGTAAATTAATCTTTATTTCTACCTTTTTCGTCTGGATACAAGGCTGGCAGGTTATCACTTTGAAAGATTTCTTTGGTATCTATATTTATACCAGATAGTTTGCCCTTAAAAGCAGCTCCCGTGTCTACATTCCAAACATTTATAGCATTCATTGGGACATTTACATTAAAATTTGTGGTGGGTGTATGGCCAATGTAAATTTCGCTATAATGTATTAATCTTTTTGGATAAATAAACGAGTCTCTTTCTATATTTTTATCCATGGTTAACGCCATTTCCCAAAGGGTTCTATCAAAATACAATGTGGTTTCAAAAACTTCGCGTGTTACACCATGCATAGATGTAAAGCCTGCGTGTAGAAACAACCTGTTTTCACCATCCAAATAATACAAAGGCATGTTCTCAAAAAACTCTAAATGCTGGCCTTTACGATCTTTAGTAAAACCCTCGTAACTTTCTATCGTTTCTTTACCGCCATGCATATACCAGGTAGGGTTAACATCTCCGGTTTTAAGCCAGTCTTCGCACCAAACATCATGGTTTCCCTTAATAAAAATACAATGTATAGTTTCTGAAAGTTCTTTTAAAAATTGAATAACTTGGGCAGACTCACTCCAACCATCTACATAATCACCCATAAAAATTAAAGTATCGGTATCCTTAACTTCTATTTTATTTAAAACTTGAACCAAGGCTCTTAAACCTCCATGAATATCTCCTATTGCAAAAGTGCACATATTATGTATTTTTAGCTAATCTAGTGGTTTATATAAAATAAACGAAACCTTATAGGTCGAAAAATTACATTGGCTGATAATTGGTTAGGGATTGAGGCATTTTTTGAAGCTCTCCCCAATTTTTTATCGGGAAGCGACTGCCTAAAGCCCAACCTCCCGATAACTTTTGGGAGCGTAACGCCCAAATACTTTATTTAGAAATATTGCCCAATCCCAAATACAAAACCTTTACTAGAATTTTTAGAAATTCCATAACCATAATCAATTCTAAAAATGGCCTTATAAATTTTTTTATGAATAAAACGAAGACCTAATCCGGGATAAATTTTAATATTATCATTTTTACTGAAGTCTCCTAAATCACCTCCTGGGTTTCGCCAAGATCCTGCATCAAAAAATACGTTACCTTGTAAAACAAACCAACCCTTTTCAAACAGGGTTTGACGGTATTCTGAATTTAAAACGATTGCACCTGTACCTCTATCAATAGTATTCCCAACGCCTCGTATATTTAAATTATTATCTACTGAAAAAGGAGCAAACGGCGTGTCATTGTTTGATGAAATTCCTAATCGTAATCTATTTGCCCAATTCCCCTTTTCGCCGATACGCTTAAAAAATAAAAAATCATTCCAACCAATAAAAAAACTTGGTAACACATCATTTGTAGAAATGATGTATTGCAGGTTTAGTTGACTTTTAAAACCTGAAATGTATTGATAATTATAATCTAGCTCATTATACTCATAAACACTTTTAAACATCCATTTACGGGCATTTAATTCTTGGGGCACATTAGGATTTGTTGCTCCAAATGTATATTGATAATCTTCTACAAAATAATTTATACCGAAATCTAATCTGTTTTTGAAATCGAATTCATATAACCCTAAAACTTCTAAAGATTTATTATTATATCTATAATTAGAGGAAGTATTATCTAAAAAAACAGGCTCTTGTGTAGTTAAATCTTGATAATTTACAGCCAAACCAAGTGTATTAGAAAACAAATAAGGAGCTTTAAAATTTATGGCATAACTACTGTAAATATCTTTTTGATAAAATCCTCCAAAAGTGATATTTCTCCCGAATAAATTAAACTCATACAAACCCAATCGATATGCGAATTCGTCGTTATCTGTGGTGTAAACATTTGCCGATGGAATAAGTGTGAAATTTTCTTCAATATTATATAACACATTATACTCATTATTTTCAGAAGGTAAAACCTGATAAGTTACATGAGATACTGAAGGTAAACGTTTTAATCGTAGCAGATCTTGTTCAATTTTTGCAGAATCTAGAACAGCACCTCGTTTTATTTTAGATATACTTTTTACAAATGCTGTTTTCAATTTTTTATTTCCTTGAATTTTTAAGTCGTAAACTATAAATTCTTGAGCATATACACCCAATGTTATAAAACTTAAAAAGACAAAAAAGCATATTAGTTTTTTCATTCAAATAGGTGTTTATAATGTTTAAGTAATGATACTTTTGAAGGTTTATTCTAAAGTGTAATCCCCATGTTTTCAAACCCCCTAATTTATCAAGTTTATGAAACTATTTTTGTGTAAATCCGTCAGAAAAAAATCTTATCTACAAACCGTTTTAAACAAATTCTATATTAATTTGGTTTATGTTTTAATATATTATAACCATACTATGTAAACAAAATAAGTTTGTTGTATTTTAAAAACCTTATAAATCACTTAAACATAAGTCTTTATAATTACAATAAACTTTCAAAAAAAAAAATTTTTCAAGTATTATCTCATTTCTAATCCTTAAGAAAAACAGTCAGTTTAAACTTGATCTAAATTAACACCTATAATTTAAGTTCTTATGTTTAACTTCGACTTAATACCAAATAACTACCAAAACATGGAACATATTGTTATTATAGGAAACGGAATTTCTGGCGTAACCGTTGCTAGACATATTAGAAAACTATCTGATAAGAGAATTACTATTATTTCTGCTGAAACAGAATATTTCTTTTCACGTACTGCACTGATGTATGTATATATGGGACATATGAGATTTGAGCACACACAACCTTATGAAAATTGGTTTTGGAAAAAAAACCAAATCGAGCTTAAAAAAGGTTATGTAAAGTCTGTTGAAACAAAAAATAAAAGACTCCATTTTACTGAAGGAGATTCACTTAAATACGATAAATTGATTATTGCAACAGGAAGTAAACCAAATAAATTTGGTTGGCCAGGACAAGACTTAGAAGGTGTTTTGGGCATGTACCACAAACACGATTTAGAAAATCTTGAAAAGTTTGCGCCAAATAATAAAATATGTAAACGTGCCGTAATTGTTGGAGGTGGTTTAATTGGTATTGAACTTGCTGAAATGCTAAAATCTCGAAATATTCCTGTAACATTTTTAGTAAGAGAAGATAGTTTTTGGAACGGTGTTTTACCAGAAGGTGAAAGTGAAATGATTAATCAACATATAAAAAATCATCATATCGATTTACGATTAAGTCATAATTTAAAAGAAATTATTCCTGATGAAAATGGTAGAGTAAAATCTATAATTATTGAAGAAACTGGCGAAGAAATTGAATGTTCAGTTGTCGGATTAACTGCTGGTGTAACACCTAATATCGATTTTATTAAAAATTCTGAAATTGAAACTGCTAAAGGTGTAAAAGTAAATAGATACTTAGAAACTAATATTATAGATGTGTATGCTATTGGTGATTGTGCCGAACAGCATGAACATATAGACCAACGCAGACCCATTGAAGCCGTTTGGTACACTGGCAGAATGATGGGAGAAACATTAGCACAAACCATTTGCGGAAGTAAAACCCAATACAAACCCGGACATTGGTTTAACTCTGCTAAATTTTTAGATATTGAATACCAAACGTATGGTTGGGTGTTTGGTAAAAAAGGACGACCAGAATACGAGAAACATTTTCATTGGAAACATTATAAAGAAAATATTTGTATTACAGTTGCTTTTCATAAAGACACCAATTTGTTTTTGGGTATAAATACTTTCGGAATTAGAATGCGTCACAACATTTTTGATAAATGGCTAACAGAAAAACGAGATGTTGATTATGTGGTGAGCTATTTAAAAGATGCCAATTTCGACCCCGAATTTTATAGCGCTTATGAAAGTGATATTATAACACAATATAACGCTGAATTTAACACTAAGCTTACAGCATATAAAAAAAGTTGGAAACGTATTTTTAGCAAAACCTAATTCCAATATTTTTCAATTCAGTTAAATTAAAACATATGAAAATCATTAAACATATTGGATTGGTTATTTTTTTAACTGGCTTATCCATTTTTACTGCTTTACCTCTTTTAGGAACCTTCAATTTAAATAAAACTGATTTTAATGACATAGTTAAGAAACGAAATATTAAAAGTGAGGTTTTTATAAACAATATAAAATCAAATATAATTGGGCAGGATTTTAAAGGCATGCAAAGCTTATCGCCTTTAATTTTTAAAACCCTAGATGATGCCAATAAAGCACACACAAAAAACAAAGAATGGGATAAAAAAATCCACATCAAAGCTAACGAAATGGCAGCTTTAATTGGTAAAAAATCGGCCAATGGATATATTGCTAATAATAAAACGCTCATGTGGTTTTTAACTTTTGGATTAGGCATACTTGGTGCATTAATGTATATTCTTCCAAACGTGATTTTACTAGGTGAAAAAGGCATAAAAAATGATGGTATTTATCATAAAAGCGCTACGAATAGAGGTTGGATTGGTTGGATGGTGTTTACCTTTCTAGTATCCTTTTATTTAGTACTTTATTTCGCATCAGAATTCGCGACTAATTGGACGCTGTTAGTTGATCCAATTAGTGAAGTCTTAAGCGGAAATCCTGCAGGACATTGGTTTGTTTATGGTTTTATGTATTGTGTGGTCATGACGGTTATGGCAGTTAGAATGTATATAAAATACCGCCATAATATCTATCAAGTATTTAGAACCACATCGGTTTTATTTTTTCAAATAGTGTTTGCTTTTCTTATTCCTGAAATTATGGTAAGACTGCAAATGCCTTACTACGATTTCAAAAATGCCTTCCCCTTAGATTATGATTTCTTTTTCCAATGGAATTTAAAAGACCTCATAAACAATGGTGGAATTGGAATTTTTATTCTCGTTTGGGGTATTGTTTTAACATTAATTGTTGTGCCAATTATGGTTTATTTCTTTGGTAAACGTTGGTATTGTTCTTGGGTTTGTGGTTGTGGCGGATTAGCAGAAACACTTGGTGATCCTTACAGGCAACATTCAGACAAATCGTTATTTGCATGGAAAGTAGAACGCTACTTAATTCATATGGTTTTAATATTTGTTTTAGTAATGACTGGAATGACGCTATATAGTTTTTTTAGCGCATCAGGAACCGTTATGGGTGTAAAAACATCAACCGTACAAAGCATTTACAGCTTACTAATTGGTTCCATATTCGCAGGTGTTATTGGCACAGGTTTCTATCCTATTTTTGGAAATCGCGTTTGGTGTCGCTTTGGGTGTCCACTTGCCGCTTATTTAGGATTTGTACAACGTTTTAAATCAAGATTTAGGATTACAACAAACGGCGGTCAATGTATTTCATGCGGCAATTGTTCCACCTACTGTGAACAAGGCATCGACGTAAGAGCTTATGCCCAAAAAGGAGAAAACATTGTGCGTTCAAGTTGTGTTGGCTGTGGCATATGCAGTGCTGTTTGTCCGCGTGGTGTTTTAAAATTAGAAAATGGTCCAGAAGAAGGACGAATCAATCCAACAGAAATACTATTAGGAAACGATGTGGATTTAATGGATTTAGTGAATAAGAAATAATTTTTCAGTAGCAGTTACAATATTCAGTTTACTAACTTTGAAAATATTACATAAATTTACGCATAAAACCACTGAGATATATAGCTTTTAATAACGTAACAAATATGTTTATGATTAAAAAAAATCGCAAAACATCTATAAAACACTTTTTAAAATCTCAGTGAGTCTTAACGGAACGTTTCGATATATAAATCAAGTAAAAAAATAATGTAATCGAGTACCTTTACGACCTTTAAAAAATAAAAACAGCGACTTGTAATGACCAAAATAAAAGTCATCATTCCTGCTTATAATGAAGCAGACTCCATAGCTCATGTAATCAACGATATCCCAAAACTTGTCGATGAAATTATTGTAGTTAGTAATAATTCTTCCGATCATACAGAAATTAACGCGAAAAAAGCAGGAGCTACCGTTTTAAAAGAAAATAAAAAGGGCTATGGTTATGCCTGTTTAAAAGGTATGCAATACATCGCTAACCAAAGCGAAAAACCAGATATTGTTGTTTTTCTTGATGGCGATTATAGTGATTACCCAGAAGAACTTACCAATATAGTCGCACCAATAATTAACGATAATATTGATTTTGTAATCGGAACCAGAATAAAGTATCTTAGAGAAAAAGGGGCCATGACGGTGCCACAAATTTTCGGTAATTGGCTAGCAACAAATTTAATGAGATTATTTTTCGGCGCAAAATTTACCGATTTAGGTCCCTTTAGAGCCATTAAATACAAAAAACTACTAGGTCTTAATATGGAAGACAAAACCTACGGTTGGACTGTGGAAATGCAACTCAAAGCACTTAAACAGAAACTAACATATATGGAAGTACCAGTAAACTATCGTAACAGAATTGGTGTATCAAAGGTGTCAGGTACATTAAAAGGTGCTATATTTGCAGGCGTAAAAATTTTAGGTTGGATTTTTAAATACAGTTTTAAAAAATGATTTTAGAAACCATAGTTATTATTATATATACTATATCGCTTTTACTGATATTCATGTATGCGTTGGCACAACTTAACCTGTTAATAAATTATTTATCTTCTAAAAAAACAAAAGATAATTCTCCAAAATTCGATTTATCAAACCCAAACGAAACTCCATACATCACTATACAGCTTCCTGTATTTAACGAAATGTATGTTATGGAACGTTTGTTAGCTAATATTGCCGAAATCGATTACCCAAAAAACAAATTAGAAATTCAAGTCTTGGACGATTCTACAGATGAAACTATCGAAACCACACTTCAGCATGTACAAAAACTACAAGCTACAGGTTTAGACATCAAACACATTACCAGAACAGACCGTAAAGGCTATAAAGCAGGCGCACTTAAAGAAGGGCTAGAAATAGCAAAAGGCGAAATTATTGCCATT
>Ga0114952_1002999_pt1 | contig 12362 bp, 10 predicted proteins | sample SidtaG_2_FD_87303 | JGI IMG/M metagenome (GOLD analysis project Ga0114952, IMG submission 87303) | Marine algal microbial communities from Sidmouth, United Kingdom - Sidmouth_Asex2 metaG | ecosystem: Host-associated > Algae > Red algae > Unclassified | place: Sidmouth, United Kingdom | collected... | reverse complement strand
TTTTGAAACCGCAGGAAAATGTCCTACCTGTGCCAGAAGTTGGGAAGATACTATGTGCCCCGGTCCACATTTTCCTGGAGGTTGTGGGCAATGGTCAAAACATGTGGATTGGTATCGTAATCTTGATAAAAATTTCAAACAAGAACTTAAAAATAGCTTTAAAGAAATTACAGTATTAGAATAGCTCCTTTCATATTACACTCATTGCAGCCGAAACCTATTTTAAAACAAACCCTCTCAAGCGATATTCTTTTTAAATACATCGAATATTTTCAGCGCTACTTTAACTTATTACTCCTGAAGAAATCAATTTAAAATAGAATCTAAGTTTACAATACTTATTTAAGTATTTGATAATCAATAACTTAAATTCTATTTTAAATTCTTGGCACGCTGTTTGGTATATACTAATCGAATGTGAATAATTCCATTCAGAATTTAAAACCTTATATCATGAGAAATTTAGTACTCATTTTTACAGCTCTTATTTTTGGTACCTCGGGTATCATGGCTGGTACAACTGATGATAAGGTTGCTGAACGCAATGCTTATCGTAACAACAACAGATCTTTTATTTTTGTTGAAAACGGCATTACGTTTTCCGTTTATCCTGATGGAGAATTCGATTTTTATATCGACAATAGAATTCGTAACCGTAGAAAAAATGTAACCTTTAACTCGGGTTATGATTATAGTGCCTATGCACAATATGATGACTACGGGGCGGTAATTCAAGTTGAAAATGTTCCTATTTTCTATGACCACTATGGTCGTGTAGCGCAAGTTGGTGATGTAAATATCAATTACCGCAACAATAGAATATATTCTGTAGGTAATATGTTTGTATACTACAACAATCGTGGATATTACGATTATCATACAGGGTATATAAATAGCTTCAACAGATTCTACGTATACCGTCCATTTCATAGGTTTTTCGCAAGACCATCATTAGGATTCTGTCTAGTATTCGGTAGGCCTTATAGAAGATTTTACAGTCCAATTCGATATACTTTTTATAACCCTTATCGATATAATACACGAAGAACGTATGCCAAAATTGGTAGAGAGCATAGATATAATAAAGTGCGACGAGAAAGGTCAACTATTTATAGAAACGACAAAAGAGTTGCCGTTCGTGACAATGCAAGAAGAACTAGTAGAAACGTAGCTCGAAACAATGGAAACAATGCGAAGCGTTCAAATAGAAATGCTACCAGAGGTAACACAAATAGATCGGTAGCTAGAACAAACACAAAACGTACTACGAGCAGGTCAAATGACAGAAATACTGCAGTAAGAAGTACTAATTATAGAAAAGGAACTAGTTCTAATAATAGAGCAGTAACTAAAAGAAAGGAGACCCGTACGCCACAGCGAACAACTGTAAAAAGGAATACGTCGACAGTACGTAAGCCTGTAAATCGAACTAATAGCAGAACCGTTAAACGTACTGCTACTAGAACACAAAGAACAGTTGCTCGACCAGCACAACGAACTTCACGAAGTACTTCGGTAAGTAGTAGAAGTTCTAACAAAAGGTCTTATAACAAAGCTCCTGCTAGAAGCTCAAGAAGCACAGCAAGTAGAAGCTCATCTTCAAGATCGGTTCGTAAAGCACCGGCTCGAAGTTCAAGAAATACGCGAAGTGCCACTACTTCAAGAAAGAGAGTAAGGCAATAAAGATAGTTTTTAGGTTGGTTAGTTGTAAGCCCTGTAGCAAATTCGTTTGTTGCAGGGCTTTTTTTAATGTCTAAATAAAAGGGTTATCTATCTTATTCACTATCGATAATAGCCTTAACAGCGAAACCACTTTATAAATTGATGATGTAATTTATCAACTTGCTATACATCATATAAACAAGTACACATAACAATATAAGCCCTAAAATAGCAAGAATATTTTGTGCCAAGCTATTTTTAAACGTACCCATAACATCAGTTCTATTCACAATAAGCAACAAACCAATACCAATTAAAGGCACCGCAATCATTGAGGAAGACTGCGCTAAAATCAAAGAATACACCGGACTACTTAAACCGCTTGCCACCAAGATTGCTACTATCATACCTGCAACAAGAATGAAAGTTGTAAAAATCTTGGGCATCTTTTTATCCATAGCTTGTCCCATACCTAAACCATCTGCCAATAGCCCACCACCAATAACTGCATTGACAAGTAAAGAAGAAAATGAGGCCGCAAGAAAACCAATCGCAAAAATATATTTTGCATAACTACCCAATAATAGTTCTAACTGTATCGCCATATCTGCAGCTGAATTCACTTGTATACCCAAAGGTTTTAGGCTAGCAGCAGAAGTCATAATGATTAAAACAGACATCAAAGCCAACAAAAAAACACCTGTATTAGAGGCCTTAATTGCCATCTTCATATTCGTAACTTGCCACTTCTTTTTTTGAACTAAATACGACTGATACAGCGCACTATTTAAAACAAAGGTAGTTCCAACAATTGCTGCAAGCTCTCCAATATAATCTGTTGAAAAAGAGCTCGGAATAAACCCTGAAATTGTTTGAGACACATCTGGTTTCACAAAGACTAAATTGACCACAAAGGCCATAATAATGAGCATAACAATGTACATCATTAGCTTTTCTAAGGTGGCATATAAGTTTTTAGCAACAAAGATTAATATAATGGCAAATATCGTGAAAACCGCAGGCCAAATTTGAACGTTAATTCCGGTTATAGATTCCATGCCCATACCTACTCCCAAATTATTACCAAATTGAAAACTCAAAGAAGCTAAAAAAGAACTTATACCTATGCCATACGAAAGCCATCGACCATATTTGCTCTCAATAACTCTTAAAATAGACTGCCGGTTCATAACTGCAAACCTGGTACTCATACCAGTATAAACTGCCATAGAGATGGCTGCTAACAAAATAGCCCATAAATAATCATAGCCTTGAGTTGCTCCAATTTTAGAAGCTGTTGTTATACTACCTGGGCCTAATGCTACCGCAGCAATAATAAAACCAGGACCTATGGCACCTAGGGCTTTCGTTATTTTTTTTTGTAGTTGCATTCGTATTTCTAGTTTTCTGTATCCTGGCTTTGCTTTTTAACGCATCCATCTATCCATGTGCTCAGCTACAAATTCATCATCATTAAGTTCTGGGTAAATCTCATAAACACGATCAATTTCTTCTTTTTGACCTTTGCTTAGCACTTCATGTGGATTGATGGTATAATTAGCCTCTAAAAAGCCCTGCCTGATCAAAACTTCATGAATTCCGGCAATTGAACCCTTGAATTTATTTCTAGCATCAAAAAAGGCCGCATTGGCATCTGTCACTTTGATACCCAAACTAATTAATTCGGATATTTCATCCGGTTTTGCCTTTTTTATCCGCTCAAATAAATCAACAGCCTTTTTATTCCATACCGCCCAATGCCCCAGTAAGCCTCCTACAAATGATTTTTTTATTAGTTTATCATTGTATGGAAAATGATATTCTGACAGCAAATCATTTACAATAGTATCATCATTACCGGTGTATAGTGCAACCTCGTCTGCCCTACCCGATGCTGCTACCCCCCGAATAACATCAATGGTATCGTAGCGATCAAATGCTGCCACTTTAATGGCAACCACATTTTGTATTTGCGCAAATTGGCACCAAAAATTAGTATCATAAGATCTGCCACCAATTGCGGGTTGCAGATAAAAACCAATAACCGGAATGATTTCTGCAATAATCTTACAATGATCGATTAATACTTGATTTGAATCTTCTTTAAATGCAGAAAGATTTAATAGCACAGCATGATATCCTAAATCAGCTGCTAATGCAGCTTCCGAAACCGCTTGCTTGGTTTTACCCATCGCTCCCGCTATTCTGATAATTCTACTCTTTCGATTTTGAAAATGCGTATCTAATTCTTCTTTGCCTAATTCCAAAACGGGTTTATACAATCCAGCTTCGCGAATTTCGAATTGACTCGTATGTACCCCAATCGCTAAGCCCCGGGAACCTGCTTCAAGGTAATAGCGCATAAGTGCACGTTGACGTCTTTCATCTAATTGAAGGCTTTTGGTCAAAGCCGTTGGATTGGCAGGAATAACCACACCTTTATTTAATAGTTGTTTTAATTCACTTGAAAGCATTACACTCATAGGCTCTTATTTGCTTTTAATATTTACCATCCCTGACTTCAAAATGTGTGGGTTTACCCAAAAGTCTTTTATTATTAGCTATCCAATGGGCAGTCCATCGTAATACTTGATCTACCATTACTTTTCTTGTGCCTAAAATTTTTTGACTTTCTTCCACATTAATCAATAAGGCTGTACTTGCTTGTTTCCCTTTAAATTTTACTGATTTATTTAGCAGAACCCCTAGTCTATTGGCAACTTCTTCAACTGAAATAATTTCAGGTCCACTAACATTCAAATGTCTTGCAGGGCTTTCACAAAATTGCATACTCCTCAAAATCAAATCATTAGCATCACCTTGCCAAATTACATTCGCATAGCCCATGGTGAGGTCAATAGTTTCTTCATGGTAAACCTTCCGTGCAATATCAACCAACACACCATAACGGGGTTCTACTGCATAGTTAAGACGAATGATTATTACTGGGGTATTGTTTTTAATACTTCCGAATTCAAAAAGCCGCTCTCTACCTAAACACGATTGTGCATATTCACCGACAGGTGCAGGTTCATCACTTTCCTTAGATCCTTTTGAGGCAATCGTTTTCAGCGGATAAACACATCCTGTAGAAAAAGCAACTATGTTAGAATTCTTAAATTTTTCTACCACGAGACCCGGTAAATAAGCATTCATAGCCCAAGTAAAAGACTCATTTCCTTCTGTACCAAATTTCATTCCAGCGAGATACACCACATTTTTAAAATTTGGTAGGCTATTCACGAAATTAAGGTCTAGTAAATCACCTTTTAAGGTTTCTATTCCGCTTTCTTCTAAAATCACCCGTTGCGTTTCATCACTAAAGCGAGCTACGCCGACTATGCTTTTGTTGACTTGTGCTTTCTCACAAGCTTTTTTAGCCATGCGTGCCATGGACACTCCTATTTTACCCGCTACGCCCAGAAAAATAAAATCTCCTTCAATAGTGCGCATCATTTCAACCAGAGCTTCACTTGGTTCTGAAAGTAATTCTTCTAACTGTTCTTCATTTGCAATAATTTCAGGATATACTGACATATTTATGTTATGTTATTTTCAATAATTATGGTACTATAAATGCTAACTGCTCTTTTAATTTTATCAACGTAACAAAATTCATCGGTTTGATGTGCCATTTCTGGTTCGCCAGGACCAAGAATTAGTGTTGGAACATCTTTAAAATAAGGCTTAAACACCGATGCATCTGTTAAAAAATTTGCAGATTTTCTCACGTGATTATCGGTAGTATCAACCTTTAAAATATCAAAAACCATTTTAATAAAATCAGTTTCTTCTGAGGTCGAAATAGCATTTAAGTTTGTAATTTTTTCTAAAACAACTTCATCTCCTAAAAGCTCATTCAAATGCGCCCAAACTTTATCATTCTTGTAGGTCGTTGTTGTTCTTGCATCAATAGTAAACGCTGCTTTATCAGGAACAGAATTTAAATTTAAGCCTCCTTCCATTCTTCCGACATTAATGGTGGGATACCCCAATAACTCATCCTTTTGGGCTTCAAATTCTAACTTTTCAATTTTACTGATTGCTCGTGCTGCTTTATAAATTGCATTGTCACCTAACTCTGGCATTGAAGAGTGTGCCGTAATTCCAGCGGTATAGGCATTCAAATACAAACCGCCTTTATGACCTACATAGGGCATGTTTCCCGTAGGTTCGCCAACAACAATTGCACTAGCATCGCCAAGGTCATAACCACTCTTACAAAGGTGTAGCGCACCATTACAACCCAATTCTTCATCAGCAGTAAATATCAGCTTAATTCCCCCATTTGGTGATTCAATTTTGAATACGTCGATTGCAGCAACCATTATAGCGGCAATACCAGCTTTCATATCGGTAGAACCTCTGCCAAATAGCTTATTGCCTTCGATTTCTGATTTAAAGGGATCTTTTGTCCACCCAGTAGCACCTAGTGGAACAACATCTAAATGACCGGTAAAAATAATTGGAGGGCAACTTGCTGATAAACCTTTAGTTGCTATTAGTTGTAATCTATCTTTCGCATAGATAGGATAATCGACTTCAAAACCGTTTTCAATCAAAATACCACCAATATATAGGGCCAAGTCACCTTCATTACCTGGTGGATTAATGGTATTAAAAGCAATTAGTCGTTGCGTTAGTTCAATTACATCAATATGTTTCGGAGCTCCGCTCAACGCTTTTTTATTTTCATGTTATTCTTAATTTAATCTGGGTTGTCATCCACTCGAGTTATAAGTAATGTTCTTTCTACTATGTGCATACATTAATCCAAGTATGACAAAATGCAAGAAATAATTATCTTCCTCGTTTCAGAACTTTGTCAATTACCCCTACGATATCTTCAGACATCTGAAAACGGTAAAGTACAAATACGTAAATCAATATCATTGGAATACTCTTTAAAAGAATATTGTCAATGGGATGAAAAGAAAAATCAACAAAATAGAAAGGCACTCCTATTAAAATCAACAAACCAAATACCTTCGCAGTATTACTAGTAAATGGGAGCATTTTAAATTTGGCTTTGACATAAACCAATTTAATCGTATTAAAAATAAAAAATGCCAATAAACTTGCCATCGCAGCCCCTTCAATTCCAAATTTCGGAATTAACCAAAAATTGAATAAAATAGTTAACACCGCAATTAGGAGGCCCATAAGTAATATGGCTCTATAGTAGTCAGAATTATATAAAATCGCATTATTATTTCCTAAAAGTGAATCATATACTTTCACCAAACCAATAATTAGGACTACAAAAAATCCGCCGCGATATGCTTCGGGTATAAGCACATATAATTCTTTAACATTTAAGACAATTAACAAGAATAAAATTCCAGAAGCTATGAATAAAGTCAAAGAGCTTTTTTGATATAGTGTTTTCAATCCGGCAGTATCATTTTCGTTTAATAATTTTGCGGTCAATGGTGAAGTGATTTGTTGCATACTTCGTGAAGGAACACCTATAACAACAGCTATATATACAGCAACCCCATAGTAAGCGACATTTTCAATGTCAATTAGTTGGTTTAACATTACTTTATCGACTTCTAATAATACAACTGCAGCAGAACCACCTACTATAATCAAAATAGTATAGCTCAATATTCTCTTAACATTTTGAGGCCAGTTAAAATTAAGTTTAGGCATACGTAAATGGTAGGCATACATCTTCATAAATACCATTCGTATGACATAAAGACCTACCAAAGCCACTAAGAAAATATCAACTGATATAGTATTCAAATAAAGAAGTATGAGCAATACCATTGTGCCCGCTCTCACAAAAACTTCTTTCATAAAATTTCCAAATACAGACTTCATATGTACTCTAGCCCATGAATAGAAAATCTCAAAATATGCCATAGCGACTCCAGTAATAAAAATGTACCAGACATAGTCTTTTACTATGGCATTTTGTTGTGATAAAAAATCACCAATTAAGTCATTGGCAACGTATACTAGGCCTAAAAGGGGTAAAATAAGTCCTAAAGGCAGTAAAAGCATGAGGGTTAAAAAACTATCTGAATTTTCATTTTTTGAAAAGGAGCTAAAAAACTTAACGATTGTATTCGGAACTCCAAAAGCAACTATAGGCATCAGAATATTGGAAGCTGCCAAAATAACGCCGACTAAACCAAAGTACTCGGGAGTTAGAAATTTAGTGAATAAGAAAAGATGATTTACTGCCCCGATGGCAAAACCTATATAGGTAATTACTGTATTATTCAGCGCTTGTTTGAGTACGATACCCATTAGATATATTCGGCTAGTTTTCTGGTAAGCTCCCTCCTACTGTATTGATTGGTATGCACAGAAGAAACGCTTAGTTGTTTTTTTTCATATTGTTCAAACCAATTTAAAAGTACGTTTTTCAATTGAAAATGAGAGCTGTAATCAAATATTGCTCCCGTTTTAGTTTCTGCTACCCTTTGAGCAACTTCCCAATTTTCTGGACCTACACCTAAAATTGGACGTTCGGCTGCCATATATTCAAACAACTTACCGGGAATGATACCTTGTGTTTCTTTAGAATTAATTTCAACCAATAAAAGCACCTGCGATTTCTGTTGATACCGTATTGCTTCGTCATGTGAAACATAACCTAAAACATCTATATAATCTTTTAAGCCCATTTTATTCAGCGTTTGAAGTACATCATCGCTTAACACACCTAAAAATTGCAAGCGTAATGCATTCTGAAACGTTTCATTTTCTGAAATTAGTTCTGCAAGTACCTTCCAGAGGTTCTTCGGATTACGGCTTGAAAGCATAGAACCAATATGGGAGATCGTAAATTTATCATCTAGATTAACCGAATTTCCTAAAACAGTATCAAAGCCATTCGTAATCACTTTTATGGGCTGTTTCGTTAGTATCTGAAACTCATTTTTTGTCGTCTCACTAGTAACCACAATCTTGTTAGCATCCGTCAAAACCAATTGTTCCAATTCCTTATGGCGATTTTTCGCCATTGAAGAGAGCTTTAATTTTTTATGATACCCAATAGACGTCCATGGATCACGAAAATCGGCAATCCATTGCACCTTTTTGAACTTTTTTAAATAAAGACCTATAAGATGGACACTATGTGGAGGACCTGTGGTAATTACAGTTTCAATTCTTTCTTTTTCAATAACATCATATAGAAATTTCACAGAAGGTCGCACCCAGTATTTTCGGGCATCGGGAATAAAAAAATTGCCTCTTACAGCAAGCATTATTTTTTCTAAAAACGATTGATTTTTAGTTTGAATGATTCCAGAACTGATGCGCTTGGTTTTCTTCTTTGAAAAAAGACTTGCTATTCGATACGGTTCAAAAATGCGATGTTTATAGATCGTTATATCATCAGGAATCTCATTTTCAAACGTCTCGTCAACAATCGGATAATTAGGATTCTCTGGAATATAAACTATTGGTTCGATACCAAAATCACGTAGATATTTTACAAATTTAAGCCAGCGTTGAACACCAGGCCCACCAGCTGGGGGCCAATAATAGGTGATGACCAACACTTTTCGCATCAGGCTTGTGGTTTTTCTTCTCGTTTAGATTTCCAGAAGGAAAATGCAATACCCCCAAGAACTACTAACCCCAATAAAATGGAGCTTGTTAAAGTAATTTTACTTCCCGTTCTAACCACTTCTGGTTCAAATTTAAATTCAATCTTATGTTTTCCTTCTGGGATTTTTAAAGCTCGTAGAACGTAATTCACTTTAAAGTGATCTGTTGCTTTACCATCAATATAGGCATTCCAACCATTGGCATAGTACATTTCTGAAAAAACAGCAACACCAGCGACTGAATTATTTGATTCGTAAATGAGGTGATTGGGTTGATAATCAGTTAATGTAATAGATGCTGTTGAATCAGTTCGAAAGGCAAAACGATTAATATTTGAAAATTCTGTAGTATTTACAACAGCTTCATTTTTTGTATTCAAGCCTTCTAATGCGTTTATTTCTTCATCGGCTGAACTCACCTTTTTCAATTCATTAATAAACCACGCATTACCATTGGCTTCAGGGTTTTGAGCGGGATATTTTCTACCTTCTTGGTCTTGTTGCACTACATATTTCACATTCAACATATTCAAAATTTCTCCATTTCCTTGCGATAATTGATATGTAAAAAGGTCTTGAATACCGGCTGGTTTCGCAGCATGATACCCACTTATGGACTGATGAAAATAGGCTGTTCGAGCACCACTTAACCCTTCTGATTGATCGAAAACTCTATAAATTCCTTTGTCTGCCTTAATCTCTTTGTCTAATGCCGTTTCTTTAAAAGGGTCACTCATGGTGCGCTTAGAGACAAAATTGTCTTTATTCACATAACGGAGATCCACGCCTACCAAATCAAAAACAATTAAAGCGCCCAAAGCAATAATTACTATATTTTGTTTTAGTTTTTCCTTCAAATAAAACCATAATACAGCGGCTGAAATTAAAACCAGAAGCATAGATCGAAAAAGATCATTGTTGTAAACCATTTTACGATCAGCTTTCACCATATCTGGTAGCTCCTCCATACCCGTTACCTGCAACCCCGCATCGCTCGGCGAAGAAAAATCAAACATCCCCTTAAAAATAAATAAAAGAACACCTATGCCTAAAACAATACCAGCTGAAATTTTAAGAGCCTTTAGTTTGTCTTTCTTTGCTATAGTCCAATCAAAGACTGCCACCAAAGCCAAAATAGCTAGTATCGGCGCACATAGCTCTAAAATTACTTGAATTGACGAAACCGCTCTAAACTTGTCGTACAAGGGAAAGTAATCGATCATTAAGTCTGTTAAGAAACTAAAATTCTTACCCCATGAAAGAAACAAGGACATTAATACGCCACCTAAAAGCCACCACTTCGCTTTTTTTCGTACTAGAATCAAGCCTAAGACAAATAAGAAGAAAATTATGGCCCCAATATACGCGGGACCTGCAACACTTGGTTGAGGGCCCCAATAAAGTGGCAAACCACTAGTAAAATCTACCGCTCTATTCCTAGGCAAGCCTTTATCAACTAGATAGTCATACGTTTTAGATTCTTTTCCCAAATTTTCTTGAGATGCCCCACCAAAAAGGCGAGGTACAAAAAGGTTCAATGATTCGGTTATACCATAGCTCCAATAGGTGATATAATCTTTATCCAACCCTGTAGCTTGTTCTTTAGGGTTACCGTTAGCGTCTATTGTTAATTGAGAAGGTCCTCGTGTACTCCAATCAGCATATTCTTTAGTCGCCATAAGTCCTGTAGCATTTGCCGCAATACCCAGCATAACTGCCAACAATAAGATTCCTACGGATACAAAAAAGTGTTTCAAATATTTCTTTCGGATAGCTTCCACCAAATAAACAGTACCCAATATCAAAACTAATAGCATAAAGTAATACGTCATTTGGTAGTGATTCGCTCTAATCTCAAGCGCCATAGCAATAGCTGTTAATACAAACCCCCAGAGGTACTTTTTACGAAACACTAAAATAATTCCCCCTAAAACCATAGGTAAATATCCCATAGCATGAGCTTTAGCATTATGCCCTGCGCCAAAAATTATGATTAAATACGTTGAAAAACCAAAGGCAAGTGCCCCAAGTATAGCCAAACGATAGTCAACCTTCATGCAGCACAGTAAAATATAAAAACCTATAAAATAAAGAAAAAGATAATCTGCAGGTCTAGGCAGAAAACGAATGATAGTATCTAACTTCTTGACATAATCATGGGGATAGTAGGCACCTAATTGATAGGTTGGCATACCGCCGAAAGCACTATTGGTCCAGTAGGGTTCTTGGCCATCATTATTTTTTCTAAAGTCATTCTGTTCTTTGGCCATACCAACGAACTGCTTGATGTCATACTGGCTAATAACTTTACCTTGTAAAACGGGACTAAAATAAGCCAAAGAAGCGATGACAAAAAAAACGGCAACAAAAAAGTGGATGAAAAATGCTTTTAAACCTTTACGCATGGGTAGTTTTAGTAGTTGATACTGCTAAAATACTTAATCAATTTCCTCAAAGTCAATATAATCACCAACTTTTTCTGAAGTATTACTTTTTGATGAAGGTTTCTTTTCAATGATTACATCACCTACTCTTTCTTCATTCGTGGTATTTTGTTGTGTGAAATCTCCAAACTTTTCTTTAAAATGCGCTTCCGTTTTTTTGGCCGCGTAGTTAATTATTTTGGGCGCAAACAATTTTGCCAGCATCTTAAATAAATAATAGATCAGAACTATTATTAAAATTGTCTTTAAAAAAGCCATATTAATTTGTTGTATACATATCAAAAATACAATTCTCACGTTGTAATAGAGGGACGAAAGTCTTAAAATATTAATAAAATAAGTCCTATGGGCCATTCTTTTGAAGTGAGAAATATGAAAAATATTTTTTTTATTGTCTTAGCGCTGCTTCCAGTTTTGGTGCTTTCTCAATACACAGATGTGATTAATTCAAACCGCCCTGGGCTTTCGGTAAGTGCTTATGCAGTTGGTCGAAATGTAATTCAGGTAGAGGCAGGTCTTCGGTATGAACAAAGTGATCACAGCTTACTGAATACACAGTCAAATCTATGGGGAACAGATATTTCTCTGCGATATGGTTTATTATTTGAACAACTAGAAATTAATTATTAAGGTAATTTTCAGAATAAAAAGACTGTATTCGCTAACCTTGGTGTTGAAGATTCTT